>Ga0126379_10000266_pt1 | contig 28125 bp, 27 predicted proteins | sample PanSoiMetPlot_24_FD_92640 | JGI IMG/M metagenome (GOLD analysis project Ga0126379, IMG submission 92640) | Tropical forest soil microbial communities from Panama - MetaG Plot_24 | ecosystem: Environmental > Terrestrial > Soil > Tropical forest > Bulk soil | place: Panama | collected 2016-02-17
AGCGCCACTTTGCGCGCAGGTCCAGAGAAAAGCGGCAGACCGCGTCGATTTGCTTTGAAGGTGCAGGCGAGCAATCCGATTGCGACCGCGAGAAGGCCTTCGGCCAGCCAGACGCGCAGCCAGCCGTACGGTGTCGTCTGCCGGTTTGCTAATAGTGCGGCGCAGAATGCCGTTGCGCCCAGGAAAACCTGGCCCCAACCGGAGACGGCCGTGAAAGCAGCCGAGCGCTCCATGGTGTCGCGAATGAAACGGAGATCATCGGCGAGATTAGGCGCGACCGCCGGCCTGGTGGTGCGATGGAAGCGCCGGATCCGGTGCGGGCTAGGGTCCAACATAGACGAAAGGGTAGCGGGAGCTCCTATGTTTGTCAAGTACTTTTCACCACAAAGTAACCAGATTTCAGGTACACGCGAGGAAGAAAATTGCTATCGTCATGTCGCTCTCGCCGGGCCACGGGCGCCCCATTCAGATGACGCGGTTATTGCAGTAATCCAAAGACGGCGACTCCTGTCGGAGTCGCTACGTAGACTTTCCCGTTCGCGATGATGGGTGTCATAAACTTGTCGCCCGCGCCCGGGTGGTCGCGGCCATTGGCGGCCTGATTGGAGTTGTAGAGTTCCAGCAGATTTCCGGCAGTGTCGGCGTGCAGAACGCCGGGATTCGAATTTTCCATCGCCCACACGATGGCGCTTTTTCCTCCATTGGAGGAAATGCTCGGTGTCGCTCCCGGATAGCCGAACGAGTTGGAGCTTTTCGCCACCGCCGAAGGCAGCAGCTTTGCGTTCTTGAACTGAAATGCAAGCAGTGGCGAGCCCACGGGACCGTAATAGACGAAGCCGTTGAAGAATGCCGGCATCGACCAGACCCCGCCGGGAAGCGCGCCTGCCAGCTCCTGATAGAGGTGATTGGCGGAGGAACTGAACTTGCCCATGTTGCTGCGATCGACTACGTAGAGATTCGAGTCTTTACCTGCGCCAACGGCTAGCTGCCAGACTTTTCCGGTCGAGTCTTTCTGCGTCACCAGCAACGTTCCACCGGAACCCAGATCGACATCGCTGCCATTTTCCGAAGCTTCGTTATCCATTTCGAAATAATCTGCCACTGCGAGGCCGCCCTTAGTAGTGAGCCGCAAAAATGCGTTCCCATAATCGCTGTCGATGGGGAACCGGGACGCAGTGAGCGAGCTATCGAAAACGCCGTTGGCGTCGAGCAGAATGATATTGCCGTTGCCATCGGCGGCCATGCCGGCACCCGAGTTCCAGATCGCTCCTTCATTCCCGTTCGGGGTTAGATTCAACACGGTTGTCTGTTTGAGTGTGGTGGCGTTGTAGCCCATGATCCAGCCAGTGTAGGGACGAAAATCGCAATGCGAGGCCCACGCCAGGTATAGGGTGTTGCCGAGCTGCAGCAGCCCCGCACGTTCCTTGTACTGTGCGGGATCGAAAATCACCTTGCCGCCGGAGCTGTTGTCGCCGATGCCGGGATAAGCGGCTGCAATGTCGACGGGCCCGCCGCGGGTTTCCGCACCTGTGGTGGCATCCAGCGCATGCAGGCGCTGATGATAGTTTCCAGATTTATCCTTCGACATCGCGACCACAAAAATAGTGGGATTACCGGTCTTGGGTCGCACAATGACGGGCGTGGCGGTGATCCCGATCTCCGGTGTTACCTGGCTGCAACCACGATTGTCGGAGGCTGTCTCGCCTGATTTCAGGGTTGTGACGTGCCACAGACTCGCGCCGGAATCGGCGTCGTACGCATAGACGCTTCCGTGCTCGGTCGCCACGATCAGGAGGTCGTGAGTGACACCGCCGATCGAAACCGCCCAGAGATACAGCGGTTCAGCATCGACCAGGCCATCAGCGGGGACTGTGAACAACTTGCCGAAGGTTGCTACATTGACGTTGCTCGTGGTTAGGATTGTCTCTTTATTATTCAGTCCGGTGCGGGCATTGTTGTTGTGATAGGTGAGGACGTCCTGTGCCGAGCACGAGACGACGATTAGCACCAATACGGCTACGGGTGCGGTCGTGCCAGGCGACGGGCATGCGGTAAGTGACGACATGGAAAAACCTCCGGAGAAACCGGCTGGCAACTGGCGAAGGGAGACTCCCAACGGTGGACGAGTGAGGTGCGGTTTGCGGCAGCCAGTTTCCCAAATATCGCAGCGACCTACAAACTCGAGAGTTCATAGGAGCGAGCATGCTGGGCGGATGCGGATTGTTCGAGCGGTCAATCCACCCACCCTCTCGCAACATCGGCGAGACTCTTCGGCCTTGCTCTGGGCAGACGTGGGGCACCCAGAGTTCTCGCTGACGCCGAGCCGTTAGAATAAGAAAGCGACTGCGCTGATCCTGGTCCAATGAGCGAGCTTGGCAGAGTTCTGATTGTTCTCGGCGGCGTGCTGATACTGGCCGGGATTGTGCTCGTTCTTTTTGGGCGACTCCACCTTCCCTGGGGGCGATTGCCGGGCGACATTGTCTATCGCGGGAAGAACACAACTGTTTACTTCCCGCTCGCGACCTCGATTCTGCTGAGCGTGGTGCTGACACTCATTCTCTATCTGATCGGGAAATGGCGAAGATAAGCGATCGCTATGCCGAATGCTTTCGGTGCTTGCCTGTGCCAGGGTGACGGGTGCATTCTCTTTGCCGTGGTAGTTCCGTATTTGACGTTCACAATCGTGTGCAACAACAGGGGGAGCGATGGCCTATTTCGGGGTGTACCGAGGAGTGGTGCTGGACAATACGGATCCTCAGATTTCGGGACGAGTGAAGGTAAGTGTGGAGGGAAGGCAGGGCTGGGCACTCTCTACGCTCGACGGCCCGAGGGTGCAAGTCGGCGCGATGGTGATTGTGGCATTTGAGCAGGGCGACCCGGGCAGACCGGTTGTGCTGGGCCGGATTACTTAGCTGACCAGATGATTTTTTTCCGAATAAAAATGGGGCACACGGAATAATCCATATGCCCGCATACACATGGACAGAGGGATCAGTAAGTGAGGGTCAGTTGCTTCGGCAGTGTTCCGCCGTAACCGCACGACGGAGTCAATCCAGACGATAGGTTCGTTACGGTCCAGGCCGGATTGGCGATCTTCGTCCACCTGAAGTTATAGAGCCCCAGATTATAGAAAGAAGTTGAGCCACCCGAAGGATAGTCGCTGCACTGGGAAACGTTGTAGACCTCCAGCGCGCCGGCAAAAGCCCAGTTGAAGGTCTGACCAAAGCTCGAGGTACTGAGCAATTCAGAGAAGTTGTTGTTCGTCAGGTCCCAGGTGACGATATCCCATGTCGGGCAAGACAGCGTTCCTGAGGCGCAGGTATCGAACATGTAGCCGAGGATTACGTCGCCGGCATTCACATGGGCCGGCGGAGCCTCGTACACCGTGCCGCTCACGCAGCAATTCCAACTGGCGATGCCCCACGCGTTGGCGTAATCGGAGTTCCAGCCCAAGACCGGCTGAATGATGGTCACAACATCGGCATAGTCCTCCATTCCCGGAAACAGGTAAATGGTCTGGCCATCGTGGGAAGTCGGTGCCGAGGGCACGTTCCAGTAGGCATACAGGTACGCGTAGGAGGTACTGATCGTCGTGCTGGCGTATTCCACCCAGGCATGCCCGATGGACGGATCTTTCATGCCCCGCTCATTCCCAACGATCTTTGTCCCATCAGCTTTGAAATGTGGAAAGGCGCACGCCTGGATGTTATCGACGGTGCCATTGGCGTGGCGGACGACGTTTTCATCGCGCCGCACTTCGTCACCCTTCGCCAAGTGCTTGACGCAACTGGAATGGAAGTACCCAAACGGCGTAATAAGGTAATCTCCCGGAACTACTGCCGGGCGATTTGGTCCTGCAGGTCTCTGAGCCAAACTCAGACTGGCAGCGAGCACGGTGAGGGCGACCGACTTGAGCAGTCGGGAGTACGCTGAAGTAGAGAACATCGTTTTACTCTCCTGTTGGGACAAGGCTTTGGCACGCGCTGCTTGCCGAGGAGGGATTCGTTGGGCGACTTCGTCCACCCCGTCCACTTTCTGCAGCAATAGTGCGGTCGAGACGAAATTCGTATCACGAGGGGAGACAGGCCGGTCATTTGCTGCAACCTGAAGGTCTTGGCACACTATAGAAAAGCCTTCGTGGCTAACATGTTTCCGCGATGAACGGAAAATATCTTCAGGCCTTTGTGCTTGCCTACATGATCGGCTGCTTTCTCTCTCGAATACCGAAGAGGAAATAGGATCGCATCCGGGTCCCTCGCACTCTGGCGAGCGGGCTGCAAACTTTCGCGTCGTTCTCCTGCAACTTTGGTCTCCGGCCGGGGTTGAGCCTGACGGAGGAACAGGTATGTTCAAAAGCGCAGTCTCCCACAGCACCTGCCTGTTCGTGGTTGTCGTCATCGGATCGCTTGGACAACGTACAACCGCGCAGTCTATTCCCATACGCGTGCAGCAGCCCTTGCCTGGGCATTCCGGCCCCGTCACTCATCCACCGCAAACGCACCAACTGCCCTGCTGGCAGGAGGCCGGGGTTTCCAAGTCGGCGATGCAGGAGCGAGAAGCGATCCAGCGGAGAACGAAGTCGGAAGTGGAAGCAGTTTGTGCGGAAACTTCCCTTACACCGCAGCAACGGCAGCAGAAGATTCAGCAGATTCACCAGCAGGCCAAGCAGCAGATGGACGCGCTTGTTTCGCCGCAGCAGCTAGAGGCAATGAAGTCGTGCCAGATGTCCCGGAACCACGGCGGGGGACACCCTGGGGTAGGGCACCCTGGGGCTGGTGGAGGACATGGACCGTGTGGGGAACTGCCATCAGGCCCCCATCCGCCCAAAACACCGAATCCATCGCCTGGAGAAAAGCCGGAACCTGAGAACGATAACTAGAACTACAGATTGAATCTGGGCCCCGGGAGTTACGCTCGCACCCGCAGCGGAGCTCTGCTCGACCGAGGCTGCTGGCATCACCCTTGGGGGTCTCCCCACACGAACATGTACTTTTGATTCCCGTCGGTTGGCATACTCGAAACCGGGAATCTGAATTTCGACGTATGCTGTTACGGTGCAGCCGCTTCGCATTGGATTGGCGATCGCGCTCTTCCTCCTCTCGGGGGCGCCACCGGTTGGCGTAAACAAAGTGCAAGCGTCGTCGGAGCCGCATAGGCAGAGCGACGAGAACGACTGGGCGCCGAAGACCTTAAGATCGCTTCCTGCCGAAGAGAAGGTTGGTCAGCTGTTCATGGTTCGGCTGCGGGTGGAATTGCTGCGCGATGCCTCCGAGTACCTGCACCTGCGCGATGAAATCCGAAAATACCACGTGGGTTCGGTGGCAATGTCGTCGCCGCGGGGAGGGCACTTTGTTCATCGCGATGTCCGGTATGACACTGTAACGTTGCTCAATGGGCTGCAGGCGGAATCGAAGCTGCCTCTCCTGGTTGCCGGAGACTTTGAGCAGGGAGTTCTGCCTCCGCGCCTGTTTGGCACGACCGTGTTCCCTCACGCCATGGCTTTCGGAGCTGCGGGCAAAGCGCAGTACGCCGAAGAATTTGGACGGATTACAGCTCAGGAGAGCCGCGCCATTGGGGTTCATTGGAACCTGTTTCCGGTGGCCGATGTGAACTCGAACCCGGCAAATCCAATCATCGGAACCCGGGCCTTCGGGGCTGATCCGCGGCAAGTCGGGGAATTGGTGGCGGCCTACATAAGAGGCGCTCGTTCCGCAGGAATGTTGACCACCGCGAAACATTTCCCCGGACACGGTAATACCGCGACCGATTCGCATCTTGCCGTGGCAAGAGTAGATGAGGATCTAAAGACTTTGTCTGCGGTCGACCTGCCGCCGTTTCGGAAGGCAATTGAGGCTGGCGTAGATGCGATCATGACGGCGCACGTCCGCGTGCCGACGCTCGATCCAGACCCTGACCGTGTGGCCACGACATCGCACAGAGTAGTGACAGACCTGCTGAAAAATCAGCTCGGATTTAAGGGGATCGTGGTCGCAGACGCGATGGATATGGCCGGCCTGAGCCGAGCATATCGGGCAAATCCCGGACGAGCCGCCGTCGATGCGTTTCTGGCTGGAAACGATGTGCTCACCATGCCCGCGGATCTGGGTGCGAGTTACGCGGCAATTCTCGAAGCAGTCCGCAGAGGAGAAATTTCTGAGGCGCGTCTCGACGAGTCCGTCCTCAAGATATTGCGGGCCAAAGCGTCCCTGGGCCTTGAAAACAATCGTTTTGTGGATGTAAATGCGATTCCGCGGTTAGTCGGGGCGCCTGAAAATCTTGCGGTCGGCCAGCGCATCTCAGACGAGTCGGTCACGCTGGTGCGCGACAACCACAAACTTCTTCCATTGACGGCGTGGGCCACCGAAAACGTCGTGCTGCATCAGCGGACAGAAGCTCTCGGCCGCAACCTGCTGCTCATTGTGCTCTGCGACAATGTGCGAGCCGAAGACGGGCGGGTTCTGGGCCGCGAAGTTCGGGCTCGCCGTCCCGACGCCGCGGTCGTTTTTGTGGATCCCGCTGTAGCGTCGCAAGAATCCGACGACGTAATGAAGGCTGTGGAACTCGCACGCGCAGTGGTGACCGCCGTGTACATTGTCCCGTCGGCCGCGCGATCGATGCGGGTGGGACGCAAGTCGAAGCACCCGGCTTCTCTTCCGGACTCAACCAGCGCCCTGTTTGACAGGATTCTCGCCCGGGCCGGCGATAGAACCGTAGTCCTGGCAATGGGAAGTCCGTACCTGACTGACAATTTTCCTGGGATTCAGAATTACATTTGTACTTTCTCCAACGCGACCGTATCGGAAGTGAGCGCAGCCCGAGCGCTGTTTGGCGAGATCCCGATTCACGGTCATATGCCAGTCAATCTGCTGAAGGCCGGGGCGCAGCCAGGCGGTGGCGGACCGGCGCAGATGATCAATGTGAAGACTCCGCGGTGATCCGAAGAGTCCGGCCAGATCTGCATGCAGCAAGCATTTGATTAACAGGCTGCCCGTCTCCTCACTGCTGCAAAGCAGAGAAAACGTGTCCAAACCGATGGGATTTGCGTAATTGCCAATCCGATCGCGTAACCCCGAGCCGCTATTCCAACCCCGGTAATTCTGCCAGTTGCCGTCGCCATTCCTATCCTCAATCATCTTCACGATTCGGGAGTGTTTTGTTGGACATTCCTGCACTTGGGAGGGTGTATGCGTCGCTCAGTCGTTAAGCCGATGAATGGTTCGAACCTTCGTCCCACCGCATTAACTCTGGTCCTTTCCTTGGTTGTCCTCGCGTTAGGTACCGCTTCGGCGGAGGAACCCACAAAAGTTGAGGGTTTGATAGTCGCCAGAAGCGGCGACGAAATCATCGTGGAGTATATGAAAGGTGCGGAGTTGGCCTTTCTTTTGACCGACAGCACAAAGGTGTCGCAAGTGGAAGGAGTACTCAAGGCTCGTCGAAAAGAAATGTCGATGGCTGCCCTGATTCCTGGCCTCAAGGTCAAAGTGGAGGGCAAGTACAACGAGTCTCGTCAGCTCCTTGCCTCGTCCGTGACTTTCAAGGGAGATGATCTGAAAAACGCGCAATCTGCCGAGGCCGCGACGCGGCAAACTCGCGAAGCGCAACAAGCGGAGCTGGCACGCCAATCCGCTGCTCTGAAAGCCCAGAATGAACAACTGCAAGTGCACGAGGCACAGCTGGCCGAGCAGAAGGCAAACATCGAGGCGGCGGTCGCGCGCTTCGGCCAACTCGACGATTACTACATTTTCGACGAAGTGACCGTCTACTTTGCCAACGGGAAGGTGCAGGTCGAATCAAAGTACGAGGCGCCACTGTTGACGCTTGCTGAGAAGGCCAAGGGCATCAACGGCTACGTAATCGAGGTGAAGGGGTACGCCTCAGCGGTTGGCAGCGTTTCCACAAACCAAAAACTTAGCGAAGATCGTGCCAATAACGTCACCAATGTGCTGCTCCAGAAAGGAAAAATCCCCCTCACACGTCTTTTGGCACCCGGAGCCATGGGGGAGTCCGATCAGGTTGGAAACGATAAAACTGCTGAAGGACAGGCAGAGAATCGCCGCGTAGTCGTCCGCGTATTGCAGAACAAGGCGATTGCCGGCATCTAGTTGCTGTCGCATTTCCAGAGAGGCAGATTTCGACGCGTCTCGCGGGTGCGAATCAGCCCCAGCCTTCTGGCGAGACGCTGCGAAGGATGGTTGTCGTCCGGTATGGTGGCGGTGATTGATCTGACGCCTGGCTGTCGCCAAGCCCATTCGATCACTGCCGCCGATGCTTCTGTGGCAAATCCCCTTCCCCGAACGTCCTCCATCAATCCCCATCCGATCTCAACCTCGCCATCGGGGCTCGGTGGTCCTTTTAGGTTAATCGATCCCACAATCGTATGGGACGAACGCTCAACAATGATACGCATCCTCCACGGGACGTGTCTGCGGTCCGCCTGGATTGCCCTCAGATGCCAGGCCAGATCGCCGATGTCCGGATTTTCAGGTGGAAATCTGAAACCACTCAGCGCCTCAAAGCCCGCAACGTCCCGAACGAGCAGCGCCTCGATCTCCTGGGGCAAGAGTACGACGAGAACCAGGCGTTCAGTTTCGATGTTTAGGGGCCGTTTCACTGTCGAATACTATCGCTCTTCTAAACTCGCAAGTTGGAGTCAACTGGTCAGTTCCAGAATCGATTAAAGCAGGCGATAAAACTACGCCGTCGCCGAACTCTGTTTGCTGTAGGCCAGTGAGGGTCATCCAACCATGGTGGCTCTCCAAACTCCAACGAAAAGGATTGACCTAAGTGAGTTGATAGAGCCGGGGCCGTCAGCGACCCGGGGGATAAGCAGCGGTTCCAACGGGCAGGGCTTGCAGGGTCTTTCCTGCTCTCGAGAAAGACGGGATTTCGGCTTTTGCCTCTTCCGGGCCCAGATACTTCACATCGAGCAGGCCTTGGCTGGGAACCCCGTATAGTTGAAAACTGACTTCGGCCAGACACAAACTCCAGCCATCTAACCACACCTGTAGGTCCCTTTGCTGCTGGTCGTTACCGTCGCGAACCACGATCAGGTCGATATCGCTGCCGACCTCGGCGTTCCCGGCCTCTGTACTGCCGAAAAGATACACTGCCTGGACCCCGAACCGGATAGGATCGATGGCTGCGGCAATCCGTTCAGCGAACCGTTGCCGCCAGCGCCAGTGTTCTGGTGCGGCGCCCAGCCGTTCACCGCTGAGTTCCCGCTGCTTCCACTCCAGATATTCGCCGATCCGGTGAGCCATGTTGTCGAGCAACTCGCGCTCTTCCTGTAGAAATGGACCTTCCCACGCGGTGGCTTTTCCGTCTTTGTAAAGAACCTCGATGGCGCCAACCGCGGTGCGCCAGACCGAGATCGGTGAACGCAGCCGCCAGGGCGAGTCCACAAAATCGGGCAGGGCATGCGTTCGCCCGAGATATTCAATACGAGCCGTAGTGTCCTGTGGATACTGCCAGGCAGGAGGGATCGCGTCCAGGACCCAACGAAAAACTACCTGGGGGGGTTCCTCGCGACGGGACAGAGCGGCTGCCACCTTATAAATGCATCTCAGCTCTTTGGCGCGCTCTCTTAACGCCCAGAGTTCATCAGCCTGCTTACTTGCTTCGTCTTTCATTGATGCTTCGGAGGCCTCGGATGCGAGAGATTGAATAGAGCGCCGATCGAGTTCAACTGGGATCGTACTCCTCACATAACGGCACTGAGAGCGGTGCCGTTCGAGCGTCTTGTCTATTATCGCAGGGTAGACCCACTTGGCGGATGCACAACCACGGATGGCGATACGCGAAGACCCAAGAAGGGAGAACAGCGAAAATATTGGTCGGCTTTGGCAGACGAATTTTAGAACTTCTCTGCTGGTCCGCGATGGCTCTGAGTCGGTCTTCGGGCCGTTTACCGCCTGAAGCCAAAAAGATGGTGCCAGCTGATTGACTCATATATATGAGTAAGATATACTCACTTAATGAGCAAGCGGCTCCAGGTCATTCTCCAGGATGCAGAATATCGAGAGATCCAGAGGGTCGCTCGCTCGCGGCACATGACGATTGCAGAATGGGTCCGACAAGCCCTCGACTTGGCGCGCCGCAAAGAACCCACGGGGAGCATGGCGAAGAAGCTCGAGACGGTCCGGCGGGCTGCGCAATGTCAATATCCGACTGGCGATATCGATAGCATGCTCGGTGAAATTGAGGCGGGATATACAGCCGGCTTACGCCCGTGATTTTGGTCGACTCCAACATCCCGATGTATCTGGTCGGCTCGCCTCACCCTCATAAAGCCGATGCGCAGCGTTGGCTCGAGAAACTGATTACCGACCGAGAACGACTGGTGACCGACGTAGAAGTGCTGCAGGAGATCCTGCATCGCTATGTGGCGATTGATCGTCGGGACGCAATCCAACCCGCGTTTGACGCCCTCCTCGGGCTTGTCGACGAGGTGTTGAGTGTGGACCGGAGTGCCGTGAAACGGGCTAAACAGATCGTTCTCGGATACCGGCAATTATCTGCTCGCGACGCCGTACATCTATCTGTGATGGAACAAAATGGAATTGACCAGATTTTGAGTTTCGATTCAGGGCTTGACGCGTTCCCTGGTATTTCCCGTCTCTCGTAGAGCGCATGGCGCCCCAAACCCTATTGCTTGGACAGTCGCGCCGACTTGTTCCCCCGTATACCGACGTTTTTCCTCAGTACTGCAGATGTGTTTCGGGTTGATGAAGGCAACCCGCACTAATGCGACCGTGCTCGCAGCTTCTCAGTGTAAGAGCGTTGCACGAGTCGCCTCGGAAGCGGTTGAAACTGCGATGGGAATAATGGTCGGCTCTACAAGACGATTTTAGAACTCTTGTATTGGATGTGACCTGATCGCCAGCCCACTCGAGCACCAGTCCAAGGCGAATCCGTCAAGTGTTGCCTCATATATATACTTTCGGTAGAATGTATATACAATGGAACAGAGGGGAAACTTATGGCAGTGGCCCTCACATCGATCCGACTCGACAAGCGACTGGCAGACGAAGCAGCCGAAGTGTTAGGTGTTAAATCGCGAACCGAGGCAGTACACGCGGCTCTGCGCGAAATTGTTGCCCTGAAGCGTTTCAAGAAGCTGATGTCGAAATACGGCGGAAAGCTGGAATTCTCGGGACACGATGAGTAATTTTGTCGTCTTCGACACTTCCATCTTCATCGACCATCTCCGTACAGGCCGCCACCAGCAGCGGATCGCAGAAACTACGGGTTTGGTGCGGAACTCAGCCGTGGTCCTCGCGGAGCTCAGCCGGGGAGCCACCAAGCCTTCCGAGCAAGAGTTTGTCGAACGACTTGCTCGTAACCATCCGATCCTGACACCAAGCGAAAACAATTAGCTCGAATCGGGACGCCTGCTTAGCAAAATCCGTGTCGATAAAGGCTTTCATGCAGAAAAGTTTCGCGATTTGCACTTTGACCTATTAATCGCACTGAGTGCCAGATCTGCAGGAGCGCGTCTGGTGACCTCAGATCAAGCGGATTTTGAATTGATCGCCAGCTATCGCAGACTGCAACTAGAGATCTGGTGAGCTACGCATGGCACTAGCCAAACTTCGACAGGTGACGAAGTAAGTCTTTGGCCCGCAACGCCAGGAGAACGGCGGCACCGTTGCGCGATGTTGGTAGCGGCCGCAGACTCGTGTTACGTCGGCAGTGTAGAGGCCGTCGAGTTCAAAAGCGCAGTATCGGTTGGTTCCTGTCGTTGAATCTGTACCAGAGATATTGGTCGGCCCTAGCAGACCATGTTAGAACTCTAACTGTTGATGCCGACCGGCTTTGAATCCCGATTCCTCAGGATTTCGTGAGCTTAAGCATAACCAAGAAGACTTTTGGGATTGTTTAAATCCCATTTTGTTATTACAATAGTAATAACAGGGGCGAGGAGGGGCTTCGTGGTCGAGCTCAAAGTGCGCAAGTTCGGTAATTCGTTAGGAGTGGTGTTGCCGAAGGAGGTTATTAACCGCCTGCAAACAAGTGACGGCGAGCCGCTATTCCTAATCGAAGTACCCGAGGGAGGGTATCGTCTCACGCCTTACGATCCGCAGTTCGAGAAGAAAATGGCGAAAGCGGACGACATCATCAGCCGCTACCGCAATACGCTGCACGTTCTCGCGAAGTGAACGACCCTGTCTGGATCGACCAACATGATGCTCTGACCCTTCACGATCGCCTGCTGGCTCTGCATGGTGGTGCCGAGGGATTACGCGACCGCACCTTGTTAGAGTCAGCGCTTGCGAGGCCGCGACAGCATTTCGCCTACGCCGAGTTTCCAAATATTTTCGAGATGGCTGCAGCTTATACGGGCGGTATCGTGCGCAACCATCCGTTTGTAGATGGGAACAAGCGCACTGGATTTGTACTAGGAATATTGTTCCTTGAGCTGAACGGGTACAGGTTCACTGCTAGCGAACAAGAGACGGCCCGTGCGGTCATGGAGTTGGCCAGTGGTGTTCTCGACGAAGTCGGCTACCGAGCATTTCTCGCCGCCAATTCGTCACCAGTGAAGAAGTAGCCTTGGTCCCGCAATGAAAGGAACTTGATTGGTCGGCTCTAGCAGACGATTTTAGAACTCTACTGGTCGAGGGTGGTCTCGAAATTGACGGTCTGGATACATTCGCTGCGGTGTGTGCCTAGAAAAAGCGTTTCCGCCTTCATTCGCGGCGCCAGGATGTTTCGCCCGAATCCTTATCGGGATTGGTGCGCAAGGACTCTTCTTGGGACACGACTGCACAGGGGAATGCTCTGCCAAGTAGTGTTCCGGGCGGGAAGATTATAGCCAATTGACGAGGTTCGACCAGCGAAAGTCGGTGCCCTTCAGATCTGACCGGTCCGGAGTATAATCACCACCGCCTTGCGTTCCTGACCCTTCCCCCCAATTTGTCTCCGGAGGCACCTGATGCCGATCGAAAAGCGTCCAGCGAATCCTCTTCCCCATAATTACGTCCCGCCCAACGGAATCCCCTATAAAGTCAAGACCCACGATGATCTCGGCTCCGTCGCCAGAAAACACGGAGTTCCCGAGCACGTCCTGGTCGCGTTCAACTTCGCCACCAACGAACCTGCCGAAATCAATTGGTACTTGCGACGCAATGTCGGTTGCGTTCGCGCCACCCACGATCACAAGAACTGGATGTTCACCTCCGAAGCCAGTCCCGGAATCATCTACCTGCCCCCACCCTGGCACCGTCCCTCTTTCCCCACAAGCGTTCCGACCGTGCCGGTTTCCAGAACTGAGACACACAAGTCCCTGCTCAAAGACACCTGGGCAGGAATTGGAAAATCCCACTCCGGCGATCTCTTCGTGATCGGAGCTCACGATCTCACTGCCAAGGTGTACAACCTTGGGGACGATCTCTCCAGTGTGCGCAACGCCGTAGTCAACTTCAATGGCTGGAAGTTTGGCATCGGGCTCGGTGCAGACGTAGGAGCCGTTCTTGTGTTGGGCCACGGTTATTCCGAACCAAAAGATATGATCGGCGTTTCCGGCGACAAGGATTTCGACATCTCCATCGGAACCAAGCTTGGCGATTTTCTCAAGGATCTCAAGTATTTGGGAAAGATGGTTGATGGAATCGAGAAATACAAAAAGATGCGATACATAGTCGAAAACGCGATTAAGAACCGTGCGATCGCCGAAACCGGACTTTACACCATCCCGATACCATTTGCAGGCATCGGCTTGCATCTTTGGGCCGGATACAAGTTTGGCGACGTGAATGTCTTTAGCACAGGCGTCGGCATCCCGTAATTTATTTCGGTCGGTCCACCATAGTTGATTTTGATAAACCGTCGGCCAGACGATAGAGGCATTCTTCTTGCTCTGAGAATGGTATTTTTGAACTGCACGATTGATGCAGCAAGCGTTTATCCAACATACAGAAGGCCCTTATATATGTTCGTCAATAGGGCCAAAAGAGAATGATTGGTCGGGACGGCGAGATTTGAACTCGCGACCCCTTGCACCCCAAGCAAGTGCGCTACCAGGCTGCGCCACGTCCCGACTGGAGAGGAATCCGTTGAGCTGATGCTTCACAAAACCGCTTCAGCGCTCAGCGGTGGGGTTCATCGTTATTCTACACCAGCCCCGAGACGGCTTATTCCAGATCACGCCAGTTGGAGCCGACGCCTATTTCCACCAGCAGCGGCACTTCGAGGTCATGGACTTTCTCCATATACTCGCGAATAAGGGAGCGCATAATGTCGACTTCCGCCTCCGGGACCTCGAAGACAAGTTCATCGTGCACCTGGAGCGTCATACGTGATTTCAGATCGCGTTCGCGGATGGCGTGATCAATCCGAATCATCGCAATCTTGATCAGATCGGCGGCCGTTCCTTGCAATGGAGTGTTGACCGCCGTGCGCTCGGCGAATCCGCGCTGGAGAGAGTTCCTGCTGTTGATGTCGGGCATGGGCCGGATGCGGCCGAACAGCGTTTTGACCTTCATCGTGCGCCGCGCCTCTTCCAAAGTGCCATCGAGATAGCGGCGGACTCCGGCGTATTTCTCAAAATAGTTATCGATGAACTGCTTGGCTTCAGTCGTTGATATTCCAAGATTCTGCGACAACCCGAAGGGCGAGAGGCCGTAGACAATTCCAAAATTCACGACCTTCGCTTGCCGGCGATGATCGGCGGTGACCATTAATGGCGGAACACCGAATACTTGCGAGGCAGTGAGCGTATGGATGTCGTCGCCGCGGCGGAAGGCATCGACGAGTAAAGAGTCTCCCGAGAAATGAGCAAGCAGACGTAGCTCGATCTGCGAATAGTCGGCCGTGAGCAGGACGTGACCCGGTTCGGCGATAAATGCAGCACGAATTCCGCGGCCCAGCTCGGTGCGAATCGGGATGTTCTGAAGATTGGGATTGGCCGAAGAGAGGCGACCTGTCGCCGTTCCCGTCTGGCCGAAGGTTGTGTGCACCCTACCCGTGTCTGATTTGATCAGGGCTGGTAACGCATCCACATATGTGGATTTCAGCTTGGTAAGCTGGCGATAATCGAGCACCATGCGTGCAATTGGGTGATTTTCTGCCAGTTCCTCCAGAACATCGACCGCGGTCGAGATCGTGCGTCCCTTGCCGTATTTCACTGGTTTCGGCAGGTTCATGCGGTTGAGATGGACATCGCCCAGTTGCTTGGGAGACCCGACGTTGAACTCCATCCCGGCAGTTTCGTGAATCTCTTTTTCTTTGGCGGCGATTTCCCGCTCAAGTTCCACAGACATCTGTGCCAGCGCGCCGGTATCGATCTTTACGCCTGCTTGCTCCATACGAGCGAGCACGGGAAGGAGCGGCAGGTCGATTTCCTCATAAATTTTTGTGAGGCCCTCGCGCGCCACTTGGCTGCGAAGCGCCTCAGTCAGCCTGCCGGTAATGTCCGCAGACTCGGGAAGTTGACCCGAGAGCCTGAGATTGAAGCGCCGCAGTGCAACGTCCGGCAGGCGGTGCGACGAATAGGTGGGATCAAGCAGGTAGGAATACAGCATCGGGTCATGCTGCACGCCTTCGACCGCGATGCCGAGTGGATCGAGAGCATGAATCGCCGCCTTGTAGTCGTAGATGGATTTCGAGATTGCGGGATTGGCAAGAAGAGAGCGCAGGTGAGCCGCCGTCGGCCCGGCGTCTAGAATTACGGATGCTGCGCTGCCCGCTTTTGAGGAAATGGCAATCCGCCGTACGGCAGTCTCGGGAGCAGAAGCCATAATCACGCCACCCATGAGCGAAAGTTGCGATGTCTCTGGCTGTTCTTCTTTTTCTTCCTCTTCGTCTTTTTTCTCCAGTGACCTATCGGCCTCCAGGCTTTCGACGGCGAGGGCAAGCGCGCCGCCCGAGACCTCTTTCAGCTCCGTGTCGATGTCCGCGGGTGACTTGGCTTCCACGTAGTGAGTTTCGCTGACTTCAACTACCGGCAATAATTCTTTGAGCAGCGAGGTAAATTCCAGTTCTGTAAAGAGAGCGCGTAAGGCATCGACATCCGGCTCACCCACTCGCATCGATTCCACGTCGAGCTCAACGGGGACATTGGTGTCAATGGTTGCCATGCTCTTGCTGAACAGAATTGCCTCGCGATTATTCAGCAAAGATTCGCGGTAGGTTTTTCGTTCCACTTCGGAGGCATGTGCCAGCGCCTGCTCCACTGTGCCAAAGCGCTTGATAATCTCCACCGAGCCCTTATCGCCAATACCGGGAGCGCCGGGAATGTTGTCGATTGAGTCGCCGCGCAAGGCCATAACATCAATCACACGCTCCGGCGGAACACCGAGAATTTCTTCGACCTTCGCCGAGTCGCAGATCAGATTGTCCTTTGGCGGATTCAGGATGTGCACCCTGTCGTTCACCAGCTGCATCATGTCTTTGTCGCTCGACACGATGTAGACGGGATGCGCCCCTTCGGCAGCCTTGCGCGCCAGCGTGCCGATGACATCATCCGCCTCGAAGCGCGTTACGCCAATCATCGGAATCCGATAGGCCTCCAATGCTCGCCGGATATAAGGCACCTGTTGCGCCAGATCTTCGGGCATGGCTTTGCGGTTCGCTTTGTATCCCTTGTACTCGACCTCGGTGAAGCTCTGCGTCTTGATGTCGAACTTGCGAACCGTAGTGACGGTCTCAGCTTGTTCATCGCGGAAGGTAGGTCCCGCCACATCAAAGACCGCGGCCAGAAATTGCGGAGAGAAATCGTCCCGCAACTTGCGCAGCATGTTTACAAATACATAGATCGCAGCGGTGGGAAGCCCGGTCTTGGTCGACATGGGTCGCTGCCGCGCCATGGCGTGATAGGCGCGGAAAATAAACGACATGGTGTCGATCAGGTAGATCCGGCCGTGGGATGCGGCAGGCTCCACACCAGCTTTCGAAGGACTCGAGGCTTTGCCGTTCCCTACCTTCTCCGGGCGAGGGACGGCCTGAGACGTGGAGTTCGACGATTTCTTGCGCGGGGGCAACCCGCTTAGTTTATCAGCCCGAACAGCTCTAGAACTCGAGCCGGAAGTCTGCCTCCACGACTTTCTTCTTCCGGGACTCGTTCACGAAAACGATGTGATAGTTGACGGGCCGGCTGAGCGTGGGCGGCAAACTTGCGTTTACCTCCTCGTCATGAGTGGCATCGGCAGAGAAGAGCGCCTCGCTCGGCTTTGCTCCCAGAAAGTTCGCGTACTCCTGATCGTTCAGCACATGAAACTCGACGTCCGCGTCGGTGTCGCTCGTAGGCTTGCCGCTGACCGGCACGAATGAGCGAAACGTTCCGCGCAATTTTGGAGTCGCCGCATGCGATGGAACCTGGAACGGTAAATCGGCAATGATGGATATGTGAAATTTATCGTGAAGGATTGGAAGGCTCGACCCAACCACCGAACCGCCCACATGATCCGATGTGGTGGGCGTGTACTCGACGGCTTTCACTTTCTCCACCGCGACCGGTCCCTGCTTGCTCATGTAAGTGGCCAGAGGTCCGGCCATGGTGACGGGTTGAGCTGAGTCCATCGGGTCCGAGTAGGTATTTTCGGCTTGCTTGACCTGCTCAACAATGGCTGCGGGATGGATCTCGGTGGCGTCTGCTGAATGCCGTAAATGCACCCAGGTAAAGTAACCTAAACCAATAAGAGTAAGAGTACTAACCAAAAAACCAAAAATGGCTCGCATGACTCCCCCAAACAAGCAAATCGTAGAAGCTGGCGAGCGCCTGGGCTAGTTATCGTTGGGCACAAACCGGTTACTTCGGTTTGCCATATTCGGTGGTGAAATGCAGCTTAATTTCACCACAGGTACCCTGCTCGGGGGAGTACACCACGCATGTGTCAAAGGGACGAGAATAGATGTGCAGACTGATAGCGCGCTGATTAAATTCGCGCGGATTCACGACGCGGTGCACAGGATCGGCAGGATCGACCGCACAAGGGCGAGCAATATTCATCTCGACCGTATTGAGCGGCTCAAGCTCGCTGCGACCGCCTGCTAAGTCCTGACGAACCAGATGAAAATTCTCCACCCGCAGCCGGCCCAGCGGAACCGCCATCCAGCAATTCTGGTCACGATGATTATGCACGGAGCTGGCCTGCCCCACCTCCCAGCAGATAGCCATGAGCTCGTAGAGGTGCGTGCGGTCGATAAGATTGCGGGTGTAATGCTGGCGGTCCCAATTCAGGTAAAGAGCCAGCGACTCGGCGTCGACGGGATTCTTCTCCAGAAATTGCCGTAGAGGTTCAGTTGGCACAAAGGCAGACTCGGGGAGCCTGCGCAAGGCTTGAACGAGTTTTTCGAGAGGAACTAGCTTCTCTGAAGTAATCATCGACTACACAGGGAATAGAGTATAGCGCAGGTCCATCTAGGGTTCCCTTCCGGCACCCAGGATTTCCTTGCTTTCCGTCTGTGCCACGGCGGGGTAAGCGGCAACCCGCCGTTGGCGCAAGTCGCGCGGTAGCTCGGATTTCAGCAACCACAATCCCACCGCCGCTGCGGCAGCCCAGGTGATTGAGACCAATGCAAGCTGAACAAGATCGGCGATCCGGCTCCCATGGCCAGCGCCCGAAATCCGCACTGCCTTGGCCACTTCGAAGCTGATGGCGCCCGCGACGATCGATACTGCGGCCGCCTTGCCTAATTCATCCCAGCGCATTTCCCACAGCGGCACGAGTCGGCGGTAATTCAAAAGCAAAGCTAAGGCCAGCAGATTGATACCTATTCCGATGTCGGATGCCCAAGCCAATCCAATCACCCCGAACGTATGAAACAGGACGGAATAAATGGGCAGAGACAGCACTGTAATCACACTGACCGCCACCATGGGAGTGAGCGTGTCTCCCGCGGCGTAGAACGCCCGCGCATACAATCCCTGCGCCGACCAAAGCACCAGCGATAAAGAGAACCAGAAGAAGTACACGGCGCTGGTTTGCGTATCGGTAAAGAGAAATTTTCCTCGTCGATAAACGAGGTCGATCAGCGGGAGCGCCGCCACCATCATCCAGGTCGTTGCGAGCAGCGATGCCGCGGAAACCCGATAGACGGAATCGTTTACGGTATCCGCGAATTCTTTCAGCCTTTTCTCATTGAAGAGCCGGGCGAAAAACGGGAGAGATGCCTGGCCGGTGGCCTGTCCGAGTACAGCAATCGGCACAGCGAACAGCCGTTTGGCGAACGTCAGGCGAGTGATATCGCCGATGCCGCTGGAAGCGTAGTGCCGCAGGATCCAATCGTCGGCAGTCACGAGCGAAACGCCCAGCATGAGAGGAACCGAAAGCCGTACCCATTCCCGGAATGCAGGATTTCGAATGTCGAAGGAAGGATAGTACCCGGTCCCGATGCGCGCCGCTCCGATCACACTCGCGAGGAATGGGCCCGCGAATGCTCCCGCCAAGGCTCCGTAGGCAAGCGAAGCGATTCCAAGCCGGTGTCCGCCAACGACGCCACCCAGAATGATGAAAAGGTTGTAAATCAATGGGCCAAATGCGGGAAACAGAAAGAGCCGATGCGACAGAAGCACGGCAGAAACGACGCCACCGACATAAAAAAAGATTTGCGCGGGCAGCAGGATCCGGGTCAGGCGGACGCACAATTCGATTTTGTCAGGTGTGAATCCTTTCACGAACCAGCGCACGAACTCGGGCGCGAAGATCTCCGTGGCGATCGTGCCCACGATCATCACGGCAGTCATGACTGTAATAATGATGGAGAAGGTCTTCTCTGCCTCGTGGTTGCGCTTCTCGGCCAAAAACCGGGTATAGATCGAGATAAAGGTGATCGACGCCGCGCCTCCGGCAACGATGTAGTTGAGAAAATCGGGAAGTGTGAAAGCCGCAACATACGCATCCGTGGCGCCGCCCGCCCCATAGGCCCACGCGATGTAGGCATCGCGCGCGTATCCGATGACACGCGACGCCATGACTGCCGTAATCAGCAACAGGGTTGCCGAGAACGCAGTGTGCTGGTGTGATGGGCGAAAGAAGCGCAGCAGTTTCGTCATTGAGACCCGGTCAGACGTTCATCTTATCGGAATCTCAATTCAGCCATGTTGAGCCCTCTCGCTCCCGGTGCCGAGCCAAGCTATTCCCCGGCGGGAACCCAGACTCTTCCTGCTGAAACAAGGTCGACACCGTGAACCTCGGTCATCAGCCGGATCTTTCGCCATCCTGCTTTCTTTTCTGGCCTCGCCAGGAAGCTCAGCAAGTATTGATTGCCGAGTCGATGGGCGAACTCATCCAAATAAGGTGCAAACGATACGGGAGCGTTGGGGAATCCAAGGTAATAGGCCTCCCCTCCGGTCTTCTCAGCAACCTGCGAGAGATAGATCTGCCCCCAATAAGTCTGGTAATAACTATGTCCAAAATGCCCTGCACCAGGGGTGTAAATCGCCGAAACGACGATGTCGGTCCTGCCTGCGTCATCAATCGCGGAGTCGACGTATGGATCCGACAAGTCACCGGCCCCGTAGTAGCGATCGATACCATCGCTCACCATGAGAACTTCGCGGCGATCCGAACTGGCGGGCCATGTCTTTACAAGGGCAGTGAGTGAGAAGTAGGGGCTGGCATTCGCGCCACCGATTCCCAATGGCAAACGCAGCGCTTTGTCAGCCTGGCCACGATCGGTGGTCAGGGTTTGAACAATCTCTGCTGTCCCGTTCCGCATGTAGGCGATCCCTATTTTTGTGGAAGATGGCTGCGCATCGATAAACCTGCGAATGTCTTCCAATTGAGTTCCCACGCCGGTATCGGCGTTATCATCGATCAAGATAAAAAGCTCGAGTCCGGCGCGATCGCCGCGAGCGGAACTCCAATCCGTGACCTGATCGCGGTCGCGTCCTTCAAAGACCATCACGTCCTCGCGCTTAATTTCGGGAACATTGGACCCGTGCTTGGGTTCCACCGTGACCAGCAGATGAACAGGCACCCCGCCCGCAGCTTGCGCTTGCTGCGCCTGCGACCCTGCCGTAACGCCGGTCAGGAACATCAGGACTGTAAAGAGCAAAACGCTCGTCATCGAGCCTCCTTTAACCCCTGTTGAGTTTTCCCAGCAGACACTTCGGTCTTTTAGATGTTTTCAATGTGCGGAAGTTACCGCAGACCTGTGTTTCGAGGACCGCCGCTTAGCAGCAACTGTGAGAGTGCTCGGAGCATCACACGCCCATGCACTTTCTGGTTCTGGCGACCGATTACGACGTCACCCTAGCCCACGCCGGCGTGGTGGATGACAAAACTGCTTCGGCCGTCGAACGCCCGCGCAATTCGGGACGTAGAATCGTTTTGGTCACCGGGCGGCATCTGCCAAAATTTTTCCTCGGCTCGAACTCTTCGATCGAGTCATTGTGGAAAACGGTGGAGTGCTCTATCGACCGGAGACGCGCGAAGAAAAGCCGCTGTGCCCGCCTCCGAACGAGCGCTTCGTCAATCTGCTTCGCGAGCGGAATATCCCGTTCTCCGTGTTCGATGGAAAACTCAGCCGCCATTCCATTTCCCTCGGTGACCGTATCCCGGAAAGTCCAGTTTCAACCAATGGCCATGAAGAAGCCAAACAGCTGCTCGTCAGCCCGCGCGGGGCGAGCGTTTGGATCGCGGGACCATCGGCGAGCGGCAAGTCCACGGCAGTTGCGGGAATTCTAGAGGAGCTAGTTCAGCATGGCAATCAGTTCTGCCTCATCGATCCCGAGGGGGACTATGACGGCTTCACGGACGCGCTGTCGTTCGGCAGCGCGAAGGAGCCGCCGGACACGAAAGCCATTTTTCCGCGCCCTGGAGTTTCCCCAAACAGAGCGTAGTCGTCAATCTGCTCGGGGTTAAGGTCGACGATCGGGCAGGTTATTTTGGGGCGTTCTTCCCCACATCATGGACTTGCGTGCCCGCAGCGCACGTCCACACTGGCTCATCATCGATGAAGCCCATCATCTCCTTCCGTCTTCATGGACGCCGGCGAATGCCCTGGTTCCCCCGCTTCTGGAATCGACCATTCTCATCACCGTTCATCCCGAACACGTCGCCAAAGTGGCGTTGCAGTCGATTGATATGGTGGTGGCGATCGGAAAAACGCCGGCGCTGACATTCCGTTCATTCGCGCAGACGCTTGTGATCAAGCCGCCCTCACATAGAGTGGCAGAACTAAAACCAGGGGAAGCCCTCGCCTGTTTTCCGAAGCTTCAAAAAGATGTGGACCGCGTCAAGGCGCCCCGGAGCACCCGCGAACGTCTGCGGCATGTGCGGCAATATGCGGAGGGAGAACTTTCGCCAGACCAGAGCTTCTATTTCCGCGGCCGCGAATCGAAGCTAAATCTCCGAGCCCAGAACCTGAAAACCTTCCTTCAACTCGCCGAGGGGGTGGACGACGAGACCTGGATGTTCCATCTCCGGAATGGGGATTACTCCACGTGGTTCGAAACGATCATCAACGACACCGGGTGGAAGCGCCGGGCTGCGGAAATCGAACGCGATCAGAATGTATCGGCGCAAGAAAGCCGCGATCGAATCAGACAGGCCGTCGAAGCTCGATACACCGCCGCGGCCTGAACCAGCCTGCCCTCCAAGTGCGATAATGCGACGGTGATCAAACCCGCTCCCAGTACCCGTTCTGGAGTTTTCCGGCGCTCCTTTCGGAAACAATTTCCAGTCGCTGTCCGAGGTAAGGGCGTCTACGTGTGGGCCGCAGACGGAAATAAATATCTCGATCTTTCAGGATCAGCCGCGGTAAACCTGATTGGACACGGAGTGCGCAAAATACCTGCCGCCATGGCCGAACAAGCTGCCAACCTGGAGTTCGTTCACACCAGCCAGTTCACCACCCCTGTTGCCGAGGAGTACGCGGCGGAGCTACTGTCGTTTGCCGGCAAGCACTTCAAAGGCGGCGCGGTTTATTTCACCTGCGGAGGCTCGGAGTCGGTCGAAACAGCGCTGAAACTCGCCCGGCAGTACCAGGTAGAAATCGGGCAGACGCGCCGGTACCAGATCCTGAGCCGCACACAGAGCTATCACGGTTCGACGATGGGTGCCCTGTCGGTCTCGGGGAACAAGCGCCGACGCGAAATCTATGTGCCGATGGTCCGGGAGTTCCCGCACATTAGCATGCCTTACTGCTATCGTTGCGCGTTCGATTGCACGGATGGATGCCGCAATTGCGGACAGCGATACGCATCCGAACTCAAAAGAGCCATCGATGCCTCCGAGGGAACCGCGGCCGCATTCATCTTTGAACCGGTGAGCGGGGCAACCCTCGGTGCCGTGGTTCCTCCTCCCGGATACCTGCAATCGATAGCAGAAATCTGCCGTCATGCCGGTGTGCTCTTGATCGCCGATGAGGTCATGACCGGAATAGGGCGCACGGGGCGAAACTTCGCCGTGGACCACTGGGATGTGAGGCCGGATATCCTGGTGACCGCGAAAGGATTATCCAGCGGATATGCACCCCTTGGCGCGGTGATTGTCAGCGAGAAAGTGGTCGATGCCGTGGCTGCCGGTTCCGGCGCATTTCTCCACGGATTCACGTACAACGCTCACCCTATTTCGTTATCCGCGGGCCGGGCGGTTCTCGAATATCTGCGGACTCATAATTTGGTACAAGCATCCGATTCAGCCGGCTCGGGAACGCCCGCAGCAAAGTTCCAGGAGGCTCTCGGCACTCTACGCGACGTGGAAGCAGTCGGAGACGTGCGAGGTATTGGGTTGCTGTGGGCCGTCGAGTTTGTCGCCGACAAGTCGACCAAACGCCCATTCCCGACGACGGAGAGTTTCTCTGCGCGCGTCGGCGCGGTCGCGCTCCAACGAGGCGTCCTGGTCTATCCAATGCAGGGCTGCGTCGAAGGCACATCCGGCGATCACATTCTGTTGGCCCCACCGGCGGTGATCACCAACGAGCAGGTGTCCTGGTCGGTGGGCCAACTCGCGGGCGCCATTCGCGAAGCTTCGGCAGCCAGCAGCTGGTCTGAGTAGCCCATCCCGGCGTCAACGCGAATCATCGTCCCGCTAGAGATCAACCGTCTAATAGCTCTTTTTCAGCAACTTGCGGCTTGAGGACCGTTTGATCCTGTCTGCATTGTCCTGCGCTTCGTGGCAGCCGAAATTGGGTTTTGAAACATACCAACTAGCCAGCGGAGGCGAATATGGCAACGGTTGGAACCCAAACTATGACGGAGTTCTGCGAACAGATGGATCCCAGAGTCTTATCTGAGATGCGCAACATCAGGCTTGACTCGCTGCGGGTGCAGGAGACCCGCTTGCAAGAGAGCTGGACCGCCGCGCCCGAGAAACGCGTGCTGCTCTGGCTGGCCAGCCGCACGCCTCCAAGAATCAGCCCCGATCATCTTACCGTGCTAGGTCTGGGGTCGCAGATTGGTGCCGGCGTGTGCTATGCCCTCGCTGCCCGCGATCGCGTTGCACTGCTTGGCGTCATCGTGTGCCTCGGCCTGAACTGGTTGGGAGACTCCCTGGATGGCACTCTGGCCCGGGTGCGCCACTGCCAGCGGCCGCGGTACGGCTTCTACGTCGACCATATCGTCGATAGCTTCGGCGCGCTCGCGTTGATGGGCGGTCTTGCGCTCTCTGGCTGCATGCATCCCTGGATCGCGATAGGGCTGCTGGTAGGGTTCCTCATGCTTTCGATCCAGTCCTACCTTGCAACTCACGTTTTCGGAGAATTCCGCCTTTCCTTCTGGCGTTTCGGCCCGACCGAACTGCGCATTCTGCTGGCAGTCGGGAATCTGGCGCTGTTCTGGAAGCCCGTCGTGCATTTCCTGGGCGGAAAATACCGCCTGTTCGATGTCGGCGGCGCCATTGGCCTCGTGGGGATGAGCCTGATGCTCGTATTCTTTACCGCCCAGAACACCCTGCGCCTTCATCGCGAAGAGAGGATTTCGCGATGAGCGCGGAATCGCGGCCGTTCTTGTTCCGGCCAAAGCTGCTGCGATGGCTGAAATTCAACTTTGTGGGTGGAATCGGCATCGGCGTGCAGTTCGGTGCATTGTTCCTGCTGAAGAGCGTGCTGAGCTTCGACTATATGTTCGCCACCGCGTTTGCGGTGGAAGCCGCGGTCGCACACAACTTCGTCTGGCACGAGCAGTTCACATGGGCAGACCGGGTGCAGCCGTCGTGGCCTCGCTCGCTTGCACGATTTGGCCGCTTCAATCTCACCACGGGAGCCGTTTCGATCGTTGGCAATCTCGTGCTGATGCGAGTCCTGGTCGGCGAAGGACACCTGAATTATCTGTTGGCCAATGCGCTTGCGATTGCTCTCTGTTCAATCGCGAACTTTCTGGTAAGCGACGGATGGGTGTTCGCAGGATGAAGGTTCGGTGAGTCTGAAATGTTACGCCAATGCGATTCTGGTTCTCTGCCTGCTGCGTGGTCGGCTGTCGACCCGCAACTAATACGGAGGGAGTCGTGATATGCTCCCTGAGCCCAAAGGCTGACACGAAGGTGATTCAGAAACGAGGAGATTATCGTGACGCCAAAAACGATATCGATTACAGACATAGCAGAAACTTTCTTTGACGCGTGCGAGACAGGCAAAGGATGGGAGGTCTGTAGCGCGTACTGCATGCCAAATGCGACATTCTCGGCGCAGGCCGAACCATTGCTGGACGTGAAAACGCTCGCGCAGTACACAGACTGGATGAAGGGAATGTTGTCGGTACTTCCGGACGCCCGCTACGAAGTGAAATCATTTGCGACGGACAGCGCGCGGAACAACGTCGCTGCCTACGGTGTTTTCTATGGCACGCATACCGGTCAGGGTGGTCCGGTTGCTCCCACTGGCCGCGCGATCAGCACGGATTATGTTTACGTAATGCAGTTCGACGGCGACCGGATCGCCCATATGACCAAAATATGGAACGCTGGCATGGCGCTCAAGGATCTCGGCTGGGCGTAGAAGTGCTCGATGAGTGCTATGAGAACGTTACGTCAACAACTGTTTCCATCTGTTTTTCATTGAAGATGAATGCCCATCTCCACTGGTATTTTCACCTCGACTGGGTCGGTGCCACACATTGCCGGAGTTGAATCTCCACTGCCGCAGTGCTTTCAATGCCTGCCTGTCAACATCTTTCCCGCGGGATTGGACAACCGCCGGATTCTTAACTCTGCCCTTCTTGTCCACGGTTAGCTACAGCCGGGTGATGGCACTTTTCTTCCCACCTCCTGCCCAGCTATCAAGAGGTGATGCCGGGGGACTAGAGACAACTTTCGCTGGCTTCCATGGAGGCTTCTGCGGAGATTCCTGTTTTGGTGGGGTTGCAGACTGGTCATTCGAGTTCCGGGCAAGGGCGGAACAAGTCGCACCGAGCAGTACTCCATCGATCGTTACCATTACAATTCGATTTGTCGCACCCAGACCCGGCATCATAGGTGAGGTTAACAGCGTTCGCACTCATCGACCTAGATCACCCGTCCAATCTGAACTCGCGACCATCGAACCCACCTACTTGATCCCCAACTTCACCAGATTTCCGACGGGCCTGGCGAGCACAGCTTTGTCCTCGCGGGTAACGATTGGCCTTTGCAGCAGCTCGGGGTGCGCAGCGATGACCTGCAAGAGCTCCTCGTTATCCAGGTCCTTTCCCGCCACGAGTTCACGATACGCTGGCTCTTTGGTGCGGAGTACGTCGTGCGGCGTCAGCCCGGCGCGTTGCAGCAGATTCTTCAATTCGTCCGCCGACAATGGATGTTCGATGTAGTTGACGCTCTCGTACGCCACGCCTCGTTCAGTCAAGACCCGCTTGACCTCGCGGCATGTGCTTCAGGTCGGCTTTTCGTAAAGGGTAACCGCGGTTTTCTTCTTCATGGGTTTGCTTCTGCAGCTGCGAACGTTTAGATCACACGGGAAATTCGTAACCACGGCCTCTGGCCGGCTGTCGCCGTCGGGGACGCGCCCTTACTTTTGATGCCGCGCGGGTGAGCTTGCTACGAGATCTTCACCACAACCTTCCCATAATTTTTCCCTGCTTCCAGCAGCTTATACGCCTCCACGGCACGATCAAACGGCAGCACATGCCCGACTTGCGGGACCAGTTTCCCTTGCGAGATCCACTCCGAGAGCTGCTTCCACGCTGGCTCCATGATCTCGCGTTTCTGCGACAGATACGTCAGCCAGAGTCCCTGCACACTGGCCGACTTCGCGTACATAGCGCGCAGGTCGATCTGCGGAGACTTTCCTGTCGCCGTGCCGTATTGGATCACCCGTCCGAACTCAGTTACGCAGCGCAGGCTCCTGGCGGTATGTTCGCCGCCGAGCATCTCAAAAACAGCGTCCACGCCTTCCCCTCGCGTCAGGTTCTTGACGACCTCTTCGTATTCGTTGCGTTTGTAGTTGATCGGATGCTGCAGACCAAGCTCTTTGACCCTTGCCAACTTTTCATCCGAGGAAGAAGTTCCGTACATCTCGATTCCCAGCAAACGGCCAACCTGGACCGCTGCCGTCCCGACGCCACCCGCCACCGCATGAATCAAAACGCGTGGAGTCCGTTTTTCGCGAGCTTCAGAATGGACAACGTACGGCGGCGGATTCCCCGGCGTCATTCCCGCCTGCCAATAGCCGAGAAATGCTGTGAAGTAGTTCACCGGGAAAGCTGCGGCCTGCTCGAAGCTCCAGCGGTCTGGAATTGGCCAGAGCAAATTTGGATACGCTGCCGTTTCTTCCGCAAAAGCACCCCACTGGGTATATCCCATGATCCGCCGCCCAGTACCTTCTTCCGTCCCGGCGAACTCCCGCCCGGCAACCAAGGGGGGAGGTGGCGTCCCGGGATATCCCCCTTTTGACGTCATGAAATCGGCGAAGTTGAGACCCCCTGCCGCCACTTGAACCATGCTTTGACCAGGCTTAAGTGCAGGTTTCGCAACGTCCTGAATCGCCAGGGCGCTCGGTCCGGCCAGGCTAGTGATCACTAAAGCTTTCATGGGGAGAGTTTAGCAGGCGCAATTCACATAGGACGGGACTAAGCCGAGTCATCCTTTAATCCAGATAGGCATGGCACTCTTGAGCATTCCCCAAGCCGTAACCCTGAGGTATATACTTCTCGCGTTAGCTTTATTTTTCTTCCGGCTTGCCCCGACGAAGCCGGAAGCGGGGCGTGCTTTCATCCCCTAATCCATGCGCCCCGCATAGGAACGGCCAACCCGC
>Ga0126379_10000268_pt1 | contig 28072 bp, 18 predicted proteins | sample PanSoiMetPlot_24_FD_92640 | JGI IMG/M metagenome (GOLD analysis project Ga0126379, IMG submission 92640) | Tropical forest soil microbial communities from Panama - MetaG Plot_24 | ecosystem: Environmental > Terrestrial > Soil > Tropical forest > Bulk soil | place: Panama | collected 2016-02-17
ATGATGTTGACAGGAGGGACCGGGTTTTGCAGTTGCGCGAAGACACGGACTCCGCAGAAGAAGAAAAGGCAGACAAGCGCCGCCAGAGTCGATATTCTTCGATTCATCGAAGTAATCCTTTCTTAATTGCGTTGAAAAAGTTGGAGCAAGGCTCCGGTTCCTGACCGGCCCATCTTCTTCGCCGGCTCAATGTTTGGTTTCGCGTGGGAAAAACAGATCGCGAGCTGGTAGAGCTATTGATCAGGGTAGATTTCGTTCAGCAACACGGCCGGCAATATCATGCCTGCGGGGACGAATATCCATGTTATCCGCGTGCCGCTGGGCATTGAGACCTTTCGGGCGCAAGCGATCGAGCGCTTGTTTGAACTTCTCTTTGATGTTTTGCGCCAGGCTAAAGACTGACTGCATTTCCAGTTCCAGCTCCCACGGATCGAAATAGAAGCCCTTGCGCAGCAGATGTGGCTTTACGTGCCCGTCGCAAGGCAGATTCTCCCCGCCATACGAGGAAAACAAACTCTGATAGGTGGAGGCAGCTATCTCAATCGCTTCCGGCGACATGTTTTCAGCTTGGCCAAAGGGAAATGCAAAACAATTACAGCGCCGGCCAAGCCGGACCTCCAGATCCCTTCCCGAACCGGCAATCTCCGTCTCCAGTCTGGCGCGATCGCTCGAACCGCAATCAAAGTGAGTGCGCGTGTGGCTGCCAAACTCAACGCCTCTGCTGCTCCACGCCTGAACCTGGTTCCAGCTAAGAGGAAAAAATCCTCTGGTTCCGGCCGCCAGGTCATGGTCGAACTCCTGGTGGGCGTCAATCGGCTGCGTGGCAACAAAGATCGCGATTGCAGTGCCGGTTTCTTCCGCCACAGCACGCAGGGTAATGAAATTGTCGCCATAACCGTCGTCAAACGTGAGCGCCACAGTCGGCTCGGTCACGCGGCCCGAGCGCAGCAACCCGATGGCTTCAGACAAACTCGCAATCCGGTAGTGTCTGTGCAAAAAACGCATCTGGCGCCAAAAGTGTTCGGTGGGGATTCCCATGCTGTGAGGGCGGTCGGATACCAGATGATGCGTCAGAATCAGCACCGGATACCGCCCACGCAAGCGACGATACCAATTGCGGCACATCATCAAGGGGATACCCAGAAGTGAATGGGCGAACAGTTTCGCGATTGAACGACAGCGCTGATGCGATGTCGTTCTACGCGCAGGTGACTGACCAGGCGGAAGAATGAACTGGTCAAGACTGGGGGAGAGAGTGCTTTGTATCCACTTCCTTATTTCTTTTGAGGCGCGTGCCGGACTGCCATTCTCCAGACTCTTAACGGCCAGCAAAAGCAGGTCATCGGCGATGAGGTCGCTTTTCAGCGTAATCCCCAGGAGGCCGTCGTACGGCTGGCTCGGAAGACTTACAGATCCAAGACTGCACCCGATTCCCGCACCTCTGCCAAAGTATTCAACATTGAGTTCGATTCCGTCTTGAAGCGTTGTATTGTCGGAATCCGTACCGCCGCGAACATTGATCCGAACCGACCCGAGGGGTGGAACCGCCAGCAATTCTCCGCTCAGTGAGGGCTGACCGAGAACAACGATGAGGTCAGCACGTTGCTGGCAGGCGAACTCGGCGGTGTTCCAGCCGTCGAGGTCGTCCACCTGCAGGAGTGGCCGACCGCTTTGGTAACAACGTGCAGCCAGTTCTTTGTCTGTGAACATTGTTTCGCCGTGCACGTTTCGCGGACAACCGTGAGCGCACCAGACGCCCCAGTTGAGCAGCTCTTTCCAGACTTTGCGAATCCACAGACCGGCTTGCGAGCGCAAGCCGCCACGGCCGTCAACGGCGTCAAGGTCGCCGGTGCCAATCAGCCGCTGCATCCCGGGGAGTTGCCGCCAAGTCTGCTGAACAATTGCGCAGACGTCCCCACCTGGCACATCGCTAGAGATTTTCTCGGCCATTCTCCACGCGCGCGACGGCCGCGTGCTAGAGAAGAGCAGTATACGGATGGGTCTCATTGTGTTGGTTGCAGCCCCGCGCAAGAAGTTTCTGCACGCCGATCCAAGAAATGCCGGCCAAATCCGGCAGAACGCGGTCGGCTCCGGCCTGCAGAAGTGCGCACGCGTGCCGGCGATCCGCAATCCCCACGCACTTCATGCCTGCCGCTTTAGCTCCCTTGACTCCCGATGTCGAGTCTTCGAAAACGACAGACTCAGCGGGATGAACGCGCATCTGGGCAGCGGCTATAAGGAAAATCTCGGGATGAGGCTTGCCGATCGCAACTTCATCCCCGGTCACCACCGTCGCAAAGTAATGTTTGAGCCGCAGGTGAGAAAGAAGGTCGTGCACCCTCGCGGCACTGCCACACGATGCCAACGCGGTGGGCACGCCGGCAGACTTCAAGTCCTCGAGCAGATCGTGCGCGCCAGGCATCAGCTTGATGTTTTCGATTTCGCTTTGAAACAACTGGTCTTTCTCCCGAGAATGCGCCTGAAGCTGCTCGTCTGTGGGTTCGCCCAGAAAGTGTCGAAGGATTTCCTGTCTTCTTAGGCCTTGACGGACAAAATCAAGATCGGCGTCGTTGAGAGATTTACCCAAAGACAGGAAGAGTTTTTTCCATGTGCGGATGTGGGCCGCGTGGCTATCCACGATGACTCCGTCCATATCGAAGATAGCCGCCATTAGCACAGGCAACTCTCAGAGCAGTTACAGCCGGCGTCTAGCCAAGCACCGCACACCTTCTTACGCCCGCGCGCTGGAAAGCTTCAAGGCCGGACGAAGTTTGGGCCGCAGTCGAGCACGGTCGTCCGCGGTGAGCCACACCCGCCAAGCGCAGACGGCGCTCACTGCCGAGGTCAACACTCCCATGACGAACCAACGCACCAGCGTCAATCCCGCTATCGCGGAATGAATCGCCCAGGCTGTGGCCAGCACGGCGCCGGCTACCACGACAAAACCGACCCAGAAGCGCAGTGCAAAAGCAGCGTAAGGCTCGCCGATCATCCGGCAAGTGGCTTTGATCACAAAGTGGTAGCACCCCAGCGCCTCACCGAAAGCAAGCCCCACCGGCACAGCCCAGATACCCAGATAGCGGACTAATGCCGCGATGAAGCTGATGCCGGAAACCGCAGCGAAGAAGTAACCAACGGCCTGGACCCGGTGACGGTTGGTCGCGGTTGCTACCGTGGAACTTGCAGCCCATGGCGTCTGCAACGCCAGGAGTATCAGAAAAAGCCGAAGCAATATGACATCCGGCTCAACGCGGCCATGGGTCCACACAGTGATGATCTGCGGGCCTTCGTACCACAGCACGGCGGACAGAGCCAGGGTAATGGCGCCGGTTGCGGCCATAACCCAGCGATGCGTCCGGCGCAGGTTCTCTAACTCGTCGCGGGCCTGCATTCTGGCGAACTCGGGACACAACGCCAGAGTGATGCTGTAGAGAGCCTGTCGTATTACATCAATGACGGCCCTGCTGATGGAGAGGACGACTACGGCTATACTGCCCATCGTCGCCGAGACCAGGAGTGTACTTCCCTGATAAGCAATCAAGTTGCCCGCCAACAACAGTGCGAACAACATGCTGGGTTGTGCCAGTTCCTTCAGCACCGACAGTCGCGCTTGGGTGATGCCTGGAAGAAATCCTGGGAACCGGCATCGAATCTCGAACAGGACAAACCCAACCACCAAAGCGACTGTCAATAACTGGGCTGAGGCAGTGGCCAACATTCCGCCGCCTAAAAGGAGGACGATTGCCGACAGCAGCACCGCGAGGATCTGCTGCCCGTTGGCGATCCACTGCGAGCGTGCCATATTGCCCATCGTTTGATAGGTGGCGCTGATGAGCCGCATGGGCATCGACCACATTGTGTATGCTGCCAGCAAGATCAACACTGCCCACGCTGTTGCGGGACTCGTGAGCCTTAAACCGATCCAGCGGGAGATCGGCAGAAGATGTGCGATGCACGCGACCAAACAGGTGCCCCCGGCAGCAAGCAGCAGATAGAAAGCCATAGCCGTATCGAGGACGGAACGATACTCTGCGAGATCGCCTTTAGCGTGCGCTTGCGTCAACCGGTTGATCGCGGCCTGCTGCATTCCAATGTCCAGGCTCGTGAAATAGCTGACGGCCGCAAAAAGCGCCAGATATTCTCCGTACAAGCCGGCAGACCAGTACTTCAAGTACAAAGGAACCAGGAATAACGCACCGAAACGCACGATCAGGTGCGCCCAGAGGATCGCGTTGGCGGCTGTGAAGACGCGGCGAAACATGGAACTCTGATTCCCGTTGAGAAGCGGCGTTATTGTGTACCGTGCAAACGGGCGATCAAGCGGGTCTGCCAGTGGAGAGGCGAGCCTACTTGCGAAAGACCCTCAGGAGCGAAGGATCCAAGAGATGACGAAGGAGCACAGGAAGCGGCCGCTGATCGGCTGCTTCGAGAAGAGATGCAAAGTGTCCGGCGTCGTTCAGCCAAGCGGATTCCGCAGCGCCGCACTGCTCGCACATCCCGCCTTCTGGATGAACAATTCTGCGGGCAATCTCCAGCAACCCGGGCTGGTAGGCCGCCTTCGCAATGTGACATCTCAAAAGCTGCGCTTCCCTGCGGCAAGAAACGTTCCCGGGAGCAAAGGACCGGCCGGCAACACGAAACATCGCCAGATCAGGCTCCGAATCGCCGACGGCTATGACGTGAGCGGGAGCAATTCCAACAAGCGAAAGAAGCGCGAGCAAGCCCTTGCCTTTATCGCTCTCCCGGGCGGTGATGGCTGTATCCAGGCCTGTGTGGTGCGCCTGAAGCCTCTCCAATTTAAGTTCCGCCAGCAGATCCTCAGCCATGAGCCGAGGCAGAGGCTGAGTCCTGCCATTTTGATAAGTAAATGCACGCAGCGAACGCTGGTAGTCGTCATTGAGAAAGACACCGGGTATCTTTGCCAGCGCTCGCTGTGCTTCTCCGATTTGCCTCATTGATTCAGCGTCCACCAGGTTGACCTGCCTGTTATTCACTTGGTCCCAGACGATGGCTCCGTACTCGGCGACTCCCCCGGCGAGTCCATAGGCTGCGCAGTAATCTTTGACTTCACGGAACGTACGCGCCGTATTCAACGCCACCGTAAATCCGTGACTCGCGAACAGTGAAAGCGCCTTGATGCCTGCCGCCGTCGTGGAAGGGAAACCGAAAACCATTCTGTCGAGAACACCGTCGACGTCGAGCACGACTAACGGGCCGGACCAATTCACGTTGTCAGGACGCAGGCAGCGCTTGCCGCACTCGCGAACAGTTTGGCTCACCAGAAAGTTCCAGGCGCTGGTGTATTGCTCGTGAAACGTGGGCCGCCGCTCCGCCAAGCGCCGGTTTTGCAAGCCCAGCGTCGCCAGGTTTTGTGCCCACAGGCCCGCCAGCACTTTGTTCAAGAAGAGCCGCTCTTCCACCGCGACATCGCCGCTCCCTGCCACATACTTGTCGATCAGCAGGCGCTCCTCTTCCCCGGAAAAGTCAAATTGGAATATGGCGTCCGCGAGATCATATGCCGGGTCGGTCATCCCCAGTTCGTTCTTCCCTTGCGCGTGATGTTCGTAATCTGTTTTCTTGAGCTTTGAGCCAAGGGGGAGCCACTCCGCCGGCGCCATCTTGCTATCGGTCAAGACCGAGAAGCTGCTTTGGGACAGCCTCTCCTGGATTCGGAACCGCTCGGCGGCTGCTGCCACTTTTGAACTGTAGGCGCGGCTGAGCGCGCCCGCCAGCATTTCAAGACCTTTGTGACGGCCCTCTCGAACCAGGTCCGCGGTGAGTTTGCCGTCGAGCTTCAACCCCCTGGTTCGCGCTGCGACATAAGAAGCCAGCGTTTCGATCATCAACTTGCGGGGCGGAGACGCGGCAGCCGCGTTTTGCTCCGGAGGCAGCCATTCGGTATAGAGAATCCCATCGCGCAAACCCAGGACCGGTGGAACAAACCCAGAGAGCGCCTGGCTTATGTGGAAGGCATGGTAGCTCAACCACCCGCAACCCACGCTCTTGGCCAGCACGCGGCAAATTCTGTCCTCACCGGCAGCATCCCGGAGATGGACCTCATAGAGCCGCTTAAGCCGCACGTCAACTCGTTCAGGCACGCTGCGCCATTCGGAATTGATTCTCTCGACCTCTGCCAGTGACACGACTTGCACATTGCTGCAGCCGCTGCTTCTGAAGTATTCATCGAGCAAAGATGCCACTGAGCCCGAATCCAGGAAACGTTGCTTCGATCGTTCCGCTGGCTCCAGCGTGATGGTGTGAACGTTGCGTAATGCTTGGACCACGTGAGAATCGTTCCAATCGGGAAAAGCCGGCTCTGCGGGATTCAGCACGACAATGTCGTCGTCTCTGAATCCGGCTTTCCACAACAATTCAATCGCGGTCGTGAGCGTTTGTCCTGAATGGATTGACTCATCGATGACCAGCACACGCGCCCGCCGGCCTGCGGCTTCGCGAAGGGCCCGCTGTTCCCACGAAGCCAGGCCCTTTTTGGGGCGAACCGCAATCCAGTCCACAGCTGGAAGGCGGCTGCCCAGATATGCGGACAAGAGCGGCGCCAGAAAGGATCCGGCTGTGCGCAGACCCATGACCATGGTGGGCCTTTCCCCGCCCGGAAAACGCTGAGCAAACTTCTTTCCGAGTTCAAGACAGTCCGCAGGTGCAAAGTCCCTGGAACGGAAAAACGCCGGCATTTTGGGACGCGTTTTCGACAGGCCTTTTGGAAACCGAGGAGGCAACAAGCCGGCCAGCCTTTCGCGATGCTGCAAGAGTTCTCGGTGCTGGACATCTCCAACCATTGCGCTCCGCAGAAAGCCTGCAACGGCTGACCGCCAGCCTTCGCTCCACATCCGCAAGCGCGACAATCTTGCTTCCCGAGCTCTGCCTGCGGCGGCAAAGATGCGGTTGAGAATGCGAACAGGGCCGGCGGCAGGAGAGAACGCTCGACCGATCTTTGAGAAATCGTAGGTAGTGCCGGCGAGGTAGTCGTCAATCGTGTCAGTCACGGAGCAAGCAAGCAGAAAAATGTTGGTGATTACTTCCCGCTCCTGCCAGCCTTCGTCGATGCTCTCCAGCTTCTCCAACTCTTCTGCGAGATGGCTCAGGACTTCGCGAATTGTGGGAAATGCATTCAGGGCCCACACATACTGGTTGTAAAAGGCCGCTTCTTCTCTGCGCGGCGTTATCGCGAGCGGCTTGACAGCAGCGGCGACAGGCGTTTCAGGGAAAATGGCGGTAAGGCGGTTTGGGGCCGGGGGGAATTTCAGCGTTTGCATGATTCTTTCCTGGATCGACGTAGGTTAGTTTTCTGCCTATCAGCCTGTGACAAAGCGCTTCCGGTCGTTGGATGAAAGAGCGCCTGCGGGGCTCGGCGCTAGCCCAGGGATTTGGACTTGTAGCTTGGGAACCAATGCTGCGGCGTCGGCGCGGCGGAGAACGGCCTCCACAAGCCTTTCCTGATCGGAGAGCGAACTGAAAGTGTGATCAGATCCTGAAATGATTTCACAGGCCGCCTTGCCCTGCGCGCATAGCTGTTTGAAATCTTTTCCTCCGGCGTGGCGCAGGTCCTCGAGTAAAACGTCGCCTTTCGAGCAAATGAATGTTAGATGAACATGACGAGCGGCCAGCTCCCACAACTTCGCCCGAAACTGCTGATCCAACACAGAGGCTTGATTGCGGTCGACGAGCTTGCGCTTCACGCTCTGCGTCAATGCCCTGCCAATCCTTCGATAGTCGGCTTGACCCGTGAGCAGTTTGCGCCAGCTCTTCAGGCTCCGAAGCGCGAAGGTCCAATAATAATGACTGTCGTTGCGGTGGCTTCCTGACTCTTCCTCGTCAGCTCGCGCCGGAAAGTTGATCGCGATGACCCCGATAGCCCTCCGGTCCACAGCAGCGGTCTTGAGCGAAACCGCGGCTCCGGAGCAGCCGCCCATCAACATGAAACGGCCGCAGCCCCTTGTTGCACATAGAAAGCTCATGGCAGCGCGCGTCTCGTCAACGGAGCTTTCTTCAAAGCGGCGATTGTCCAGGCGGACCAGACTGTCTCCGATCCCCGAGAAATCAAAACGAAGAACCGTAAAGCCTCTGACCGCCAACGCGCGAGCAATTTTCACGTAAATGCGGCCCGGGCCGGCGCGGTGCACGATTCCGGGATTCAACAAAATCACAGCCGGCTTGTCCACGGTGACGGGAGGAACGCTGACAATCCCAACCAGAGACCCTGCTTCGCCGAATTGGACCGCTTCTTCTTTCATCACGACAAGCCGCAGACCCAGGAGACCACCGACTGCAACACCTGGGCAGGCACAAGCAGGCTTCCATCAGGCGTTGGCAGCCAGATCTGGGGAGCTCGCATGGTCCGGTGTTCCACCCGCGCCTGAGTCTGGATGAGATGGTCCTTCAAGTCGCCCTCGGTTTCATCGATGGCCGGCGTGTTCCGCAGAATCAAGACTCGCGCTGCCGGCTTGTCAGCGATCATGGCAAGGTCCAACTCTTCAAGCTGCGCATGCAGAAGGCGAGAGAAAGGAAATCCAAGAATTTCCGTGCACGCCGGCGACTTCTTTGGGAGCTTGGGTTTGGGACGGAAACGGAGCATCTCTTCTTGCAGAGAATACAACTCTTGGAGGTAATCTCTTCCGCTCACCACAGGTTCCCACAGAACCAGACTGTCAAAGTCCTTGCATTGGCAGCCCGTGAGCGCCGCCAAAGTTCCACCCAGCCGAAGTCCAATAGCGCAGACCTGGAATATTCCTGTCAGAGCTCGCAATTGGACAACAGCGGTTGAGATGTCTTCCATCCATTGGTGAAGGCTCGACTGTTCAGCCTCTCCGTAAGAGTCACCGCAACCAGAGTAATCAAAGCGCAGGACCGAAAAACCCGCCTCCGCCAGACGAACGGCCAGTTGCCGAAGAGCCCTGTGGCTGTTGATGTATTCATGCCCCACCGGTTGGCAGATCAGGATTGCGAATCTCCGCATGCCGTCCTTTTGCGAGGGCTCATGAAAGCAACCAAAGAGCTCCCGACCCTGGCTGCCGAAATAGAAAGGCGCGGCGGGCATAGGCGGTTTCATCTGGATTGCAGCTTCTCCCGGCAACTTGCCGCGAATTGGCCCAGGGTCTGAAAGGCTAGTTCTTTGGCTCTCACACGCAGACCGAGTTCCTGTTCCAGCCTGGCGACCATCTGGGTAGCCAGCAGCGAGTGGCCTCCCAGGTCAAAGAAATTGTCATAGACGCTCACCTGCGGTAGGTTCAGGACCTCTGTCCAGATCCGCGCAACTAGCTGTTCTACGGAATCTGTCAGCGCGACTTCGAACGGCGTTTCGGGCTCAGCCATTGATCCATTGAAGGAAGGAAGCGCGTTTCGGTTCAATTTGCCGTTCGGCGTCAACGGCAGTCTGTCCAGCGACGAAAGCACCGGAATCATGTGCGGCGGCAGATGTTCTTTCAAGAACCATCGGATTCCGTTCAGTGTAGCCGGCTGTTGAATGGGCGTTACATAAGCAGCCAGGCGCAAGTCACCAGGAGTATCTTCGCGCACTATCGCGCAGGCGTCAGACACGGCAGGATGCCGGCGCAGAGTGGCCTCAATCTCCTCTAGCTCGATGCGGAAGCCGCGGACCTTCACCTGTGTATCCGTCCGGCCCAGACAGTCGATGTTGCCGTCAGCTCGATAACGGGCGAGGTCACCGGTCTTGTACAGCCAGGCAGCGCTGCCGAACGGACTGGCGATGAACTTTTCAGCGTTCAATTCAGGACGGTTCAAGTAACCGCGTGCCAGCCCTTCGCCTCCTATATATAGGTCACCGGTCATGCCGATAGGAAGCGGCCGCAGATTGCGATCGAGCACGTACATGGTTGTGTTTGCGATGGGGCGTCCAATCGGGATTGCACTCTCGGCAGAGATCACGGGATAAACAGCCGACCACACGGTTGTTTCCGTGGGACCGTACATGTTCCAGACAGAGGATGCCCTCGCGATCAACTCTTTGGCCAGATCCCGAGGCATGGCTTCTCCGCCGCATAAGATTTTCAAGTTCGATTTGCCGGGCCATCCTGCATCCACCAGCAACTTCCATCCTGATGGAGTCGCCTGCATCACGGTGATGTCGTGGCCATCCATCATCTTCCAAAGTTGACGCCCGTCTGTACAGGTTTCACGGCTGGCTATCACGCAACAGGCGCCCACCGCAAGCGGGAGGTAGAGCTCCAGGGCAGCGATGTCGAAGGAGATCGTCGTCACGGCAAGCAACCGGTCTTTGTCAGTGAGTCCTGGAAGGGTTCGCATCGACGTCAGAAGGTTGACCAAGGCACGGTGGCAGATTTGGACCCCTTTGGGCTTACCGGTCGAACCCGAGGTATAAATCACGTATGCCAGATCTTCCGGCTTGACAGGAGAAGAAGGGCTCTTCCCGCTCTCTTGCGAGATCAGAGCCCAGTCGCGGTCGATGTAGATGAGCTTCTTGCCACAATCAGCCAATCGGTGCTCGAGGGAGCTCTGCGTAACCAGGCACTGCAGGCCCGAGTCCTGAATCATGAAGGCCAGTCGTTCTTTCGGATATTCGGGGTCGAGAGGCACATAAGCTCCGCCGGCTTTCAGGGTTCCAAGCAACGCGACCATCATTTGCGTGGACCGCTCGAGACAGATGCCTACGCGGACATCGGGGCCAATCCCAGTTTCCCGCAGATAATTTGCGAGTTGGCTGGCACGGACATCAAGCTCTCGATAGGTCAGGCAATCCTGCTCGTGAATCACAGCAACGGCGTCAGGAATACGTTCCACCTGGGCTTCGATCAGGTGATGCAGGCATGCATTCAGCGGAAACTCCATCGCGGTGTCATTCCACTCAACCAGAACCTTGCTTTCTTCTTCTTCGGTGAGTATCGGTAGAAGGGCGATGGCTTGCTGCGGCTCCTTGGCAGCACCCGCCAGCAGTGTCTGCCAATGGCCGACCATGCGTTGAATCGTTGCGTCGTCGAACAAGTCGGGGTTGTAGGTGATGGGGCCGCTGATGGTGTCTCCTCGATCGTCCACCACAATCATCAAGTCCAGCTTCGAGCCGCCATTGCAGATTTCCTCTGTCGCCAGGCCCCAACCTGGAGACAAAGCTGCCAGCTTAGGCTGTTGCGAGAGGACCACTTGAAAAAGAGGATTGCGGCTGGCGTCGGGCTTCCAGCGGCTCTCTCGAACAACTTCGGCGAATGGCAGGTCTTCATGTTTCAAGGCGTCGAGAACCACTGTCCGCACCCTTTGCAGTAGTTCCGAAAACGTTGCACTGGCGGAGAGATCTATGCGTAGCGCTAACGGGTTCACAAAGTATCCCAGCAGCGGCTCAAGTTCAGCCAGTTTGCGCCCCGCGGTGAAGCTGCCGATCATGAGGTCATCCTGGCCGGTGTAGCGATGCAGCAGTGCCGCCAGTCCAGCCAATAGAATCATGTAGAGCGAAACCTCGTGACGCTGGCTGACGTTTCTGAGATCGCGCACCAGAGCCGGGGGCAGCGTGTATCGCTGGATCGCGCCACGATGGCTGTCAACCGCCGGGCGCGGCCGTTCCGTGGGCCATTGCAGCGTCGGGGTGCCGGCGAGCTGTTCTCGCCAGTAAGCGGCGTGCTCACTCCAGCCCTCCGGCAAAGTCTTCTTTCGCTGCCAGTACGCGAAATCTCCATACTGGATGGCCAGCTCAGGGAGGGGCGAGGGCTTGCTCGACGCAACGGCCTCATAAAGCGCCGCCAGCTCTGGAAGAAGCACACGGTAGGCTGTTACCGCGTCAAAAATGATCTGGTGGATCGTCATGTAAAGACGATGTTGTTCCTCTCCCATTCGCACGACGAGGATCCGCAGCAGAGGACCCGTCTTCAGATCGAAGGCGCGGCGCGCGTCCTCCGTTGCCAGGCGCACTGCTTCGCCCTCACGCTCCTCTGGCGGAAGATGGCACAAGTCAACGACAGGAATAGGAAATGTCTCCGGCGATGGCTGAACGATTTGCACCGGCTGCCCAGCGACGAGGTCAAAGGTGGTGCGCCAGATCTCATGGCGCCTGATGATTTCGACGAGACACTTTTCCAGCACCTCCAAGTCGAACCTTCCCTGACGGTACACGGTGATGGTCTCGTTATAGAAAGGGACATCGCCGGCCATTTGGGCATGAAGCCAAACCTGTTGTTGCGCGAACGACAGAGGCAACGGCTTCTGCGAAGCACGGTCTGGGGCTCGCTCCAGTGTGCGTTGAGCCGTCATGCCGGCCCGATAGCGCTGGAGCAACTTACGCTTGACTTCGGAGAGTTCTGTTTCCTGAACGCTGGGAAAATCCTGTTCAGCGAGGGGTGCTTCGTTCACGGTGTTCCTCATGAGTAATGCGCTTGGCCCCAGAAGGGCGGGGGCAGATGAATGACCCCTTATTTGTTGACCGCCCAGGCGGCCCGCTTCCGGCGCCGCAGACTGAAATCGATCTGGGCGATGCGGACAATTGGGTTGCCAGTGACAGCTCGCAGCAGCGTCTGATAGTCGGCCATCATTCGCGTGATTGTTGCTGCGTCGAATACGTCAGGGTTGAATTGAACGCGTGCTGACGTTTCCTGTGGCCGGCGAATGAAGGCCACATACAGCTCCCAGGGAGCTCCTCCGCTTCCGATGTCCATGGATGTAACACTCCACTGCAAGCCCAACTCAGGCATCTGCGGTTGCAGCGAGATGGCCACATTGAAAAACGGATGGCGGCCGGGATCAAGATCCGCTCTCAACTCGCGCGCCAAAACTTCCAGCGGGACATCGTCGTTGGAGAGCGCCTCCAGGGTCAATCTTTGGGCTTGGCGCAACAGCGCATGGAAAGTAGGGTTGCCGGTCAAGTCGAAACGGAGTGCAACCGGGTTCAGGAAATAGCCCAGCAATTTCTGCGCTTCAGATCGTTTGCGGCCTGCCGGCGAAGGCGTGCCCACGATGATGTCTTCCTGCCTTGTGTATAGATGCAGCAGGCTGACGAAGCCTGCCAGCAAGCCCATGAACAAGCTGACGCCTTCCTGCCGGCTCAGGGCTTCTACAGCATCCACCAGATCGCTGGGCATAGCGAAGGAGCGGATCACCCCACGGAATGTTTCCTCTACCAGCCGTGGGCGATCAACCGGCCACTGCAATACCGGGATTTTTCCCGATAACTGTCTTCGCCAGTATCCGACTTGCCTCGCTGTTTCCTCGCCTTGCAGCCATTGCCGCTGCCAGCGCGCGTAGTCGCCAAATTGCATGGTTAGATCCGGAAGCGGGTTGTTCTGGCCTGAGGAAAACGCGCGATACAAGACGGCCAATTCAGATGGGAAGACCTGGTATACAGAGACACCGTCCACAACGCTCAAATGCGCGCTCAAGAAGAGGAAGTGCTCTTCATCGGCGATTCTGAACAGCTTCGCGCGCAACAGTGGGCCCTTCTTCAAATCGAAACGCCGTTGGACCATTCCACTCGCCAAGCGCTCCATTTCCGCACTGGCTCTGGATGGCGGCAGGTCTCTCAAGTCAACGACCGCGAGCTTAATTTCTTCTGGACTGGTATTCACCAACTGAACCAGTTGGCCGTCCATCATGTCGTAGCTCGTACGCCATATTTCATGACGTTGAATGATTTCAGTAAGGCTCTTCTCCAGGATCGGAACATCCAGCGGCCCTTCCATTCTCAACCTGATGCACTCGTTGTACAGCAAAGGGCCGTCCGGGTTGCGTCGTTCACGAAGCAAGAGTTGCTCCTGCGACAACGAGAGGGGCGCCGGTGTATTCAGCGGCTCAGCCCTGATTTCGGGCGCGCGCGGCACGCTCGCCCTGGCGCCTTCGCGAAAGTAGCGTTCCAGCAGTCTGCGCTTGGTTTCGGATAGGGTCCCGACATTCATGATCAGTCTCTCAATTCCTCTCCGGACTGGGGCACTTGGCCGCTATGCTCTGGAAACGGAGCGGCAGGCTCTTCAAGCCACGCAGTCCTAAATTGGTCCGCCACATGAGCTGGGCCGGTTCAAGGGACCAATCGCCAAGCCGGCGAAGCATGAGTTCAAAAGCGGTCTGGCCCTCGATTCGCGCCAATGCTGCGCCGAAGCAGAAGTGCGCGGCCCAGCCGAACGCCAGATGCCGGTTATCGGTCCGAGTGATGTCCAAACGGTCAGGATCAGGAAAGCGCTCGGGATCGCGGTTCCCCGCCGCCATCACCGCAATGACGGCCTGGCGCTTGCGGATCTGTTTTTCGCCGAGGACAGTATCTTCGGGAGCCAGGCGGGCCGTATGCTGGCTGGGACTTTCGTACCGCAGGAGCTCCTCGACTGCCGACGGAATGAGTGAAAGATCGGAGCGCAGCCTTTCCAGTTCTCCGGGGTTTCGCAGCAAGGCCAACACGCCGTTGCCGATAAGGTTGGTCGTTGTCTCCTGGCCACCCACCATCGTGACGATGCAGTTGGCAATCACTTCCTCTTCGCTCAGCCGGTCACCTTGCACTTCAGCGGTCATGAGTGATCTCACCAACCCATCGCGAGGATAGGTCTGCTGTTTCTGCATCGCGGACCGGAAATAAGCGGTCATTTCGCCTACGCTTTTGAGGATCTGGGGAACGCGATCAGGATTGTGCTGGAAGTTGCCCAACATCTCCGCGAAGTCCTGCGACCACGCTTTCAATTGCTGGTAATCCTCGACCGGAACCCCGAGCATCTCCGCGGTGACGATGCATGGCAGCGGTTCTGCCAGGTCGGCAATCACATCCATGCCGCCGTTGCTCTGGACTTTGTCCAGGAGACGGTTCGTGATGTCCCAGATATGCTCGCGCAGCACGCGCACGCGTTGCGGGCTGAAGGCGTACGCCGCCAAACTGCGCAATCGGGTATGCGACGGCGCATCCAGAAAAAGCATTTGCTTCACCATGAGTTGAGCGATCGGATTCAGTGATTCCAGCCCCATGCGAGTGAGTTGTTCCGGCGTCGGCGTGCGTTGCGCGGAGTAGCGATGCAAGACGGTCACGACGTCGTGATAGCGCGTGACAACCCACGCGTGCAGAAAAGGGTCCCAATGCACAGGGTCCTCCGTCCTGAGCCGGTGAAAAAGCGGATAAGGATTGGCCAGGACTTCTGGGTCCAGAAGATGGTAAAGACTCAGTTCAGTGTCCGATTCAACGTTCGCAAAGGCTTGAGCTGACATGTTCTGTCCTTCCTTTATCTGCGGGCCGGCGTTGGCAGCGTGAGCAAGCGCTCAGCTTCCGCTTCGCTCATGCCTTCCAGCCTGGCCAGCAGGAGCGCCTCGACCTGGGTTGCCAGGCTGGCAATCGTCGGAGCATCAAACAGCGCACGCAGTGTCAGCTCGACGCCGAAGGCGTCGCGTACTCTGGCGATCAGCTGAGTGCCTAGCAGAGAATGCCCGCCGAGCAGGAAGAAATTGTCTTCCACACTGACTTTGTCCAGGCCGAGCAGTGGCGCGAGCATTGAGACGAGTCGCTCCTCGACAGGTGTGCGGGGCGCCACGAAGGTCTCGTCACGGAGTGTGTTCTCTGCGGTCGGTGCGGGCAGTACCGCGCGATCGATCTTGCCGCTCGAGTTCAAAGGCATGGCAGCGAGCTTCACAAAGACTCCGGGAACCATGTACTCCGGGAGACGCGCTGCGATGAAATTGCGTAGCTCCATGTGCGTAGGAACGGCCTTGGTAGCTGGCACAAAATAAGCGACCAGCCGTTTGTCTCCCGCCGCAATCTCACGGGCCACGGCCACGCTGGCTCGCACGCCAGGATGCTCGTCGAGCACCTTGACGATCTCCGCCGGCTCGATCCGAAATCCTCGAATTTTGATTTGCTCGTCCACCCGGCCCAGAAATTCGATCTGGCCGTCGGGGAGGTATCGTCCAAGGTCGCCTGTCTTGTAGAGGCGCTGGACGGGATCAACGCCGAAAGGATTGTGGACGAACTTTTCCGCGGTCAGGCCAGGCTGGTTTCGATAGCCTCGCGCCAGTCCCGCGCCGCCGATGTAAATCTCGCCCGACTCTCCGGCCGGCACCTGCTGCATTTGCTCGTTGAGAATATGGATCTGGACATTGTCGATTGGCCGGCCGATCGCTGGGAGGCGATCAGGATGTTCGTCGGGAAGCACAGTTCCCGATGTTGCCACCACCGCACATTCTGTGGGCCCGTAGTTGTTCACCAGAACAAACGGCAGCTTTCGCGACGGATAGTGGTGAAGCGTGTCGGCGCCCGTAAGCAGCACCCGCAGCCTGGCCTTCGCCGGCCAATCCAGTACCATCACCTGCTCGGCCAAAGGGGTAGGAAGAAAACTGATGGTGATTCCTTCTGACACCAGCCAATCGCGGACTGCTTCCGGTTCGTTGGTAGCTACGTCAGCAAGGTGAATCCTTGCCCCCGCCGTGAGATAAGGCCAGACTTCCCACACAGCGGCATCAAACCCCAGCGCTGCGAGCTGGCTTGCGCGATCTGTGTTGGTGACCTGGAACGCACGCCGGTGCCAGGAGACAAGATTGCTCAAGCCACGGTGGGTGACCTCCACGCCTTTTGGCTGACCGGTTGAGCCGGAAGTGTAGATCAGGTAAGCGAGGTTATCAGCTTTCACATCAACCGCAGCCGGGACCTGTGGCGCATCGCCCTTGAACTTTCCGTCCGGATCCAGGATGATGACGCGCTCAGGACGCACCGGCAGTGTTTTGCGCAGACATTCCGAAGTCACCAAAACCGGAGCTTGGGCGTTGTTGAGCATGAAGATCAGTCGTTCTCTTGGGTAGCTTGGATCCAATGGCAGATACGCACCACCGGCCTTCATGACGGCCAGCGCCGCCACGATCATCGCCAGGGAACGAGTTAGATAGATCCCCACGACGACGTCGGGGCCTACCCCCGCCGATTGCAGGAAACTCGCCAGCCGGTCAGCTCGCTGACCGAGCTCTTTGTAAGTCAGCAGCGCCTTCCCTTGCACGGCCGCGATCGCATCTGGCCGTATCGTTGCCTGCGCCGTTATCAACTGAGGAATGGTGCCGGCACTAAAGTCGTTCCGCGCGCGCAAGTCCGCATCGACAATCAGCGGTTGACTCAGGAAGGGCTTGGCTGCACTGTACGACATACTTGTTTCTCCTTTTTGCGAAGTACCCTGTGGTTTCTTCAAGGCGAAGGGCCTACGCGGCTAACCGCGCAGGTCGTTCCGTGTCATGAACGAGACAGCTAAAGACGAGACCGTTGATGCGGCGGCTCAGCACTTTACATTCGCCGAGAGCGGCAAATTCGGTTTTCAATCCGCCCACGAATGCGACTCTGAACGATCGCGGTCGTGGAAGCCATGCCAGCTCAACTTCCTTGAAATCAATGTAACGGCGGCAGAACGGATGCAAGCCTTTGTAGACTGCTTCCTTCGCGGAAAAAATCATCGCCAGGCGCCGTTGAAACTCGCCGCCGCGCGTCCAGTCAAGCTCGGCGGCGGTGCAGATCACGCTGCTGAAGTCAACCAGCGCGGCTCGTTCCAGATTCTCCAAATCAATGCCGATCGCAAAGCGCTTCCCTGCTTTGATCAGCAGAGCCGCGGTCCAAGGCCAGCAGTGAGTGATAGAGCCGCCGATTCCTTCCGGCCAAACGGGCTCGCCATGATCGCCACGTAACACCGGCCACGGATCCCCGCCCAATTCTCGCAACGCGCGACACGCTGCAGCTCTCCCCAGCACCCACTCTGTCCGCTTCCTCATACAGGCGCGCGGGGGAAGAGCCTGTTCTTCCTCAGGATGAAGAAAATGATCTTGCTGATCCTCTGCCGAAAGAACTGCCAGACTCGCGCTCTCACCCAGCCGGAGGGCTCCTTGGTAGGGCGCCAGCGCCTCGATCATGATCGCGTGCAGCGCATCCTCCATTGCTCTGGTCCCCACGTGCGTTGGACACGGAGGAACATTTTTAACTGTGCTGAACGGCATTTTGAATGAAGTTCAGCTCCACCCGCCCGAAGGTGAGTAGCTCAGCGCAGGAGCGAATGTCCAGCGCATGCCGCATTTTTCATCTCGGTCAATGAACGGATCGTTGGTCACGACATCGGCACCCTGGGAATCAAGGCCAAACGCCATCTCCCGGAGCCCCGCCTTGGCGATCGCCTCGCGTACTGCAGTCTGGTGCTGCTGTTCACAGAACAAGAGCAGAAAACCGCCGCCGCCGGCCCCAGTTACCTTGCCTCCGAGAGCGCCGTTCGCGCGGGCAAGGGCGTAGACCTCATCGATCCGTGGCGTAGAGATGAGCGATGAAACCCGTTTCTTTGCTTCCCAAGCATCGTGCAAAAGAGCTCCGAAACCCCGGAAGTTGCGTTTTCGCAACGCCACCCGCATAAGGCCTGCGAGCTCGCAGACTTCATGAAGCGATTCGACCGCCGTGCCGCTACCCTTTCGGGTGGACTCTTCCTGAACGTGAAGAAGGTTCCAGGAGTCGTGGGACGCGCCGGTAAAAAACAGCATCAGTTTGCTTTCGAACTCTCGAAGATCGGCAATCGGCAGATCGAGCGGCTCGACCCAAGCGCTTCCATCGGGGTTGAACGTGATGAAGTTCAGACCGCCAAAGGCCGCAGCGTATTCATCTTGTTTCCCGACGGGCTTCCCCAAAACGTCGCGAGCAATATGGAAAGCCTGTTCCGCCAAGTCATACTTGGAGAGCGAAACGTCAAGGTAAGCCGCCAACGTCTTTAACACGCCGACGCACACGCTGGCCGACGATCCGAGGCCGGTCCCGGCCGAAATTTCTGAAGCCAGAAACAGATCAACAGAGATGTTGGATCCGGTCTCTTTGATAGCGGCGAGAGGAATCGCCAGCTCACTGTGTTTTACCTCCATGCGCGATATGTCTTCCCACGTCTCCATCACGCGCAGGTCAGAGGAAATCACCTGAATCTTTCCATCGGTTCTTTTTTGGAGGACAGTGTAGAAATACTTGTTAATGGAAGCGCTGAGCACAGCCCCGCCGAACCTCTCGTAGTACGCAGGCAGATCCGTACCGCCGCCGCCGAAGCTAATCCGCACTGGACTGCGCACGATCAACATGCATCATCCTCCTGGCGCTCAATCGAGCCGTCAGTTTGGTTTGCAACTCCGGCGCCCTCTCGTGAGTGTCCGCCTTCACGAGGCGCACGAACAATGCCCAGGCGGTTTGCAGCAACAGTGAAAGATCCATGAACAACGACCATTCGCCGATGTACTGAAGATCGAATCGTGCCTTTTCTTCCGAAGAGTGCTCCTCGCGGAGTCCGCGCACCTGGGCCAGGCCAGTCAGTCCTGGAGTGACGGTCAGGCGCCGTCGCTGCCATACGGAGTAATGTCGTACACGCTCGAGCGACTCCGGCCGCGGTCCGACGAGGCTCATCTCGCCCTTCAACACGTTGCACAGCTGCGGCAGTTCGGTAAGGCTGAACCACGCAAGGATCCGCGCATAGCCGTGCAAAGAAGGCGAGTCGCGATCAATATTCAGCCGGTACATCCAGAACGGCGCTCCATCCTTGCCGCAGCGGCGTTCCTTCCTGAAAGCCAGGCCCGTACTGGCATAAAGCGCCGCCGAGGCCAATGCTAATAGCGGTGCGCTCAGCGCGAGCAGCAACAGGGCGCCGGCAACATCCATCGAGCGCTTGATTGTCACGCCTATCGCCGGCGGCTTGCGTTCCTCAAGCGAAAGCAGGGGAACACCGTCCAAGTCCTGTAACTCCGCCTTGGAAAGGTAGAGCTCGTAGTGCTGGGGCACGATGTGAATCCGTATGCCCAGCTTTCGACAATTGGATATCAGTTTCTCGGTTTCCGGACCTGACGGTACGGGTTCCACGATGATCAACTCCTGGATGTGCTGCTCCTGAAGCAGATCCAACACGCTTAAACTGCGGAGTGAAATGGATTGTGGAGCGATGGCTGACTGTCTCACCGGACCGGCATCGGACGGAAACAGTACGCCTCGCACTTCCATAGACATTTCAGGGTGGGTGGAAATCTTATGCGCCAGCTCCCGAGCGACGCGGCCGGCACCGAGAATTACAACCTTGCGGTTCTTGCGCGGGTTGGCTGTTAACGATACAAGTGCCCAAGCGGAGCAGCGGATCGCGATGAATCCCAGTGGAAGAAGTCCGCTCAGATAGAACAATTCCGCCGGCGAAGCTTGGATCCTTGTGACCATGGCCAAAGCCAGCAAGGCGGTCATCAGATAACAGGCCCCCACGGTCACCTGAGCCACGATGCTCGGCCCATGCCAGCCCCGCGAGGAGCCTTCCAGCTTCTTGCTGAAATAGAGCACACTCCAAACCAGGAGTGCCGCCACAGGCTCCCCAATATGGACAAACCATGCCGCAGATCCTGCCCTGCCGATGCTCGTTCCCCGGCCTACGACGTGCGCGAAAACAAACACGCCGCCGATCCACATCAGGTCGACACTCAGAATTGCGTATCGCAGTTTGCGATTCATAGCGGTTCGACTCTCAACCGGCCGTGGCCAGGGCCGCGGAAGGCTCGGCTTCGCGAATATTGACTGCTTGAGTAATCCGGTGGCGCAACACCGTAAACAACGCGTGCGCAATCGCCAACTGTTGGTCTTCGATAATTTGCATGTTGTCGGACGGTATGACGATGCAGTAATCGCATAGCTTGGTCAGCTTCCCGCCTTGATATCCAGCCAGGCCGATGGTGACCGCGCCGCACTCACGTGCCGTCTGAAGGGCCTGCAGCACATTGGGCGAGCAGCCGCTGGCGCTGATGCCAAAAGCGATGTCGCCTCGTTGAACAAAGTTACGCAATTGCGCCGCGAACACCTGTTCGTAAGAAGTGTCGTTGGCCCAGGCGGTCATCAGCGCCATATTGTCCGCCAGGGACAATACGCGAAAGCGCTTTGCCAATCTGTCCGACGCCACGGTTCCCTTGGCCAGATCGCAAGCGAAGTGCGAGGCCAGGGAGGCGCTGCCCCCGTTGCCGAACAGAAACACGCCGCGACCGTCGTCATAAGCCTGGTACAACACGCCGGCCACGCGTTCAAGGATCGCCAACGGAAGCTCCCGTATGACCCCGCTGGATCTTGAAAAGTAACTTCCGAAGTTGGTGATGGGCTCGTCTTTGTGGGGCAGCCGGAAAAGCGGCGGCGTCATATTCAAAGCAGTCATTCACGCTCTCCTTTGTTGGGTGCTGCGCACGCAGCTGTTTGTCATCGCGCGAGAAGTTTCATCGACACTGATCGCGCTCAAGGGTTGCCGCTCAGTTTGTCCAATAGCGCCGTGCCGCCCAGGCGGCGGGGAGTGGGTTTCCAAGCAAGAGCCTGGCGGCCCTTCATAAATCGCATGAGTCCAAGCAACAGAGCCAGGTTCATCGAACAAAAGTGAAATGGCACAGAGCAAATTCCCAGCGGCTTAGCCTTCTCTTTCAACCGATATCCAACACCCGCCATCAAGTAGAAGAGACACTGCGCCAGCCCAAGGAATACGAATAAAGGCCGCGTTGCAAGCAACAAGTTCAAGACAAACCCCAAAGGCAGCAACAGGGGCGTGAGCCAGCGGAGGACGCGATGCGAGAAGAACGAAAATGCCAGAAATCCGTGGCGCGGGTGGAGATACTCGAGATGGCCAAACAAAGTTTGATAGTTGCCGGCGCCAATCCGGATACGGCGAGCAAACTGTGCGGACATCGTTGGGGCTATCTCTTCAACCGCAATGGCTTCGGGATCGTAAACCACGCGGTGGCCCTGAAACCGGATCTCCAGCGGAACCTGGAAATCTTCGACGATCAGATCCTTTTTTGGATTGAACAGGGATCGCCGCACCGCCAGGGCGGCGCCATTCCCTCCCAGGGAACAATTCAGCCGGCTCTCGAGGATTTTCACGGCCGATTCGTATCGCCAATAGAGACCCTCTGCCCCCGCCTCTGTGCCCGCAACGATCACGCGAACTTCTTCTCCGCTAACGGCCCCTACACGCGGATCAGCAAAGTGACGCACGAGATTGCGGACGGCGCCGCGTGCGAGCATGGTATTGGCATCCGTGAGCACCAGGATCTCAGCCGACGTCTTGCGCGCCAGATCACACAAGACAGCCAATTTACCGCGCCGCTCAGCAAATTGGAACACACGAAAGCGATCGGATTGGACTTCCGCGACCCGATCGCCTGTGCAATCCGTCGGCGCATCCAACCCGATCAGGAATTCAATGCGGTCCAGGGGATAGTCGATCTCCAGGCAGTTCTGCGCCTTGGCCTGGATTACTTCTTGCTCGTTGTACACCGCGATTAAGACCGCGACTTGGGGCGCTCGTTCCGCCCGAAGCACGCAACGGCGGTTGCGCCGGTGGAATAAGTACCGGGCGTCTGACTTTGCCTGAACAAACATCGAAACGACAAAAAGCAGCAGCGGATAGCCGGCATGGTTGTAGGCGACTGCAGCAAAGCAGAGCCAGAAGATGACCTTTAGCACGGGACTTCCTCGCCGGCCCGAGTGTCCGCACCTGCGGGACAGCTCTCCGCGCTTTTCAACTCGAGAGGCGCCCCAGCAATCGCGTAGATTCCCACGGCATTCGCTACCGGATAGAAAAGGTAGTACTCATAAGCGAGGTGCGCGAAAACAGCTCCGAATGCGAATGAGAGGAGACTCGCCAGCGTGGCCCGAGCCATGAGATTGACATCTGACGGGACGGACGCTCTGGTCACTCGGCTCATGTTAACCACGGCAGTCAACAGCAAGCCCACAAACAGCAGGAGGGCAGGCACTCCTGCTTCCGATGACACCTGAGTAAATGAGTTGTGCGTGCCCATCCAGGCGCTGGGCTGGCCGAGTTCCAGGCCGCTGGCAACCTCGAAGTTGCCGAGCCCGAGTCCGAAGACCGGATGTTCCATCGTGTACTGGATGGAGCGATCCAGGACCGCCATACGATCCTGAGTTGACTCTTCGGCCGACTCCTGGACCGCGTTCATACTGCCGCCGGTGCTGTCCCATACGGTCCCCAACCTCTGCCAGAACACTTGCGGAGCCATGCTGACAGCAATGAATAGTGCGGCAATGATCCCGATTCCCGCCAGCCGTCCGCGCGATCTTCCGCGCAAGACCAGTAGAAATGTCAATCCGGCAGATAGCAGGACATTCAGAAGACCTCCTCGCGACGCTGTCAGCACCAGCATCCACAGCATGGAGAGCGATGCTGCAGCCAGCAGACCGGTGGTCAGGATGGAGCGCTTGGAAATGAACAGCGCCGCGATGTAGGGGATCGTAATGGCGACCGCAATACCCAAGAAATTCCAGCCGAGTATCCCGAGGTTGACTCCGCTCATCCGTTCTCCGACCCAGATCACTCGGGAAGACTGAAAGATCGAGTAGCTGGTGACCACGAGTTCGCTCAGGACGATGGCCCACAACAATGCGTGAACGCGTTGGATCGTAACCAATGTCTGCGTTAGAAGAAAGAATATGAGAGCAGTCTTGAGCCACACTTGTGTAAAGACTTCGAGGCTTCCGCTCCGCCATAGCGAAAACGGCACGCCCACGGCATACCACGCGGTGAGCAAAAGAACGATTCGAAGCTCCCGGCTCCAAAGCAGACGCGCATTTCCTGACAACAGGGCCCCAACGTACGTCAATCCGCTGCAGAGTCCCAGGATGAAAGTCAGGTGAAGCGGCGCCAGAAACGGAAAGATGTCCTCTGGTCGCGCGTAAATGGCCACGGTGAAGAGCCATAGGAAAACGTAGCTCAGCTGCGCAGATGGCTCCCTTTCCAGGGGCGGCGCTGTTGAGCGCGCGACGGGTGAGTACCCCGCCAAGACTGAGTCTGTGTCAGACATGTTTTGGAACATCGAGAAGAACTCTGCTCAGGCAGCGGTCATGCACGGATGATTGCGACACGACGTGCTCCAGGATCTGCTCGACCTTGGCAACGACTGTTTCCCAGCCGTGGTCACGCACCACTGCATCGCGAGCTTCGGTCGCGAGCGAATCTCGAAGGGCGGCGTTGTTGAGCAGGTCAACCACGGCCCGGGCAAATTGCTCCGGTTGTTGGGCGATCCGAATTTCCCGCCAATCTTGAAACGGCAGCCCCTCAGCGCCGATCGGGGTTGAGACCACGGCCTTGGCCATTGCCATCGCTTCCGGAATCTTGATGCGCGTGCCACCGCCGACGCGCAGTGGCACCACCACGACCTCTGCGCCCGCCAGGTACGGACGAACATCTGGTACCCAGCCGGTAATTTCTACTCCGGGCACATTCCTCGCCATGGCGCGCAGCCGCGAGGACGGAGCGCGTCCGACAATGGAGAACGTTGCATGCGGCGCGGCCTCGAGGATCCGAGGGAAAACATCCTGAAGGAACCACAGGACACCGTCTTCATTAGGATCCCAGTCCATGGAGCCGACGAAGACCAGACGCCCTGGATGAGTGGGACTCTCCGTGGGATGGAAGTAGTCGGTGTCAACGCCGGTCGGAATTGTCGAAGCGTGCGTAACACCGAATTCTTTGTCCAAAGTCCGCCGGTCATCTTCGGAGACGGTGATCACATGATCGAATGAGCGGCACACTTCGGCTTCGATCCTTCGTGTCTTGATCCACTCGGTGCCGTAGACCAAGCGGCGGAAGGGCTGCGTAGAGCTTTTCCATTTGCGCTTACGCAATAGAAATTCCACATTGTGCTCGAAGACTACTTTTGGCCTCGTGGCCAATTCCCGCAAAGGAGCGGCCGTGTGCAGGAAATCACAGAACACGAGGTCGAATCTCTTACGGCTAGCCAATGCCTCCACTGCCCGGCGAAAGCCCGCTACGTTGCACTTGGAGAGGAAGTAGGGCCAGGTGGTGAATTGGGTTGTCAGAAGTTCCGAATAGAAGCTGGCCGAATATTTTCGCGCTTCGTTCCTGAAGACGGGGGTGTAACTGGCAAAGATCGCCTCCATATCAGATGTGTCTGCCGGATCGCAGGCCGCGTCCACAAAAGAAACCGCATGAATCTCAGCTCTCTGGGCGAGACGGGAAAAGATATTCAGCGAGCGTATTTTTCCGCCTGTATCGGCAGGAAAGAGCACACTGGGAAGCGCGAGAAGAATCCTCATGTTCAGTCTAGGAGGCTAGGTTCGGAAAAAGGCCTTGCTTGCAGCCACGCTACCGCTTGCGACTCTTGACTTGGCCTTGTTACAGCTTCGCCCTCTGAGTCCCAGGTATCCGGCTCGGATGACTCTGGTGGCTTGCCTGCGTACGATATGACGTCTGTTCCTCTCCGCCAATCCGGCGTAGGATGCAATCTGGTCTGGATAAAATCCGGTACCGCCGTACAGAGAAATACGGACAGTCGTGTCGGGAATGCATGGATTGCGGTGGTCTGGCACAATCGCTTACCTAGCTAATCCAAGCAAAACCAGAGTTGCTGGGGCCTGAGGGCAATTTGCTTCGAGCGCACATAGCTTCGCCCTCTGAACCCCATACCGGCGGGATCTGCCGTGTTTCATTCCTGATTGAAAGAGAAGGTCCTGACGCTTTGGCAGGTTCGAAGTTGTATGTCAGAACCTCAGAGCCGTCCCTTCCGTCGTGACCCTTCAGCTTAGAATTTGGTCACGGGGTCCGCTCGCTGAGAGTAGGCTCGTGTGTCGCCTCGGTAATCCGGCCCGTCAGGCTTGGAGCACAGCCAGACCAGTGTTCGCCTTCGGGCAGCTCATTTGGCTAAAGTCGCGATCTAGGAAGATGCGGCTCCATAACTCAAAATTCAGGAGTCGCCAGCATCCTTCTGCCGCCTGAGAAGAACCTCGCTGAAGAGCAGCGAGTAGATTCAACACGTATCCAGGCTGGACAATCTGTCGCTCGGCAAGCCGGCCGTCCGTCAAGGTTGCGTGTAGTTGGTTGAACAATTGATTCCGCAACCAAGGCCGCACCGGCGTTGGAAAGCCCTTCTTGTTGCGGCGAAGGATCGCTTCCGGTAACCGATCCTTCATTGCCTGGCGCAATAACCATTTCCCCGAAAAGCCCCGTATTTTGTGGCGGGCGGGCACACGGGCTGTGAATTCGACCAGTTTGTGGTCCAGGAACGGCACGCGGCTCTCAATGGAAGCCGCCATGCTCATCTGGTCCTGCTTCATTAAAAGTTCAACCAGGTACGTCTTGATATCGAGGTAGAGCAGCCGGTTGAGCAGGTCTCTGCTCCGCCCGGGAAGAACAAATTGCATAGAGTGCGCGTATGGCTCAATTTCACGGAGTTCCTCCCGGACCTGCGGCGACAACATCTGCATCTGCTGTTCCGGTGGAAAGACAGAATAGAAATTGTCGAAATAGATCTGTTCGAACTTTTCCGGATAGAAGAGAAAAGAGTGGCGGAGTTTACGCTGCAGCCAATCTGGCAGGATTTTCGATGCCAATGCCCGCCTCAGAGTCTGCTGGAGAGACTCCGGAACAAATTTCCAGTAGGCACCCCCGACACCCAGGTTGAAAACTGTTGCCCGGTACTTGAGATATCCGGCCAAGACTTCATCAGCGCCTTCACCGGTCAGCACCACTTTTACTCTTTCTCCGGCAAGGCGGGCCACGCGGCCAAGGGCCACGCTGGAGGCCCAGACGATCGGCTCATCTTCGTGCCAGATCATTTGCGGCAGGCTCTCCATGAATTCTTCGGGGCCTAGAGTAATCTCGTGGTGTTCCGCGCCGACGTGCGCGGCCACCTGCCGTGCACAGGCCAGTTCGCTGTATTGGTCTTCCTGATAGCCCACGGAAAATGTCTGGATCGGCTCGTCGCGCAGGCCCGCCACGATCGCCGCGATCGAACTGGAGTCAAGGCCGCCGCTCAGGAACACGCCGAGAGGAACATCGCTTCTGAGGTGACTCCGGACCGCCTCGGTAAACAGCTCCGAGAATTGTGCAACATAATCTGCTTCTGCGAGTTGGCCGGGGGACGACACATCGAGGTCCCAGTATTGTGTGATGCACGGCCGTGGGTTCTCCTGCGACAAATCGAGTGATAAGCGATGCCCTGGAGCCAGCTTGAAGATGCCTTCAAACATGGTTTCTTCCGAAGAGAGATAACCCAGGGCAAAAAACTCAGGGAGAGCGCGGCGGTTGAGGCAAGGCCGGAAACCGGGAAGCTCGAGCAGAGCCTTGATTTCAGAAGCAAAGCCGAAGCGGTCCCCAAGCAGTGCATAATAGAACGGCTTGATGCCCAGGCGATCGCGCGCGCAGAAAAGTCGTCTGGCGCGCAGGTCCCAGATAGCAAATGCGAACATCCCCCGAAGGTGGTGAACGCAATCCTCGCCATACTCCTCATACATGTGCAGGATCGTTTCGGTGTCACTATGGGTGGCATAATGATGGCCTCGCTGTTTCAGTAAGGGCCGGAGCTCAGGATCGTTGTAGATTTCACCGTTAAAGACGATCCAGATTGTGCCGTCTTCATTGGCCATCGGCTGATGTCCGCCCGCCACATCAACGATGCTGAGCCGGCGGAAGGCCATCGCCAAAGGCCCCGCGAACAAGTCACCTTCGTCGTCAGGCCCGCGGTGACGGAGAACGCTCGACATGGCCCGCAGGTCCGGTTTCGGAAACCTTTGGCCTTTCAGATCGAGAACTCCACAAATGCCACACATACCTTATTCTTTGCTCTCAAATCTCAAGATCGGGCGGTCAGATGGTGGGCTGAATACGGGGAGGTGATACGTCTTCCGGCTGCCTCCTTGGGAGAATCGATGCCGGCAGCGTCTGCGCGCGAACAGCGGAAGCGTTGTCCGTGGGCATCTCTATAGAACTCCGCATATCTGAGGTTCTCTCCGCTCGCGAGAAGCCGTCGACCGTGGAGCGCCAGCTGACTCCCATCACAAATCACGAAGGAATCGGGCTCGCTGTCGGGGCCGCCGGCACAAAACAGAAACCTGGCATCGCTGGTCCAGGGCCCTACCTGCCAGCTCCCGGAACCATCCGCAAAAACGAAGAGACACTCAGTCGCACAGTCGGAGTACTGGTACGCTTGAACCGACGCGCCTCCCCGGTCCGCTGTAAACGGTTTAAGGACGGCCGGGCGGGTGAGCATCGAGGAATCAGGAACCAGCAGGCTTATCAACTCTACGGGTAATGCGGTTTCGGTTGTCAGGCGAAGAAGCGCGGCGGGCTCCTTCCGTCCGTACACCGGCGAATACCAGTCTGGA
>Ga0126379_10000269_pt1 | contig 28006 bp, 39 predicted proteins | sample PanSoiMetPlot_24_FD_92640 | JGI IMG/M metagenome (GOLD analysis project Ga0126379, IMG submission 92640) | Tropical forest soil microbial communities from Panama - MetaG Plot_24 | ecosystem: Environmental > Terrestrial > Soil > Tropical forest > Bulk soil | place: Panama | collected 2016-02-17
CACGTACTCGCACGTCCTCACCCTCTGCCTCGCCCATCCGTGGAGCATCACGCCCGACATGCTGCCGATCGTCGCCGGCGTCCTGGCGCGCCACGTCGCGTTGGGCCTGCACTGGACGCCCGACCTGCAGGCCGAGCACGACGCGGCGGTCGTCGCGGCCGTCGCCAATCGGAAGAATCTGCCGCAGCCGCGCGTCGGATCCGTCGCCGTCATTCCGGTGCACGGCGTCTTGGTGCCGCGCGGCGATGCGATGACCGAGGACTCCGGGCTGACCGCCTACCCCACGATCGCCAAGCAGCTGCACGACGCCGTGCACGACGCCAGCGTCCGCAACATCGTGCTGGACGTCGACTCGCCGGGCGGTTCGGTCGCCGGCGTGCAGGAACTCGCGGCCGAGGTGATGCGGGCGCGCACGAAGAAACCCGTCATCGCGCAAGCGCAATACCTGATGGCGTCGGCGGCCTATCAGCTCGCGGCGGCCGCGACCGAAATCGTCGCGGCGCCCTCCGCGCAAGTCGGCGGGATCGGCACCTACTCGATTCACGACGATCTGTCGGCCGCCTACGCCCAGCACGGCGTCAAGCGGACCTACATCTCGGCGGGCACCGGGAAGGTCGACGGCAACAACACCGAGCCGCTGAGTGCGGCCGCGCTCGCGCGGCGCCAGCGATCGGTCGACGAGGCCTACGACGCGTTTGTCACGACGGTGGCGCGCGGCCGCGGCCAGGGCGCGACGGAAGCCAAGATCCGCGACGTCTGGGAAGCCCACGTGTACGGCGCCCGCGAGGCGAAGGACCTCGGGCTGATCGACAAGATTGCCACGGCGGACCAGACGCTCGAACGCCTGCTCGATTCCGGCGACGCCGGCGATCGGGCGGCGCTCGCCGCTCGAGATGACGACGACGCGTCCGTCGACACGCCGCAGGCCTGCGCGTCCGCAGGATCCGGTCAGGATCGACGCCGCGATGATCTGCTCGGCCACCGCCTGCTGGAACGGCAGTGGTTCGAGCAGCAGGACCGGGAACTCACGGAGTGACCCCATGCGGATGATCAACACCGACGTGCTCGTCGACGACCATCGCAAGAAAGCCGAGGCGGCGCGCGCGCTCTTCGCCAAGACGATGGAGACGTGTGACGCGCACGAAGACAAACTGCCCGACGGCACGATCGCGAAAGGCCGCGCGATGACGGCCGACGAACGCGCCGCCGTCCAGAAACTGATGGACGAGGCGAACGCCATCAAAGCGCGCCTGGTCGAGGCGCAGACCGGCAACCAACTGGGCGAGGCCATCGACAAGCTCACGGCCGGCATGACCGCGACGGATCGCCGCGAAACCACGGCGGCGGCGGTAAAGTCGTTCGGCCAACAGTGGGTCGAGGGCGAGGGCGGCCAGTTCTTCTTCAAGAAACAGCATCACGGCACGCGCAACTGGTCGTCGCCGGCGATGGAATTCGCGGAACCCGATCGCCGCGCGACGACGCTCACCACCCAGACGGGATCGGGCGGCGCGCTGATCATCCCGCAGTACATGCCCGGCATTCTGCCGCTGCTCTTTCGCCCCTTGAAGATTCGCGATCTGCTCGCGAGCGGCAACACCGACTCCCCGCTCATCGTCTACATGGTCGAGAGCACGTTCACCAACGCGGCGGCCGCCGTCGCCGAAGGCGCGGCGAAGCCGGAAAGCGCGATGGTCTTCGCGCAGGTGCAGGAGGCCGTCTCGAAAATCGCGCACTTCATTCCGGTGACGGAAGAGATGCTCGAAGACGTCCCGCAAATCGCCTCCTACATCGACACGCGGCTGCTGACCGGGCTCGACCTCACCGAAGAGGATCAACTCCTCAACGGCAACGGCACGGCGCCGAACCTGCGCGGCATCTTGAACCGCACGGGCATTCAGACCACGGCGGTCGGCACGGCGCCCGTCGAGACGACGCCCGACGCCGTCTACCGGGCGGCGATGCAGGTGTTCTACAGCGCGTGGGTGATGCCGACGGGCATCGTGATGAACCCGACGAACTGGAACCACGTCGCGGTCATGAAGGACACGCTCGGCCGGTACCTCGGATCGGGTCCGTGGGCGCCCTCGCAGACGCCGATGCTCTGGGGCCTGCCGATCGCGGTCACGCCCGCGATCGCGGCCGGCACCGCGCTCATCGGGGCGTTCGACTCCCAGGCGCAGGTCTTCGCGCGCGGCGGCACGCGCGTCGAGGCCTCGAACAGCCACCAGGACTTCTTCGTGAAGAATTTGGTCGCGATCCGCGCCGAGCGGCGCCTCGCCCTGGCCGTCTACCGGCCGGCGGCGTTCATCACGCTCACGGCGATTCTGTAACCACTGACGTCATCTGACTCCGGGTCATTGACTCGGAGTCAGACAACCGAAGTCACAGGAGGAACCGATGGCCGATTACCACTTCGACGGGACGACGACGTTCGTGCCGGGCGAATCGAACGACCGCGCGTCGACGGCCGGCGTCAAGGCCGAGGCCGAGGCCGCCGCCGAGCACGGCGAGACCGGCGGCGTCCAGCATCCCGGGCCGCCCCCGACGGTGCCGGGCCACGCGGGCCACGCCCCGCCGCATCGCGCGAAGTAACCCGCGATGTACTTCAAGCACGATCCCGGTCCCTGCCCCGTCGATGACGCGCCGCACACCACGTGTGTCGCGCCAACGGCGGGGACGCTGCGGACGCCGATGTTCACGCAACGCGACGGCGTCGTCGAGCCGCCACTCGTGGGCAGCGTCGCGGCGCCCGCGCGGGTCGGCGCCGTCACGCCGCCGCTGCTGGCCGAGACGATCCAAGCCACGCTCCCCGAGGGCCAGGTCACGACGGCCACCTACCGTCGCCCCAAACGGCCCGACGGCAAACGCCCCGGAGGCTGAACATGCGCCCGACGCTCCTCTTCGCGACGATGCTCCTCCTCGTCGGCTGCGCCACGAGCAACCCGAACGTCCAGTTCGGCGTCGGGCTCGCGCAAGTCGTCGCGAACACGAACGTCCCGACCGGGGCGACCGTCAACAGCCGCGGCACGGTCGACGAGACGCAGGCGCTCGACAAATCGCCGCAGCTCGTCGTCGAGGTGCACAAGACGTTCGCGCTCGGCAGCGCGACGATCGGCCCCATGGTCGGCGTCGTCCTGCCGAAGGTCCGCATCGGCGAAGAAAGCGAAAAGCCGTCGCGCAAGGACGAACCGCTGGGGTTCGGGATCGGCGGCCTCGAAACCTTCAAACTCGGATCCGAGGGCGAGCGGCGGATCCACGTCGGCGTGCTCTGGGAGTTCATGACGATCGAGCACCTGTCCTCGCTCTGGCAGCAAGGCAAGGCGGCGCCGACCGACCGCGCGGGCTTGCCGCTGCCGCCGACCGTCGCCGACGGCCTCGTGCAACGCGGGATGATTATCGTCACGGTCTCGGGCATCTTCGCCAAATGAGTTGGGCCACCGACACCTATCGCGGGGGCTGGTACGGCGGCCCGTGGTATGCGAGCTGGCGCGACCGCCTGCCGCGCCTGCCGCACGTCATCTCGATCTGCACCGCGCCGCCGACCGAGGAACCGCTCACGCTCGACGAGGCGAAGCTCGCCGCCAACTTCACGTGGACGAGCCCGGACGAACGGGACGCGCAGCTGCTCCGGTTCGTCAAAGCGGCGCGCGCGAAAGTGGAGCTCGACACCGCCCTCGCGCTCCTCACGCAAACGCGCGAGGTCTATCTCGACGTCGTCTCGAGCAGCATCATCATCCTGCCCGAGCACTGTCTGCCGCTGCAGCAGGTCGTCTCGATCGTCACGATTGGGCGCGACGGCACGGCGACCACGATGAACCCCGCGAGCTACGTGGTCGACGCGGTCGGCGGCCGCATCGCGCTCGCCGAGTCCGCGCAGTGGCCGAGCGACCTGCGCAGCTTTCAGCCGTGGACGATCACGGTCATCGCGGGCTGGGCGACGGCCGCCGACCTGGCCGACCAGGCGCCGGTGCTGCGCCACATGGTCGAACTGCTGACCGCGCACTACGCCACGCTGGGCCGCGACCTGGCGACGATCGAGCGCGGCACGCTCGATCAGATTCCGCAGGGCTACCTCGATCTGCTGGCGCCCTACGCGCCCGTCACGGTGATCTGACATGCCGCAACCCGGGATCGGCTCGCTCATCGGCCCGCGCACGGCGATCGCGACGAAGCGGGATCGGATCGACATTCAGAATCCGAGCGGCCCGGCCACGCCCGACAACGGCGAGTACGTGCAACCGTACGCCGCCGACGGCTACGCCTACGGGAGCATCGATCCCGCGACGCCCGCGCGCCTGGAGCGGTTTACGCGCGCGGGCAACATCGCCTCGGCGTCCCACGTCATCACGATCGACTACCGCACGAACATCACGACGCGGACCCGGCTGTTCTTCACCGACCGCACGGGGCAACGGCGGTTCGACGTGCTGGGCTACGCCTCGCCCATGAATCTCGGTGTGCAGCTGGAACTGGTCTGTCAGGAGATCATGCCGTGACCGGCGTCACGCTCACCTTCCACGGCCTGCAGGAACTGAAGGCCGATCTCCGGCAGCTGCCGGCCGCGCTGACCGGCGAAGCGATCCACCTCGTGCAGGCTGAAGGCAACGCCGCCGCGTTCGCGATTCGCGGCGCCTATCCCGAGGTCACCGGGCACTTGCGCCAAGGCGTCGGCGTCGAGCCGATCCAGCGGACCCAGTTCTTCGCCGGCGTCCGCGTGGTCAGCCGCGCCCCGCACGCGCACCTCTACGAATACGGCACGCAGGTGCGGCACACGGCGCTCGGCGCCAATCGCGGCGCCAGTCCGCCGCACCCGGTCTTCGTGCCCCGGATGATCCAGGCGCGCGCGCGGATGTATGCGGGCCTGGCCGACCTCCTCGTGCGCCACGGCCTGCGCGCGATCGGATGAAAGGACGGATTATGACGCCCACCACGCTCGACCCCGTGCTCGACGCCCCGCCGCGTCGACGATCGCTCGGGCACCAGTTCGTCGAGGCCGACGGCTTCGACTTCTTCCGGCGCGGCGGCCACAAACACAGCGGCGCGTGGACGGCGCCGCCGATCGTCGTCGCCGCCGACGTCGACGTCACACCCGCGAGCATCATCACGTCGGGTGGCTTGACGCTCGGCCAGGTCGAGCCGATGCGCGCGCGGCCGACCCTGCCGACGGTCGCGTCGCTCCTCGCGCAAGGCCGCACGACAGCGAACGCCATCCTCTTCCCGTACGAGGTGACGCCGAATGCGCTCTTGAAATTCGCGGCGACCGCCGAGGCCGCGGCGAAAGCGACGATGACGCTCGGCACGTTGCAGCTCTGGACCGCGCCGGTCACGAAAGCGGCGGGCATCGTGCCGGTGACCGAGGAACAGTTCGACGACATCCCCGGCCTCGTGGCCTACATCGACAGTCGGCTCGCGCGCGCGGCCGATCTCGCGGTCGATGCCGATCTGCTGGCGCAGATCGCCGCGCTCCCCGGCCTCACGGCCCCCTACGTGAAGGCGCAGAGCAATGCGGCCGCGCTCCTGGCGCAGGCCTGCAAGGTCTTCGTCGCCAGCGGCTACATCCCGGACGCGATCGTGCTGCACCCGGCGGCGCTCTGGGGCACGCTCACCCTCGCCGGCCAGGAACTCGTCGGCGCCGACACGGACTCCGTACTCTCGATGAGCAATCTGTATCTCTACGGCATGCGGCTGGTGCCGAGTCCCATCGTGCCGGATCCGACCATCGCCTACGTCGGCGCGTTCGGGACGGCGGGCCAGATTTTCTGGCGCGACGAGTTCGCGATTGAGGTCTCGAACAGCCACGTCGACACGTTCATCAAGAACACGCTGACGCTCCGGGGCGAGCGGCGCTACGCGTTTGCGAGCTACTGCAATCCGGCGTTCGGCACGGTGACGGGCCTCACGGTGCTGACATGACGCCAACGCCCGACAGTTCGCTCGTCGACGACGCGCTGACGACGCTCCTGCTCAACGACGCGACGCTGCAGTCGCTCTTGCCGGACGGCATCTGGTGGGACCTCGCCGGCAAGACCGACCGGCCGCCGACGCGGTTCTGTGTGCTGACGCACGTGAGCCACACCGACGTGCCGGTCTTCGGCGGCCGCGGCTATGAGGACTACGTCTACCAGGTCAAAGCGGTGATGCTCAACGCGCTCAGCGTCGACATCAAGGCGGCGGCGCACCGCTTCGACGAGCTGCTCGACGACGGCACCCTGACGGTGCCGGGCTACGCGTTCATGGCGATGTTCCGCGAATCGCGGATCCGCTATCCCGAGGTCGACGCCGAGAACGCGTCGATCCGGTGGCTGCATCGCGGCGGCCACTATCGCGTCCAGGTCGCGATCCCGACCTGACCACGCCGGACGTTCTCACGGCACCGACCCCACGAGCGACACAACGGACGACCGACCCACGGACGACGCACTAGGAGGATCAGATGGCAATCTTGACGGGCCGCTACGGAGAAGTCCTACTCGACCCTGCGCCCCCCGCTTCGCCGGGCACCCCGGCGCCGGTCGCGATCATCTCCATCAACGCATGGAAAGCCTCGTTCAAAACGCCGAAGGAAGACGTCACGTGCTTCGGCGACACCAACAAGGTCTACGTCCCGGGCATGAAGGACGTGCAGGGCACGATCGCGGGCTTCTGGAACTCGGTCGCCGGCGGCGCGGGCGTCCTCTTCGACGCCGCCGATGCCGCAGTGCCGGGGTTCCTGAAACTGATCCCGAACAACACGGCCGCCGAGAACAAATGGTTCTGGTCGGGCCTGGCGAATCTCGACGCCGAGATCGACTGCACGGTTGAGGGCGCGCCGAAAATCACGAGCGATTTCACGGCGGCCGGGCCGTGGGCCCGCGCGGTCGGCCCCTGATCGTCGGCCGTCGTGTTTCACTCCCTCGCGATTCGGGGGGCCGACGGCGTCATCCTCGCCGGCGCAGAGAAGGCGGCGCTGCTCGCGCGGTGGTCGATCACGCGCGAGATCGATCCCAAGCGCGGCCCGTGGGTGCTCTCGGCGGCGTGTCTGCGCCTCGACCGCTATTACTGCGGCACCCGGCCGCTCTATTTCACCGCGCGCAAACTCGGCGGCGGCCGCTGGTGCTGGCCGGTCCTCGACCTGCAGCTGACCGGCCGCGACACGCTCACGGCGCGTCTCGGCCACCCGGAGCAATGACCATGGACGATTTGAATAGCTGGTTCGTGCGGCCCGAGACCGTCGTGCTGCCGCTGTCCGGCGGCGCGACGATCACGGTGCGCAAGCGGCTGAACAACGGCCAGCAGCGCGACATGTTCACGCGGATGTATGTCGGCGGTGTTACGCCCGACACCGTCAACAAATGGGTCACCGGTCGATCGCTGATCGTCGCGTATCTGGTCGGCTGGAATCTGCCCGTCGAGATTGACGACCTCTCGGCGGACGACCTCGGCACGCTCCTCGACAGGCTGGACCCCGACCGCTTCGCTGAACTGAAGACGGCGGTCGAAGCGCACCGCGACCGGCAGGAGGCCCTCGCCGAGGAAGAAAAAAAAATCCTCACTGGCGTGACGCCGTGATCAGCGACCTCGCGATCTGTCGGCACATGGGGTGGACCTACGACCAGGTCCGCGCGCTCCCCGTCGACATCTACGACGTGCTGATTGAGGAACTCGCTAAGGAGCGGGGCTGATGGCGCTCAGCGGCAAACTCGAAGCGGACTTCACGAGCTTCTACGACGCCGCGTCGAAAGCCGTGGTGTCGCTCGACGGCCTCGACAAAACCGGCAAGGACGTCACCGCGAGTCTGACGAAGCTCGCCGAATCGTTCTCCGGCGGCCCGCTGATTCAGGAAGCGACGCTCGCGGTCGAAGCCGTCACGCGCATCGGCGGCGCGACGGCGCTCACCGAAGACGAACAGCAGAAGCTCAACGCCTTGGTCACGCAGGCGATCGACAAATACACCGCGCTCGGCCAGGAGGCGCCGGCGGCGATGAAAGACATGCAGGCCGCCACCGAAGGCGCCGGCGGCGCGAGTGCGATCTTCCACAACACGCTCGGCGGCATCATCGAGGAAGTCTCGACGATGGCGGCGGGCTTCATCAGCGCGCAGGCGGCGATCGGCCTCGTCGAGAAAGGCATCGACTTCCTCGTCGATTCGTTCAAGGCCTACGTCACGGCCGAAGAAAACGTCAGCCGCCTGACGGAGGCGCTCCGCGCGCAAGGCGCCGTCACGCCGGAGATCGCCAACCACTACCGCGACCTCGCCGACAGCCTCTCCCGCACGACCCGGTTCAGCGAAGACCTCTACACCGCCGCCGAGCGCACGTTCGTGCTCATCGGCGACGTCGGCCCGACGCAGATGCAGCGCGCGCTCCAAGGGGCGGCCGACCTAGCGATCGGCCTCGGCACCGATCTGCCCGACGCCGCCGAGAAGCTGGCGAAGGCCGCCGAGGGCAACGTCACGGCGCTCCGGCGCGTCGGAGTCCAGATCGACGACGCCCGCGCGAAGGCGGAAGGCCTGCCCTATGTCCTCGATCAGGTCAACAAACGGTTCGGCGGCCAGGCGCAGGCCGACATGGAGACGACGGGCGGCAAGCTCGCGAAGGTCGGCAACGAGTGGGACAAGCTGAAAGAAAACGTCGGGAAAGCGATCGCGCAGGACCCGGCCGTCCAGAGTTTCCTGCGCAACGCCAACGACCTCCTCGAGAAACAGAACAAGGCGACGACCGACGCCGCGAGCGGGTGGGAAAAATATCTCGGGTGGATCCAGAAGGTCATCAGCCCCGGCGACTACCTCGCCGACTCCATCGTCGGCAACGTCCAGGCGCTCAACGATCTCGCCGCCGTCAAAGACAAACTCGGCGGCGGCATCCCGCTGCCGCAACCCGACACGACCTTCATCGACCGCGTCGATGCCGCGAACAAAGCGGCCGCCGAGGACATTCGCACCGAGATGACCGAGGCGTGGAAGGCCGCGCAGGAAGCCGCGAAACGCTACGCCGAAGAAGTCCAGCGCGAGATGGATCAGATCAGCGGCGCCACGCTCCAGAAACAGGTCGCGCTACTGCAGACCGCCGTGACGCGCCTGCAGGCGGCGGGGCCGCTGACCGCCGAGCAACTGCACCGCGTCGGGGAGGAAGCGCAGAAGCTGTTCCTCGACGGCGCGCAGCTGACGCCGCAGCTCGCGCAGCTCGCGGTGCAGTTCGGGCATCTCGGTGACAGCGCGCAGGTCGGCGTCGAGCACTTCGCCGATCTCGGCACCAAGATCAACACCGTCACGGTCCCGGCGATCACGGCGTTCTTCACCGAGAGCGACAAAGTCAACAAACAGGTCCAGACCGGCATCACCGACATCGGGAAGTTCGGCGAGAAGATCACGGTCGACCTCGGCGGCCCGCTCCACAAAATGGAAGCGCAGTTCCGGGCGAACCAGGTCGCGCTGCGCGATTTTCAGGAGGGCATGCACGCCTTCGGCGCGGCGATCGGCGGCGACGTCGGCAAGGCGATCGAGCAGTTCTCGTCGATGGCGGGCGCCATCAAGAACGCGCACAAAGCGTTTCAGGACATGCACACCGCGTTCGCCGGCGGCTTCAACCTGGCCGGACTGGTCACCGGCGTCGGCGGCCTCCTGTCGCTCGCGTCGGCGGCGGTCACGGCGGGCACGGCGATCGCCGGCCTCATCTCGAAGGTCTTCCATCTGGGCAGCGCGGGCCGCGATGCCGTCGTGAGCTTCGCCGACAGCTTCGGCGGCTTCGATGCCCTCCATGAAAAACTCTCCGCGCTCGGCGACGAAGGCGAGCAGCTCTGGATCAAGCTCACGCAGGGCGTCGGCCGCAACGACCCCGCCGCCGCGCAGGCCGCCATCCAGGCGATCACCGACGCGCTCAACAAGCAGCAGGCCGCCAGCCAGGACACGCAGGTGCAGACCGAGGCACAGGCGGCGGCGACGATCGAGACGGCGACGCAGGCCTCGCAGGCGCTCGACACCGTCTCCGAGAAACTCAAGACCAGCGCCGACGACTGGGCGGCGTGGGGCGCGGCGGTCAACGGCGTCATCGACGCGATCGCGAAGAACGTGCTCGCGATGCCGGTCCCGAGCGCGCCGAGTGCCGCGCCCGTCCCCGGCTTCGCGACGGGCACCGGCGGTAAATTTCTCGACTTCGGGAGCGGGACGCTCGCGCTGCTCCACGGCAAGGAACGCGTGATGACCGAGGGCGAGGGCGCGGGCGGCGGCGGCGGGACGGCCATCATCAACATCGACGGCGTGAAGATGGCGGAAATCGTCGTGCCGAACATGCCGGGCGTGATCACCCGCTACGGCCTCGCATGAAAGTGACCACGCTCGTCGCGCCGCCCCCGACCGCGCCGCGGCCCACCGTGACCTTCACCGTCAACGGCGCGCCGATGAAGCTGCGGCACGGCTTCCGCATCAGCGAAACGATCAACGGCCGGAGCCGCTTCGACGGCGTCGTCTACTCCCCCGACGGCACCACGAATCGCCCGCCGGTCGGCGCGGACCTCCAGCTGGTCGAGGACGGCGTCGTCATTTTCGGCGGAATCATCGACACGCCCACCGAAGGCGGCGTCGGCGGCGAACCCGTCACGCGCCTGATCACGCCGATCGCGGCGATGGACAACAACGCGCTCGCCGAGCGCCGCTATCTCAATCTCACGTTCCCCGCCGGCGGCACGCTCAAGTCGTGGCTCCAAACGGTCGCCGGGTATCTCGCGCACTGGGGCGTCGTGGTCGATCCCGCGCAGGTCGACGGCCCGACGTTCCCCACCGCCCTGACGTGCCCGTTCATGCGCGTCGACGAGGTGTTGAACCAGTTCTCGACGCTCACCAACGGCGACTACGTGTGGGAAATCACGTACCAGAAATATCTGCGGATGTTCGCGCCCGCGACGACGGCCGCGCCGTACGACGTCGTCGAAGGCGACCGGCACACGCTCGGCGATGTCACGTCCGCGCCGTCCCTCAGCAACTACGCGACCCGGATCCTGCTGCTCTTCGGCGACGGCCTCCACGAAGTCACGGAGACGTTCACGGCCGACGGCGTCGCGGCGGCCTTTCCGCTGCACTACTGGGTCGCGGGGACGCGCGGCTACGTCACGGCGAACCCGCCCGGCCACACCGGGGCCGACATCAACGAACCGCTCGGCGAGACGACGCCGCCGTACTGGACGGTCGACAATGCGACGAGCCAGCTCACGCGCACGCCGGTCCCGCCCGCCGGCACGGCGATCACGTTCATCTACACCGCGCAGTTTCCGACGCTCGTCTACGCCGACCCGCCCGGCGGCATCCCGGATCCGCCCGGCCTCTGGGAAATCCTCGTCCGCGAGCCCGACATCTTCGACATCGCGATCGCGCAACAGCACGCCAACACCTACGTCCTCCAAGCCAATCAGCAGACGCAGACGATCAAATACCGCACGCTCGCGCGCGGGGCGCATCCCGGCCAGGTCCAGCACATCACCCGCAGCGCGCGCCATCTCGACGCGCAGTGCCTGATCACCGACGTGCAGATCAGCGACGTCGACGGCCGCACCTACCGTGACGTCACCGCGATCGCCAGCACGATCCCGCCCGGCGACACCTGGCGCGACATGATCAAGAGCTGGAACAAGGTCCCGTCGGGCAGCAGCGGATCGTTTGCGCAGATCAGCGGGGGCGGCGGCGGCGGGAGCAGCGGCAGCAACTTCGTGAGCACGCGCGTCTACTGGTTCGGCGGCAGCGATACCGAATGGACGTCTGATCCGGGACCGACGTGGTTCGCGCCGGCCGATGCGCAAGTCATTCTCGACCCGGCGGCTCTCGGCACCCAGAGCGGCACGATGACCGTGCGCGTGCGCGCGAAGGCGGGCACCGTCACCGCACGGCTCCGCGATGTCGTCAATGGCACCGTCGTCGGCACGAGTGCGGCGCAAGCCGCGCCCAGCTTCGGGCTGGTGCAATTCCCGGTGACGCTGTCCGCGACCACCTCGACGTATCAAGTCGAACTCTTGCCGTCGGTCGCCAACAGCGACGTGCAGCTCGTCGGCTCCTACTTCGAACAAGCCGCCGTCGGCGGGACGGGCCCAGGGTTTCCCGGACCACCCGGACCAACGGGGCCGACCGGCGCGCAGGGCCCGCCAGGCGCGACCGGCGCCACCGGCCCACAGGGACCGCAGGGCGATGTCGGGCTGCAGGGCCCGAAGGGCGACACGGGCGCCACGGGCGCGACCGGCGCGACGGGCCCACAGGGACCGATCGGCAACACGGGACCCCAGGGACCGATTGGCAACACCGGCGCAACCGGCGCGACGGGGGCGCAGGGACCGAAGGGCGACACTGGCGCGACGGGGCCGCAGGGACCGACAGGCCCGAGCGGCAGCGTCGGCGGCACAGGGACCGCCACGCAAGTCGCGTTCTGGACGACCACGACGACGCAGGCGGGCGACGCCAATCTGTATTGGGACAACACGAACAAGCGGCTCGGCGTCGGCACGGCCGCGCCGAATGATCCGCTCGACGTGAAAGGCATTCTGCGGATCAGTGGGATCGGCGGCTCGCCGAATTACGCGCGGTTCGACAACACGATCAACGGCGGCAAAGTCTGGCGGTTTGGCGATACGGGTGCGTTCGCGGCGTCGACCTTCAGTGTCTACAACCAGACGGACAGCGTGATCGGGTTCGGTGTCACGCCCACGGGCGTGCTCCAACCGGGCACCGCGCTGCAATTCACCACGAACGCGTCGTATGTCGCGGCGGGCTCGATTTTCAAACAGGTCGCGAACGGCCTGTGGATCGCGGCGGCGGTCGGCAACACGTTCGATTTCATTCTCTCGACGCCGGATGGCAACGGCGGGATCGTCTTCGTGCCGACCGGCACGCCCAACATGGCGTTCAACGGGCACGTGTATCCCTACGCCGACAACGCGCGGTCGTGCGGCCAACCGGCCAATCGCTGGACGATGGTCTATGCCGTGAACGGGACCATCCAGACCTCCGATCGCGCGCGCAAGCGCGACCTGGCGCCGTCCGAGCTCGGGTTGGAGTTCGTGCGCGCGCTCGTGCCCACGCGGTTTCGCTATCACGACGACGACGCGGTGCGCTGTGGGTTCGTCGCGCAAGAGGTCCTCGCGGCCGCGCGCGGCCGCTCGCTCGCGGGCATTCTCACGGGGGACCCCGGCGACTATGGCCTCAACTACGCCGGGTTCGTGCCGCCGCTCGTCAGTAGCGTCCAGGCGCTCGACCGACGACTCCGCGATCTCGAAGCCCCGGCGATCACGCTGCGCGCGCTCCTCCGCGCGTGGCTCGCGGCCCTGCGGCGCAGACTGGGAGGTTGAGTCATGGCGAACGACAGTTACAGTCAACAGGCGCTGGCGACCGATCCCCGGTTTCAGATCCGCGTGCGCTCGTGTCTCGCCAATGTCGCGTGGCAGGTGCTCGCGGAGGATCCGGCGACCCCCAATCATGCGGCGCGCGCGACGTACGCGCACACGGTGATCAGTAGCCTGACGGGCATCGCCCAACAGGTGAGCGGCTGGCTCGTTGAGCGGCCGAACCTGATCCAGTTCGAGACGTCCTACAGCTTTCTCGCCGGCGGCGTCGTCACGGCGGCGGGCGACCCCGACATCGAGTCGCAACTGCTGACGGACTGGAACGAAATGGCGGGGATCCAGTCGTGACCCGGCGCACGCTCGGACTGATCGGCGTCGTGATCCTCGCGGCCGTGGCGCGCGTCTCGGCCCAGACCGTCGAAGCGCAACGCTTCCGCCTGTCGACCGGGCCGTGTGTCATCTCGAGCGGCAGCGGCGCGCCGATCGCGAGCGCGGGCCTCAACTGCGATTCGTATTTCAACACCGCGACCGGCGATCTGTGGGTCAAGATCGCGGGCGTCTGGAAACAACTCGGCAACATCGGATCCGGCACGCCGGGGACGCTCTCGAAATGGGCGACGGCGAGCACGCTCGCCGATTCGCTGCTGAGCGAGAGCGGGAGCGCGGTATCGGTCAACGGCTCGATTGGTTCGCCGAGTTACGCCTCGCAAGTGTCCGGGTGGCGTATCACGCAGGCCGGCGCTGCCGACGTGCGCTTCCTCTTCACGGACGAACTCCGGGCGCGCGTGTTTACCGCCGATGCGGAGAGCGTCCTCGCCGGATCGCAACGCGTCACGAAATCCTATTCGACGATTGCCCAGACCTTCACCTGTCCGGCGGCCGCCGCGGCCGTCACGCTGTGGGTGAACGACGCGCCGACGTTCGGCGATGCGCCGGTCTTTCAGACCAACGACTGGATTGTGATCCACACGCTGACGCGGACGACGTTCGGGCCGTTCACGATTGCCGACTGCGTCGGCGTCGTCACCGGCTACGTCGACGGCAGCGGCGCGAATGCCGGGCAGCAGTCGTGGACGTTCACGCGCGGCAGCGGCGCGAGCGGCGGCACGATGACGAGCGGCACGACCGTCGCCGTCAACCAGCTCGCCCAGGACCTCGGCGTCAGCGGCAACGGGTTCGTCGAGACGACGGCGGTGGACGGCCCAAACAACGGCAACGCGCCCTACACCCAGGTCGTCACGTGGACGGGCGCGCCGACGAGCGCGAATCTGGTGACGCGCTGTCGCCTCGGCAACCAACAAGGGCTGACGTCGATCCTCGAGTATGGCGTCTTTTGCGGGACGCCCGGCGGGACGTATTTCAAGTTCACCGACCAGGCGGCGATGATTCACAACATGCCGCTGCGGTTGGGCGCGGGCGGCGTCGACACGCTCGCGCTCGATCCCACCGCGCCGTCCTTCGCGATGGGCAATCCGCTGCCGACGAGTTTCGCCGGGGCCAATAGCGGCGTCTGGATGGGCAACGATGCGGGCACCTACAAACTGCGCATCGGCGGTGCGGCGGGGAATCGCCTGCAATGGGACGGCACCACCCTCTCGGTGAGCGGCGAGGGATCCGGAGTCACGAACATCAACGGCGGCAGCATCCAGACCGGCACGGTCACGGCGACGCAGATCGCCAGCGCCACCATCACGTCGACGCAAATTGCCGCGAACACGATCACGGTGGGGAATCTGATCGCGACCGGCTTTGGCGACAATCTGATCAAGAACGGCACGTTCGAGGGCGATGGGCTCGCGGGCTGGGCGCCCGACTATCTCGCGGGCGGCACGGTCGGCTTGGCGTGTTGCGGCACGCGCGGCCCGGGCGCGGCGATCCTGACGGTCTCCGGCACGCTGCAGATCGGGATGACCTATCTGGCGGTCCCCATCCAACAGGGGATCACGTATCGCGTCGCGCTCGACACCTACGGCGCGGCGGTCGGCGCGGGCGTCTATGTGCGGATGTGGGAGAGCACATCGACGGCGACCCCGCGCCGCGTCGCGAACAATCCGGGGCCGGGCGACATCGCCTACACGACGGTCACCGACCTGTGTGCGAATTGCGCCCAGGCGGGCGGCTGGCAGCATCGCGAGTACGTCTATACGCCCACCAGCGGCACCACGTGGGCGTCGCTCGGCATCCTCAATACGACCTGTCCGCAGAGCACGTGCAACAACCTCTACATCGACGCCGTCGAGATGCAGCCCCAGATCGGCCCAGGCCACATCAAGGCGAACAGCATTACGGCGGATCGCCTCGTCGCGAATTCGATCACCTCCGCGCAGATTGCGGCGGGCACGATCACGGCCGCGAACATCGCGAGCGGGACGATCACGACGACGCAGATCGCCGCCAACACGATCACGGGCGGCAACATCGCCGGGTCGACCATCACCGGCGGCAACATTGCGGGGTCGACGATCACCGGCACGAACATCGCGGGCGGCACCATCACGGGCGGCAACATCTCCGGCGGCACCATCACGGGCGGCAACATCGCCGGCAATACGATCACCGCCGACAAGCTGACCGTGACCTCGCTCTCGGCGATCTCGGCGAATCTCGGGACGATCAACGCGGGCACGATCAACGGCATCGCGATCAACGGCTCGACGATCACTGCGAGTTGCGCGACGATGGACGCGAACGGCTTCAGTCTGACGGCGGGCGGCTCGACGTGCCAGTGGTACAAGTGGAACAACTCGCAGGTCGGCATGAATTGGGACGGCGGCGCGTGGTTTTACATTCGCGGATCGACGAACCTCGAGATGGACTGGGGCAACAATCAAATCTTTTTCCAGAACGTCACCCAGGGCGCGATCCGCATCACCAACTGGCAGGGCTACGGCAACCGGTACGTGTGCGTCGACAACAGCGGCAACCTGTACCTCGGGACCGGCGGCGCGGCCAGTAGTTCGTGTTAAGGACCTGTCATGCGCATGATCTGCCTCGCTCTGATCCTCGCGACCCTCGCCCTGCAAGAACGCGCGGTGGTCGTGACGCCGCGCGCCGTCGACGCCACCATCCGCGCCTATGAGGTGATCGGGTTCTCGGTGCAGACGCCGTCGACGATTGCGCCGGCGGCCGCGCCCGGGCCGCGCGCCACGCCCCCGCCGTCGTTCGGGCCGACGGTCTGGGTCTTGAGCATTCGCTACGTCGACAACCTCGGCACCGAATACGTGGACACGCACAACGAAGGGACCGGCGCGCAGCGGCTGATCGAGACGTTCATCTTCGGCGGCGTCGGATCGTTGCGCACGCGCCTGCTCCAACATCTGATCGACGAAAAGAAAATTCCGCCCGCGCGGATCACGAAGTGAGGCCCCCATGCGTAGCCGCTATCTCCTCGCCCTGGCCGTCGCCGTGAGCCTCGGACTCGGCGTCGCGGCGCTCGCCGCCCGTCCCGCGCCACGCCTCCCCCACGCGCTCACGCCCGCCGCGCCCGCGCCGCCGTCCGAACTGCAACGCCTGCAAGTCGAGAACGACATGAAGCAGCTGCAGCTCTATCAGGCGCAGGTGCAAATCCTGACCGCGCAGTTCGAGCAGACCAAGGCGGCGCTGCAGGTGAAGCTGAAGGCGCTCGAACGGGACGGCTACGACCTCGATCTCCAGACCTGGCGCTACGTGCCGAAGGGCACCACGGCGAAATGACGGACGCCATGAACGGCCAGCTGACGCAACTGATCGAATCGGCGGGCGTCGGCGGCCTGCTCGCGCTGGTCGTGTTTTGGTTCTACCGGAAAGACGCGACGGCGGCCGCGCAGCAGCTCGCCGACCTGAATGCGAAATACGCGGCGCTGCTCGACCGCGTGCTGACCGTGCTCGAAGCCCGCAAATGACGCTGCGCGAGATCACGGGCAGCCTGACCATCGTCGCGCGGGTCCTGCTCCTCGTCGCGATCTACCAGGGCTCGCGGCTCGCGCTGATCGTGCTGCTCGCGTGGATGCAGATCCGCATCCACCGCGAGATCACCGTCAGCGACGTCTCCGACGAGGCGCGCGCCCGGCTCCACCGCTACGACGACGACCAAATCCACTGACCCGCGCCGTTGCGTTACTCCCACAGCGTCCGAATCACCCGACCCTTCGCCTCAGCGCGGGCGCACGCGATGCAGAGATCGCGATTCGGCCCGATCCGTTTCGCGTGCGCGCGACAGCACTTGCGGTCGCACGTCTTCGCACCAGCGCGTCGCGGCGGCCCATCGCACTCGATGTCCGCCGGCGTGCGACGGCCGAGCCGCGCGCACTCCTCGCACCGCGCACGCGAATGGCGGCCACCGCAGACGATCGCGACGGTGCCATCGGGTAGCTGGATACGTTCACACATGGTCCCGCGTCCACTGACCTAACTGATGTCGCGATTGTCGACGCCGCGCCGGGCGAGTTCGGCGTCGAGCGCGTCGATGCGGGCGTTGCAGAAGTCCGGGTCCGCGCCGGCGTCGCGGTCGAGGATGAACGCGTGCCGGAGGACCTTCAGGTCGACGGCGCGCATGCCTTGGTACAGCTTGGTCAGCCGGATGGTCCGCGCCCGGGACGTCTCCTCCACCATCGGGTCCCCCGTCCATTGTCGCATTGTCGCCGAGTGGCCTAGTTGCGGTGGGGGTCGCGGGAGTCGTCCAGAAGGCCGGTTTCCCGGCCTCTGGAAGGCCGCTGGAGGCCTCCGCGCGGCCGCCCTGTCTCTCCCCTCCCCCCCGCGCGCGCGCCGTCGTTTTGGAGGCCTGCGCCGCCAAAAAATGTGGCCGTTTTTGTGGCCGGATCTTTTCTCTACACCGGTGTAGGCCGTGAGAAGGAGTGAGAGTGATGCCGCTCGTAAGCTATTGCGAGAGGCCGTCTTAAGGTCATTTTCTATCACTCCTGCTCACTGCCCGTAATCCCTTGAAAATCCCTCCCGTGGTTCTATCAAGTTCATAAGAAAGGACTGTAAAGCGTTGTCCCCATTAGGCTTGCTGGATCGCCCCCTCCGGCGTGTGGCCGTTTTTGTGGCCGTGGCTTTTTTCGGACAGGGGGGCCAAGGCCTCCCGGACGGGCTCCCCGGCCAGCCATTTCGCCACCGCCGCCGCGTTGCCGTCGACGGCCCGCCGCATCTCGGCGTCCCGCACGTGGCCGTAGCGTTCGAGCATCCGCAGGTTGGTCCAGCCCGCGAGTTTCTGGATCGTGCGGACGTTCACGCCGTTGTCGAGCATCTGCGTCACGCCGACGTGCCGGTACAGGTGGTGGTGGATGTGCGGGAAGCCGAGCGCGTCGAGCTGGTAGCGGAGCGTGCCCGACGCACACGGCTGACTGACCCGCCCGATCGTGCCGCGCCGTGGCCCGCGCGTCATGCGCGCCCCGAACAGCCACGGCTGCCCAGGCAGCATCGTCGCGCGCAACTCCGTGGACAGGGCCGGCGTGATCGCGGCGCGCAACCGCCCGCCGCCCTTGAGTCGCCGCAGCAGATAGTTCGGGCCCAGGTCGTGGAGCGTCAGCCCGAGCACTTCATCGAGTCGTGCGAGCGTCTCGAGCGTCACGCGACAGAGCCGCGCAAAGAACGGCGGCAGCCGCGTGAGCGTCAGGTGCAGTTCCTCGTCGCTGAGCAGGACGATCTCCGATTCGGGCAGCTCCCACAGCTCCACCTTCGCGTCCGGCCGCACGTAGCCGGGATACCACGTCGCCGCCTCGCGGAACATCCCCTTGACCGCCGCGTACTCGGTCTGCACCGTGCCGCGATCGAGCCCCTGCTTCAACAGTTGGTGGCGAAACCGCTCGAAGACGAACGATTCAATGCTGACGATCGGCGGATCATCCTTCCCGAACATCAGTGCGACGAAGCGCGCGATGCGGGCCTTGGTGCGATGCGGCGCCGCGTGCGCGCCCTCGGCGAACAGCCCGTAGCGCAGGGTGAGTTCCGACAGCCGCGCTTTGATCGGGGCGTGCGACTGCACGCCGTGCGTGAGCCCCACGACCGCGTTGTACTTCTTCTGCGCGACCTGGCGCGCGAGCTGGTAATTCGCCGTGTGGGTCGTCCCGCGATAGCGGCGCCCCTCGTGCTCGAATTTGTAGTGATACTTGCAGGCGCACGTCTCGGTGCAGGAACAGCGTTTCGCGACGGTCATAGCCGTCGTCTCCGTGGTACACTCGTCATCGCTCACCTCTCCGTTCTGTGATGGCGCGGACGAGGAGCCGGGCCGACCGGGGAGTGTCGCGCTACTTGGTCGGCCGCCCTTTGATGGAATCCGCGCCGGTATCGTCAGATTCTAAAACAGTTTCGCGCTGATCGGACTCGTTGAGGTCCAGCAGGACGCGGCCGATCGGCGGCGAGGGGGCTCGCGCCCGATCGGTGCGCGGTGATTCGATCGTGTGCACGCCGTCGCACCACTCGCGTCCGCAGATCCAGCGCACGTAGTACGCGTCGTAGCGCATGAACGCGCCACAGAGCGGACAGTGGGGCTGCACGGCGTTAGCTGCCGTCACGCTTCACCGGTTCGCCGTCGAGGGCTTCGGCCTCGACGTCATTCAAAAACTTCTGCGTATACTCCGCGATGAGGCGGGCTTTCTCGGGCCGGCGCCGTTTCAAGCGTTCCCACCGACGCGGCTGGTCGTCGAGCAGGCCCGCGTCAGCGCGCGGCGCGAACGGGTTGTAGAAAATCTTCGCCACGTGGTGCTCCCCCTTCGACCGTCCTTTCATGGCGTAACGTCGCAGCCGTCACCCGTGTTTCATTTGCGTCTTTTTCACCGACGCGATCGCGCGCGGCGCGTCCACCTCGGCGAATTGCAACAACTTCCTGATGACGGCTTCCTCCTGAATCGCCATCACCACCCGCAACAACGCGCGGTGCGCGTCGCTCAGGGAGAGCAGCAGCGGGACGAGCTGGGCGGCCGTCCGGCGTTGGCTCTCGGCGGCTTCGGTTTCGAGCAGCGTTCGCACCGCGACCTTGACGTCGAGAATCGCGGTGTGGAACATCCGCGCCATCTCGACGTCCTCGTGGTTGAACTGGCTCAGGTCATGCACGGTCGGTTCGCGCAGCACGCTGAGCGACGTGCCCAACGCCTCCGCGACTTTGACGACGTTGTCGATGCGCACGGCGCGCCCGGCGCCCTTCTCGATCATCTGCAGCGTGACCAGCGACACGTGCGCCTGGCGCGCCAGCGTGCGTTGATCCAACCGCCGTTCGAGGCGGAGCAACCGGAGACGCTCGCCGACGCGCAGGCGTTCGGCGACAGTGATGGTGGGCACGTGTTGTCTCGCCATGGACGTGGGTTCCCCCTGAGTGCTCGCGATGCGGGAGTCAGTCATCGCGACTCGGACGGACAACAGTAGACGGACGACGCTCGACGACGCGATCTATCTTTCGGCCCTCGCGCACGGGCCACTGTAGATCACCCGCTTGACTCCTCGCAAATCGTCGCTATGATAGGCCGGAACGCTACGTTTTTGACCTCGAACGGCACCTGAACTGTAGTCATGCCCCATCTGGCCCTTCGGATTGCTCGGTCCCGCGCGCGACTCACCCAACAACAACTCGCGCGGCGCGCGCGCGTCAATCACGCCACCGTCGCAAAACTCGAAGCGGGCACGCATTCGTATCTCCGCGCGCGGTACGACACCGTCATCAATCTCGCGCGCGTCCTCCACCGCCGCCCGGATCGGTTGTTCCCCGTGCCGGCGCTCGGCCCGCTCCCGCCCGAGGCATGAGATGCGCACCGGCGGCTACTACGGCAAAATCGGCGGCACCTACTGGACCGGCCCGATGGGGCGCGCGATCCAGCGCGACGGCGGCCAGGCGGCCACGCTCCTCGGCGCCTATCTGCTCACCAACGCGCACGCGACCATGATCGGGTTTTACCGGATCGCGATCGACACCATCGCGGAGGAAACGCCGCTCACCGTCGCCGACGTCACCGACGGCTTCACGGTCCTCCAGACGCACGGCTTCGCGGGCTACGACGCGACGGCCGAGGTCGTCTGGGTGATCGACATGGCCGCCGACCGGCTCGGCCTCACGCCGGAGCGGCCCACGCTCGCGCTCGGCGATCGCCGCGTCGTGATGGTGAATCGCCTCTATGGAAATCTTGTGGAAAACCTGTGGACGGAGGAGTTTTACACAGTTTATGCACAGCCCCTGCACCTCAATCGGTTGCGGTCGTGTACCCACGACCCCCAGCAATTGGGGCTGCCCGCTCTAAACAGAAAGATCTTAAACAGAATAAACAGAAAGAGCACCGCCGCTGCGCGGCGGGATGTACGGAAAAGGCAAACGACCAAAGAGCCCGACGAGCCCGTCCCGAGCTACCACCAGCCGATGTTCGGGAGCTTCGCGCTCTACACGCTGCTCGCGAAAGACGCCATCACCAAAGCGCAGCTGGAAGACGACGACAGCCTCGGTAACGTCACCGATCACTTCAAACGCCTCTGCACGCTGCGCCGCCTCTCCTACGAAGGCGATCTCACGACGCGCGCGATTGCCGCCGCCCTCGGCGACCGGAGACGGCGATGAGGGAATGGGGACGCGCCTATCCGAACGAACCGTGCGGCCGCTGCAACGTGCACCAGGCCGCCGGGACCCCCGTGCTCGTCATCCTGCTGCCGGCGCTCGGTCCCAGCGCGCGGCGGCGGATTCGCTGTGGCGCGTGCGTCGGCGAACCGCCGAACGTCGCGGAGTTGATGGCCCACGACGGCCGCCGGGATGACGATCCCGAACGGCGCACGCGGCTCACGGCGAATCAGGACGCGCTCGCGCGGGCGATCGCCGACACGCCGCCCGTCCACGACGGCAAACGCCTCGCCGCCGGCGACGACTTGCCGGAACGGCTCATAGGAGGCCTCGATGCCCCGCTCGAAGAAACCCAAACCCGCGCCGCTCCCGAAACGGGCGCGCGATCAAAGTCTGCCCGGGCTCGAAGACCGCGTGGTCGCCCCGCTCGAGACGCTCCTGGCCGACGTCGCCGACGCCCGCGAGCAGCGCGCCACGCTCCTGCGGCGTGAAGACCAACTCCTGCAGCAGACGCTCGTGCTGATGGACAAGCTCGGGAAACAACGCTACGCGCACGACGGCGTCGAGGTGCGCGTCGTGCCCGGCGAGAAACTGGTGCGCATCCGGTTCCACAAGCCGCGGCCGCGCAAGGGCAAGCGGCATCTCGACCAGGCGGTCGACTAGGAGGCCCCATGTCGAAAGCGATGGCGAAGTTCACCACCGTCCCGCCGCCGCCCAAAGGCCTGCTGACCGTGCGTCAGGCGGCGGCGTATCTCAACGTCGCCGAGGGCACGCTCCGCAACTGGATGTCGGTGCATCGGATCGCCTACGTGAAGATCGGCAGCCGCTCGCACTTCCGCCAGATCGATCTCGACGCCTTCATCGACGCGCATCTGGTGCGCGCCGTCTCGGAGTAACGCGATGGATCAGCCGATCCCCGACCTCGCCGCGCTCGCGACCTCGATCGGCCAGCTGCGCGACTGGTTCTTCCAGGCCGAGCCCGAGGTGATCGTCGCGGCGCTCGTCGACGACCCCACGCTCCTCGACTCGCTGCGCATCGCGCTCTTGCTCGACTGCGATGCGTAACCCCACCACGGCGATCGCGCGCCTGCCGCTCTCGTATCAACGCGCGTGCGCCGCGCTCGCGCGCTGCGACCACGTCGACGAATGCAAACGGTGGGGGGACCAGGCGGCGGCGCTCGCCAGTTACGCCCGCCAGGCCAAGGACGACGCCCTGGAAACGCTCGCGCGGCGGATTCGCGCGCGGGCGCTGCGGCGCGCCGGCGAGCTGCTGCAGCAGTTCAACAAAGGCGACGGACGGCCGCGCAAAAACGCCTCCGGTGCCGAAGGTGTTTCGCAACGTCGGGCGGCGGCCCTGGCCGGGTTCTCGGAACGACAGGAGTTGACGGCCATTCGTCTCGCGAACATGCCCGCGCAGGCCTTCGAGGCAGCCGTCGAGCGCGACCGCCCGGCGACGATCACCGAACTCGCGCGCCCGCGATTGGCGGTGCACTTCTCGTCGGCAACCGGCGAACACTACACGCCGCCCGAGTTCCTGGCGCACGTCCAGGCGGTCTTCGGCGACGTGCCCGATCTCGATCCGTGCAGCAACGACAAACAGCGCCCCAACGTGCCGGCGCGCGCCCACTACACGGCGGCCGACGATGGCCTGCAGCAGCCGTGGTTCGGGCGCGTCTTCCTCAACCCCCCGTACGGCGACGGGATCGATCGCTGGATCGCGAAGCTGCGCGCCGAGTGGCGGCGGGGCGACGTCTCCGAACTGATCGCGCTCCTGCCGGCGCGCACCGACACGCAGTGGTTCGACACGCTGACGAGTGACGTCGACGACTTCGCCGTCTGTTTCCTGCAGGGGCGGCTCACGTTTGTCGGGCAGCGCGACCCCGCGCCGTTTCCGTCGATGGCGGTCTACTTCGGGCCGCATCTGCTGACGTTCATGGAGGTCTTTCGCCCACGCGGATCGCTCTGGGCGCGGCCGCCGCTCGATTACTTCGTCAACCAGGACGACGCCGATCCGCAGGCTGAGCGGGAGGATCGATGACCGGGAGCCGACCCCAACATCTAGGGGGTGCGATGGGCGAAAGGAGTACGGAAAGTCTGATAACGGAAATTATGTTAACCGGAGGTTGACCGTGAAAGTGACGTTGGAGAGCACGACCACGATCGTCGACATCACCCTCAACGGCGCCACGCTCCCGGCGCGCGTCTGGGAAGGCACCACGGCGAACGGCGTCCGCTGTTACGCGCTGATCACGCGCATCGCCGTGCACAAGGACGACGACGCCGCCGAGTTTCAGCGCGATCTGGAATCGCACCGCGCGCCCAGCCCCGCCGTGCCGCAGGTCTTTCCTGCGCGGTTGGTGCTCTGATGGCGTACGCCACCAACACCGTCGTGCCCGTCGAGAAGAGTCGCGCGGAGATCGAGCGGCTCCTGATGCAGCACAAGTGCACGAAGTTCCTCGCCGGCGTCGACCGGGAGACGCACCGCGCGGCCGTGCAGTTTCACGCGCACGACCGCGTGGTCAAGTTCGAGATCACGTTGCCGGACCCCACGGACCCGAAGTACCGCAAGATCAAGAACAGCTACCTGCAGCGCACGCAGGCGGGCGTCGACAAGCTGGTCGAACAGGAGGAGCGGACGCGCTGGCGGGCGCTGCTGCTCGTCATCAAGGCCAAGCTCGAAGCGATCGAGAGCGGCATCGCGACGTTCGAGGACGAGTTCCTCGCGCACGTCGTGCTGCCGAACGACCAGACCGTCGCGCAATACGTCGGCCCACTGGTCGCGCAGATTTACAAGACCGGCACGATGCCGCCGGCGCGCCAGCTCGCGGCGGGCGACGTCATCGACGTGGACCGATCGCGATGACGCCGGACCAGCGCGCGGCGCAGCGGGATCGGTCCCGCGCCTTCTGGGAGCAGCGGCGCGCGCGCGGCCTCTGCTGCGCGCCCCACTGTCGGAACACCCCGGCGACGAACCCGAAGACCGGTCTGCCGTACTGGCGCTGCGTCGCGCACCGCGGCGGCGCGCACGGCCACGGCCGCAAGGAGGTCCCATGCAACCGAGTTGGCGGCTGATCCTCGTGACGCTGGCGTTCGTGTTGTTTCTCGTCGCCGCCTATTTGTCGTCGACGCTCCCAGAGCGGCTGACGCGCGCGGCGTTCGCGCTCGTCGTCCTCGCGTGGATGCTGCCGTGACGCGTCCGCGCTGGGCCGCACAGCTGTCGACGGCCAGCTTGGACCAGTTGCTGCGCGCGGCGCTGAACAAGATCACGACCGCCACGACGGAGGTGCAGAAAGACATCTGGTGTCAGGTGCTGTTCACCCCCGTCCTGCTCGAATTGAAGATCCGGCGCGCGCGCGGGGAGGCGGACGCCGATCACGTGCTCGACGAATTCGAACGCTGGTTTCGCACCGTGCCCGAGACCCCCCACCGGCTGGTTGCAGTGAAGGAGGACCGATGGACGACCGACCGATTTGGAACGACGCGGGCCACGTCTGGGCGGACGGCGCGCCGGGTGGCGTGCTGCTGATTCACGGGCGCCGTCACCGGAGCGGCGCCGCCGTCGTCTACGTCGACCACCGGCGGCTGTCGCCGAAGGCCTCGCTCCGCGTGCGGCGCCACTCGCCCACGGGATTCGAGTGGGGCTACGCCGGGTCGGGCCCCGCGCAGCTCGCGCTCGGGCTGCTGCTGCGCGGCGGCGTCCCCGCGCGCCAGGCGGTGCGGCTCCACCAACGCTTCAAGGCCGAATTCGTGCAGCACTTCCCGCCCGAGGGGTTTCTGGTCGAACTGAACATCCGCGCGTGGGCGGCCCGCCAGCTGGCCCCACGCCCGTCTTGACATGGGCGTCCATCCCAACGTCAGCGCGACGGCGTGGCCGACCCAGGGCGGCTTTCTCGGCAAGCGCGTGCGCGTGTGTTTCCACTACGACGTGCAGCACGTGGTGCTGGGGACGGTCGTCCGCGACGATGTCGAGGAGCCGTTTGTCACGATCATCAGCCTCGACACGGGCAGAGTCGTCCTGGCGACCGAATGCCAGTATTCGGAGCTGGAGGCAGACGCATGAAAGCGCCCCCGCTCCCCCGCACGGTCTTCGTGCGCGTCGTGTTGAACGGCGACGGCTCGTTCTGGTTCGCCGCCGAGCCCACGCTCGCCGAGGCCGTCCCCGACGAGGCCGGCGCGCACACCATCGGCATCTACACGCTCACGCGCGTGGAACGGTACGAGAAAACGGTGACGGTCAGCCCCAGCGAGGACCCCCATGAGCCGACTCGATGACATTTACACCGAAATGGACGCCCACACGGCGGCGCTCACGGCGCTCACCGCGGAAGCGCGGACGCTCTCCGGCACCGACGGCGGGGACGGCGGCGGCCCGGTCACGGTCACGACCGGGCCCGAGCTCGCGGCGGCGCTGCTCGCCGGCGGCGCCATTACGGCCGCGCCGGGCCTCTATGTCGGCAACTTTGTCGTGAGCCAACCGACGCACCTGCAGCTCGACGACGGCGCGATCCTCCGGCCGCGCGATCGCCGCGAACCGGTGCTGCGGGTGCGCGCGAACGACGTCGAGATCGTCGGCGGCACCATCCAGAACGGCGAGCCCGACCGCGAGGTCCTCGTGGTCGGCGATCTCGAGGCGACCGACGCCGCCGCGCAACCGCACCACGTCGTGCTGCGGCTGCTGACGATCGAGGCCGGGCCCGCGGGCGGCCATCGGGCCGTCGCGCTGCACGGCGTCGACCTCACCGTGGAAGACTGCGAGATCCTCGGCTTCTTCGAGATCGGGCGCGAATCGCAAGGCGTCTGGATTCTGAACGGGCCCGGGCCCTACACGATCCGCCGGAACTACATCGAGGCGAGCGGCGAGTGCATCATGGTGGGCGGATCGACCGTCCACATTCCCGACTGTATTCCGTCCGACATCCTGATCACCGAGAACCTCTGCGTCAAACCCGCCGCGTGGGAAACGCTGCAGCCGTCCCCCGTGATCAAAAACGCGATCGAATTAAAGCTCGGGCGCCGCGTCGAGATCACGCACAACACGTGCGACGGCAACTGGGACGCCGGCCAGGACGGGAGCGTCATTCTCGTCACCGTGCGGAATCAAGACGGCGACTGTCCGTGGGCGGCGATCGACGACGTCACGATTGTCGGGAACACCACGAAACGGTGCCCGAAAGGGTTCGCGGTGAATGTCCTCGGCCAGGACGACCGCGGCGCGGCCTATCCCTCCGCGCAGCTGCGGACGCTGACGATCGCGCACAACCTCTTCACCGATTCCCCGAACGGCGTGCGGATCATCAACGGCGTCGCCGACGCGCTCACGATCGAGAACAACACGTGGCCGGTGGTCGCGGGGAATTTTTTGCAGTTCGGGGACACGCGCGCGACGATCGTCCGCTCACCGCTGACGTTTGCGGACAACGTCACGCCGCAAGGCGCCTACGGCGTGAGCGCGGACGGCGTGGCGCCCGGGACGCCGACCCTCGACCAGTTCTGCACGATCGTCACCTTCACGGGCAACTACCTCGAGACGCACCCGGATCGCGTCGTGCCGCTGCCGGGCGACAACACGTGGTTCGACGACTTGCCGATCGATCCGGTGACGTTCAAGGTCACCGACGGATCGGGGAAAGGCTACTGAAATGCCCCTCCTCAATGGCCGCGGCGACGTCCTCGGCGGCGTGGGCGGGCACCAGGGATCGCGCAACGGCGTCGCGTTCCCCTTCCCCACCTTCGGCGGCGGGTGCTGGCTCGACGACGACACGATCCTCGTCTCGATTCCGGCGGCGACCCCGGCCGGGGCGGTGCTCGCGACGTGGCGCCCCGCGAGCGGCACGCAGAGCGCGACCCCGCTGCCCGACGGCCTCGGCGCGAATGACTGGGCGGCCGGCGGCGGCCGGTGGGTCGCCTGGCTCGCGGGGCACGGCGTCTTCGGGTCGCTCGGCCATCTCCCGGCGGCCGGCCTCCCGAACTCCGGCGATCCGCGCGCCCGCTTGTGTGTCGCCCCGGACGGCACGATCGCGCTGATTCCCGATCGGCAGCAGGGCTATGGCCTGCAGCTGGTCGATCCCGACGGCCTGGTGCACGAGATCGCCAACATCTGGGCGCTCGCCCAACAGACGGTCGGGCGCGGGCAGGCCATCTGGGCGGGCGGCGCGGTCGGTACGCCGGTCCCCAGGCCCGCGCCCGCCGATGCGCAGA
>Ga0126379_10000270_pt1 | contig 27965 bp, 22 predicted proteins | sample PanSoiMetPlot_24_FD_92640 | JGI IMG/M metagenome (GOLD analysis project Ga0126379, IMG submission 92640) | Tropical forest soil microbial communities from Panama - MetaG Plot_24 | ecosystem: Environmental > Terrestrial > Soil > Tropical forest > Bulk soil | place: Panama | collected 2016-02-17
ATCGCGCGATCCACCGCGGTCGCGGCCATCGCAATGCCGATCGCCGCGTCGATAAAGATGCCACCAGGCAGAAACAACAGGCCGATCGACAGCGCAAGCATTGCAGCCCCGCCGGCGATCGCCCAGCGCCGCCGGCTCTTGTCCTCGGCCTCGATCACCTTTGCCGCGCGGCTGCCGAGTTGGGACTGCAGCCGGGCGCGCACCACGTCCAGGTCCATGAGATCCAATGAGCCACGCCCCACCTGCGCGCGCATCAGCTCCGCACGGGTGGACGTGATGCTGGCCTTTATCCCTTGCAGTTCTTGCTCGACGCGCGTGGAGCGGATTTCAGAGGTCTGAAGCCGGGTCAACAGAGGGAAGATGCCAAGCCAGAACTGCAGGTTCGACTCGGCCTCGGCTTCCGCGCTGGCGAGCCGCATCTGGCGATAGGGGTCGGTATTGATGATGTTGCCCGCGATGCCGAACGTGAAGCTGTGCGCCTGCACGCGGCTACGCCGTACGTCGTCGAGACGCCTCACAAGTGCATCGCGCACAAGAGACGCCTCGCGCAGGCTGGTCGCGTATTCCTGCAACCGCTGCACCCGGTCCGGCGCATCCAGGAGCGCCCCTACCTCGCGTTCATTGGCCGCCAACGAACGCAGGCTCTCCTGGAAGATCATGCCCTGATAGCCGGCCAGGATCACCTTGTCCGGCAGGGTGATGACCCCGCGCTCGTGCATGTCGAGCAACGCCGGCATTGGGTTCGGCCACAGACGCCTCCAGTCGGCTGCCGACAGCCGGCGACCCAACGCCACGAAATCGGGATTGGCAAACATCGCGGTGGCGAAGGTCCGAAAACGCCAGTCGGCCGCGGTGCCCTCGACCGCTTCGCCGGCCGCGAAGTTGAACCAGCGGAATGTAGTCCGTCCGCCAAACTGGTCCTCGATCTGCATCAGAATAGCGGGGCCCGCAGCGTCTCCGACGTGATAGGTCTCCGACGTGCCGGGAGGTGAGTAACTGTCGCGTTGCCCGACGACTTCGATCTCTATCGTGGTATCGCGCTGGCGGCGCACCACGGTCGCGCTGTCCTGCTGCTGGATCGTGCGCGCCTGAATGGTCGTCGGTTCGTAGCCTTTTTTCTCCGCTTCTTCCTCCCGCGACGCACGAGAGACGCCGCTGTTCTGCTGTACGACGTGCGTGAGCTCGTGGGCCAAGAGGCGCGTACCACGCTCGGTGCCGGGCGCGAACTCTCCGTCATTGAAGTGAATGTCGGTGCCATAGGTGAATGCCCGCGCACCGATCTGGTCGCTCATCGACGCCGACGCTGCGCCGGTGTGCACACGAACGGCGGAGAAGTCAGCGCCGAATGCCTCCTCCATCTGGTCTCGCGTGTGGGATGCAAGCGGCGCTCCCGAGCCGTTCGCGTCCGCGAGAGCGGTCTCCAGACCGCGGCTCGTAGATTCCGATGAAGCAGTGTCCTCGGCCTTGGCCTGCAACGGCTTGGCTTGGCGCTCGTCATCGTCCATGTGGGCGGCCTGGCGGCGCACGACGTGGGCAGCCATCACGTCCGCCTCGGTTTCCAGCGGATCATCGACAGGGCCGATTTCGAGCTGCGGCAGAATTTTCTTCTCGGCCTCACAAGCGGCGCACTTGCGCTGCACGGCAGGCGGAGCCGTGTCTTTGGCCTTGGCCTGTAGCGGCTTGGCTTGACCCTCGTCATCGTCCACACCGGTAGCCTGTCGGCGCACGACATGGTCAGCCATTACGTCCGCCTCGGTTTCCAGCGGATCGTCGACAGGGCCGATTTCGAGCTGCGGCAAAATTTTCTTCTCAGCCTCGCAAGCAGCGCACTTGCGCTGCACGGCGTGGGCTGCAGGCGACTCCGCGTGAACGGCTTCCGTCTCTACCTGGGACAGTGCTGCGAGCGACTGTGAGAAGAAGGTCGGCCCAATCGCACGCTGCACCGAAAAGAACGGCTTGGTTGCGTTCGTGTGAGAAGCCTCGGAGGTGCTTCGTGTGCGCACGTCAGCTCACCGCTTCGTCAGAACACCCGCTGGAACTGCGGAAACAGCTTCAGCAAGTCCGCATTGATCGTGAACTGATAGCCAGGCGCGCCGATCTTCGGCAGGCCAGGCACTTCCTGCATCAGCCACGAGCCGGGCTCACCAGGCTGCGTTCCAGGAAGCAGGAGCGGATAAGGACTCAGATCCTTGAACGTCTTGCCCTCGGCTTTCAGCCCGCCGCCGAAGAAGTCCAGACCGAACTTGCCGCCTGTGAGCGAGAAGCCCTTGCCGGTCGGATCGTAGGCTGACTCCAATCCGAAGGTCGCACCCGTAAGGGGAAAATGCGGGTACTTCGTCCGTAACATCGCAAGGTAATCGCCCGCCGTGAAATCGGCCGAGAACCCGTAAGCGGACTTTCCCGGCCCTGGCAACGTGTATTTGAAACCTTCGATCGGCGAGTACGGGATCCAGCCGAGCGGCTTGCCGACGTTGACGCCGGACAACGCCGCCCGTATTCGGGGATCGAGAGAAAAGGCAGCTGCCGCCGTACCGAGGTTCAGCCCCAGATAGGTCAGCATCGCTGCTTTGTCCCCGGGGCTCGCCTCGTCCCAGAACGTGTACTTCAAGTGTTCCAGCTTCGGCTCGTACCAATCCTTGAACGGCTTGTGCTCGGCGAGCTTCTCTCCAGTGGTCTTGAACCCCTCGGTGAGGGGATCCTTCTTCTCTTCCTCCTTGGGACTCTCCTGTCGCTGGACCACCGGCCCCTGGAAAAACGGGGCGTCAGCCGCCGAGCGCCGCACCGCCGGCCGGAGAAACGGTGAGGGCCGGCATGGCATGGCGTCGCAGATCTTTCGCTTCAACGTTCTCATGACGCGACCCGGCCCTATGACCCGCTAGAACCCGCTATGCCGTCCTTCTCGTCCTCGCGATCAACACGGCAATGACGATCAGCACGAGGATCGAAATCAGAATCCACAACCACCACGGCAAGGGCGGCGGCGGTGGCGGGCCGACGCCCGCGAGCGACGGTTGCCAGCCGGTTCCGTGCGGCCGGAATCCCTGCATGGTGACGTAGGTCTGCGCGAAGTCGGTGTTCCCCGTCACCATGACATCGAAGGTGCAGTCCGCCTTCTGGGCGGGGTCTGTGATCCCGCTGCAGGCTTGCGCGGCGATCTGCGGGGTGGTCGGCTGGGCTGGGGTTTGACCTTCAATCTGGCAGGAGCGTGAATTGAACCGCGGCCAGTCGGCGTCGGTGAACGTTGCCGTGTTCGTGCCCGGCGCGTAATCGAAAAGACTCGTGGCATCGGTCACGCGCCACGCGTCGGCAAACTTTCCGTACAGAACCTCATAGCGCTGGGACAGCGACTCCGGCTTCGGTCCGAGCGGCGTGCCATCGGGCAGCGCGGGCAGCCAGCTGTCACCAGCCAGCCTGCCCCAAATCCCTTGGGTCGCCGAAGTCTGATAGACGTTGAGATTCATGTACCACGTCTGTTGCGAGTCCCAGTACTTAGGCGTGGCGACCAGCTGCGTCCCGAACGCGTCGTCGAACTCGTACGCGCCCCCTGCAGCCTTCACGATGCGGCCTTCGAGCTGGGCCTTGGGATCGCTGACGCCGCCGGCGCGCAGATCGATCCCGCTGTCGGTGAGCGAGACCAATTTGCCGTTCACGCGCAGCTGGAGGCCGCTCGGATCAGGCTGGCCACTCAGGTTTGGCTGCAACGAGACACGGTTGGAACCGATGCGTACAGCAACGGCGCTGTAGGTCGAGACGCACACCCCCAGCCCGGTGTAGTCGCTCGGCCCCGGAACCGTCGTCGTGGGCACAGGCCTCTGCCGGGTCTGCACTTCGAATTTGTCTTGCTTCAGAGCCGTGAACTCGCCTGCGCTTTGGAAATCGTAGTGCACGCCGTCAACGGTGGTCATGTGCGGATCGCCCCATCCGCCGGTAGCGCTAGCGTCCACCACATGAAACAAGTATTTGCGCGTCGCGCAATTATTGCTGGTGTCTGCCACCTGCAACGTCAGATGCCCTCCGGGATCAACTACCGTGGGGTTGCCGGTGAGGGTTGTCTTCTGGGCTTGGCTTACTGTCTGGTTGGGCATGTTGGGAATTGTGACAGTCAGCTTCCCGGTGGCGCACGTTGCGATGGTCGGAGTGGCCGGACTAGTTGTGCAGTCCGTTTCGGCCTTGGAGAAATCCCATTCGACGTCCCCGGTCGCACCAGCGACCCCGATAGTCTGGTTTACGACCTCGTTGGGCTTCGCCCCGTAGGAAAAGTCCGCGTTACCGGGGCATGAGTTGTTAACCTTGGGACCGACGGTAATGTCCTGGACGTCCGCCGCGTGAGCGCTGGTTGCGACGAGCATCATCGACAGCAGCAGGCCTGCGCTCCGTTCCGCCGGCGACATCCGGAAAGAAGGAATCTGGAAGATCATGTTGCACTCTCCTTTTTAGTCAAGCCAATGCACGAAAATCTGCGCTTTCAGCCATGGCGGCGCGACGACACCGCAGCCCCAAGGCAGCCGCGCGAGGAGCACGTCCTGCGCATGCCGCTCAATCGTGAGAAGCCAACCAGAGTCCGCGCGTTCAAGCTTGCCTTCACGGAGAAAGAACTGCTCGCGTAACCACTCTGGAGAGCTGCTGCGCAGGGCCGTCCAGTGCTCGAGCACTGCACGAAGAAGCGCCTCGCATGCCGCGAGGTCGTCGTCCTCGAGCGGCACGGGCGCGAGCGGCTCCTCGAGAGGAACGCCACAGAGCACCTTCGGCAGCACCAACTCGTATTCAGGCATGTCCACGCGACCAAAAGTGATGAAGCTGATCAGGTTCACGGCGCGATCGCGCGCCTCGAGACCGCGAAAGTTCTTGCCCGCCAGCAGTCCGCGTTCGCGAAACAGCTGCTCCAGAAACGGATGCGCGAGAATCACACCGGCGCCGCCAAGGTAGATCGCCTCGTCGTCCACGTCGCGCTGCGCCTTTTCGGGAGCGCTCGCTCGTGGCGGAGACTCAATCCGTGCGCGGCGCCCGAGTTTTTCAGTGTCGCTGCGGGGTTCGGTCACAGCATGTTCGAACAGCACTGCATCGCCCTGCGACAGGAACCACCCGTGCCACGGATCCGGGAGATCGGCGTCGTCGACCGTTCGCCTTCGATCTCCTTGCTGGCGGCTGTCAGCCGGCGATCGCTGGAACGGTCCGGGCTGCCCGCCGGCTGATTCATACATGGCACGCAGGGTCATCAGGTCGCGCACGAGCTGCGGGCCGCCGCGGGGCGAGCGAAAGCCGCCCGTGGCGATCCAATCGAGCACGATCATCCAGAATCCCCGCCGCCATGGTCGTCGCGCATCGCCGCCGAGATGTGTCGGCGTCAGGCGCTCCAGCACATGACTCGCATTGAGCACGCCCGACCAGCTGGCGATCGCCCGCTCCAGAAACTCGTCGTCGACGGAGTACACGAGCCGTGATCGCGCGCGAGGATCCGAAAGGACCGTTTCGCGCAGCGCATTCCAGCGCGCCTCGGAACCCGTCAACAAGAGGTCGTTCCAGGTTCTGGTCGGCTTGGCGGCCCACCACGGCAGGCGGCCGTGAGCCAGAAAGAACAAGAACTGCCGCCACGCCTCTGCGGGCCGCGGATCGCCGCGCCCGTCCTCGTCTGCTTCCGAAACAGCCGTGAACTGCGCGAGGCTCCGGGTAAGCTCCGCGACAAGTTTTCTGCGGAATTCTGCCGGCCAGTCGCCGCCGCCAATCCTTCCCAGATCCAGCTCCAAACGATCGAGCCGCAACAGCTCGTCCGGCCCCGCCGCGCGATCGAACACGTCTTCCAGCTCCGGCACAGCGCGTTCCCAGAACGGAGCGGCCAATTGCTGCTGCACGGCCCGAGCCTCGCCGACCGCGCCGACGGCGAGTTCGACGATCTGACGTCGAATGCGATGGCGATTAGGGCGTGTCATTGGCGATCGCGTTCAGCGTCTCCACCATGTCCGCGCGCGCGGCGTCGACCGTCGCGGCGAGCGCGCCTGGAATGAGGATGGTGTCGAGCCAGGCGAAATACCGTTGCTCGAACGTGTCGAAGCTGCCGGGACGCACCGGGCTGCCTGGAGTTACCTGGTCGACCCAATACACAGTCGGCATCAGATGCGCGGGGCATGCCTGCTGGATTACGCGTTCCGCGTGGTTCCGGAATTCGGGATCGCGGAATCGATCCGGCGTCACCGGCGTCGTCGGCGCCGTCTTGCGATCCAGCGAGAAGTCGCGCGCGTATCCGGATGGAAAGACAACCGAGATTCGCTGGCTATAGGGATCCGGTTCGACGCCCCCCAGCGCCACGGGAAGCGATAGGAATGGATCGCCGACCTTCCGCGGCCGGAGCAGCAGATGTTCGATCAGATAGAACCCCTCGACGCTGTAGTTGCGATACAGCAGGTCGAGCGTCGTCGCGAGCGCCCGCTCGGCATCGCTTGTCGACGCCAACGGCGCGTTGCGAACCGCGAGGAACGTCGTTCCAGATGGATCCCTTGGATCCTTCAGCTGATATGTGAAAGTGTTGAGCGGCGCTGTCGCGATGGCGTAATTCCATTCGTCCATGCCGTATCGCAGGACCTGGCGAATCGAGTCCTGTGCCAGCTGGACCGCCGCCGCGTCCGTGGCCTCGACGAAACGCTGCGGGCTGTTCAGCAGCACCTGCCCGGTATTCCCAGGCAGCTCGAACAGACGCCAACGCTTTCCAAACTGCCCTCCTCCGGGAGGGTCGTCGTCGATCAGGAAGTTCGCGCTCGTTGCCGACCGCAAGTGGCGCCGCCGGAAGTTGCGAATGCCGGTCTGGTGCGCGACCAGTCGTTCGAACGGCGACGGCGACGACTCGATCCGCACACGCGCGAAGAGGCCGGCGATGTCCGCTATGGCAGCCGTGGCGGCGGCGTCGTCGGCGAACGTCTGCGAGCTCTCCGCGACGACCCGGGCGGCGGGTGTCAATCCGTCCTTCACATGCAGTCGTCGCTGTCCTCCGCCGATATCGACGATCTCATACAGTGCGGATCGGGCGGCGAACGCAAACGCGTTCTGGCCGTCGACGCGTGCAGCTACATCCGTGGCGGACGGGCTGGCGGAGCGCAGCCGTTCCTGATTGTCCAGCGCAAGGTGCCAGCTGAACTGTGTCCCGGCAGGCGTGACGCTGAGCGGGCGGGCGTCTCCGAGCAGCGGATTGCTGTTGGCCAGCAGGCGGAAGGCATTAAGCTCCGGCGCGTCGTGCAGCAGCGCCGCCTTGATTCGCACGAGTCGCGTATTCGCGGCGTCACGTCGGTCGGCGATGCTCTGTGCCTGCTGACCCACCGGCAGATTCACCGCGGCAAGCTCCAGCTGCGCCCACCGGTGCAGCTCCTGCCCGAGCGCCACCATGTCCTCGCCCTGACGAGCCAGCAAGTGATCGAGCATCCGGTTTCGCCGATCGAGTACTTCGGACCGGTCTTCCGTCGCGGCATGCAATGCGCTGGCGACGGGGTTGTTCGGATCGCCGATGAACGCCGCCCAATTCCCGCCCGGGGTAAATCGCCTCAGGAGCTTCGGCACACCAGGCAGGTCGAACGGAGGCCTCGTGAAGTACGTCGTGTCTTCGCTCGCATCGCCTGAAAAGAACCGGTTGATGTTCACGAGCTGCGTCGTGACGTCCGCGAGGATCTGTTCGAAGAGAAGCAGATACCCTTGCAGCTGCAGCACGCCTGCCAGGCGGCTCGTCCCCGCACTGTCCGGCAGCACCGACTGACCGACACCGTAGATGGCCGGCAGTTCTTCTTGCAGCGGCGTGTATTCGTCGACCGGCAAGAGAGCGCCGCTCGTCACCGGCCAGACGGCCGACGTGTCCGTCGTGTGCGATCCCAGATCCAGCTTTCCGACTGCGTCGGCGACGAGCTGCTCCACGCGCCCGATGTCGTAACGGACCTCAGAGTCGTTGCGCACCAGCACGAGCCGCGACTTGGCGATGCTCAGTCGCGGCCGATATCGCTCGATTTCAACTAGCTTCAGACAATCGTCCGCGTCGGACGTAATCGGCAGGTTGTTGATGAAGTTCGTAAGGGCGAGATCGGTCACGGCGACGATGTCGCGGCCCGCAGGATTCTCCTGGGTCACGACGTCGGTCCCGGCGGCGCTTCGCTGGCGCATGATGACGCGCAACACGTCCGACAGAAACAGCACCGACGGATGCGGTGTGTCGAGAGCGTCGGTCGCCAGAAACCCGTTACGCAGCAGCGGGCCGTCGTAGATGACGTCGGAATCGGACTGCGCGCTCCGGCGCGCGGAGAGCGACTCGAACCGTACACGCGGCGAGAGCGTCGAATCCAGCTCGACGAAGATGTTGGCCAGGAGCCGCTCCATGTCGATGCCGCCCGTGACCTCGATGCGCGCGCGCACCGCGATTTCCTGCACGCGGGGCACGCCGATTCGAACGGCCTGTTCGCCAAGATTGCGCCAGCCGGCGAGATAGGTCTGCAGCTGGCTGACGTCCGCGGCGGCCCGTCGCGCGCGGTCGGCAAATTGAATGACTGGCGCAGGCTGCGGCCCCGCCGCGATGGACTCCACGGCCGCTTGCGCGTCCCCCAAGAATGCGGGCGGGACGAGTCCGGGCGGCGGCAACACGGTGGTGATTTGGAGCACGGCCCAGGTGACGACGTGATCCGGCCCGCCGGGCGTGGTGTAGCTGATGTCGATCTTCCCGAAGTAACTCTGCGGCTCCGGCAGCGCACGCCAGGCCTGGCCGGCATCGAGGACCATTGCGGCGCCGGTCACGACCGCGCCTTGCCGGAACGGCGCGGCCTCCGAATCGTCCCAGAACGGCAGCGCGAGATCCACGTCGTAGTTCTGGCCGCCCGAGGGGACCTTGAACGAGTACGTGTTGCTGTTCAGTTCGCGGTCGGCCAGTTCGACGAGCACCTCGTACAGGCCGCCCGGCCGGATCCTCGACGTGCCGGGGGTGTACGTCAGCGGCGGACCGTAGAGCAGCACCTCACCGTCGGCGGGCAGGGACAACTGCGCGTCGCTGACGAGTGGATGGTCGAGCAGCACGCGCCGCAGATCCTGCGGCGTGATCGGACCCACCGGCAGCACGCGATCGGCGGGAACCAGGTCTGGAGTCCTGATCGATTCGCCGCTCCGCAGCAAATCGGCGACGTCCTGCTGGAGGCGCAGCCCCAACTCGGTCATCGCATAGCTGGACGCTTCCAGGATCGTAATGCCGGGGTCGTGAATGTTGTGATCGGTCCAGCTCTGACCGGCCCACCTGCGGATCAACTCCATGCCGCCCTCGCGGAGGGCGGCGTAGTTCATCGACACCCGTGCAGGGGGCGCGCTCGAGATGGCAGCCGGCTCGCTCATGGTGCTACACGAGCCTCACGCCGCTACCGGCGCCGGATCCACCGCCGATACCGTCGCCGCCGCGAGCGCCTGCTCGAGGTGCTCGACCCTGTCAGCAAGCTCCTTCACGGCGTTGATCAAGACGTACGTCAGCGCCGCAGGATCGAAGACACGCATGTCGTCGAGCTCTGGATCGCCCGCGACGCTGACCCGCTGGACGGTCTCCGGAACGATCGTCTCGATTTCCTGGCCGATGATGCCCATATCGACCCGCCCCGCCGGCGTACCGGCGCGCCCGTTGTAACGGAAGCGTACCGGCCGCACCTGGCGCAACGCGGACAACCCGAGATCGAGATCACGCACGTCTTCCTTGACGCGTGCATCCGAGGTCCCCCACACGTTGCTCGGGGCCTTGAAGACGTCTCCGTTAACCTGGAAAGTGGCCGTCGCCGGCGCACCCTGCAGATCGCTGTCACCACCCACAATCACATGGCCGCCGACGGATATTCCCAGACGCACCGACACGCCCCCCTGGCGGATGCTGACGGGCTGATTCGTCGCTGCATTCAGCTGCACGTCGCCGGCGGGTGACTGCCGCAACGCGAAATTGCTGTTGACGACATTCGTCGCTGCATGCTGCTGATGGGCAAAGACGGCGAAATCTCGATTGTTGAGGCCGGCGCCGTTGGAGCACACGACGTTGCCAAAGCGCACCTGATTGGCGGGGCCGTTGTTGGCGTCGAGGGGCACCTCGAGGAGGAACGTCGGAGCTGCCGTAAAGGCTCCGATGCCAACGTTCCCATTGTGGACCACCGGCGCCGGGGGCGGGGGCGTCGTCGAAGGCGGCTGGAACCCGCCGCCACCGCCGGATGATACGTTGACCCAGGCGCCGCCAGTGAAGACTTGGAGCTGGTTGTTGTTGAATCGCAGTCCGCCGGCGACGGTGCTGGCGCTGTCACCCAGTCGCACGCCACGGGTCAGCACGAGGTTCCCGTCGCTGTCGAATGAGACATTGTCATTTTGCTTGTTGACGACGCTGTCGATCAGATCGGCGAAATCCGATCCCGACGGCCGCTCGCCGTCCCTGAACTGGGTCTTGAGAAAGTCTCGCGCTCGTTCGGTCATAAGTTTCTCCGCCACGCTTGCTGGGTGAATGAGAGGAACGCCGAAGCGTCGGTCATGGCGCGGGCTCCGGCTGCACGATGAAATCTAGTCCGACGGTCATGTAGCCGATGCCGAGCCTGGTCACGCCCGGGCACACTTCAGAGCCGGCAGCCACCGGCGTGATGAGGTGCTGTGCGTGCGACACGAGGATCGCCTGCGGCTGAACGGTCTCGGCGACCTCGACGCCGCGCCCGACGACGAAGTCGTCCGCGATGACCATTTCGGCGATGGCCGGCCGCGGTTTGGCGCGGACGAAGAAATCCACGCCGATTCTCATCGTGCCGATGCCGTCGCGCGACGGGCCGTCGAAGCTGTGATACAGCTTGAGGCCGGTCACGTGATCGACGTAGTTGCGCCCTTCCACGAATGCCAGAATGTCCGAACGGTATATTCGGGCGCCGAACAGGATGTCTTCACCGTCCTCGTACGCCCACGGGGACAAGAACCGCTTCAGGTCGTCGTTCAGGATTCCCGCGTAATATCCAGGGTCGCGGCCAGCATTGAACACGACGTCGGCTTCGACACGAAGACGCTCGAATACGGGCTGGATCGCGTGTACGGTGGCGAACGACGACACCAGTCCGGTCACACGCTCCTCAATTTCCTCCAGCAGCACCACGCTGGGCCGCGGCTCGAGGTTGTTGATCGCGTCCGCGCGGCGCAGGTTCGGCACGACGACCAGCGCGGCCTCACCGGCTTTGAACGATCCGGTCGTATCCGTGCGTGGCAGGCACTTGACCTTGAAGACTTCGGGAAAAGCTTCGAGCACGAGATGCTCCAGATCCCACGCGGTCACGGCGCGGTTCCGGTGGCGCAGTCGCTCGCTGGTGCGCCGGAAGTACTCAGAGTTGCCTTCGTGGACCCGTCCGGCGAACGACGGGTTCGGCTGCTGGACTCGCGGCACGTTAGCGTTCCGCCGCACGAGGCGCGTGATGGTGTTGGCCGGCAACCCGGTGACCAGGTGCTGTTCGTAGTCTTCGAGCGTGAGGCCGGCGCCGGGCTGAAACCGCGCCAGCACCGCGTTCGGCTTCACGTCCACGGTTTTCGAGGCGCTCTCTGGCGCACGCTTGATGAGCGCGCGTAGCCAGACGAGGCCCGGCTTCAGGCTGTCGTGGTCAACGGTCGCCTCTCGCGGGACGGTGATCGTGATCACGCCGGGCTTCTGAAAGCCTTCGGTGCTGTCGTTGAGCACGGCCGATGAGGCCAAGGCCTGCCACGAATCTCCAGCTGCGAGGCAGCTCCACTCCGTCTCGCCGGGCTTCAGCACCTGCGCCGAGCTGGTGGCGCCGACGTCGATCTGGAACAGCAGCGAGAGGTTCGCGGGCGGCTGCATGTGCTCGATGCCGAGGTACAGCGCCGCCTGCCCGTCGATCTGGGGCACCACCCGCGCGGCCGCCCGCCCGCCCGCCCGTGTGGCGCCGAAAGGACCGACGATCAGAAATGTGGCGGCGCTGTGAACGTCGCCCGGGACGAGATCCGCCGTCGCGCTGTAGTTGAGGGACAGCCCCTTGAGCACCGGCGTGTAAGGCTCGTTCGGCAACAGCGGTTTTGCCCCCACCGCCGACGTCCATTGACTCAGCGCAATCGCCTGATTTGTGTAACGCTGGGAGAACGCACTGTGACCGAACGCTTCGAATGGCACGGTGGTGGCGTTCTCGGCAAGATCACTGCGTGTGGGGCTGCCGAGCACCAGCCGCACGAAGCCATAGCTGCTACCCGCAGCGAACGAATCCGCCTGTTCCAGATCCGGTTGCTCCAGATACTGCGTCTGGGCGAACGCCGAGTTGAACGCGCTGGGATCGGCCGAAATCGTCCTGGGATCGGTCGCGACCGGCGCGAACAACGGCTGGGTGACCAGAAGGCGTCGGAACGAGCGCTCGTATAGCAGATCGACGTCGGCCGTGAATAGGTTCTGGAAGCTCGCTGGGGTCAGGTTGCCGACGGTATCTAGATAGCCGCCATAATAATCGAGGAGATCCTCCGGAGGCGATTTCCATTCGAGGCGCAGGTCGAGCGAGGTCAGCCTCTTGCCGAACGCTTCGGCGCTGCCGATATAAAAAGGGTCGCCGATCTGCGGCCGACTGCCAAACAGCGGCATGGCCTGACTGGCGTTTAGAGGGCCATCCGCATTCTGGACCACCAGAGTGCGGACGCCCGTGACGGCGACCGACAGCTCGATTTTCTCGACGACGAGGCCGTCGAGCGCGTCGTAGATGCCAGTGTCGCCCTTGATCAGACAGCGCAGCAGCGGACGACCGAGCGACGGCCCTGGTCCGTGCAGCGCCGGGTCGAACGGGACAACCGCCGCCGCGGGTTCGCCGAGCGTCACCGTGAGCGAGAACGCCGGCTTTCCTGAACCGTGGTAATCGGCGATCAGGCTCGCCTGAATGCGGTCGGCCGCCAGCCAACCTTTGGCGCCCGTCAACGTCACGTCGAGCGCATACTCGATGTTCTGTGCCACCACTGGCGACGGCGGCACAGCGAGATGCGCGAGCAGCTTGATGGTTCGTTCACCCTCGGCCAGACTCAGGATCGGCGCCGCCACCGCGAATCCCAATGGCGCCTCGGTCATGAAGCGCTGGGTTGCATCGAGATCGAGTTGTCCCCGGCCGAACGTGAATTTGCTGGGGCCTTCAAGATCGGTGAAGCCGTCGGCGACGAAGAAGCGGCGGTTCAGGCGGCGATCCTGCTCGATCACCAATCGCTGAATGCCGCTTATCGTGGCCGCCGAGACGACCAGCTCGTTTTGCGTCGCGTAGGCCACCGGACGCCCCTTGTCGTCCTTCCCGGCATCCAGCAGCGTGCCTGCCGGAATGAGCGTCGGGTCCGCATTCCGCGCCAGCTCGAACAGGACATGAACGTCGTCGGCCGAGGCCGAGCGCAGTTGCAGGCCTAGCTGCGTCTCGTAGTAGTAGCGGAGGTGTTTTTCGGTGAGCTGATTGAGATCGCCTTGCAGGTTCTGGAACTGTTTGAGGAAGGCGAGAAACAGCACCAGGTGCGGCGGCCAGTCCGTGCGCGTGTCCAGGACGGATTCGAGCCGCGGCGTGGGCAGGACCTGACTGGTGGCGGGATCCACGAGCGGCTCCACAAACGGAGTCCAGTCACCGGTGGATTGGCCGCTCAGATCGTAGTAACGCACTTCGGCCGCCACGTTCCGCGCGTACTCAACCAGATCCGAGAACGACCGCTCGTCGGGCACGATGTAATCGGCGTCGAGCGCCGGCAACAGGCGCTGCAGCTGGTTGGTCCCATTCGACCGCAGCAGATTCCCGTAACGCCGGAAGAGGTCCGTGGTCATGCGTTGATCGCCTCGGTGACGTAGAACGGGTACACGAGATTGGTGCGCGTGTTCGTCGTTCGAACCGTGTAGTCGATCCTGATCAGAACCAGCCCCTCCTGGTCGGGCTCGCTCTCGAAGTTGACAGTGTTGAGCTCGATCCGCGACTCGAAGAACAGAATCGCCGTCTCGATCTCACGCGCGAGATACGCGGCGAACGACGTCGCGAGCGGCTCGAACATCAGCGAGTCCCGCTTCCAGCCGAACGTCGGATTGAGCACGCGCTCGCCGACGTGAGTGGAGAGCAGGATCTCGAGGCTCTGGCGGATGTCCTCTTCCGCCTCCGCCATGGTGACCGCCCGGCCCTGGTTGCCGAAGGTCACCGGAAAGCCCCATCCCCTGCCGAGGAATTGCTGGTCGTCCGCCAACGTCAGCCTCCGATCATCACCGTGAAGCAGCCGAGGACGATGCTGCCGCCGTGCGCGGTCTGGTCGCCGAGCCGGGCTGCCGGCATGCTGCCGATGGTCACGGTTCCGCTTCCTGCGGCCACGGTGTCGGGCGGTCCCGTGCACGTGAGCATGTCTCCCACGCGCAGCGCAGGCATTCCGCCAATCAGGACGGTCGGCTCGCCAGGCGGCAATGCCGGCCCGCCGACGTGCGGCACGACGCCCGTCACCATCGGACACACATGCATGTCGCCGGCTCGCGCTGCTGGAGGCATGAATTTCTTCCCCGTCAGTTGATCATGACCATCGAGCCCTTCACGGTCAGCTTGCCGCTGCTGGAGATCTCCGCCTTGCCGCTGCCCTTGACCGTCACACCGCCGCCCGCCTTGATTTCCGCGTTCATCGCTTCGGCCTTGAGATCCGACTTGGCCTTGATCGTCACGGCCTTCTTGTCGCTCGTCAGCGCGATGCCGTCCTTGCTCATCACGATCGCGTTGCCGTTCTGATCCTCCAGCTTGATGCCGCCGTCGTCGTCGCTCAGGGTGAGGCGGTTGCCGCCGGGCGTCTCCAGGATCGCGACCTTCTTCTTGTCGTCGAACCGCAGGGCCACCTTGCTGCGCGAGACGTACCCCTTCTGGTCGTTATCGTCGGTCGGCGTGAGCGGCGGCACCTTCGAGCTGCTATGGAGCATGCCGAGCACTACGGGCTGCCCTGGGTCGGCATGAAAAAAGCCTAGCACCACTTCGTCCTTCTTCTCGGGCCGGAACACGGTCCCTCGCTGATCGCCAGCATCGAGCGTCGCCACACGCGCCCAGACGCCCTGTTCGTCCATGCCCGCGAGCGGGACTTTGACGCGAATGCGATGCTCTTTGCCCGGATCGCCGGCCAGCTCGGTCACGATGCCGACCTGCAGGCCGTGGACCGCGGCTGCCAGTCCCGCAGCCGGCAGATGGCTCATCGCGACGCGCTCGGCGTGCGTTTCGCGCGGCAACCCGAACTCGGCGTCGGTCGTCCAGTTGCCGCCGGTGAACTCGTGGCGCACGCCGGTGACATACACTGTGCCGTTGAACCGGTCGCTCAGCCGGGAGAGCGTCAGCACGGAACCCGGCTTCACGGCCGTCACCCCTGGAAACCGCACGCGCCCGCGCGCGGCAGCGAGGCGCGCGCGCAACATCGCGCCGTCCGCGATCGACTGCAGTTCATCCGACGCGAGCGCGCCGCCGTGCCAGAGGAGATCCTCTTTGCGGCCGGCGGCTCCGCTCAACTTCTCCGCGCTGAGGTTGCCGTTGCCGGTCCACTGCGGATCTGTCGCGGAGACGTCGAGAAGGGACTGCCCCGATGGATCCCACGCGAGTGCCCGAACGCCTCCCGTTTGCGTTCGCGCGTCGATCTCGGCATCGAGCTCGAGCACCGTCGCGCCGAAGCCCAGATCCGCCACCGGCTTGCCCGAAAGCGACGGTTTGGTGCTGCTGACTTTGCCGCCGTCGACGAAGCAGATCTGGCCGGCCGCTTCCAGCCGGCTGATCATGAAATCCCAGTCGGTAGCCTGGTACTGCAGAAGCTGCGGGTGAACGACGCTCGTGGAGGTGATATCGCCGGCCGAGACGCCGTCGCCCGAGTAGTCGTTCAGCAGCGTTCCCACGACGTCGCTGTCGCTCTGCTTTTCGAAGTAGCGGTTCCTGCGAACCAGCGTCATCTTGAACGCCGCGTCGCGGCCCTCGACTTCGAGCCATGAGGAGCCGCGCCGCACGACAACGCGTTGACTGAGCACGACGCCGCTGAAAATCGCCTCGACCTTGCCGTGATAGCCGGCGCTGATGGACAGCGGAACGCCCGGCACGAACAGATCGCCGCTGCTCCGAGGAAAATCACCGCGGGCGGAATCGCCGTCGCCGATGCGCAGCCGCACATACGGAATCCGGTTCGCCTGGTTGAGGACCTCGACGCCAAGAATCGGCACCGTTCTCGGCAATTCGGTGCCGTCGACGCTGATCGTCAGCGTCACGACGTCGGTCGCGGCGGTGAACGGCAGCGAGCTCATGACGTCGCCACCTTTTTGTCGAGCGGCGGAAACGTGAGCCGGCTCGCCGGCCGCAGACGGCGGAAGTTGACCAGCTTGTTGACGCGAGCCACTTCGAGATAGAGCTGGCCGTTCCCGTAGACGTCGTAGGCGAGCAAGTGCAACGTATCGCCGTCTCGCACGTCACGCAGATGCGTGAGATCGGGCGATCTGGCGTTTTCCCGACGAACGCGCTCGGCGCCGGGAATGGACTCGCAGAACACGCATTTCGCCACCGCGCGCAGCGGCGTGCCGTCCTCCTTGAACAGCGTGTAGCGGTAGTCGACCGATGACAGCACGCACGGGAGGGTCAGACTTCCCCAGACCAGGAGCACCGCGCGCGGGCGGTGCTCCTCGCTGGAGTAGTCGTGCACGACCATCTCGAACTTCTTGATCTCGTCCATGACGACGAACGGCGCGTCCGGCGCGAGCGCCGAGGCGACGGCTCCGACGAGCGGAATGTCTCCAAGCGTCGACGGCTTGGGCACCACGCCCGTGCCGTCGAACAGGAATTCAAACTCGAGATGGACGGGTGCAGTGTCTGCGAATTTCGCCTCGCTCGCCGTGAAGCCAAGGCCGCGATGATACGTGTAGTTCACCAGGCGGTTGAGCGAGTAGCTGCTCGGGTTGACTTGAACCGTATAGCTGTCCTGGGGGGCGTCCGAAACCTGTCGCGGCTCGTCCGGCTTGCCGGCGGGCTTGAACGCGCGCAGCGTCAGCTTTTCGAGCTTGGCTTTGTCGAACAACCCCATGTCACCGCTCGTGCTTGTCTTCGAGGATGCGCAGAACTTCGCGGACGCAGCTCTGCACCACGTCGTCATCGCCCCCCGCACGCGAGCCAGATGCCGACTTGCCTCCGGCCTTCGACGACGAGGGCCCGCAGCCGTTGTTGAGCGCCTCCCCCGTCGGGTCGACCGTGGCGCGGATGACGAGCTCGCGGATTTCGATGGGCATGGAGTTCACAAACCGATGCTGACGCCGGCGGTGAGGCTCGCCGCTGCATCGAGCTTGATGCTCGCCGGGTCGTAGTACTTGAAGTATTGGTAGTTCAGCGCAAGCGTCTCGACGAGAATCTCGTTGTTCGCGGCATTGATCCCCGAGATCTCCAGACGCTTGGGAACAGCGTTCACGACGTACCAGTTGTAGAGCGGCAGGTGATCGTCGTTGAGCAGGGAGATCATCAGATTGGTCGGCTTGTACTGGAACTGCTCCATAGCCTTACGCGCCCAGTGCAGGATTCCCGAACCCAGAAACTTCCCGCGCTTCAGCACGAGTTCGCCAAACTGCAGGCTCTTGGGCAGCTGGTGCGTGAAGCGGTTTTCTCCGCCCTCCGGCCAGGGTTCGAACTCCGTGCTGACGGTCAGGCCCGACACCTCCTGAAAGCGCACGTCATTCGGGAACTGCGGACGCAGCTCGAAGACCACCAGAAAATGAAACCCGGGATGCGGATGCGGGTAGTCGAGATCCATGCCTCACCCGTTCTCCATGGTCAGGCCCTCGTGCGTGAGCACCAGGGTTTCGATCGCCGTCTCGTTGCCGGAGGCGTTCAGATCGGTCGACGTGACCTTCGTCGGCCACGCCTTCTTGACCTTCCACACCACGACGGGCTCGTGCGACTCGTTGAGCAGGCTGATCGTGATGTCGCGACGCTCCACAGTGTTCAGCGCGACGGTGTTCCACCAGGCGTAGAACTCGTTGTCACCGGCGAACACGCCGCGTTTGAGCGTCAGGTCGCCGAAGGTCTGCATGCCCGGCATGCGGGTCTTGTGATATTCCTTGCTCGCCCCATCGCGGTATTCGATCTTTTCCGTCGTCACCTCGAGACCGGTGACTTCGGTAAAGCCGATCTTGGTGCCGCCCCACTGCACCTGGAAGTGGAATTTCGGCATCGGGTAGTCAGCCATGTGTCATCTCCTCGGTCGCTTGCGGTCACCCGCGATACGCGATCATCACGACGTCTGCATCTTTTGCGAGAATCTCAGGATGATGAACTCGGCGGGTCGCGCGACGGCCATTCCAACTTCGACGATCATCCGCCCCTCGAGAATGTCCTGCGAGGTCATCGTCTCGCCCAGACCCACCTTGACGAAGAACGCCTGAGCCGGTACCGCGCCTGCGAGCGCGCCCTGCCGCCACTGGACGGTCAGGAAGTTCTCGATCATCGCCCGCACGCGCACCCATGTGCCTCGATCGTTGGGCTCGAAGACGAACGGCTCGGTCGCCTTCTTGATCGACTCCTCGGCCATGTTGAAGAAGCGCCGCACCGGCACGTAGCGCCATTCGTTGTCGTTGCCGGCGAGCGTACGCGCGCCCCAGACCAGACAGCCCTTTCCGGCAAACACGCGGATGGCGTTCACGCTCTTGCCGGTGCTCGTGACGTTCAGGTCTTCCTGGATCTGGTCGTTGACCTTCACGGCGACACCGCTCACGTCGGCCAGCGAGACGTTGGCCGGCGCCTTCCACACGCCGCGTGTCCGATCAACAGCGGCGTAGACGCCGGCGACGGCGCCGGACGGCGGGAGCAACACCATCGTCCGGGTCACCTGGCTGACGATGTCGCCGAAGACCGGGTGCCGTGCAAACAGCTGCTTCTCGGCCTCTCCGGCGATGAAGTCGGCCGCGGAGAAGAGCGAGAGCATCGCCGCGGCGAGCGGGTCGAAGAACCTGCGCACAGCTACCGCCGCGTTGAGTGCGGTCTCGCGCAGGTTGGCGCCCGTGAACACATCGGCGCTGGCGGCAATCACTCCGACGTTGGCGTTCGGCCTAATCCAGTCCGAACCGTTGAGGCTCGCGTAGTCGGTCGCCACATCAGCCACCGCTCGAGTGGCCGACACGGCGCTCATCACGCCGGCGTTCTTCTCGTACGCGACCAGTGCGGAAATCGCCCCCCTGAGGTCGTCATCCGAGCGCAGATCCGTAATCGCCAGGGTCAGCGGCGCCGGCAGGCCGGCGGTCGTGTCAAGCGTGCGCAAGCCCAGGGCAATGGCGCGAGCGAGCACCAGGAGATTGCCGAACCGCTGCCGCACATCCACGTCCGGCGCGGCGGCAGGCAACTGCCGCAACCTGTCGAGCAGCATCGCGAACTGAGCCGGCAATTGCGCGAAGTTGGCGCGGTTCAGCGTCAGCGCGCCAGGGTTCGTCATGCCGGTCACGTTGACGGCGCCCACCACCGTGCCGACGGTGCCATCGGACGTGCGCACGGCCGGCACCAGGGCATCGAGAACGGCGTCACCTGTCAGGCTGTCGATCGTGGCGTTGGGAATCGCGACCGAGGTCGGCGTCACCAGGCTCAGCTGGCGAAAATGGACGTCCGGCACATAAATCGTCCGGACCCACGGGTAATACGCGGCTCCGTATTTAAGGCTGTTCGTGCCGACGTTCTGGCGGAAATTCGCAATCGGGTCGACCGCCAGAGAAGCGGGTTGATCTCCCTGACACAGATCCATGATGACGAACCGGTCCTGCAGCAGTTCGCACTGCGCCAGCGCCGCGACCTGCAACGAGCCCATCTCGGCAACGGACAGCGACACGCTGTCGGGAAACACCAGCAGCGTCGGATCATCGACAGGTGCGACGCTGGTCAGGCCACCAAGCAACCCGGTCGTGAGGGTACCAAGAGCCGGTGCGTCAGAGTACGAACCGACCGAGACGATGTAGCAGGGGCCGCCGCCGTTGGCGTAGTAGTGGCGCACGCAGTTGAAGAGGTGATACCGCCGCTCCGTACCGCCTGCGTTTCGCGGCGACACCGCCCCGACGGTGTTGCCCGCGGTTGTGTCCAGCACCACCTGGTACGTGGCCGGTACGAAGTCGCCGCCGAAGAACGCTTGATACTCGAGAAGCGACTTGATACGCGTCGGAACCAATCTGAGATTGTTTCTGCCGTCGTCCGTCGCGGTCTCCGTGTACCCGATGAAGGCTGGAATGGCGGTTTCGACAGCAACCACCGACGGTGCCAGCGTGGTGATTTCTTCGACGTACACTCCGGGTGTTTTGTAAGGCATGGCGACTCGCTGTTCTGTCTTCGTCTGCTATAGATTGCCCATGCGCGATGATCCGGCTCAGGCCTCCTGCATCTTGTGAGAGAAGCGCAGGACGATGAATTCGGCTGGACGGACCACGGCCATGCCGATCTCAACGATCATCCGGCCTTCGAGAATGTCCTGGGCGGTCATGGTCGTGCCGAGCCCCACTTTCACGTAAAATGCGTCTTCGGGCTTCGCTCCGGCCAATGCGCCCGCGCGCCATTGCACGACCAGGAAGTTCTCGATCATCGCCTTGACTTTCACCCACGTGCCGGCATCGTTCGGCTCGAACACGAAAGGCTCGGTGGCGTCCTTGCACGACTCTTCGACCATGATGAAGAAGCGGCGAACCGACACGTACCGCCACTCGTTGTCGTTGCCGGCCAGCGTGCGGGCGCCCCAGACGAGGAATCCCTTGCCCGCGAACGCGCGCAAGGCGTTTATCGACTTGCCGCTGGTGTCGACGTTCATGTTGTCGTTAAGGTCCTGGTCGATCGCCACCGTCAGCGAACTCACCGATGCGAGACTCTCGTTCGCAGGGGCCTTCCAGACGCCTCGCGTTCTGTCGACGGTCGCGTACACGCCGGCGACGGCGGCGGCCGGCGGCAGGACGACGCTGAACAGGCTCAGCTCGCTGCGGACGTTGGCGTAGATCAAAGGATTCGGGTTGTTGGCGTCCGTCCTGAGCGCCGTCAGGGACATGCCGTTATGAGGGCTCGGCCGCGTAAACGTCCCGTCATCGTTGCGGCGCGCGAGCTGCGAGACGGTGATCGTGCCCTCATCCCAATTCCACGGCATGGTGGTCTCGATGAACGGGTGATAGGCCGCGCCGTATTTCAGGTTCCGCGTGCCGATGCCGTTGCGGAACGCCGTGATTCCCGCGCTGCCGACCGCGGCGCCGTCCCACAAGTCGCAGATCAGGAAGCGATCGCCCAGCGTCGCGCACTGTTTGAGCGCCTGAACAAGCACCGAGTGATACGACGCTCGGACGGCCGCGACTTGCCCCGCATTAGTCGCGTCCGCCGGCGCCATGCCGCTCAAGTCGGGAAAGACCAGCAGCGTGGGCTCGTCTTCCCGCGCCAACGCGTCGAGTCCCGCGAAGTGAGCGTCGGCAATGTCGCCGGGAAGCGCGCTGGCGCTGTAGTTCCCGATGCTGACGACGTAACACCGGCCGCCGCCGTTGTCGTAGAACTGACGCATCGCATATGCGAGGCGGAACCTGGCGTTCGCGCCGGCATTCGGATCGGCGATCGCGCCGACGACGTTGCCCACCTCATCCACTGCCACGGAAAAATTGCCAATGAGCGGCGGCGGGCCGAAGATCGCCTGGAACTCGAGCAGATTGTTCACGGCGACCGGTCGGTTCAGGAGGTTCTCGCCCAAGTACTGAGTCGCGCTGGCGTAGCCGACAAAGGCGGGAATGGCGGTTCCGACCTCAACCACCGACGGTGGAAACTTGGATTCCTCGACGACGTAGACGCCTGGCGTTCTCAGATTCAGAGCCATGTGTCAGGGTCCTACTGTGAAGTTGGGGACATAGGTTTCGGAAAACCATTCGGCGTTCTCGCGCCGGATCTGTTTCACTTCAGGGGCCGGCAGGAGAATTTCTTCGTTCGCCGGGGAATCCGCCTGCAGTCGAGAGCCGCTGCCGAAGCGCGTCAGCGGACGAGGCGCAGGCGTGACGAGAATGCGGTTGTTGCCGGCTTGAGGAACCACCTCGCCGCCGGCGCCGACCGTCTGCGCCGACGGAAAGATGTAGCGCCAACGAGTCGCGCGGTTGAGGAACCGCAGCACGTAGTGAGGAGAGCGCAACGTGCCGTCGGCGTTCAACAGCGCGAAGTCGCCGGTTCCCACTCCGACGTCGATGACGCCGAACCAGTTCTCGCTCCTGGCCGCGGGCGCGAGATAGCACGAGAACCCGTGGATGACGGCACCGGAGGCGCCGACGATCTCGACTCGGTAAGGACCCGCCGTAAGCCCGCGCAGATCGACCTGCACCTGGCGCAGCGTGCCCTGCTCCGCCGTGAACGTCTGCTCGGTCGCCGCGACGGTTCCGGCGGAAAAAAATGCGCGGAGGGTCGCCTGCGACACGGCCAGACCAGTGATGTCGAGGTCGAAAAGGCTGGAGACCGGCAGGAGGGCGTCGGCGACCGTGACGTACTGATTGCCCAGCTCGCCGGCGGGCTGCCATTGAGCGGCATTGGTGAGGTCTGTGCTGGGGCTGTCGACGAGCGCTCGAAACAGCGAATTGCTGGATAGCACGAGCGCGCCCGCCTGGTAGGTCGTGGCCGCGTTGAATGTATCCGCCGGAACGCGCCGCCAATCGGCAGGAACCGGCGTCGCCGAGGGCCCGGTGTCCCGCAGTGCGACAAATAGATTGAAGGTTGGTGCCGCCGCCTGCAGGAAGACTTCGCCGGCGACATAGCGTCGCGTGGTCGCGAACGTCGACGCGCGGCTGGAGAGGAAATTCACTCCCGCCGTCCGGTTCTGCGAGGCGTTGCTGAACCGGTAGAAGCTCGTCGTCACCGGACCAAGCTCCGTGTAGTTGCCAAATTGCGGGTCAGTGAGTCGCAGAACAAACGTCAGCCTGAGATCGTCGGCTGGCGGAACCATCGGCCGAGTGTCGTTCGCCGATGGATCCAGCTGCACGGCCACGCCAAATCCCGTCGCCGTGGCCCTAAAGGCCATCTTGTGCCCGGCCAGCACCGACATGGTGGCGTCGTCGGGAAATACCTCGAAAAAGTCACCGGCGGAGTACAGATTGGCAAGAGCCGTCTGATCGGCATCCGGCTGCGCTTCGACCACGACATCCCCACGGCTCAGGAAGTAGTCGTGCGCGATGTCGACGTCGAACAAGGGACGGTAGCGAATCATGCTCCGACACCCCGGCCAATGACTTCGAGGTCCTGGATTCTCGCGGCCGTTTCGAGGAGGCGCTGGTCGGAAACGACGACCAGCCGGCCCCGGAAAATGGCCGAAGGACTTTGCCTCGTGCCAAGGAATCCCCAGAGGTGATTCACTTCCTCGAAGCTGAGCGAGAGCAGATCCATGGCCAGCGAGAACTCCACGATCCCGCCTAGTGGCGGGTTTGTGCCGGGAGAATTGGCGAACGTAAACTTCTGCTTGCCCTGGAAAAACGTCAGCACTTGCGCGAGACGCCTGAGAGCAGTCCCGTAGTTGCGATAGTTCGCTGTAAACAGCAGGAACAGGTTGAGGTGAAACGGGCGGTTCGTGTAACCAACGTCGCCGGTACTGAGGGTGGCGGCGACCCTCCCGTTCTTGAGCGCCCGCTCTTCCTCGAGATTCACGAGGCTCAGGACGACGTGGTTGTCCAGCTCCGTCGCGACCTCCGTGCGATCGAGCTGAGCGATGTTGCCCCAGATGGCCTGAACGGGCCCACCGGCGCTGGCGTCAACCTGCGCGATATACTCATTGAGCTGCCTGAGGAGCAGGGCCATCGCCTCGACAATCATGACAAGTACTCGTCCGCACGCTCCGCGGCGGCGTGCGACGCCGGCATCGGATCGAGCGTGCGCGGCGGCCGGCGTTGAGAACCGCCTGGCCCTTCTGCCAGCGGGCGGTTCTTCATGAACCGATCCTCGCCGATCCGATGCAGATAAATCGACAGCAGCGCGCTGTCCTTGTTGTCTATGTGTTCGGCCGGGGATTCTAGCGAGATCAATGATTCGCTGTTGATCAGGCTGACTAGGTTGGAGTCGGCGGCGATGGCGTGGCTGGCATCAGCCACCACAGTGTAACCGCCCATCAGTTGATGGTCCTCTGGTGGTCGCCACCCAAAGCCACCTGCAACGCTGCAGCGGACAGTTCCGCCAGATAGGTGGTATGCGGGCGAAGCTCGTGCAGATAGCCGGCGGTGCCATCGGCGGTGATCGCGACGACAAGCAACGCGGGAAAGCGGCGCAGCAGCGCGAGGAAGCTGTCGATCTTGTCTGGATTTTCATCCTGCACCACCACCACGTCGGCATTCATGAGGCGCACGTCGGAGAACAGGTGGTCACGCGTGTCGGAGCGGCCTGCCACCACACTGTCAGGTATCTGATCGATCACCGCGGCGACGATGTTGGACAGCATGTTCGACATTCCCGCGATCAGGATTCGCACGCCCTGAACTGCAGATCAGGCATTCATCCTGGCGCAGTGCGCATCGCGACGCTTGAGCCGAATGGTTCAGTTGGCGGGCCACGTGATGGGCCGGACCATGCTCCCGAGGCTTCAGGCTGGGGCCCGCCCCGGTTGGATGGAGCCGCTTTCCGCCGCAGAGTCGCGATGCGATTGGATAATCCGTCTTTCTGCGCTGGATTGCCTTGCGGTGCTTCTTTAGCTCAGGCTGCGGTATGGACCGAATGATCCGGACCACGATGCCATCGGGGTACCAATCTCAGGCATGCACGCTGCTCGCGGACGCGTGCAGTTCGGCCGCATGTCAGAGCGAGTGACGTTTGGAAGGTCGAGCGGATCGGGGCGGTTGCATGGGCCGCTCCAGCGGCGAGCCTGCCGCTAGAGCGATGGACGCACCTTCCGAGCGGGTTCGCCGGAGCGGGCGGAGGGCCAGGATGCGGCAAGGCGCGGTACGCCGATCTCGCCTCGGCGATGAAGCTTCAGCTTCTGAAGGATGTTGTGGACGTGGTTCTTGATCGTTGTTGGCTCCAACCGCAATTCTCGCGCGATGGCCTTGTTGGGTAGGCCGCGGGCGACCAGTGCGGCGATCTGCAGTTCCCGCGGCGTAAGCGATTCCAATGCCGGCGGCATGCTGCTGCGCTCGACCGACAGCACGGCCACGCGTTCGAACAGCATGGCGGCGATGCGGGGCGAGCACACAAGCTCACCGCTGACGGCGCGCAGAACAGCTGCGACCACATCCTCTACCGAGGCATCTCTCGGGACATAACCGCAGATGCCCGCTTCCGCGCAGGCCAGCACATCGGCCGCGACTTCGGCCACCGCGAAGGCTACAATCCGCAAGGCGGGCGAAACGGCGAAAGCGGAACTCGGCAGGCCCAGGCTGTGCTCGGAGCCCCGGTCCAGCAGCATCACGTCGGGCGACAGGCGAGCGATCCGCTCCACTGCATCGGCAGCGGGGCCGGAGCCGATCACGCTCAGATCGCCCTGTGCGGCCAGGCAGCGAGTCAGGCCTTCTCGATATAGCCGCACATCGCTCACGACATAGACGCGGGGGCTTTGCATGGCTCCCTCGGCGGGCTTTACGGCGAAAGCTGCTGAAACAGGCAGGAACAAATTCAATGAACGCCATCTCGTCAATGCAATTACGCACTCTACCTCATATTGCCCCGAACGGAATGTGAGATAGATCACATTCGTTGTCCTGATCGAGATACAATTTTCCCAAAGTAAAATACAATTTTCCCAAAGTAAAATAGCCGCCTCCTATGTTAGACCGCGAGCGCGAAATACGCCTGCAGATCATCCGCACACACAAGCGGGCAGCCTGCATGGCAAAGGCGCGGCGACGGTAAGGTCGACATTGAGGTTCGTACATTCGAGACGACGACGGCAAGCCTGATTGCGTTATCTGAGTGGCTTGTGCAGAACGGCTGCACGCATATTGCGATGGAGGCGACCGGCATCTACTGGAAGCCAGTGTGGCACATCTTGGCTGACGGAGAGTTCCAGTTGGTACTGGCAAATTCGGCACACGTGAAGAACGTGCCGGGCCGCAAGACCGACGTCAACGACGCAACGTGGCTGGCGGAACTATCGGCTCACGGTCTGATCCGGGCGAGCTTCGTGCCCAATACCCACACGCAAGAGCTGCGCACCTTGATGCGCACGCGGAAGCAACCGGTTCGAGAGAAGGCCAGCCACATCCTGCGGGTGCAAAAGACGCTGGAAGATGCCAACATCAAATTGGACTCGGTGATCACCGACGTCCTGGGCATGAGCGGTCGGGCGATGATCGAGGCGCTCATTGCGGGCGAGAGCGATCCCACCAAGCTGGCCAGCCTTGCCAATTATCGGTTGAAAGCCTCACAGCAGAACCTGCGCGAAGCTCTTCGCGGTCGCGTAACTACGCACCATCGTTTCCTGCCGTGTCTTCATCTCAATCAGGTCGATGCTCTCGACGTAGCCGTCGCCATGAATCGATGGGCCAGTCGAAGCAGGCATCGCGCCCTTTCGGGCCGCAGTCGAACAGATATCGACGGTCCCCGGTATTAGGGACCTCGGCGCGCAGGTTATCATCTCTGAGATCGGCACCGACATGAGCCGGTTCCCATCTGACGGCCACCTCATCTCCTGGGCCGGGCTCTGTCCGCGCAGCGACGAGAGCGCCGGCAAGCGTCGATCCAATCGCCTGCGGGAGGGTGCCCCCCTGGCTCAAGACCACGCTCGTGCAATGCGCCTGGTCGGCCGTGCGCAAGAAGGACAGCTGCCTGCGTGCCCAATTCTTGCGACTCAAGGCACGGCGGGGTCCCAAGAAGGCAATCATGGCCGTTGCCGCCTCGATCCTCAGCGCTATCTATCACATGCTCAAGGATGGAACCCTGTATCAGGACCTTGGATTCAATCACCTCCAGAACCGATCAAAAAGTCAACAAACCCTGCGCCTGATCAAACGCTTGACAGACCTCGGCTACGATGTGGCGCTCAAACCCCCGCCCAGCTAACCGAGTGCCTGCGGAGGGTGTTGTTCTTTCTAGTGATGAAGCGGGGTATTGCCGGTGGAGCGAAGGGGGCAGGTCATCGCCGCTGGATCGGGTCAACCGACAACGGAAGGAGCCCGATAATCAGTGGAAGGCGGCAGCCTTCATGCGATGGCACGAGCCGGATGAATCGAGAGGTTCACGTCCGGATCTGTGAGCGGCTCGGGGTGAAATTCCCTGGGCCGACTCGGCAATATCAGACCTCAGCTACGCTGCAGGACGGCGACTGCGACTTGGCGGCTTGCTCTTGATGAAGTCGATGAAGGCGCGCAGCGGCGCAGGCAGGTGACGGCGGCCAGGATAATAGAGAAACGGCCCCGAAAAGCTTTGCCACCATGGTTTGAGCACGGGGACCAATGCACCGTCGTCGAGCGCAGGGCGGAGCCAGTCTTCGAAAAGGTGGATGATGCCGAGTCCCGCAATGGCGACACTGATCGCGAGGTCGGCCGCCGCGCCGAGCCGCACCACGAGGGGCCCGATGGGGTCGACCCTTACCACCTCTCCGTTGCGTTCGAACTCCCAGATGGGCATTGAGCCGCTAGCAAACCGGCCGCGCAGGCAGGCATGGGCAAGCAGGTCGCGCGGATGTTCCGGCCGCCCATGCGTCTCGAGATAACTTGGTGACGCGGCCGTGGCGAAGCGCTGGACGCGCGGCCCAATCGGGACGGCGATCATGTCCTGCTCGAGCCGTTCGTCATAGCGGATCCCCGCATCGCAGCCCGCCGCAAGCACGTCCACGAAGCCGTCCTCGACGATGACCTCCAGCCTGATGTCCGGATAGGCCTTCAGGAACGGCGCAACGATCGACGGCAGCACGATACGAGCGACGTTCGCGGGCACATTGATCTTAAGCGTTCCGGTTGGCCGATCGCGGAAGGCATTTACGACGTCCATCGCAGCCTCGACCTCGCCGAGTGCCGGTGCCAGCCGCTCAAGCAAGCGCGCGCCCGCCTCGGTCGGGGCGATGCTGCGTGTGGTGCGATTGATCAGCCGGAC
>Ga0126379_10000271_pt1 | contig 27948 bp, 34 predicted proteins | sample PanSoiMetPlot_24_FD_92640 | JGI IMG/M metagenome (GOLD analysis project Ga0126379, IMG submission 92640) | Tropical forest soil microbial communities from Panama - MetaG Plot_24 | ecosystem: Environmental > Terrestrial > Soil > Tropical forest > Bulk soil | place: Panama | collected 2016-02-17
AATCGCGGCGCCGGCGACTGTGTATCTTAATTTGACTGAGCTTCCGGAAAGTGCGATCGGCGTCTTTTGCTCGTCGGCGTTTCGACAGTCGACGCGCAAGATCGAGCCGGTATCCGATTCGACGAGTTTGAAAATCATTTCAACCCCCTTCCGCGTCGCGCTGCTTTTGATATTGCTCTCGCCGGATCCTGAAATCTTTCAGGACCGCCACGGCCGCCTGATCATCTTGAACGCCGATCGCTTCCCGTAACCAATCCATGACGAGCTGATCAGTCTCGGCCGACTCGGCCGCTTCCAAAATATTCAAGGCAAACGATCGAGCTTCCGCCGGCGTACAAATGCCGATCAAATGCGGCCCTTCGTTATCCTCGAAACTGAGCTCGACGAGGCCCTTTCGAGTCTCGGCGCCGAACATTGATTGCGCCCATAGTTGCATTTTTGAAAGCTCCCCGATCGGCCAGGATCCTGGCCGAAAATCGGATCCCGATTCATTCAGTTTTCAGAGCGCGCGCCGGCCGGATAACAAATTCCAGAGCAATACGACGAGCGCGACGATCAGCAAAATATGAATGAGCCCGCCGAACGCATTTCCAGTCAAAACGCCCAGGAGCCAAAGAATCAAAATAATAATGAATATTGTCCAAAGCATCGCGCCCCCCTTTTCAATCCTCGTCGGCCGAGCCCTCGATCGCGCCGCCGCCGGCATACTTCCGAACGCCGGCCTCGTTCCCGCACTTTGGGCATTTAACCGAATGATCTTCGCCATCGGCCGGAACCTTTTCGACGAGCTCTGTTATGTCGGCGCCGCAATATTCCCGAATCTCTTTCCCGCTGTCGGTTCGAATGAACATCAGGCCCCGGCCCTTGCGATAAATTGCGCCAGTCGAAAACGGTTGACCTTCCTCGACCTTGAGCCGCTCGAGATCGCCAGGCGCCATGACGCCTTTGTATTCCTCGAGTAACTCGTCGAACTCATCTTGCTCGATCGGCGATTTTTTACCCTGGCAAGTGTAAGTAACTTTCAAGTTTTCGGCCGTCGCCGCGACCTCGACATCGGCGTCGTCGATTCCCGTAATTCTGCTACTCATTTTTAACCCCCCTTTTCGCACCTGGTGTGCGGTTTTTAAACACTCGTTCCTGATAGCTGAGTTGTGAACGTGTTTTTGACGGCCGCGTCGCCGGCGCCGAGCGAGAGCTCGACCCATACGCCGATCGCCGCCGCCGCCGCGAGCGCCCCGCCTGGTACATTCTGAGCGACGCCGTCGTCGACGAGCGTTATCGATGTCGGAACCGTTAATCTATTCGCGACAGACTGAGAACCGCCGACCGCCGCCTCACATGCGATTCGAATCTTCGCCGCCGGATCCGCCGTCAGTGTCATTTGCGCAGAATTCAAAGTGAGCGAACCATTATTGTTTTTCCAAAAAAGCTTTTCATATCGGAGCGTCGCGCCAGCTTGCGACGCCGAGTTATAGAAAAACCGCCTGACACCGGTAATGTTGGGCCCGAGCGTCGCAATATTGGCGCCGCCCGATGTTTTGGTTACTGTGACAGTTTGAGCGCCGCTCGACGCGATAATGATCTTCAAGATTCGCTCGAACGTTTGAGTCGTGTTGACCGGCGTCGCCCCGTTGAGCGTTTTTGTGTCGCTCACTATCGCGCCGGCCGCGTTCCGACCTGTGACCGTGACGCTTCGAGTATCGGCCGCGCTACTGACGAGCGTTACTGTATCGACCGCGCTTATATCGGTGAACTCGACTCTCGTCGCCGTATCGATCGCGCCGCCGCTTGTGCTTGCATCATCTTCCGGCATGTTCGCCGATGCAAAAGCTAATAGATCAGTCGTTAGAATTGACACATTCAGGCCCTCCCCTCTTGAGTTTTAAGGTTCATGAATCAGGAACCGCGCGACGAGCTCGAGCGTCGACGCGAATTCCTTTTCGACCTCGATCGATTCCGCGAACCCTTGTTGAGTCGTTAGTAATTGCGCGAATAAAACTTGCGCCAGGATCAGACCGTAAGCGAGCCGAACCCATTCAATATTCATTTGACCGGAATTGCGCGCGATCGAATGAAGCGCCTCGAATGAGCTCGAGGCCGACTGACTGAGCGGCAAATATTGGCCCGTCGCTTCAATCCTGGCGATCGCGGCGCCGGCCGCCCTGGTTAGAGCTTCGAATGTCGGCCGAGCTGTCGCCGATAGCTGGCCGGCCAGGACCTCGAAAACCTGAGTCGTCGCTCGTATCGCCCTGGTATTCGATTCGATCGACGAGAGCTCTATTCGGGACACCTGGCCGGCCGCCTCGAGCGCCGCGATCGCCGGCGTCGCCTGGCGAGTCAAAACTTCAAACACCTGGCCGGCCGCTTTCAGGAGAGCCCCGACCGCTTCGAAATAGCCAATCGCCGGCCGCGTGATCAGGCCGAGCGCCTCGAGATTTGAGAGCTCGGCCGCGCTGACGAGCGTAAAGCCTTGGGACTCAAACGGCGAGATCGCCGCCCTCGACTGGCGAGTCAAAGCCTCGAACGCCTGGCCGGCCGCCCTGGCGAGACTTGTCAAAGCTTCCCAGGAGCTCGCCGCCGTGAGCTTCACCAGGCCGAGCGCCTCGAGATTGGATATCGCCGCCGCAATGACTGGTAAATTGCCTTGAGCTTCGAATGCCGAGATCGCCAGCCGCGCGACTCGGCCGAGCGCCTCGAATACCTGGCCGGCCGCTTTCAGGATATTCGTCAAAGCTTCGAAGTAACTCGCCGCCGTGAGCTTCACCAAGCCGAGCGCCTCGAGATTCGAGATCGCCGGATTCTTGATATTGATTCCTGATTCGAATAACAGGATCCGAATCGACGCGAGCGAGCTTTGAGCTTCCCAATTGTGGACCGCCGCGCGCGTGATAAGCGCGCCGGCTTCGAATACCTCGACGGCCGATCGAGTCAATCGCGTTAGAGCTTCGAAATTTGAGATCTCGAGATTTGAGACGGCCGTCAAACCTTGAGCTTCGAAATTCGAGATCGCGGCCGTCGCCTGGCGAGTGAGAGCTTCCCAATTCGAGAGCCTCGAGCTCGTCAGGCCCTTTGTTGCTTCCCAATTCTCGACGGCCGATTGAACCGATCGCGTCAAAGCCTCGAGCGAATGAATCGCGCTTGTGGTAACTGTCCCGCGCGCCTCGATATTCTTGATCGCCGTCTGAATGATCCGGCCGAGAGCTTCCTCGTTACTGACGGCCGACCTGGCCGCCCTGGTTAATGCTTCAAATGCCGAGATCTCCGTTTGTTTGGCCGGCGTCAGAGATTCGCCATTTGCGATCGCGCTCGCTTTCGATGTTCCCGCCGCTTCGACGTTGCTTATCGCGAGAGTCGCGAGCCGGCCCTGTGCCTCAATACTCGAGATTGCCGTATTACTGACTGGCGTTCCGGCCGTGAGTTTTGCCGCGAACCATAGGATCGTGGGCGTCGTCGTCGTGCCCGTCGCCCAATTGATAGTAAAGCCGCCGCTATCGAGTGAGGTATGATTCGCCGTCTGAGTGACCGCACCGGCAACAGAGTGGACGTTTAGACAATGATTGCTAACGATATTATGTTTCGCAACGGTTGCAATGACGTTGTTCTGTGCCAGACTGCAACACCCCTGATTCGTTCCGTCACTCCCGCCTATGTTCAAATTCGCTTGCGATGCATAAGCAGTCGAAGCGGCCGCATCGGCGCCGGTCACCAAACAATAACCGTCCGGTTGAAAAGCCATGCTCGAAACGCTCTGACTTCCTGTTCCGCTGATCTTCGCAAAGCTCCCGATATCCCAAGTCCCGCCCTTGATACAAAGCACGTTGAAATTGTTATTGCTCGTGCTGAAGCCTGAGATTTGATTTAGAGTGAATCCATCCGAATCGAAGCTGAAAAAATCCGCGCGCGTGTCCTCGCCAGCCCCGGCTCTCGAACAGGCCCAACACGAATCGGTTCTCTGATATGAAGCGAGGGCCAAACTCGAAGTCATAGTCACCCCAATTGCCGCTACACGGGCCAGCGAAAACCATCTTTTGCTCGTTGAAAGCGCGCAACCTAAACCTATTTCATTAAACGATTGCTGAGTTTGTGACGAAAAAAACATGATCGTCGGTTGAAAGCCAATTCCCGTAAAACTCTTATTCCCAGTGCTAGCCGTCGTGAACCCATAATTCGCAACCTTGACATTTGTAATATCAGAGCCTCCAAAGGCCACATAAAGAATCTTGTAGGCCGACGTGTTATTAGTAGTCCATTTAAGTGTGAATCCGTCACTATCAAAGCTCACCAAATCGCACTCGGCGGTCGTTCCGCTTCCCGCCGCAAGAATAGTTAAAGCTTTGGTCGAATCGGAACTGCTATTGGATGCCGACGTTGAAACCGCGTCCTGCGACCATTCTTGTCTGCTTCGCGAAGCCGAGGCCCCGCTCGAGAACCCGATTCCGAGAGCCGCATTCGCGCCGACCCCTTCCGCTGTATCGGCTACACACATCAGAATCAAAGCCTTCGGCGTGAACCCCACGCCCGTAATGCTCTGCGTGACGTTCGCCGTTCCCGAGCTATCTTTGTTGAACTGGCCGACTTTGAATCCGTTCGCCACCTACCAAACCTCATCATTGAGCGCGCGATTATAGAGCGCGAGCCATGCGTCATTGTCGAGCTGCTTTCCGGTTCTCTTGATCATTATCGCGCCGTCCGGAATATCGGCCGCGTGAGTACATTTGTACTCGCCATTGAAATACCAGTAGTAATCGAAGCCCTGCAAAATCTCTTTGTAATTCCAAGTCTCGATGATCTGGCCGAGCTCGCCGCGATCGACATGGATCGGGAAAGTTTCGGCATAGTAGACCGTGATTATCTGGATCCCGGTATCCGGAAGCTCGGCCCATTCGATCGTTCGCATGATCGAGCCATCGCTCAAATATGCTTTGAATCCCGCGACCGTCATGATTTTTGCTCGCCAGGCGCCGGCGCCGGCGCTTCCATCGCCTTGCCGAATTCGACCGGATAACGATCGCCAGGCCGAAACGTCGTGATTACCTCGTCGATCGCGCCGGCGAATGTAATCGAGTATGTTGGAATCGGGCCCGCCGCCGTCGTCAGATTCCCATTAACCGCCGCGTGATCGCGATTGAGAATTATCTGAGTACACTCAAAAACGAATTTCATTTTTCCCCCTTTCATTCGTCATAAACACCCTGTTGAATCCGGATCCATTCCTCGACCGCCTCTTTCCGCTGCCAGCCAGCCTCGATCAGTCGCTCGACGAAAGCGTCGCGGTTATCCTCGTAAGATTGCGACGCGTCTAATCTGTCGCTCATTTCGGCCCCAATCCCAAATGCGATAAAGTCTCGTCGCTCACGCAATCCGGACATGTAATGTTCAAATAAATTTCTTGCGGGAGCGTCACCAGTCGAGGCCCCGGTATCGAGTCGTCGTAAATGATCGCTTCGCGAACGATCAGAAAATTCGCCTTTTCCTTCGGAACCGTTTTCCCGCAGATTGAACAATCGAACGAACGCGGCGCCGTCATTAATTCGGAATGCCGTTGACTGAGCTCGGCGATCTCGCGAAGCTCGTCGAGCGAGATCGCTTCGCCGCGCGCTATCTTGTGCCTGTGATCCGTATGAACGGCCGCGAGCCTGGCCGCGACCTGGCCGAGCTCGTGATCTTCGCTTGAAATGTGTTTTCGCATACCCGCGTTTTTGAATATTCAAATATTCATTCGAGCGACGGCCGGAGTATCACGCTCGAGCCGCTGCCCGTCGTGTATCCGCCGGCGACCCCGACCGGCGTAACGAGATCAGGACTCGCGATCGCCGTCGCCGGAATCATTGCCGGCGCCGCCGTGTCGCTTTCGCTCGGCCGTGGTTCCCATGCTTGTGGTACTTCGCCGCGCTTCAAAAAGAACCGATCGACCTCGAGCGTCGAGCCGGCCGGAACCGTGATCTCGACTTCGACCCATTGATTCGCATACCCGCCCGAACCGTCGTTAAAATCCGGCGTCGCCTTGATCCGGAGATTCCCACTAATAACCGCGTAAAGCGTCGAAATAGTATTGAGTGATTGATTAATGTCGACGTCCGCGTTATCCACGAGCGACGGAGAATCCTTCAAAACCCTGGCGACGACCGATCCCGATGTAAGCGTTCCCGAAAGCGTTCGAGCGTAAATGGAAAAATAGTATTTATCGCCGGCTTTGAATCTCTTTTTGAGATTGGATATCATCCTCACGACGGCGCCGGCGTTTGAAATCTCGACCGCATGATCCGATTGATTCCACCTGGCGCCGTTTGCGGCCGTCGTCGTGATATTGAATTCATGAGCCGCATTCGCCGGATTCCCGATTCCATCCCATACAAGCCAGTTGCCGAGATTCGTCGCGACGACGCCGTCGTTCTGATCGAAATCAGAATTCAAAAGCAAGTTAAGTGAGCCTGTCATAGTCACGCCGGCCGTGACCTGATTAACTGAGCCGAGCGAGCTTATATGTTCGGCGCCGAACGTCAATAAACTCGACGACAATCCAGTGCCCCTGGTTCGAACTCCGTTGACTAACCAAATCGGAGTAACTAGCAATTTCACGCCGGCGGAAAACGTCGAATCGATTTGCACCTTTGTAACTTGCGCCTTCCATTGCGAGACGAGGCCGATCTCGACCTCGTTAACGCTTTGAGTCGGCGAAGTCGACCCGTCGATCGAGCTCATGAAATTCGTTCCGCCGTTATCAGTGAAAACCGCGAAGTATCCGAGCAAAGCATCATTCGAGCCCGCCGGCGGAACCCACGTCCCGACAATCCTCGAGCCGGCCCAATTCCATCGAAGCACAATATTCGAAACCTGAGTCGCCGGCGCCGCCGTCAATTGCGATCGATCGCTCGCCGTCGCGCCCTGGACCGCCGAGCTCGTCGCCGCGCTATTCTTTCCGCCGACCGCGACCGCCGTCGCTCTGTACTGCGCAGTAACGCCGGCCTTTCGCTTTATATCGAAATTGATCGTGATCGTTCCCGACACACTGGCATGTAAAACGTCTGAATGTTTCAATGGATAGCTTTGCTCGAAAACAAACCCCCCGCCGTTTATCGACGCCTCGATGATTAGATTCTTGAACCAAACGATATTTACGCCATCTTGAGTCAGAGTAACCGGAACCTGATCGAGCTTGTTCCCGCCGTCGAGCCTGGCGATCGTTCCGAACGTCGGCGCCGGAACCGTGTAAGCGTCGGCCGGCGCGACTGGCAACACATTGCCGGCCGTGAAGTCGAGCGTTCCCGTCGTCGGCGTCGACTTGTCGCCATTGAGCGCCAGGACCGCCGTAATTCTCATTCGCTCGCCGAGCTTGAGATAGAACGCCCTCGTTAGACTCGAACCCCCCGACTCGGCCGCCGCGACCTCGAATTCTAAGCTCGACGGATTCCCGACATTCGACGCGTTTGTCGCGTCGCGCTTCTGCCAAGTGAAACCGACTCGCGTTATCGAATTGCTCGAGAACGTACCGCTCGCCACTGTAAACGTGAGCTCGAGCCGCGCCTGGCCTTTTTCTGGATCGCCGTCGACCGTGTTAACCAACAGAGAGCCAGGAAAAGAGAGAGCCCCAGGAGTCGCCGAGCCCTCGAGCGACCATGTTGAAACGTTGACCGTCGCATCCGGCGAAACGGCCGACGTTCCCACGTCATTAACGAGATAACACCTGACCCTGAGAGCGTCGGCCGTCGGCCATAGCGCCAGGCAATCGGCTTTCGTGAGATACAAATGCGAAGTTTGTAATTGTTGATCAAACCGAAATTCAGTCGCGCTCGACTCCCAATTCCCGAGGCCCGTCGAATCGCTCAAATATCCGAGAACCGTCGTCGTGACCCGCGCCTCGATTACGACTAGAATTTTGCTTAGAGTGTTTACGTTGACCGACGGAACCGGAATCTTGACTCGAACGCCCTTCGATTTAACGACTAACTTCGGCGTCGGCGCGATCGCGAGCGCATTGTCGCCGGCCGCGTTCGATGCTTGCGCCGAGAGCTGTACCGACCAATTATTTTTTCCGTTCCGGCCGGCGCATCGCGCGTACAAAGTGACGCCGGCGCCGCCGATATCCTCTTGATCGATCTGAAAATTGATCGCCTTGCCTGATATCCAATTGATGCCGGCCGGCGGATTCAAGGGATTCGTCGTATACCATGCCGGCGTCGCGCTTCCGAGCTTTGTCGGATCGCTCGCGGCCGCCGCGTCAGTAGTCCAATAAGTGAAATAATCCTCGACATTCTCGGCCGAGATATCCTGAATCTTGACTTTGACGGCGCCCTTTCTTTGCCGGATCGCAAAACCGGCGACGGCCGGATAACTGAATCTCGGCGGAGTAAGCGAGAGCGTCAGTGTCGGATAGTTTTTCTTCGCGACGGCGATTTGAGTTTTATTAGGATGAGCGATCGCGGCCGTATCGAATTGCGGTTGCCGGTTGCCGCCGCTCGTTTGGAACGAGAGCGAGCCCGCCGCTTTCGCCGTGAGCTTGTCGAGCTCGAATTCGCATTGAACATAATCGCCGACCGTGAAAACGGTACTGTCGACGACCGCCGCGGTTCCGGCCGTCGCCGTCAAATCGGCCGTCAGAGCTGTTATCTTCGTCGGATCCGGAACGTATCCGAGCGGCCCATGAGATCGATTGAGGCCGAGCGCGACGAATGAGATCTCGACTGACTTCGATTTGATGTAAGGAACATTGAAATCGGCTTGAGCTGTCGGATATAGGACCTCTTTTCCGAGCTTCCATTCGTTAACGCTCTCGTCGGTATAGCGCCAAAACAATTGAACCGACCGGATCGGATATTCATGCATGAGCCCGCCGGCCGCGTCGCCTGATAGATCGACCGTCGGATAAGTGAAAATCGCCCTGATATGAGCCTCGACCCCCTCGACATCGCTTGTAACCTTATCGACGAGCGCGACCGAAACCGGCGACACGTCAGGCGGCCGGCCAGTCGTCGAGACATCGCTTCCGCTTCGAATCAGATCGATTCCGATTCCAGTCGTCGAATAAGCATAGACTGACGGAAAATAGACCTGGCATTTCAAATGAACGAGCTGCTCGTCGCCGATCGTGAACGGTTGAGCAATAACTCGAAATGTCGTCGAGCTCGAGCCCGGTATTTGCTCGGCGTGAACGGTTATCAGATCGCCTGGCGCGATGTCGATTCCTTCCGGCAATGGAACATCGAAATCGATCAGCAAATTACAATTCTGTTCTTCGCGTAAAATGATCGCGCCGGCGATTCCGATTTGAGTCGTATCAAACAACACATCGAAAGTAATATTGTTCGCCTCGACCTGGCGAATCGTTCCGCCGGCCCGCCCTTGCGCGTTTGGATCGTAAGCGACGAGCTCTCGCAAATGCCGGTTCGTTAACCTGAAAGAAATATTCGCCTGGTTAAGAGCTTGATCGCGCGCCTCAAAGCTCGGCGTGACTAGATCCATGTGGATCCGCCGGCCGGAAAATCCCGAATTGTGAGTCGCGAACGTCGCGACCGCCGTCTCAGTGTCGCTCTTTATGCCGATCTGGACCTTCCGGCCATTGAATGTTATAAATCCGCCAAGTTGAGCGAGCACATTTTGCAACCAATCCCCTATTGCAATTTGATCATGTTGCTCGACTCGACATTGCCATCGCGTCCCTGCCAAATTCGCGGCCGCCGTCAAATCGTCGAAATCGCTGATCGACATTCCGAGCCCGAACTTCGGATCGATCAAAACGTTTTGGATTATCAATACTCCATTTTGCGACGGAAGCGCCGTCGAGATTAACGGCGCCCCATTGGAAATATTGAGTTTGATATCATCCTCTTTGATTCCATCGATCTTGTCTTTCGTCGCGTCAGTGATCGGAAAGACGGCCGCGAAATAAGCGACCGAATCGTGAGAGAGCCCGTCAGGAAATGCCGTCAGATCGACCGGCGCCGGATCCGGAGTGAGGCCCCTATGTGTCCAATCAAGCGACGAGGCCGGCGTGAGCTCGAATAACAGAGCTCGAGCGGCCGTGACATCGCCCGTCGCGAATGGAGTCGGCCCGCACCCGCTGACGATTCCATTGACATACACATAAGCGCCCTGTGTCCGGAAAGCGTAAATCGTCGGCCGGATCTTGAACAATCCGGCGCCATATACGAGCGGGATTATCGTATCGCCGACGACGCTCTCTTTATTCGAGCTCGTCGCGAGCTCGGCGAAACCGCGCTGTTGTAGTGTCGCTGTAGGAATTTTGATCGCCGGCGAATCCCATAGAAAGCTCGCCGCGATCGCGACCGTCTGATCATCGGCGTTATATGTTCGCTCTTTGATGTAGCCTTGCCATATCGAATCGACCCCGACGCCGGCGTCGACATCGAAACAATGAACAAACACGCGACCGCCGTCGAGATCGATCGTTCCCTCGAGGCCGGTTATCGGGAAAGTCGCCGAACCGTCGTCGGCCAAATTATCGAGAGTAATCGAAACCGATCCAAAATCTCGCCGCTTCCGATCGATAAATTGACCCGTCAGACCGTCGACGCTTTTAACCCTGTTATGCTCGTAAGCGTTCCCGTTGAATGTGACGGCCGGCCCGCTCGAGTAGTAATGATTTGACCCGCCGGCGAGCTGCAATTCGACGAGCACAACAAAGAATAGAGCGCCGTCGACGCCTTGCTTTGCCAAAATTGCCGCTGGAACGCTTCGAGGCATTTTCAGGACCTCAGACCTGGCCGGCGGATCCGGAGCTCGCCAGGCGCCCGCCAGGCGCCGGCGCGGGCCCTTTTAATCCGTTTTCTTGAATTTCCGCCGAGCTCGAGCTCGATCGCTCGGCGAATTCGATCAGTCGCCACATTCGATCGAGCTTGGCGGCCCTGTTTGGGCGCGCGCATCGAGCCGACCGCTTGCAAAAATTCGGATCGCACTTTCTATGGTCAAGACAAATATTGAACTGTGATTTGGATGTCATAGAAACATCGCCCCACACTCGACCATGTCATTTTGGGCGCCGCGCCGCTGTCCGCGTAAAATATCGCCGTTCGCCGGCCCGTCGTACTGACCCCCGTCGGATCGACGACGAGAGCGCCGGATCCTGGCGAATAGACATAAAAATTATTGAATCTGTTCGCCTTGAAAAATGTTCGGATCGTGTCGAGCTTCGCTTGAGTGTACGACTTGAAAATCAAAGTCTCGCGATCGTCGTCGGAATTCGATCGCTTATAGAACCGGAATCCGAGATCCGGATAGACGCGCAGAAATCCGAATCCGCTCGATTCGCCGCTGTAGCCGTATGATCCGATGTAAGGAAATACATTCATCAAAATCCCGATCTGTGAAGCGCCCTGGCCGAAACCGGCGAGAATCTGGAACAGAGTGGGCGACCCTCACGGTAAGCCGGCCAGGACCCTTCACATTTGCGAGCTCATTTGAATAGAAGCAAAAAAGCCAGGAGCCCAAACGCGAATAGAATCCGCCCGATCTCTTTGAGCTCGACGCTCTCTCTTTTGACGGCGAAATACATAATCAAACCCACGATCGCGAGCGCCGCCGATAACACGATCGAGACGCCAGGTAATTGAATTGTTTCAGTTGCCAGCATGACCCCTCTCTTTCGAGGAAAAATCCGGCCGGCCGCCAAACGGGGAAAACGAACCGGCCGGAATCCGCCTCGAGGCCATTTGTTGTGTACCCGCCTTTTGCCATGACCTCGAGCTTTTCGCGCCCACCCGTTAACTTAATGCCGCCCTCAAACGCGCGCGATGCCTTCCGATCGCGTTGTCGATCGTGAGAACGCCTTTCTTATTCATTAAGCCAGTGAGGAATTGCGTACTCGCATCATTGCCGAGCGTTATCGCGATCGTGATCGGCCCCGACGAGGCCATCATCGCGTCGCGTTGAGCTAGTGCTTGCCGGTTACTTCGCTGTAAAGCGAGATCTCTTTGAGCCTCGAGCATTCTCTCGGCCGCCGACTTCGGCGCCGTCGGAACGCTGAGAAATATCGGTTTGGGAGCGACCGAGGCCGGCGTCGCCGAGCTCGCCGCCGCAGTATTGCCGGCCGCCGTCGATGCCGTCGCCGCCGTCGTCGGCGTCGCCGACTTTGAAATCATTGAACCGGCCGCGCCGAGAGCCGCCCCGAATGCGACGAGCGCCGTTCCGGCCGCGAACTCTTTCAGACCGCCGGCGAAATCCCAGATCGTCGCCATGCGCGCGATGCCGCTCAATATGTGAAACGTCCCTTGTGTAACCGCCATTTGTCCAAACGCTTGCATCATTCCGCCGAGTAATAGCTTCCCGAATGCAGATATAAAATTGGCGCCGGAATTTATCGCGAGATCGAAAGCGCCGACGAGCGCCTGTGACCATTGCTGGCCGAGCACACCTGATAAAACGAAAGCCTTTCCGACATCCTTGATTGATCCGATCAGGCCGGCAAACCAATTGCCCGTTCTGAATTGTTGCGTCCTGACCATGAGCTGTTCGAATTGGCCGAGATCGCGATTCGTCGCCTGTAAAGCCACGTCGAATTGACTTTGAGTTATTCCAAGCGATTGCATTGTTTGATCGAGCTGCTCGAGTCGCTTTTGATCGATTGTTTGTTCCCTTCCCCCTCTCGCGAACGGCGCGTTCACATTCTCAAACCGGCCGGCCAATCCCTCGAAATACTGTCGTTCTATTTCCTCTCGCGCCTGGCGCTGTTGCGCAAAAAACTTTTCGCGCTCTTTTTTGATATTTTCATAATATTTTCGTTCTTCTTCTTCGCGAATCAGTCGTTGCTCGAGCCAAGCTTTTGCATTCTCGGCTTTCTCCCACCTGTTGAATTCCTCGCGTTTCGCTCGCTTCCAATTGTCGATTAATTCCTCGCCTCGTTTGGTTCCCCCGATCGTCGCTTGTAATTCCAATTCTTTGAGCGCGATGTCGATCTCCATGAGCTTTCGCTTTCGCTCGGCCTCATCCTTAATAGCCCCGATATCGATTCGCGCAGTCTCGACCGCGACCATTTGCTCGGCTTTAACTTTGTCCTGAGATAGTTTTTCGAGTTGAGCTCTTTCGGTCCTGTCGAGATAATCGAGCGCCGCCAGGCGATCGCGTTTATTGACTTCCAAATGATCTCGCTGCGCCTGAATATCTATCTTGATCATTTCGGCGCGCTTTTCGAATGTATCGGCTTTGAGTTGAAGCTCGGCACTTTCCGCCGCCTTGCGCAAATTGATCAATTCATTCGCGTATGCTCGAATCGCGCCGGCCGACGAGTGAACCTTCGCCGTCAATTGATCATATCGAGCGACCGCCTGTTGAGTTTGAGAATCCAAATCCTTCATCGCGATCGTGTGATCTTTGACCGCTTGACTCAATTTTCCGAGCGAGCTCGCATTCGCTCTCACCTGATCGTCATAACGCTTGATGCCGGCCGCCGTCGTCTCATCAAAGCCGGCTTTGACCGATTGCTGTAACGCGAGAATCGCGTCGCGTGTTTTGGAATAGTCGACGCTTGGCAATTTCGCATCTTGAACCGCGAGATTGAATCGCCTTTGTGCATACTCGGCCGACGTGAGCTCTTTCTGTAACGCGTCGAGCTGATCGCCCTCGACTCCTGCCGACCTGGCCGCTCTCAACATCTCTTGTGATGATTTGCCCGTTTCGAGCGCAAACGTCCTGATCTGATCGATTATTTTATTGAGCGCAACCTCATCCTTTTGTCGAGTTTGAGTTAGTTTCTGTTGCTTTTCTTCAACGTCTTTCAGCGTCGTTCCGAAAAGATTCGCGTATATCTGAGCATAGGCCGAACCATGACTATTACTGGCGAGTATCTTGTTCCATTCTTCGCCGGCGTTTATTACTTTGTAGTAGCCCTCTGTTTCTTCCCTCGTCGATTTGGTCAAAGCCTCTTTCGCCGACTTATAACTCAACATCAGAGATTGGAGATCGAGCGCCAGTTTTTGCTGACCTTCCATACTTTTCGCGCTCGCGACATCCTGTTTGAGAGCCTCGTCGTTAACCGTAATGAGATCGTGAGTCGCTCTTATCCGCTGAATGATCCAGCCCACTAACAGAGCGATTCCGGCGATCAAAGCCAGTTGCGGAATTATCGCCAGGCTAAAACTTCCGGCGAGCATTGCCATTGCTCGGCCGCCAGGTATAGCGACCTCACCCAATTTGCTGACCGATACCCCGAGTCGAACGACCTTGCCGGCGCCGAGCTCGGCCGCCTCACCCCCTTCGATCGTCGCCGCCGTGAGCGCCTTTTGAGCGGCCGCCGCTTCCGCCGCCGCTGTCGCCGCCAATTCTTCGGCCGCCGCCAATCGCCGCTGTAAATTCGCGAGCTCTGTCGTCGTCGCCCCCAATTGACTTTGAATTGCCTGCAATTGTTCGGTAGAAACCGCGAGCGCCCTTTCGCTCGCTTCGATCTGATTCAATGCCCCCGTCGAGACGACCGCGCTCGATTGAGCCGACTTCGCGATACCATCAAACCCTTTGCTTATTTCGGCCGTCTCGGCTTTGCTTTGAGCGCCGTCGACGAGCAAAGTTATTTTTGTCGTCTTATCTTGCATTACTCTTTCGTCGTTTGTTGCGCTGCCTTCATTTGCTGGACTTCATAGCGAGCCTGTTCGGCCCTGACGACTAACAGATCGTGAAACGATTCGGCGTCGACTTCCGCCGGCGTCCATCCATACCGCTCGAACAACTCGGCCAGTTGAAAGCCGGCCATCGCCCGATGATAGAAAGATAGATCGCCGCAATTCTCGACGATCTCGTTCAATAAAAAATATTCGTCGGCGCATTGTTGACACTCGAAAAACTCGATCTCGATGAGCTCGTCGCGCGCGATCATCCCCTGATCATCCCAACATTGCTGACCGGTACAATCGCTCTCATCGTGATCGAGGAACGGATCGCGAGAGTCGCGAAAAGCAATTATCAGGAGCGCCGCGCGACTCAGTTTTTTGATTGATCCGCGCTCGGAAGCGATCGATTCAAATATTCATTCGTCGCCGTTTTCATGAGAATCATTCCGTCCGGATCGCTGAGAAAAAACTCTTTCGGTTCGATTCCGCCGCAATCTTCGACCGTCAATCCCTCGATCTCCTGGCATTTCTTTTTGAAAATGTAAGAAATCGCCTCGTCGAAACCGCTTCGCTTCGAACCGCGCCGGCCGATTCCGGCCTCGAGATATCTGTCGTATCTGGTTTTTGTCTCGCCATCGAGCGCCCCATAGACGACTACGACCCCGCTCGGTTCGTTTTCCGGCGTCAGGAGCTCGACCTTTATGATATTTTTGGGAAGTAGAGCCGCGATCCTGCCAGGCGGCCCGCCATTGCCGTTTTGATCCATTTCTCTAAACCTCCAACCCTGGTTAAAGCCAGAGCCACTTGAGAGCGACATAATTCGCGATCGCCGGATTCGCCATCTGTAGGTAATACATGAGAGCTTCGCCGGCTTTCTTATTAAAAGCGTCAGGATCCTTTACCTCGTCGGCCGTGAACGACCATCGCCGGCAACGCTCTTTGATGAGCATGTCCGGATCCGGCGTCAATCCGACCTCGACCGTAATGAATAATTTCGCGGCTTCCATTCGACCCCCTACGGCGACGGCGTGAGCAAATTCGCCAGGCCGGTTTTACATACGAAAGCGCCAGGCCCCCCGTCAGTCGCATTGTGTTTTTCCATTACTTTGAGATCGAGTTGAACTTCGTTCCCGACCGGCTTCGCCGTCGCCGTGACGATCGTTTTCGTTTGTGTGAGCGTTATCGATCGATTCGCGGTTAACGTGAGCGCGCTTATACACTTGACCTCTGTCGGCGTCGACGCCTGGTAATAACCATAAATAGGATGAGCCTTGTTAGCTTTGACAGTGATCTCGATATCGATCTTCGGATTCTTCGGCCCATACTGATATTCTGGAACGAGAACGCCGGCCGCCATGCTTGGCGGTTCGACGATTCCCGAATTGAGCGTCATTTTCCAGCTTCTCAGGATCGGCGTAATATCTTCGGTTCCGAGCGGCCCGAGCTTTACGGTTAAGTGATAGCCGAAAAGTTTGTTGACTATATACGCGGCGCCGGCGACTGGAAAAATAACCGACGGTTGAGCCGTTTCAGAACCATCGTGCATCAATCCGAGCGTCAGAGCGCCTGGCCCCTTCCCGTTGAACTCGAGCGTTAGCGTATTGATAACGACGCCCTTATAGAGCCAATTCGTCGCGGTTTGGCCGACGCAATCCTCACCCTCGATAAAAGAAAAACTCGGCGGATTAACCGCGCAAACATTCCGCCATTTTATCGTTTGAGTGTAATTCGGAGTCGCGCCGCTCGACGAAACATTCCCGAGCATCATTCCGAGAGCCCAGGTAATGAGCTCGACCGACGCCTTCGCCTTTCGAGCCATTGTTCCTCGACGCTCTTGAACCGTGTAATCTGTCGCGCCCACAAATCCGTTAATCTCATCCTCATCGGATTCGAATATCGTGTCGAGCGCCGAGAAATCAGCTTCCTTGATCTTGTACCAGTCGGTTAGATCGGCCGTCGCCATCGCAACGCCGAAACTACCTTCGGCCTTTATTGTTCCTATAAGCCATTTGTAACTCGCCGGCGTGCCCATAGCCTATTCGCCCCCTTTCTTTGGTTTTAGCTTTACTCGAGAATCCTCAGTAACGCGGAACCCGCCCGAATCGACGGCCGCCGCCGCGATCTCGGCCGAGACTTCGAAAGCCTCTTTCGCTGGATCTGGATACCATTGCGAATAACTCGACGGCCGATCGGCGTTGATATAGGCGACTTGTGTCACCGGATCGCCGCCAGGAATGCGTTCAATCTTCACCTTCGCACTTGTCTTATCGACCTCTGTCATTTGGCCCCCCTTTCATTCCTCGCGAGCTCGAAAATATCGAAACTCGTAAATGTGAGTTTGCGAAACGAGATCATCGTCGATACCGCCGCCCCGCTGATTAGTCCAACCCACCCGCCGAACGAACCAAACGTTGTAATGGTTCGTCGAATCCTTGTAATAAAGCTCATATTCTTTATCGTCAGTCGCGATCGTCACATGATCTTGAATGACCCCGTTCGGAATCGCGGCCGCCGCGAGCTCGACCAATTTCGCCGCGATCTGATCATTCGTGACCGTCGTATTACACCCTGGAACATAAATCACGACCGTACACCGGCCGACGGCCATGTCGCCGATCAGCTTTCCGAGAATTGCGACTTCGGGAATCAGATCGACGACCTCGAGCCCGTTATGATTGACCGACGAATCGAAATCCAAATGCGGGGAAGCCTCGAGCGCCGACGACATCGCCGTGAGCTGTCCCTGGAATATGTCCCAACTCGTCGCCGAGCTGCTCGAGGCCCTCGTCGTTTTCTGATTCATAACCGCTCGATTATCTTGTCCGGTAATTCTTCCATGAGTGTTCGCTCGACTTCGGCTTGAGTCTCGTCGGCCGAGCGCAAGAAAACCCGACGCGGCGCGATTCCCTTGATCGCGATCGCTCTCGCCGCCAGGAAAACCGGAACCCCTTTCCGGCCGGCCCAACTCGAGAGCGCCGCGATACTCGGAAAGGATCCGCCAGGCCGGCGCCCGCTCTCGATAACCGCGACTTTCGCTTCGCTGTCGTTCGAGAATATGTCGCCCCGCATCATGCCGGCGTCGGGCCCGACTTGAATGTCAATGCTCGAGGCAAAAGCGCCGCTATCTTTCGGCGCGTTCCTTTGAACGGCCGCCTTTTGCCTCAAACACGCGTCTATTAATGCGGCCCTCGATTCCTCGTCGAAAATCGTCGGATATTGATCGAGCTTGTCTGTTCTTTCGAACTCGACAGTAACTTTCGCCATCGCTTAACCTCTGACCGTTCTAACGTCCTGGCCGGCCCGAATTCGAGCGGCCCGCAGATAACCAAATCCGAGCTTCCGGAGCTCGGCCGCGCGCGACGAATAGATTCCGCTCTTATTCACAAACAAAGCGATATCGGCCGTCGCGACCGTATGCTCTGACGCTTGCGCGAATTCGTTCGCCAGGTATTGCAGAGCTTGAGCGGCCGAGAGATAGACGACCGCCGGCGAGTCGGAATCCGGAAAAGTTAGATCCGGCCCGTCAGGTAAAACATGCGGATAACCGTAATGGACCCTGACGAGCGTTCCGATCGGCGGAATGAGTGTCGTAAACCGGATCGATAGAACGTCGTTATCGTCGTGATAAAGGATCCATTCATCGCGATCGAGCCATTGCGGTTCGCCCCATTGAATGATCGGATATTCGATCCGCATTGTTTGAGCCGCGAAACTCTCGTCGAAATTTGGTAAGTCGGCTGTATCGACTCGATAATTCGAATTCGTCGGAACCGCGATACTTCGCATTCGCGGCCGCACTTGTGAATAGAGAGCCAGGCCCCCGTTAACCGCGTCGGTGTAAGCGTCCGGTTGATCCGAAAAGTCGCCAGGACTTGCTTGCAATTTCCCGGCTTGATCTCGAACCATTTGCATTACCTGGCGGATTAATTCGTCTTGTTTCATTTCTTTCTTTCAATCGCATCGCGATAAAACCGGCCGCCGTGAGCCCTATCATTAGAACCGCGAAATACAACAAATCGGCCGGCTGCCATACACTATCGAACATCGCCCTGGCCCTTGCCGGCGCGACCCTGGCGAGCTTTTGGGGGAGCTCGCCAGGACCTTGCATCTCGAGGCCCTCACAAACCTCGAGGCCGGCGCCGGCGCGATCCTGGATCGGTTCTTGGTGGGAGCTCCCAGGATCGAGCGAGACAGACCTCGAGCAAAGCTCAAAGCTCGCCCATGAATCGCTTTTTTTCTTGCGGAGTCGGATCTCGCCAATGTGACGTAAATTGATAGCCCCCGCCATTTTCCGGCGACGCAAAAACCCAAATCGGAATGATGAGCTTCCCGTCGTTCGCCTCGTCGCGATCGGGATTCATCAAATATTCGTCAGTTGGCAAACATGCCACCTTTGCCGGATAACCCTTCGTGTCGGCCGCTCCCAAATAAACAACATCCGGATAGTTCATAAGTCGCCCCTTCCGTCTAAAAATTTTGATCAGGACCTCGAGGCCGGCCGCCGGATCCGGAGCTCGCCAGGAGCTCGCCAGGCGCCGGCGCGGGCCCTCTAACGTCTCGTCGGCGTTCCTTTGTGTTTCTCGGCTTCCTTGTTGTGCTCGCCTTTATGTTCCTCGAGCGATTCGCCGACGGCGCGATACCCGTCTTTTTCGTGAGCGTCGACTTGATCGTGGTGAACGTCCGCCTCTTTGTACATTCTCGCGAGCTTTAATTCGAATCCCTGGTTTTTGTAAGCCTCAACCTCATCCGGCCCGACTTCGATCTCTTTATACATTCGAATATGCTCTTTGCCTTTTTCGCCCTTTTCGTTTTCCATTTGCCCTCATCCTTTCATCCGAGTTTTTTCGCCGGCCGAGTTAGTCGCCCTTTTGAACTCGGCCGGCATAGCAGGAGAACCACAAGCTTTCTTTTTTGACGAGCTTCCTTCCCCCTTTCCCGAATTTTTAAGCGCCCACAATCAACCCAATAAAACCCCGACGAAATCCGGTTTGACGACCTTAACGCCCCATGCGATTCCGATCTCATAACGGATCCGCCGATATTGTCTGTAGAGCGCGACCTGAAAAACTAATCCGCTTACAGGATCCGTGATCTCAGTCACGTCGTCGGCGTCGTCGCCGCCATCCGGCATAGCTGGAAGCCTGGTTAACAAGTGAACCGCTTCGCGAACGAAAAACAGATTCGGCGTGAAATTGCCGCCGACCGTGATCGCCGTTCCATTCGCGAGCGGCTTTCTCAGACCTGGCAATGCGAGCGTTAGTGTCGTGCCCGAAAGTGTCGCGAGATATCTATTTGGATCGCCGGTAAATTGAACAGTGTCGCCGGCAATAATCGTACCCGAGCCCGTCGAGACTGTGATCGCCGTCGCCCCGACCTGATAACCGGAAGCGAAATTCACTATGTAGCCGGCGCCGGTTCCTTTCGCGACCCCGATCGGAATCTGAGCCGACGTATGGATATCGAAGCCCTCGACCTGGCCGATAATTCCGCGCCTCAACAAATCGGCCGTACCCGCTTCATTGATCTTGTATAAAACTGATTGTTTGCCCCTGATATTCGAGATCGCCGCCGAGCCTAAAACGAGTTGACGATCGGTTAACGGCGCCCCGTTGTCGTCGAGAACTTGTAGGGAATTTGCGAAGTCGGTAAAGTCGCCGGCCGTTCCAAACGGCGCCGCGCCGGCCGTTCCGACCGCGCGTGACGCATTGATATAGAGCGCCGCGAGATCGACTTCGATCAGATTGACGAGAGCCCTGATTCCTTGCGCGAATTGCTGGACAATGACATTTTGCATGATCCCGGTTTGCGAGACTGCTTTTTGTTCTTCACCTGTCCATTTGATCGGCGCATATTTCGACTTTGAAATCGTGAGCGTTCCATTCCCCACGGCCATGTCGCCATCATCCGGCGGAATCGGCGCCGGAACGATGTCACCCGTGACGATCGCTGGAACGATCGGATAATTGACTGTTTGACCGACCGCGACGCGATCCGCCCCGCTATTGCGGAACGCTGCCATCGTGAATCCGACCATTTCGCGCGCGACGATATCGAGCGCCATGTAAATGATCGGAATGAGATTATTCAGATTATTCGCCACTGGTTTTGACCTCCCTCGAAAAAGTTTTCGGGGAGCTCGGAGAGACTTTCCGGCGACGAATTCACCGCGCGCGCGATCGGAAAGTCTAATCCGTTATAGTGCCCCCCGATTTAACGTGATCCATTTTCGCGGCCGGATCGAGAGCATCGAAATCGCCGCGCTTCATCGACGATTTGCCGGCCCCCGCGCCTTGCCCCGACTTGCCGCCAGGCGCCCCGCTTCCGCCCGCGCCTGTTGCATCCCAGGCCGAGCCGTAATCTTCCGAACCCTTTAACTCGCTTATCAGAGCGCCGAGCCCTTTACTCGAATCAGGCAAAGCATTGCCGGCCGCGTCGAATACCTGAATCGCATATTGACCTGAGTCGGCCGGTTGCTCGACGACTCGGACCCTCGATCGAACTGGACCGCCGCCGCCTTCCGGTAAAATCAATTTCAAACGCTTGCCGCCCGCAGAAATGAAAGCCTGAGTCACCGCGGAGTCGACCATTTGCGCCTGTAATTGCGACGAGACTTTCGAGAGCTTTTGAGTTAGACCGCTGATCGCCGTCGCATGCGATTCCTCGAGATTCTTTTTCAAAGCCTCGAACTGTCCCGACGCCTCGAGCTGCCGGCGTTCCTGTTCCTCGATCGCCTTTAATGCTTTCCTTGCCTTTTCCGGATCGATGCCCGCGAACTTCTGTTCGAGAGTCGTTTTCTCGGCCAGGATCGCATCGCGATTGCTTTTGAGCCCTGTCGTATCTTCCGGATCCGGAATCTCGATCTCATCCTTGAGCCGAAACCCGTCGCCGTCTTGTTGATAAAATGCCCGATGTCCTTCTGGTACATCGGCGAGCTTTCCAATTCTCAATTTGAATTTCATCGAGTAGACTCCTGTCTATTGATGCGCGCGACTCCTGTCGCGCCTGGTTAACAAGTTAGTCGCCGCCGGCCGTCGTGACTCCTGCCCCGACTTCTGACGACTCCATTTCTTTCATCTTTTCGCGTATCTTGTCGCGAAATAGAGTTTGCAATGCGAGAGAACGCGCATCGGCGAGATCGCATAGGAATTTCCGGACTTTCAGAGATTGACAATCATCCTTGCAAGTCTCAAAAACGATATAGCCATCCTCGACCTCGATCTCGACGAATATTCCGCCATCATCCTCGACGATCGTCGCCGTCGCGTTTGAACTTTGAAGTAAATCGACAACCTTCATTCGCTCCCCCTTTACTCGGATCCGGCGCCGGCCGCGCCGCCGATGTCGGCCGAGCCCCCGCCGGTTCCGCCTGGTGCGTCGCCGGCGCCGAGCATGCCCGCGAAGCCTGGCGCCGTTCCACTTGTGCGAATCGTCGAGAGCAATTTTCTTTCGGCGACGATTCGAATCAATTCCTCTGACGCCATGAAATCCGACATCAGCAAATTACCGCGCTCGAGAATTGTCCACATGGTTTCGAGCGAGAGCGCCGGCGGATTCCCGCCGACGAGCGCCGCGAGCGCCGTCACCATGTGACCGTCGACCTTTGCTCGAGTGAAATCGCGGTTAACTTGTACGTCGCCGCCGCTGTCGAGGCCCTGATATTCGGCCGAGAATTCGAGCGCCCCCTCGAGGCCATCTTCGAGAGCTCGAGCCATGCCGGCGAGCTCGCTCGTTTCGGCTTCCCATTCGAGAATTTCTTCTGTCGCCGTCGAGCCTGGCCCGCCTTGCTTTGCTTGCAGGACCGTCAGGCCGAGAACCGCCATATTCTCTTTCGATGATTTGATCTCGTCCTGAGCCTTACCGATCGCCGCGCCGTTATGCTCGACGAATTTCAAGTCGCCGCCATGCCCGATCCTATAGACTGAATTCGGCGAGATTACTCGTTCCGGCCGCGTTCCTGGCGATTCCGTGAGCTTGCCGCCCTCGACCTGGCCGTCGATCATGTCGTTATCGCCCATGATCTCGGCCAGGATCGGAACGTTTGCGATCGTCAGAATGTGATCGAGCGCGCTTTGCAGTCGATAGAACCTCAAGTTTTCAAACGCGAGATCGTATAACGGCGGAAGTGAAACGAGCGGCGCCTTCGATGCAGTCGAGATAACGACGAGCGGAATATTTTGAACTGAGAACGTCCCGCCGTCGATTTGAACGATCGAAGTCGCTTGTTGTTCGTAGAGCTCCCAGCCGCCAGGATAAAGGATTCGATATCGGCGCCTCATTTCCTGGCCGTACTTCCCTTTTGGAACCATGACATATTCGGCGAGCGTCACTTGTGAGAGCATAGTCGCGCCGCCGACTACTTCCGTTCGCCAGTTAATGATTTGCGCTTTCTTGTAGAACGCCCAATACGGCCGGCGACTGTTGCGCTCGTCGACGAGCGTCGCGTTCGGCATGCTGTTCGTTATCGGTTCCGGCATGTCGACCAAAATCGCCGCGTGTCCATCATTGATCGCCGATTGAAAAACCTCTTTCGCGAAAACATCAAAATGTGTGCCCATGAGATCGACGTTTTCGCATTGCTGCCTTAACTGTATCGGTACATTTGGCGAGAGAACCGGATTCCGGCGGAAAACCATTCCGACGAGGCCCATGATCGTTCGTCGATATGCGTTCCAAAATGTCGAGTTTGCCAGGCGCGCCGCGTAAGCCTGGCGACTTTCTTTCTCGAATTTCGGTAAATACTTTTGACGGCCGCCCTGTATCGCCTCTTGACCTGTGAAACAATCGTCGACCAAATTGAGCGCCGGCAATTGAGCCCTATACGCCGGCGACTGATAAGCCGGCGAATTAATATCGCCGATCATTTGCGTTAGACCGTTCATGAGCTCCCCTCAACAATCAAACGCCGGATTATCGCCGGCTTTGATAACGGCCGCCAAAATCGGATAGCGAATCGCGATAGTCTCGATCATCGCGTCGACAGTTTTTCGACAGAGCTTGGCAGTCGGCCCGCCGTTTCCCTGGATGCCTTAACGCGAGCTGCAGGTTCCCAATGAATGCGACCGTTTCAGTCGCGTTCATATCGAGCCGAAATGTAAAGCCTTCGGCTTCCGCCCTCTTTAATTCGGCGACATATTCATCCATGCTTGGCAATGCCATCATTTCCTCGACCGCCAATAAAGAATTCAGTCTCGGCCGTTTGAACGGCCCGAACCGACGAGAGCGCGAGTGTAAGCGCCGACACCTGTTCGGCGTTCGAGCCATTCGGAAATTCGGCCGCTTCCGAGATCAGGCCCTCGACCCATGCCGCCGTCTTAGGATGAGGCAAAAACACGCGGCCGTGATAAACCATCGCGCCGGCCGCGTTCGCTCGAGAAACGAGATTCCCGTCAGGATCGATCGCCGTAATCGGCGACGCCTGTTTTCGAATCCCTCGAATGATCGCGGGCCCGTTCTGGATCTTATCGACGAGCTTCGCGTTCCGGCTGCCAGGCCATTTGTCATTCATCCTCGAGATCGCCGCAATCAACCCCGGAAAATCGTATCGCCGGCGATCCTGATCAATGACATAACAGTCGGCGCCTTTGTAACCGTGAACCTGGCCGACGACATACGCCGCTTTGTTTGGCGGTTCGTCGTCTTTAAATGCCGAATGCCAGCTTTGAAGGATCAAATCGAATCTTTCCGGAAGCTCGACGCATTCGACGAACTCGAGCTCGCCGCTCAAACCGACGACCTCGACCGGATCCAGCCGCTCACCAGGCCGACACCAATAGCGCCACCAATGACGCTTGAAAATCCCGTCCGCTTCCGGCCAAAACGCCATGACGACCGCGTCGCCGGCGTCAGTCGAGCCGCCGATCCGCGATCTCATTTTCCGTTTGCTCTCGACTCTGATCTTTCCATTACTTTCTTCGCGCCATCGAGGAATCGTCAGATCGCGCGTGAGCGAGCTCGTTTCAGTCTCGTATTCGGGAAGCATGATCTCGCGGCCGTTCGACGGATCGAGTAACTCGCGAAAGTGCCAATATGCGGCCGATCGCTTGTCCGCGAACTCGAGCTCGCCCGATGTCATGTCCCGCATGCTCGTCGCTTTCCCGCCATTGAACGGAATCACGGCCATGTCGAGCTCGCGCAACCTATGAACGACACCGGTTCCGACCGCGACGATATCGACGACCGCGCTCGCGCCAGGATTTGCTTTCAACCGGCGCGCGATCGCGCCTGTCGCTTGCATAGTGTCCGACGACTCGCATGTGATCTCGCCGATAATGTTATTTTCTCGATGAGCGAGAATAGTCGCGTCGACCCCGCCGGCCGCGATGTCGCCGCCGATCGCCGTCAATCTCGAGATCGCGCCGCCGGCCGCCTTCCATGCTTTCCACCTTTCTTGAGCTGCTTTGATCCATGCGAGCGGAATGATTCCCTCTTTATCGTCGATCGAGAATTGACCCTCGACGCGGTTTAAATAGAGCCTCGAGTTAATGCCCCATTGCGTTCGCCGAGCGTCGGCCCATGCTTTCGCCATTTGGCCGGCCGCGATAACGCGTTCCCTGGTGACATGGATCGCATCCCAATCCAAATAACCCGGCTTCCGCGAGTGAATATCATAGAAGCGCCCGATCGCTTCGCCTGGCGTCGACAATGCGGCCGCGTAAGCTTCGCCGATTGAGAAAGCGCCTTCACAAGCGTCGAACGTTTGCTCGGCGATCGCTTTCGACTCGTCGAATATAAATAGGATTTGCGGCGCGTGAGCGCCCTCGATGAGCTCATGATTCGAGCTCGCGACCGCGAACGCCTGGCCCCAGGACAATTTCAATTCAGTCGCGAGCAATTGATAACGCGTGAACGGCGTCAGAGGAATTTTCGCCCAATCAAGCTTGCGGGCCCAATGATGTATTTCAGGCCACAAATAACGCTTGAGCTGTCTATGTGAGCCGGCCGTCGTGACGACTTTCCATTCGATGCCGGCGATCTCTCGAGTTATTGCAAACCACAAAATCAGGATAGCCGCGAGCGCCGTTTTCCCGAGGCCATGAGGCCCTCGAACCGCGATCCGGCGCCGCTCGATCAAACGATCGCAAATCTCGCCCTGGTATTCAGTGAGCCCTTTGTCGTTTTTGATGAGATCGCCGGCGAATTTCCGGCAATTGGAAAAATAAGAATGGAATGTCGAGAGCTGGCCGAGTTGAATTAATCGGCGCCTCAAACGCAGAATTGCCCCGACCTCGTTCGCTCGAACGACAAGCATAGTAACCCCCGGCCTCGAAGGAGTCGGATAAAACTAGGCCACTGTTTTTAAACGCGATTAGACGCGACTCACCCAAAAACCATTCAGGCGCGATTCAGCAATATATCGGCGAGTTGTTCGCCTTCTTTTAGTCTTTGTAACGTGCTCTCGATTTGCTCGAGCGATAAGCTTTCCAATAAGCTTTCAGGAATTTTCACGATATCTATCTTTTCGCCGAACCCGCGTCGCCGGCCGAGCGTTCCCAAAATCCACTTCGCTAGATTCCGCCGCTCTGTCGGATCGCATCGGCTTGCCGTTACATGCCGGCCAGGACCTGGCGACCCGCCCTCGACGGCCGCCGGCATATTCGCGCGCGCTTTGCATTGCTCGTATTCCTGGCCGACTGTGACGATCGACTCACCGCAATATAAACACGGCGCCTCGATCGCGTCGGCGATCAAAGCCTCTGAATTATCGAGCAACACTTCGCGCGCGCTCTCTCGCACTTCGCGAAGCCTTTGATTTTTTTTGAGTCGTTTGTCGATTGTGGTGTGACTGCAATCAAGCAACCTGGCCGCTTGGGCAACGATTCCGCGCGACTTCATCAAAGCGAAAGCGATTTGCTTTTCGCTGAGTGTCGGCGTCTTTTCCTTGCGTTCGATCCGAGCGTCAGGAAATAGGGCCCGCTGAGTTAAAGCGTCGTGTGCTTCCATCGCTTTTTACCCGCGATTCTTGCGATCTCTTTTCGGCGTTCCGGCGTGAGCTTTTCCTTTCGAGCTCGGCCGCCTTTGAGCCCGCCACGCCGGCCGAGCTCGACGGCCGCCGCGTTCTTTGGCTCGCCATCAGCTTTGAATTTCGACTTCATAAAGAACCTATAAAGAAATCGTGTTTCGTTCTAGCACACTCGAAAGCCCTTTACAATAGCGTTACACATCGATCTGAAAATTCCTTAACCTGTCAAAATTGACAGTAACGGAATCTAACACACCGTCGATTGAATACGCGCGTTTTTGAATATTCAAACTTGCGAATACGCGGCCGCGTGAGCGATCGGATCTCGAGCCAGGACCTCGAGGCCGGCCGGCGGATCCGGAGCTCGCCAGGAGCTCGCCAGGCGCCGGCGCGCGTGCTCAGAAGCTCGAGCCAGGCAAAAAAAAACCGGCGCCCAAAAGCGCCGGCCGGATCCTTCCCGCTCGAGGCCCTCACGACGCGAGAGCGAGTCGCCTTTCGCGCATCGCTTTTGCTTCCTGCCATTGCTTGAGGCCGACATAATCACTCGTCGGTAATGCCTGATAGTGCTCGCCCTCGTAAAAAGAAACCGGCGCCAGGGCGACGCCGGATTTTTGCATTTATGAATGTTTGAAATTACTTCCCTTGCAGTGAATGAGTGCCACACTCGCATATTTCGGCGCCGAACGGAATCGCGTTCCCGCAATTCGCGCAATGTTGACAATTTGGAATACTGATATATGCGATCGAGCATACCTTGCAAATCGGCCGGCGGACTTCTAAAGTGTTCTTCACTAATTTTTCGCTCTCAAAAAGACATAGAGCGCAATCACCGCACAAGTAATCGAGGCTACCTGGCAAACGGATCGCCTCGACTATATTCGCGCCGCCTCTTAGGCGCCGCATTTTGATATCTATAGAGCATCGAATACAACTTTTCATTTTTTAATACTTCCCCCTTTTGGTTTGGATCGGCCGGCCCGTCGCCAGGCCGGCCGGATCGAGTTTATGTGATGTTCTCGCGGAAAATTCGAACCCAATTCGCGGCCCTGTCGATCAGAACGCTCGCCTCGACCTGGCCGCCGAATAGCGCGCGCGCCTCGAGCAACGCGCGTGTCCACATTGCGTTATTAGCCGCGAGCCAAAAAAGCTCAGTCGCCTCGTCGTGATCTCCCGTAACAAGCTTTTTCGCGTCGGATTCTATGACGGCCAATTCCTCGAGCTCGTCGAGCTCGCGATCAATATACGGCGGATAAAAAACTCTCATCGCTTCCCCTTTTTCGATATGAATTTCGCTCACAGGAATATAATAAGCCAAGCTGATTCGCTCTGTCAATAGCCCATAAGCAAAAAGTTTTTCGCCCTAGCCGGCCGACCGCCCGAGCCAGGACCTCGAGCCAGGCCGGCGGATCCGGAGCTCGCCAGGAGCTCACCAGGCGC
>Ga0126379_10000272_pt1 | contig 27908 bp, 31 predicted proteins | sample PanSoiMetPlot_24_FD_92640 | JGI IMG/M metagenome (GOLD analysis project Ga0126379, IMG submission 92640) | Tropical forest soil microbial communities from Panama - MetaG Plot_24 | ecosystem: Environmental > Terrestrial > Soil > Tropical forest > Bulk soil | place: Panama | collected 2016-02-17
GAGCACGCGACATTCAGGACGTTTTACAATCCATCTGGGCAATATCTCTACATCGCGATCCAGACTGGGGTGAGCGGGGAATTCCACACCACGTTCAATCAAACAGTGGGCAGTCAGACCGTGGACGGCGGCGTGATCTGGCAAAACATAGGATTGGCCGAGGTGCCGATTGGCGGCTGGCCTGGGATGACACCGGCCTCGACGTTCTTCTCGACTGACCGCGGCAAGAAGTCTCTGATCCACGGGTTCTGCCGTGCGCGTGCCAAGCTGCGCAAGCGCGCTCGCGCGGGCGAGATCACCTTCGACACCCGCTTCGAGGTAGCAGCTCAGTTGTCATGTCGGATGAACGGACAGGTGAGCGACCGGCGCATCCCTGGCGGCGCGGCCTCCGGCAAGGTGGTCTCGTACAAGCTTAGCGCCAACGGTGACAGCGGCGTGGTGAAGGGCTCCGTTGTGCTGGGCGCGAGCGTCGGCACTTCACTCGGATCGGGCGACTTCAATTTTTCCGAGGCGCGCATCCCGTCCTATGTCAAGGAAGGCTACGTCAAGCCGGGGTACCAGAAGTATTACAGCGTACGCACGCTGCTTTCACCGGGAGACCCGAACTGGCGGCCACCGGGCTGGAATCCGCAGGACGGCATATCGTTCCTGGCCACGCCGACACCGCCAAACTGGCCAGCGACTCCGCCAACAATTCCCGTTGGATGCCCGCCACTGAACTCGCCGTGGGAGCCTGGGCCGTTCGATACCATGGGCAACGAGATGGGTTACACCCCACCCACGGCTGCCCCGAACGATGATGGGCTCACCTTCCCGGTTAATCCCAGCGATGTGATCCTCAAACAGGGCTGGCATGGGCTCGCCTCCACGATCAACCCACTCAATCTCCAGATTTATCAACTGGAATTAGACCAGATCGTGCATGACGCGGTCGCGGCGGCCAATCAAACAAAGTATGTCAATTTCTCTGCGATTGGCGGTCAGGCGTCTGGCACCATCACTGTACCAGTCTCGCCGTTCTACGATATCCAGATCGCAGTTGAGATAGCGGTATTGCAAAAGATGCTGCAGGGCACGGGGCTTTGGTTTGAGCTAGTGCTCAAGCCGGTGACCAATGGTCCGTTCTCCAACTACTACGCGGTCGAGACGACTGACATGATGATCAGAGAAACCGTCAATCTCTCAGCTCCGGCCATGGTGTGACATGCCACGCGGTCTCGATGATGCAGTCCGAGCTTATCAGCTGCCGACACCAGCTCCGGCTCAGCTTTATCTGACGCAACCGAACACCTCGAACAATACCCCGATCTATATCACGCCCGGCTTTGGCGGTTCTGGTGCTGGCCCGCTGCCGCCGATCCAGACCGGCTCTGCGCACTGGGACATCACCGTCACCCACTACATGGAGCAGGCGGCGGTGGAGGCTAGGGAGCAGCAGTAATGGCTTACAAATTCCGCACTCCCGGCCCATGGGGTCCTGGTCAATCAGAAGACCTCGATCCAGTCGATGTCGATTACAATTTCTGGCAAGCGATCCAGGACATCGCGGCCAAGGCGCAGCAGGGTGTCGGCATCGCCAACATCCTGGTGATCGGCAATCAGCTCACCTTCGTGCTGACGGATCACACGATATATGGTCCGTTCACGCTGCCGGTTGCGTCAATACAGTTCGTCGGCGAGTGGTTGCCAAATCACGCCTATGTCGCCAATGACATTTTCACTCATGGCGGCTCGACCTACATCGTGCGGCTCAATCACACCAGCGCAGCGACATTCGACCCCGGCGCTAACGACGGTCTCGGGCACGACTTCTATGGTCTCTTATTGACCAACGCGGCGAACACGCTGCCGCTTGGTGGCGCTGACGGGACTTTCCTGCGCAAGGTCGGTACAGTCGATTTTATCTGCCAATGGGAAACTGCACAGCTTAGTGATTTGTCTGATGTTCATCTCACGTCTCCGGCCCCAACTGCGGGCGAGGTGCTGACATTCAATGGCACTGTATGGATAGCTGCCTCAGTTGCGGCAGCTTCGATTAAGCTTGAGGATTTGAGCGATGTAATCATCCTGGAGTCGCCTGCGCTTGCAAATGGTCATCTGCTGACGTGGGATGCTGACTTGGCGGCGTGGGTGAACTCGCCACCACACTTCGACGCCACTGTGATCGGTCCACTCCCTGGCGAGATAATTACGTACAAGGGCGGCGCGTGGGTGAACTCGCTAACCGCCGATATTCCAATCAAGGGCGGGATCAATGTGTTTGGCTCGCTCGATCTTGATTACTCGCTGGGATCGGTGCAGCGCGTGGTGATGACCAATGGCGTGACCTTGAACAGCGTCACCAATTGGCCACCGGCTGGACAGCTCGGCAGGCTCCTGCTGGAGATACGCAACACCGGGGCTTACACCTGGACTTGGCCGGGCGCTTACCGTTGGCCGGGCGGCGCGCAACCCATCGTGTCAGTCAATGGTCGCGATATCTATGCGCTCACTTCGTTCGACGGTGGCACCACCATCGACGGCAGTGTCATCGGACAGAATTACATGTAGGAGGCGGACGTGGTCGGCGGCAAAGCACAGATATTCGATAATGACTTGTTGAAGCTCATCTTCAACGCCACACCCATAGTACAGCTCGCAGACAACGCTGCAGTCTCGCCGCTGACGTTTCTCTATTTCAGTCTGCACACGACTGATCCTGGGATCGGCGGCGACCAGACCACCAATGAGGCGACATATACCGGCTACGCCCGCGTTCCGGTGGCCAGGACCGCTTCCGGTTTCGTGGTGACCGGCAACGCGTGTGTGCTCGCGGGTCCGGTGGCGTTTCCGACTCCAACCGGCGGAGCTGGCCAAGTTCTGCAATGGTTTGGATTAGGTTTCGCTTTAGGTGGGACCGGCAAGCTCATGTATCGGGGACCAATCACCCCTACGATCACCATCGTCAACACTATTGCGCCCGTCCTCACCACCGGCACCACCATCACGGAGAACTGAGATGGCGTGGCTAGTCGGCGACGGATTTGACTTCTACGCCGGAGCGAACCTGACCATCAACCCGTCGATCTGGCAGGCGGTCTCGCAATGCACTTTGTCGGGATCGTCCCCACGGTTTGCGGGCAGTATCTGGTTGCAACTGGGGAACACCAGCGTCACGGCTGGGAACGCTTCGACGATACAGTTCACGAACAGCCAGACGATCTTTGTGAACTGCAACATCATCTCGGGGGGCAACGCCCATGTCAACGGCGGTACGACAAAAACTGTAGGCTTCACCTTGCGCGACACCACCGCCAATATCCAGTGTGGTTTTTACCTGCGCAACGGTGGGGATTTCGTGCTCACCACCGGGGCCATCGCCAGCGGCGTGCTGGCGACCTCGACAGTGCTGATGCCACTCTCAGGTCAGTGGGCGCACATCCAGGTCAAGATATTTATCCACAACACGGCGGGGACCGTTGAGCTGCGGCTCAATGGATCGACCACCGCAAGCTGGAGCGCAACCGGCCTCAACACCCGTAACGGTTCAGCTAATTTTTACGCCAACGTGGTCAACGTCGAATCGAATTCTGCTGCGGGCGAGGGCATGGACGATTTCTACGTCTTCAACGATCAAGGCGCGCAGCCGAACACCTTCCAGGGCGACGTGCATGCCGTCCGACAATTGCCGACTTCGGATGTCGCGATCTCCTGGGCGCGCAACACGGGACCAAACAACTGCCTTGCGGTGGACGACACACAGGATGACGGTGATTCGACCTACGTTTCTACCCTAACGGTGAACGCCACGGACACCTATGGGATGGCCCCGCTGTCGCCGACACCGAACACGATCATTGCGGTCTGTCCAAGATACGAGGCAAGAATGGACGACGCCGGTCCGCACACCATGAACGCTCAGCTCACCAGCGGAGGCACGACGGTCAACTTGCCGACTATGAATGTCGCGAGCACCTACGCATACGTCTCGGCGGCATACCCACAGGACCCGAACACGGGGCTGGCCTGGACGCCGAGCGCTGTCAACGCATGCTTGCTCGGCATCAAGCTCCTCACCTGAGAATCAACCATGGCTTGGATGATTGGTGACAGTTTCGACTTCTACAATGCTGGAAGCGATCTTCTGTTGAACAATGCGATCTGGTCGTCATATGCGCTTCCTCCCTTCACGACCACCAGCACCAGATTTGGCACCGGCCGCGCCTGCGCGCTCGGCAACGGCGGCTCCTTCGGCACCACGCTCAACACTGTCCCATTTCCAAACACCAGCTCCACCATCTACGTGAACCTGAATCTCTTCTCGTCGCAAGCGCACGTCAACGGCGGCACCACAGCCATCGCTGGCTTCGCTTGGCGAGACGAGAACGGTCCAGCAATCCAAGGGGGACTTTATCTGCGTAACGGTGGTGACTTTGTCGTCACCAACGGTGCAACCACCGGCACGGTGTTGGCCACCTCGCCGGTGCTCGCCCCAACCGCTGGCATGTGGATGCACCTCGAAGTGAAGATCGTGGTCCACAACACGGCAGGATCAGTGGAGCTGCGGCACATCGACATCAACGGTGCCAGTCTGCCGTGGGTAGCGACCGGCCTCAACACTCGGAACGGCACCGCCAATTTCTTCGCCAACGGTATCCAGCTTCAAGGCACGACGCCGACCAATGACTACTGTGACGACTTCTATGTCTTCAATGACCAGGGGGCGCAGCCGAACACATGGCAGGGAGACGTGTACGCGGTCCAGCAGCGACCGAACGCCGACATCGCGATCACCTGGAGCCGCAACACTGGCCTCCATAACTTCGAGGCGGTGGCCGACACGGCCGAGGACGGCGATACGAGCTACGTGTTAACCAACGGCGTGAACAATGTGGACCAGTACGGTATCGCCCCAGTGACGCCAGAGCCGCTAACAATCGTCGCGGTATCTATGACCTACATGGCCCGGATGGACGATTCGGGGCCGCATTGGGTCACAGCGCAGCTCACCAGTGGTGGGACCGTCGATACACTGCCAACCCTCATCCTCACAAACAACTACGTCATCCAGCAGAGAGTTTATCCTGTAGACCCGAACACTGGTGCCCTTTGGGCCTTCGCCAACGTGAACGCACTCAAGCCTAGCGTCAAACTATTGCTGTAGAAGAACATGTCTGTTCGTACCACCATAGTCTCCAACGAAGTCTGGGTCATCAATCCCAGTCGCGTTCGCGTGACTATGGTTACCAACGAAGTCTGGATCAAATCATCGGGCGGCAATGCTCGTGTCACATCTATTAACCTCGAAGTCTGGCGCACCGTCGCTGGCGCACCGCTCACCATCACCGGGAACGCGGATGGCTACGCCACCGTCTACGCGATCAGTTCGCGCTCGATCCCGGTGGCTGGCCACGCTGATGGCTATGCAACCGCCGTCCAAATGGGTAAGCAAATCCCGGCTCCAATCCTCGCTTTCATGGCAATTTGAAAATGGCTCTTCCACCAAAAGGTCACGTCAAGCGCGTCTACAAGACGGCGATCAACCCCGACACCAACGAGGAGGGTATCGTCACCGATCTGTTTGTCGATGTACGTAGGACGGATGAGATGCCGGTGCACTTCCAAAGCACGCTGGAGGGTGTGCAAGCGCAGGACATCCGATACAAGTTTATCTGGAACGATGATCCAAACAATCAGCTGAATGGTGTCGATGCCAGCAAGGCTGACATGCAGGGTGAGAACGCCAACGCAAAGCGCAAGACTAAGAAGCGGAGGATCAAGGACCCGGATGTCCCAAGTGATCCTAACAGCGATCTCTCGATGAACGACAACGACATCAACCTTTGGATCATCGAGAAGATGAAGATACAGCTGCCGCGCGGTGACATCTTTGAGGGGCAGATCGTTCAGTTCGTTTTCAACGACAATCTGCTCGATGGTAGCGAAGGTGATCCGTCGCAAACCAGGGTGACCGCCTTCATGAAGATCGTCAACAACGATCTCAATGGCATGAAAATGGCGGATGCTGACGGCAAGAACCCGAAGCTTGTGGACTGGCAGACATACAAGGCAGCCCTGCAGGACGGAAAGCATGACGACGATGACTATCTCTTTCTTGTGGTCGAGATGACGGATAAGTTCATTGTTAAGTTTGGGGCTGACTCCACGATTGGTCGATCCGGCCTCGAAGGCCAGCGTATTAACTTCGTACTCAACGAGAACCGCTATGACGTGGAGCCGCTGTTCGAGCAGCTCTCCAGGGATTCGGTAGAGCTCAAAAATGTCATCCGCCTTGATCCGTTTCAGGACATAGTCAATGTCGGATCAAACGTCATCGCCGTCGAGTATGCGCCGGAAGAGCAATGACACGAACATACACAAGCGGCGTAGGCGAGGATGTGTCCAGCATGACCATCTCGACCTGGGTCTACATCCCATCGGAGGCTGGCACAGCACAAAGCAAGCGTGCCGATCAAATCGACCCGCACGTCGCCCCTAAGAACGTCCGCCAGCGCATCCCCATCATGCAATTCGGCCAGAGCGCTCAGCCACGCACCGGCATCGGCATCAACTGCAATATGTTCTGGGAGGGGTATCTCGGATTTTTCTGGTGGGTGGGCGGACTCGGCATGCCGTCCTTCCCGGACTATATCGGCGGAATCTATATCGGCGGCAAGGACATGAGCAAGGACGGCTGGTTCCCGTTCGATGGCTGCATAGCCTATCCGTCAGTTGATCCGGGTTACGGCTGGAAGGAAGCTCGGGTCATCATCTTCGGGACCGCGGCGGCGGGCGCGGGCACGGCCTTCTACTACATGCCGGTTGGGCGCAACATCTTTCCGATCATTCCGGCTGTGAGATACTACGGCTTCGACGACACCGGCATTCTCGAATTCTGTGATGTCAATCTGGGACCGCTCGGGCCGTATTTCGCGCTGAACGAAGCCAGCGATTACTATGGTCTATTTGCTAAGGCGATGACCTGGACCTGGAGTGGATACTTTCAGGTTCAGGCCATGCTAAGCCTACCCGGCCGAACCTCGGTCCTACGAGGGGATGTCTGCAGCTTAAGCCATCTCATCAATAGCGAGGTGTTCTTCACCAACTTCTGGTCCTCGCCATTGAACAACACCATGCAGCCGACGCCGACACCGGGAGTGCCGGATCACCCGGCAATTAGGGTGGATACCGGCGGCACGGCAAAATATTTCGCGTACGGTGATTTGGTCGTTGTTTTCGACAAGCTCCCCGAAGTCAACTACGGCACACCAGCCATTCCATCCACGTTGTTCTACGACGGCAGCATCAACTTCCAGCTCACTGGTGCGTGGCCAGAGGAGAACACCAGCGTTGACCAGGAGATCGTTAACTCGCTGACATTCAAGACTGGCGGCTTCGTGTTAGATAGTTGGAATCACATCTTCCTTTCGTTCGATCTATCAGGAATGGTGCTGTCCGGTGAGCAGGACAACAAGACTCTGATAGAGTTCATTGACACCTTGGCCGGGGTCCAAGCGGCCCACATTGGACTGTCGCCGCCGGGCATCGAGGTGCCCCCAAAGGTGGCATTCGTCATCAACAACAAGGTGGTGCCAGAGATCAGCGTGCTGCCGCAGTTTACGGTGTATCCGAAGAAGGGTAGCCACTGGAAAACTGAAAAGACGTTTGCGATGTCACTGAAAGGCGGTCAATTCGGGATGCCGAGCCTTGAGCAGGAAAAAGGAACGTGGAAGGCCACCGGACCAAACCAGAAGATCAGATACGCCTACACGCATGTCTATCTCAATAAATATATCCCGCCAACGAAAGCCAATCTGTCCAAGTTTGTCTGGCCAAGCAAGAATGCGAAATACAACAACGTGGTCCCGCCACCAGACAAACAAGCAGCGGTGAAAGCGTTTGGTAAACCGAACATCTGGCTCTACCGCGACAAGGCGAATGGCGTTGAGTGGAAGAATCAGGGGACCGGCGGCGGCCTTGCTCTTGTCGGGTCAAAACCAAAAGATTATCGGCCAGGACCGGGTCAACCAGCTAGAAAGAAACCGTGAACATGAAAACATATTTCGTGGTCGCAGACCAAATTCCGGTTCTATCTTTTCCGTCGAAGATGGCCGCCGATCAGTTCAGCCATCTGCGGCCTGATTTGAAGGTTGTTGAGTTTGAAATACCGGATGATCTTAGCCGCGATAATATCAAGACCAACCTGCGGGAATGGTACAAGCTTAAGCGGTCTTTGGCTGGGTTGCCAGCTGACATCCCCGATGGCTTCGACAATATGGTCGAGGCGCGCCATCAAATCCATCTCCGGGTCCTGGAAACCATACACGAGCGGATGACTAGAGCCGCTGATCCGAATGCGCCGTCTTCTTCATTAGCGCGGATGGCCGAAGGCGCATGTCAGCAACGTCAGTGTCCTGGCATGATGGCCTATGCGCTGCTCTCACTAAAGTAATGCCATGATCTGCTCGATCCTCAATGCCTCGGCTTCCAAGCGTGTCTTCTACGACGTGAACGAGCGCGAGATCGAGGTGGCTCCCGGCGCATTGAAGCACGTCGATATCAACGAGGGCACCTTCGAGCAGCTCTGCATGCGCGGCGACCTCGTGATCAAGAAGATGTCCTTCGCCAGGAGCGCCGCGGCCGAGCCACCGCCACCAGCACCGGCAACCGGCCGACAAGCACTCTCGGTGCGCGGTCACTTCGGCATCGGCGATAACATCCATCAGCGCGCGGTGATGCGCGAGCTACTCAAGACCTATGATGTCTGGCTGCACACCTGTCACTTCGAGCTTTATCACGACCTGATCGAGCGCGGGCTCAAGCTGGTGATGCGGCCGACCAGCCTGCACGCCCAGGCCAAGACGATGCAGCGTGAGCATGAGCGGTTCCAGGCTGCCAACTTTCCGCTGGTGCCGGAGAACGCAATTCAGCACAACATCGGCTATCCGAAAGTGCTGGTCGATCAGCACGGTTCGATCCTTGAAGCGATGTTCTCCTGCGTCGGCCTCAAGATGCCGGAGCGGCCGGATTTCAGCCTGCCGATCAAGCCGGAGTGGCGAGACAAGATCAGGGGCGCAATCAAACAATGGAATCCCAATGGAAAACCATTGTTGGTGCACCGGCCCATCGTGGTGCGCAACGAATGGGACGGCCGCTCGCGCAATCCAGACCCGAAGACCTATGACGAGCTGTTCCGCTCGATCCGTGACAAATACTTCGTGATCAGCCTTGCCGATCTAGCTCAGGGCCGGGAATGGATCGAAGGGCCGCAGCAGGAAGCGGACATCAAGCTACATAAGGGTGAGCTGGCGTTCCCGGAGATGGCGGCACTATTTGCCGAGGCGGACCTCGTCTTCTGCAACGCTGGCTTTGCGCCGGTTCTGGCGCAGGCAGTCGGCACGGCAGTGATCTGTGTCTATGGCGGCCGGGAAAGCTACCGCACAACACAGCGTGTGGGTGCTCATCTCGCGCCAACTTGTCCCATCGACCCGATCACGCCGTGCGACTGTCACAGCAACAGCCACCGCTGCGACAAGCGCATCGATGTCCCGGCGGCGCTGGCCAAGATCAAGGAGTTCGTGGGCGACCGGATGCAGCGGAATACGCTGCTCTTCGGCACCTTCTATGTGGACTCGCCGGATCGCGACAATCTCACTGATCTTTGGGAGAAGCTGCACGTCACGCTGAATGATCAGGACTGCGATTTCCTGGTGGTGGATTCACAATCACCGATCAAGAAATTCAAGGACTGGACGCTCTATGACGGTAAAACTCGACATCACAAAATGCGCTTCGACTTCCCCGACAACATCGGCCACCTTAGTCGCCGGAATGTCACGCAAGGTCGCGACGGTTGGGGCCGCGCGTTCTGCAAAGGCTTGGAGATCGCCTGCCAGCTTAATTACGAATACGTCGCTCACATCGAGGGTGATTCACTATTGCGTCTACCTGTCGGACCAATCGTACAGCAGATGAAGGCTGAGGGCATCGATTGCGCCAGCACGCATGTGCGCGGCATGCGCAACGTCGAAGTAGAGACACAATGGATCGAAACCGGGCTGATGTTCTTCAACACCGACTACATCGCGCGCAGTGATTTCATCAAGCGTTACGATTGGCCTAACCGCCGGGTCGCTCCAACGCCAGAGCGCTACATCAACATGGCGATCTTGAAGCAGGACCTGAACGCAAAGCAATTCCGGATCATGCCGTGGAAAGCGTTACGAGCTGACAAGAATCAGATCAGCGTGCAGAACATCGAGAAAATAAACGCGGATTGGATCACGCATCAACATGATTCTGCGCAGCAAGGCGTCTACCGCAAATTCACCGAGATGGCGTTGGCCCAGGCCCCGGCACGAACTGACGTGCTTCAAACTGTAGCGGCGACTGTAAGCGCCGGGGACCTGACCAAACCTGCCCAGCCCAGCCGGATCGTGCCTAATCAAGACAGACCTTACCGTGCCGAAACATGCCGCGCCTTACCCTTAGTACGAAAAAATTTGGGGTGCGGCAACAACAAACTTTCGGGTTGGGACAACCACGATGCCGACGTGGACATCACCAAGCGCCTACCATGGGACGACAGCAGTGTGAATTACGTTTTCGCCGAGCACGTTGTCGAGCACGTCACCCACAAGCAGGCCATCGACTTCTTCAAGGAGGCGCACCGTGTGTTGGTCCCCGGCGGCGTGCTGCGGGTCACGGTGCCGAGCCTGGAGCAGATCGCGAAGTGCAGCGAGAGCGACTACTACAATTTCACCCTGAAATGGCAGAACGTCGGGCCGACCAAGCGCGGAGCCATGCACGCGATCATCTTTGCGCACGGACACCAGATGATCTGGAACGCGCAGCTCATGCGCGATGTTTTGTATTTCTCTGGTTTCAATGATGTGCGGTCATACGAGCCGGGCAAATCTGACGATCCGGTGCTGCGCAACATCGAGGGCCACGGCAAGGTCATCGGCGACAGGTACAACAAGATCGAATCCGCCACCGTCGAAGCACGCAAGGATGGCGGCGAGGAAGTCGCCATCGTGATCGGCGGCGCCGAGTGTTGGCAACAGGATTTGGAGGAAGCCAGGAAGATCATCGCCGGGCGGCGGGCTCGATTTTTTTATGTCAACGATCAGATCAAGTCGTTCCCCGAGCTGGGGGTTGCGTGCACGCTGCATCCCGACAAGCTCAACGGCCAGGACAATTGGCTGGGCGCGCGCCGCAAGGCTGGACTACCGGAGCCGTTGCAGATATGGGCACACCGCAAGCACGCCTGCGTCACTCATGACACCGCCTCTATGGAGTGGCGCGGCTCCTCCGGTTTGTTTGCATGCGAGGTCGCGCGGCGTGAGGGTTACAAGAAGGTCATCGGCTGCGGCGTCCCGATGACGCCGGATGGCGGCCACTTCGAGCGCCACAAGAGTTGGTCGAGCGCTCACACCTTCCGCGACGGCTGGATACAGCACAAGGCGGAGATCGCCACGTTCTTCCGCAGCATGTCGGGCTGGACGGCGGAGCAGTTTGGCAAGCCTGACACGGAATGGTTGGGAGGGACATAGCAGATACGAGCATGATGGTGCGGGGAAAGCAGCATTCACCGACCCAGATTGCTCGCGGCGCGTCGTCAATGAACGTCTATCGCTTCCTCTCCTTCAGGGACGTTCATTTGGCGGCGCGCCATCCACTCAATACTTTGACCATGTCCTCTCCCATCTCGGTCAGCGCGTATCCGTTTCTGGCGTGGGTGATTAATCCCTTGATGCGCAGGCTGCGATACACGCCGTGTTCGATGCTCTTAAGCGGCTGGCCCGTTGCCGCTATCACCGTCAGGGCTCTTCTCTGTCTGCTCGTCAGGCCAAAGGTCCTGGACGGTTTTGGCATGGGGGCGCTGTTGGATTTGGTCGAGCTGCCGGAACACGTAGAGCAGATTGCCCGTGTAGAACTCTGACACTTCTGATTTGATTGGCCGGAAGCCTGAGAACCTGAGAACTTTGTCGGTCATACCAGTCGCTCCTTTGCTGCCAGCTCAGCGTATTCGTCGGCGATCTCCTGCATCATGGCGATCCGCATTTTGTGGATGCCGGTCACCATCCCCTGCCGGGCGTAGACTTCCTTGCGTTTCTGAGTTTCCCGTTGTGCTTCCTTGGCCTTCTCCGCGTTTGTGAATTGTCCCATAATCTTTAGCCTCCTGGATCAGACGCTTGGTGACGCCGATGACAGCGCATTGACGACAGAGATAGCTGCCTTGCTTGAACGGGTGTCCTTCGCATTGTCTGATGTTGATCTCGGTCTCGTTGGCTGGCCTGACTGGCGCAATGTCTCTGGTGAGAAAATACTGAGCGAGGCATCGTCGTTCCGGCTTCACCCGTCTATTGAGCCGCATGCAGTCTGGATCGTCGCATTCGTTGCTGATGTCGAAGACACGGATGATACCGTTCTGTGCTCGCCACTCCGGTTTACTGAGCAGGGTTATCGCCAATTTTACGTTATCAAACCAAACCGTTGCTGGGACACCATGACAGTGTGAGTGCCGATGTCCGGTTTCATCCCATACGTATCGGTCGAGTGTCATGTTTTCAGCCTTTTCGGAAATGGCCGCGATGGCCAGCGTGATTTGCGCTTGGGTGGCTTCTTGCCGGTGTGTAGATAATGAACGAACTTTTTCCAATCACCCTCGATGCGTACAGACTTCGCCGCGCGCGAGGTGTCGGCCCGGTCCTTGGCTTTCAGCTCCGGTCCTCGTCGGCGCATGTCGAGGTTCCACCATTTGTCTGATCCGCCCCAGCAATGGAGCGCAATATGATCGGGTGTGAACATTCGCAGCACCGCGGCCGCGGGTGCCTTGGTGGCGACAAGCTCGGCACGTTCTACCGATGTCAGCTTGTCGGCCAGGGCCGAGGCGGCGATCTCGATCAACGGGATGTGCTTGCGCTTCATCTCCGTAGGTCCTGAGCGATTTTGAGATTCATGTCGCCAACGACGATGTTGATAGCCGTCAGGCTGAGGTGGATGATGACTAGGAGCTGGTGGCCCGTGCTCCATGACCACATGGCCATAATTGCGCTCAGCGCGGCAGCGGTAAAGCAGCCCGTTGCCAAACACTTGGCTATCCGTTCGATTGTCATTGCACTCGCCGCTCGATATCGTGCTTGCGCCTGATCTCCTGTTCGATCTTCCGGGCATGATCTAGCGCGACATCGCCAGCAAGATTGAATTGTTTCAAGTTGCTCGCTTGGCCGAGCGCTGCGAGAATGAGCGCCTGATTGGACAGGATCAGCGCCAGCGTGAGTTTGATATCGTCAGCGTCATTCATCTGGAACCTCGATGATTGCCGGTAGGCTTTCGGAGATGTGGGCGGCGAGCGATTGCATCACGAGATGACTGTAACGTTTGCCGTCACAGCTCGCGATGGAGATGACGAAGCGGTCTTTGTCAGTTGCGAGGTCGATCAGCCAGACGCCAGCTGGGCCTTTGGCGATATTGAGGGCGGGACGCAGTTTCATGGTTGCTCCTCTCGATGATGCCTTCGGTTCGATGCGATGGAGTCGATTCGTCCAATACCATCACCACCTCGACACGTACGGTCCGCTCCTTGCCTAACGCGATCTCTCTGAAAGCGATTGCTCCGGGCAGTGTCTCGAAGTTGTGACTTTCTAAAGTCTGTTGAGTGCCGAGACGTTTGGTGGTGAGAACTCGATAACAATATTTTGGAACGCGGGCCATTTGTTTACTCCCTCACTGGATGTGATCCGGTTGATCCGGTACTGCATTTTCAAGTGCCCATTCGAGGGCTGCTTTTCCTGCCTCGTCCTCGCTGGCGTATACCTTCGTACTCACCCACACCTCGCCGTCCTCGTAGCGCAGCATGATCCGCCAGAGGCGCGCGGTCTGCTGCACGATCATCACTGTGGTCTGCTGGGGCTTCATGGGCATGTAATGCACAAGGTCATGCTTAGACCCCCCTTTTGGGCCGCTTTCGGCGGGGTGCTTTTGTGGTTAACCACTTGTTTTTGCGGTGGTTCTTGACGGCGGCGGAAGTCCTTCGCCGGAGCGCTTCCAAGCTCTTGCCCGCCGCCAGCTCCATCAGCTGATAGGCCCGCCTGGGGCCGAGCTTGCAGTAGGTGCGGATGATCCTGGCCCAGAGCACGCCAGACTTGCCTTCCCGCAGCATCAGCAGGGCGAGGCCAGCGTCCCGGTAGTAGCCGGGCGACTTGGGAAACTCCTTGGCCAGGAACACCATGGTGCTGATCCGACGCACCAGCATGTCGTCGAGATAGTCGAGCCGAAGTGGGACTTCGGGGGTCATTTCGGGATCGCGAAGCCGAGATCGACGATCTTCTTTTCTGTGGCCTCGATCTCATCGGCTACGGCGGCGCGGATACCATCCATGACGCGATGGCCGAGAGTTGGCACCATACCGTTTTGGGCATACACCTCAATGTTCAGCTTGCCATGAGCAATTGCATGGTAGACTTCCCAGCCTTCGTTCTCCGCATAACGGTAATGAAGACCATCAGCACCATAGCCTCCTGGTCTTTCCACCGGCACTTCCTTATCAGATAGTCTGGATAGCAGCTGGATATGCGTAGCGTGAACTTTCTTGTTCTCTAAAAATTTGCGGTGCCTGCGCAGGGCTTTCAGGTGTTCTTCGTAACGCTGTACGAGCTTGGCATCCTCAACTGTCAGCGCAGCCCTCTTGGGCATCTGGTGAACGTTGTCGATCATTTCCGCTTCCTCCCTTGCTGCACCGTAGCGATCTGGGCATGCAGCATGCCCTCCAGGCGCTTGCGGACGGCGAGCGGCAATCCCAGGCCAACTCGCAGCTCCTTTTCGCCGTCCCAGCGGGCTTTCAGCTCCTCTTCGTCGTCGAGCCGCTCGATCCATCGGGCGGCATAGGTCATGTACTCGTCAGCCGTCGCTGGGGTCTTGGGTGCCGGTTTGGATGGCTCACCGTTGCCCTTGGCGTTGGGCGTAGCTGGCGCTTCGGACTTGGCCGCTACATCGGCCTCACCCTCCGCCTTCCCCTCACCGGCGGCCTTCTCTGGGGCTAGCGCTGGCTTGCCCTTGAGCGTCTCGTCAACCACGTTCTCCTGGAACCCCTTCGTGGTCTCCATCCTGGCCGGTAACCGGTCGATCAGGTTGGGGCTCGTCGGGGCCTCGACAACGTCCTGGGTTGTCTCGTTGAATTCATCGCGGTCATAGACGCCACCGAGCAGCTCCGGGGTATGGCGGCGGCCCCAGTTCCTGATGGCGTAGTAGCCAAGCTGCTGGTCCGGGTCTTTCGTCCACAGTGGTGATCCCTTGACCACGCCTTGTTCGTTCTTTGGCGGACGACATTGCCGCAGCGGAGGTGTGATGTAGTCGAGAACCTGTTGCCCGATCTGACATTGCACCGTGCAAGTCCGCTCTTCGCCTTCGCCGTTGAACGAGTAGAGTGGTCTACCAGTGAGTATTCCCGAGCTGAGCAGGATCGCGGTGTGAACTGCTGAGTCATAGGCGATCAGACTCTCCGCTCTAGCCACGTATGAATGTTGCGCGACCCAATACGGTTCGAGATGCCAGCGCAGTGCTTGCGTCACTATTGCGAGACAGTCGCCCGGATTCTGCTTGAGATAGGCGGGTACGCTATTGCGGGCCTGCGCCATCAACTTGCTGAATTCGATTGCCTCTCGATACTCGTTGAAGGTGAGGCCAGCCCACTTCGTTACAACCATGTCGCCGACGCGCTTGCGCTCCATCGGCTCATCGATGCGGGTGAGCTGTTGGGACAGTGGGGGTTCAATAGTCATGTCGGTCATGCTTCTCTCCCTTCAAAAATATGGTGAGGACGAATAAACCGGCCAAAACGTGCCTAGCCGAAACTTAACAGGTCGGGCCAGACCCCATCGGACCACGTCGCGCCTGCCATGCCTTTTCGTCCTCACCAAACTCATCCCTTCCGATCTAGCTGCAGTGTCTCGTCGATCTGCTTCTGATCCCATTGGGTCATCTCGATGTACCTAGCATCACGGCAATCGCCGCGCGGTCCAGGCCAGTGCTTGGCGTCCCAGCATTTCATGAATTTCGATATCGCGATCTCGCAGGCGTCGATCCCGCGTTTGATGTCATTTTCCTTGAGCGTGACGATCTCGACGCAATGCGGCTCTGCCGTTTCCGCAAATACCAAGGTGTACGAATTTATCCATTCACCTAAGACTGCATGGACAACCATCGCCGTTAGCCCGGCTTGCATGAAATAACCAAGTTTCTTGATCGAATTCTGCAAGTCTGGCCACATGATCGAGCTGGTTGTTTTGAAATCAACATAGTCCATCGAGTCGTTAGGGATCGCATCTGGTCTGATTTTGAGCCATACGCCGCAGCGGTGTTTGCAAAACATCGAATGCTCGATCAGGCCGTTGAGAAGTCCCTCGCGTTTCCGTTCCGGGTCCCAGATTAGTGGCTCCTTTTTCAGCTCACGATAGATGCCGTTGATTGCTGCCAGCTGGTCAGGCTTGATAACGGTGAGCCCGAGTCTCTCTTGTTTCAAATGCCACGCCTTGCCCGAGCGAGTGACGCGATTGCAGATTTCACCATTGACTGTTGCTGGTCTTCTGACGAACACTTCATCAAATTTCTTTTCACCAAACAATAGATGATGTGCAGCTCGCCCGAGGATAATTGCGTCTGTCTCGTCCTCCTCGATGCGCTCTGGATTGTATCGGCTAGTCATCCAGTAATGCGCTGGAGATGCCTTCACATTTGGAAATGGGCTGTAGAGTTTGCGCAGTCCGGTTGATGAGATCGATGGCTCAATGCAGATATCGCCGTGATAATCTTCTAAAGGAATATCGCTGTAAATTCCCGGCATCGAGATGCGTCGGCCGTCCCATTCTTTGACATCGAGCCTTGCAAACGATTTAACCAGTGTCGTCGCCGTCATCGTGATCCCCGACCTAGACAGTTGTCTCCTCGTGCGCTCATCTTGTCAGCCGCTACCTTGCGATCAAGCAAGCGAGCGAGAGGCGTATGCTTGGCGCATGACCAGCCCCCAGGGGTCGCTGTGAGATACCGACAACACTCCGCTCCCTGGCCGACCTTGCAAACCATCTTCGCCCACTCATCGGTAGGCGGCTGAAAGCTCTGGTATGCGATCATGGGTGAGACTCACCAGTGCCATTTTCGCTAGCGCAAATTTTGGAGATTCGCAAGAGCAAAGCGGTGGAAAATTTCCCTATTGTTCGCTACCGGCCCCAAGATGTGGTATCTAGCTCGCTCCATCCACCTACAGGAGCGAATCATGGCCAAAGCGGCGAAGAAGGCGAGTTCCACCAGGAAATCAAGCAAGAAGCCGAGGAAGGTACCGGAGGGTGAGCATATCCGTCAGCTGGCCCCACCGGCTGCCGTGCGCAGCTACATGAAAGAGCTGCTCGCCACCAAGAGCAGGAACGGCCAAGCCAACCAGCTCTTGAGTGCCGCAGCCAAGCGGGCGAGCGATCAGGGGGTCAACGTGCCCATGGTAACCATCATGGCGCGGATTTATAAGATGGCCCTGACCGATCCGATGAAGGGCCGAGTGGCCTGGGAAGACCTGCGATATTATCTTGAGGAAGTCAGCGACTTCAACAAGATCGCCCCGGAGGGACTGTTCTCGGCCGAAGAAGGTGGGCAGAAGCACAGGCGCAAGTCCAAGCAGGGCGAGATGGAATTGGGTGATCAGGCCCCAGCTGGAGCACCAGCAGAGACCACCACCGACGTTCCGCAGCAAGCCAGCAATGGCGGCGGCGAGGAACGGCAGACGATCCAATAGAGTTAGCCTCGCCCGCCGGGTCTAACCGGCGTGACCTGGGATGAGGCTAAGGTGGAGGATGATGTTGATGGTAGAGGGTCTGCCGGAGTCATCCTCCCCACTTATTGCATGCTTCGACATCGCCAGCACGACCGGCATTTGTTGGGGCGTGCCTGGAGGCAAGCCGCACGTCGCGAGCTGGAGCTTGTGGAAGGCGGGCGAAAGGCCAGCTCGCCTTTCACAATTCTGGGACTTGCTGAATGAATTTTTTCAGGACGAGCGCCCAGACATCGTGCGCTATGAAGCGCCAATGAACCTTGCTGGCATGGGCAAGGCTGGATCGAGCGAAGAGACAATCTTGTTGCTGCGAGGAGCGGTTGGTGTGTTCGAGCTTGCGGCTTACCGAGCTGGCATTAAAGACATGGGGAGCTACACTGTTTTCCAGGCCCGGAAACATTTAACAGGACAAGCTCGATGGAAGGCCAAGCATGGCAAGGCCGAGGTGATGCGGGTGGCCAAGATGCTCGGTGTCAAAGTCGAGGATACCGATCAGGCCGATGCTTTTGCTGGCTGGAGTTTTGTTTGCGGTCTATACAATCCGCGCATCGCTCACCTCAACACACCTTTATTTGGTCGTGCCCAGCCCGAGCTTTGATCTCTTTCTTCGCATCCTGATCGGGCTTGGGATCGGCATCGTGCTCGCCTTGATCGCAGCGCCGTGGATGCTTGGAATATGGGCAGTTCTGAAAGAATTTCTTTGAAAGGAAAAAGAGCGGAGCTTTATCTGCTCCGCTCTCTTCTGCCTGCCAAGCCGAGCCGGTCCGAGCTGCGCCTAAACGCACCGGGCCTGAACAGGACTAGCCGCGCCTGCCCTGCCAAGCCATGACCGATCCCGCTCGGCCCAACCTAGCCACGCCTGCCTCGCCTAGCCAAGCCGTGCCGTGCCCCGTCATGCCAGACCGCGACTGGCCTGCCTTGCCACCTCTAGCCTCGCCCGGCCGGGCCGAGCCACGCCTGCCAGATTTACCTAGCCTGATCAGGACGTGCCTCGTCAGACCACACCATGCCTGCCAATCGCGCCGTGCCGCTTACGCCTGGACGAGCCCGACCTCAACCCTGCCTGCCTCACCATGCCGCGCCCCAACGCGATTTGCCCGGTCTAGCCTTGCCTGCCTTGCCTTGTCTCAACAGGGCTCGCCCATTCATGGCTAACCCTGCCTTGCCCGCCATGCCGAGCCTCATCATGCCCTCATCGAGACTAGCCACGCCGTGCCTGCCACGCCCCATCGCAAACACACCACGTTGCGCCAGGACTAGCCACTCCCAGCCCTGCCTGCCAGTCTCGCCCAACCATGCCTGAGCGCGCCTTGCCGAGCCGCGCCTGCCCCGCCCCGCCTCATCATGACCTCGACCCTGCCTTGCCTGCCGTGCCTTGACCGGCCTAGTCGGGCCAACCCCAACAGACCGCGCCCGCTTTGCCGCAACGCGCCCAGGCTGACCTGGACAAGCCAACCCCCGCCGCGCCACGCCTGCCAGACCTAGCCTCACCCGGCCGTGCCCGGCCACACCTCGCCTGCCGTCGCCGAGCCCGGACGTGACGGACCTTGTCCCAACACTCCCCGCCCTCTTTTGACCCCGCCATGCCTGCCTTGCCTTGCGAACCTCGTCCTGTCAGACCCAGCCCCGCCATGCCTGCCTCGCCTCACCGTGCCTGATCTCACCGAGCCACGACTAGCTCCGTCGTGCCCAGCCTGCACCGCCTTGCCTCAACCGGCAGCGACTAGCCTCGTCTTGCCTGCCACGCCTCGCCAAATCTGGCCAAGCCTCGTCGAACCGCCTCGCCTTGCCTGCCAAGCCCAACCTGATCCCGCCAGAACTCGCCTGTTCGCCGACATGCCGACCAAACCCTACCTGCCAAGCCTGATCGAGCCAAAGCTGGCACTGACCAGACACACCCAGCCTGCCCCGCCTTGCCTTGACAATCCACATCGCAACCGACGCCGTGCCTCGCCTGCCATGCCTCTCCTTTCCATAGTCCAGCGTGCCTCGCCTGCCCCAACCAGCCGCGCCGTGACGAGCACTAGCTTGTCAAGCCTCGACCCTGCCTAGCCACTCCTGCCGTTGCCTTGCCTTGAGCGTGACGCGCCCTGGCTCGCCCGAGCGCACCCGTCCACGCCTGCCCAGCCTCGCCATGCCCTGCCTAATGCTAGCCATGCCGTGCCTGCCTCATCGCATCGTGCCTTGCCTATTGCTGACACATTCCACCCCACCACGCCTGCCTCACCGTGCCGCAACGAGCCAAACCTGGACATACAAGCCCGACCCAACCGTGCCAGCCATTCCTTGCCTCTCGCGCCTGTCCTGGCCCGGCCCTCCAGAACCTGCCTCGCCTGCCGTGCCGCGCCACCGACCCGTCACGTCTCACACTCACTGACCACGCCTGCCTTGCCTCAACCAGACAAACCCGCGCCCGGCCACGCTGGCCAAGCCTCGCCTCGCCTGCCGTGCCTAAACCCCGCTCCGCCTCGTCCCACCCGGCCATAGCTCGCCATGCCTGCCGTGCCCAACCGAGCCCTGACCGACCCAGCATCGACTGGCCGCGCCAGACCCAGCCTGCACCGCCTTGCCTCATGTCACCCGGACAAAGCTTGCCCGGCCACGCCCAGCCTGCCCAGCCGCGCCTGACCCGGTCATGACCAGCCGAGGCTTTGACCGACCAGACCACACCGCGCCTGCCTCGCCTCGTTGTGCCAAGCCCGATCATGACAGACCAACCTCGCCTGCCTTGCCTTGCCACCCTGATCGCGCCCTACCCGCAACGAGACGAGACATACCTTGCCTGCCGGGCCTTGCCTTATCGCGACCAGCCAGAGTCCGTCCCGCCTCTCAACCCAGGCCACGCCTGCCATGCCTCTCCACGCCTAAACCCAGTCCCGCCCAACAATCGACCAGCCGTGCCTGCCTCGTCCGCATCGGGCCTCGCCACACTCTGCCCCGCCGTGCCGCGCCTAGCCTGCCTTCTGCCAAAACCCAGCCACGCCTGCCACGCCTTGCCAAGCCTCGCTGTGCCGCAACATAAAGCGCCGAGCCCTGCCTGCCTCGCCTCGCTACGCCTGAACTACACCAAGCCATAACGTGCCACGCCGCGCCTGCCATGCCTCGCCGGTTCTCGCCCTAACGCGCCCGGTCTGACCCAGCCTCGCCTGCCCTGCCTAACCAGCGCGCACCACCACCGAGCCGGGCCTTGTCCCGCCCCGCCCAGCCTGCCAGCCCGCGCCCTACTCTGCCGAGCCGAGCCTGGACCAACGAATACCGGAACCAGCCGGGCCGACTAATGACACACCGTGCCTGCCTCACCCGACCCAGCCACGTCGGGCCACTCCACGTTCTGACGCGCCTGCCAGACCGTGCCTCGCCTAATCGAATCACGTACCGCCATGCCTCGCCTGCCAGACCTTAACTCGCCTTAGCCAGTACCCGTCCCGCCTCGACGTGCCTGCCGGGACCTGCCTTACCGGGCCATGTCTCGCCGTATCCGACTAGCCATGCCTGCCGCGCCGTGCCGAGCCTAGCCTGCCGCGCCGCGCCCAGTCAGAACCCGCCAAGCCCAGCCGTGCCTGCCTGGACCAGCCGCGCCGCGCCCTACCGACCCCACCGGGGCTGGCCTCGACCACGCCTGCCCTGCCACGCCATGCCTTTGCGAACCCTGGTCAACCCGACCCAGCCAAGCCTGCCCCACCATGCCCCGCCTAGCCGTTCCTCGACCGAACATGCCGTGCCACGCCTGCCATGCCTTGCCCTAGCTGGTCATGCCACGCCGTGTCACACCGTGCCATGCCTACCCTTGCACCATGCTCAGGAACCACTCGATGTCATCGAGTCTACGGCTCCCGCATGGACTGCGATTTCTCTGCAGATCGATGAGCAGATAAATACCGTAGTCGATTGCGAGCGGATCACGGCGTCGTGTCTTGATCAAACGATAGCCGCGCCGCTCCGCAATTCGACGAAGACGATTCTCTTGCACCTTGATATCGTTCTTCAACATCACGCAGCCATCGGCCCCGATTGGAGCGTGCTCCGGGCCGCGACCAATGCTTCGAGTGCCCGCTCCAACTGATCAGATAAACCTGGAAAACGAGAATCCAGATAACCAGTGACAGCACGCGCTCTTTCAATCGCCGATTCGCATCGTGCGATCTCAGCAAGCACGACTTTTACACTGTCCTGCCTGTTGTATTCATCCAAAGATTTCATGCCAGGAACGTGCGCTGGCAGCGCCGGATCACGAACGTAACCAACGCTTTTGATTCGAATATTGCGATGGACCACGGTGAGCGTGACATATCTGCGGATCAGCTCACCAGCTCGTTCCAGTCGCCAGCGTTCTGCAGCCGCGGCGTTGTTCAGCGTGAACAATTCTCTGTGCAGTAGAGAGTTTCGTTCTCGTCGAGCCTTGTCCACGACAGCTTGTCGTGTGATGTGGCCGTTACGGTCACGGCAGGAGAGTATCTCCTGCCGCAACCGCGCCGACTTTCTGATGGGTATTGCTCTTTTGGCCATGTTTATCTACTCCATTCCTGTCAAGCGCGACGTGACTGTTACGCCTCTTCTCCGACGTATTTCTCGTCGCTCTCGCTGCCCCTAACGACGATGCGGCGGCCGGTCTTCGGTGGCTTCTCAGCTTTGCCGTTGCGACCGCGGTGCCGACGCTGGGTTGGGTGCTGATCTTGCTCACGACGAGCCAGCTCCTGCTCGAACCAAGTCATGAGCTGCGTGGTGTCCTCGTCGTGGAAGATCGGATGGTTGTAGACTTCGGTCTGCGGCTTACGTCCCTGCTTCTTGACGATCTGCTCGAATTCGGCATTGCCGTCCTCGACGACCTTGAAAGCGCCGTATGGTCCGCCGCGCTCGCCGCGCCAGTCGCCGACGCCAACGATCATGCCAGCTGCGCCCATCAGATGGGTGATGTTGCGTTCTGTGAGCTGTGGCACGCAGTATCTCACAGTGATGCGGCATGCCCACTGCGGGAAGATCGGGCGAGTGCGCACATCGGGCGCTCTGTTCATGCCGGAGTTTCTGACCATCGCGCAGAACAGCTCCGGGATGCCGTAGAGATCGATGTTGATATCGACCACGCGAGTGAGCCGCTGCAGAGTGGCCCTGGCAGCACCAGGGACATCGACACCGGCCTGCGCGAGCGCGCCAGCAAACATGCCGTTGGGAAGGTGGAACAGGGTGGGACGCTTGTCGTCGCGATTGCGGTAGAAGCACTCGCGATACTCCTCGACGGGCATGTGCTTGAGCGTCTGTTCGAGCGCCGCCCGGTTCTCTTTGCGGGAGGGCAGCACCAGCTCCTGCCAAGCCTTGAACGGGTAGCGGTGGACGATCAGTGGTGATGTGCCCAGGACGTTGTAGCCAACATGGTTGGTGCCGATCTCCTGGATTTCGGTGACGATCTTCTCTTCCTTGGGTTTACGTGCCATTGGTAGCTCTCTCCTTCTTTGCCCCCATCCCCGCTTGGCACACAAAAATAATTTACGCAAGCGGAAAAGCACGTTTTGAAAAATAGTTTGCCCAGCAAACGGGGCTGTTTTCACGGTGTGTTCTCACCGCGGCGGGCTGGAAAGCCCTGGTACGCCTGAGTCAAGTTTTCAGAAAAGGCACATCTAGTGCCCATTCCATGCGGGTTTCTGCGATTCGATTCGCTCCAAACCCGAAAATCCAAAAGTCGATTTGCTATAATGCCCTATCAGTCGAGGTTGTCTCGGCTGCCGGGCTGTTTGACAGGTGAACCAGAACAGACAGAACCGCGGGCGGTGATGCGCCCGCGGCCCGGATCAACGTCAGTTGGTTCAGGAAGAGAGGTGCTAGGGTGAACGCTCCTGGCACAGCGGTCAAGAGCCCCGCGGAAAGGCTCAGCCGGATGGAAGCCCGGCGCGAAAAGCTTCTCGTGGTGATCGAGCGCGCCGAGCGCACGTTCGAGAAGCACGACAAGGCGGCCAAGCGGTGGCTCAAGAGGTTCGTCGATCTCCGCCGCAAGGCCAACCGGATGGACAAGGCGATCACGAAGGTGAAAGCCGAAGCCGCCAATGCCCTGGTCGAGGCGGCCACGCCTCAGCCGGAGCCGGAGGCCCAGCCGGAGCCCGCCAAGAAGAGGCGGGCCAAGCCGAAAGTGACCGAGACCACCGACATCCCCGATGCCGAGGTCTTCGGTGACAAGCTCGAAGCAGCTCTCAAGACCGAGCTGCAGGCAGCCAACAATCGGCTGGCCGAAGCCTTCAACGACTCGATGAATGGGAAAGGACCGTTCCGAGCCAAAGGCGGAGAGCCCAGCAAGGAGCAGGTAGCCGCCGAGCGGGCCAAGCGGATGAAGGCCGCAGGCTTCCATCCCGCCAAGCGATAAGACCACCCCCCAGCCCTCACCCGGCTGGGGGTTTTTTCATGTCTGTCAGCCGCTAATTGCCGGTAATTGCCGGTAATTCAATTCGTGGCGGGGAATCGGGGAATTCGTGGCGGGGAATTCCGGGAATTCGCGGCGGGGAATTCAATTCCCCTGATGACCCTGCGGTCACCCGTTATGGCGCGAAACGAATCGAGAACTGGAGCTGGTTGCTGATTCGTATTCCGATTCGGGTTTTCCCTAGTTGACTCGCGCTGCGCCGCGGTGCTCCTAATGAGCTGTTGCCGCTGCTTGCAGAAATGAAACCCCCCGGTCTTCCGGGCAAAGGAGAACCGGGGGGCCAAAGAACGAGCGGGACGCTTACGCGACGGGACTCCGCTCGCCGGTGCCTGATCGAGCAGGCTCACTCCGCCACACTGGATGGGCCACCATCCGGGGCACCCCCGTGTATAAGCACGGGGGAACTTTTTTCATAGTCGTTTTTCCCACATAGGAACACTTATTTTTTGCAAGCGTGAATCCGAGATTCAGCGCTTCCCCTGTGAAAAGCTGGGATTACTGGCCGTCCCCCCCTTGCTTTGTCCCCCGAATCGTCCCTGAAATGAGCGCGCCCGTCAGAGCGTAAACTCATGACGGGCGCAAGTCCGACCCTGGCTGCTGGTGAGAGCTGTGGGAGGGCCAGATGAATCGCAAGTACCATATCTGCTGCGATTTGCAAGCCCCCTCAGCTCACCATCCCCAGGAACAGATTTGCCGCGGAAGCGTGCTGCGGGAAGGTAGCGCTATGTCCAAAAAGTTAATGCGGCTTCGGCTTAAGCGTGCTCGCAGGCTTACGAAAACCCTACTTCATGTAGCCGCATCAAAAGCTGGTCGTCCATCGCTTCCTGGCACCTTTGGGCCAGCGAGTGGGGGGCGCTCTTTCACAGCCGAAGAAATCAAGGCGTGGGAAAAAAAGAACGTGGTGGATTAGGAGCCCACCACGAAGCCAGAGTACCGTGCAGTTCAGCGCACACCGATCCGACTGCATTGGATGGCGATGCCCTAGAGATGGGAGGCGTCAAGGGCAAGGGGCTGGCGAATCTGCGCGTCCCGTAGACGCAAGCGGCCCACTCGCGACGGGCCGCCATAAAAGGCGCAGACGTGGCGATAGTCACACGGTCGAGATCGCGACGACCGGGCCGAAGGCCGGGATTTATCCGGGCCTTTGGTGGCTCGTGGGCTCAGCAGAGCTGAGCGATTTACGAAGGACAAACTGAGTCTAATTTTCTCGGTATAGAAAGTGAGTCACCAAAGGAAGAATCAAAGTGAAGAAAGAAAGTAAGAATCTGAGTAGGGCATCAAAAACGACATCGAGATCGTTGTTGCCGATCAATTATCAGGAGGCCCGCGTGGCGATAAGTCGGTGTGTCAAGATTGACGAATGCAAGGACTGGGCTGACAAGGCGCTTGCGCTCAAAAGTTACGCGAAGCAAGCGAACGACCACGAGCTTGAGGATAAGGCGCAGCGGATTCGGGATCGGGCGATCCAGCGCGGTGGGGAGCTGCTCAAGCAGATCAAGCCGGAGAAAGGTGGTCGCCCAAAAACTGGTGCCCTCGGGGGCATGAGTTCTCGGAAAGCCGCTGCGAAGAAAGCTGGCATCAAGCCAAAGCAGATGACGCAGATGCTCCGCGTGGCGAATGTCCCAGAGGAGCAGTTTGAGGAGAAGGTCGAGGCGTCACCGCCAGCGACGGTGAAAGAACTCGCAGAGTTGGGGACAATCAAGAACAAGCGTGTTGAACCAGAGCCGTTTCGGAACGAGTATCTCGATTGGACTCAAGCTGTTCGTCATCTTGCGTCGTTGCCTCATTGTGGTTTGGCGGTTCTTGCCAAGCGTGATCCATATCGCATAGCTGAACTGGTGGATGAATGTCAGCAGGCGCGTTCAAATCTCGAACAATGGCACAAGGAGTTGACTCATGAGCAAACGGAAACCGTTGAAGTCAGCAACCCAGCGAGTTCGATCCTTGATCAATGAAGCGCGGATTTGTTGCGACCGGCCTAATTCGCAGCCAACGATCACTAGAAAGATGATGACGTTCAAGCGTTATCTCGACCAGATCGAGGATGACCAGCAGGTCCGTCGTCATTTACTGGCATTGGGTTTAGGGGTTGAAGTCAGGGCATTGCTGAAAAATACCAGTGATGAGGATGGTGGCACTATCTTTCATGGCTGCACAGAGCAGCAGATTGAGATGTGGCCGAAGCATTTGCAGCCACTAATCAGAGACATTGATCGTGCTCGTGTGTTCATCCCATCACTCGGTGACTTTGTAGCACTAGAGCCGGAAACGCTCTCAAAAGAGCAGATCAGTGAGGCTGGCGCGTATCTTGTTGGTAAGGGCCAGGACTGCATCCGGGTTGGTAATCAGCTTATTAAGCTTTCTCAGGCTGTGTGATGTCACAGCGTGACAGCGGCTATGCGCGCAAGCGTGATGATGCCTACTACACACCAGTATGGGTGACGCAGGCATTGATCCCGCACATCCCGACGCGGATCAGCTCGATATGGGAGCCTGCAGCTGGTAAGCCCGGCAAGCAGGCGATTGCGGAAGAGTTGATGAAGGCTGGTTACGATGTTCTGTGTTCTGACATCGGCTACGGCATCGACTTTCTAGCCGAGATGCAGACACGGGACGCGGTGATCACCAATCCACCGTTCAAGCTGGCGGCTGAGTTTATTTACCGGGCATTGTTAGTGACGGAGCCGAAGAAGGGGTTTGTGGCGATGCTGCTCGCCACCGACTTCGACCATGCCAAGACGCGGCGCTATTTATTTGGTGGTTGTAAACAGTTTGCGAAGAAGCTTGTCTTGACGAGAAGGATTGTTTGGTTCGAGCCTATGATCAATTCACCAAGCTCGAATCACGCATGGTTTATCTGGGACTGGCAGCGAAAGATCGTGCCGTCAATCGCGTACTATTATGACGAAGGAGAAGAGCATGGGAATGAAGGATCAGCTCGGAGATCGGCCGTACGGCGATCTCTTCGGAAACAGGCCGCCACCCCCTAGACCGCAACCTGACGGCAAATCGCTCAAGGAAGAAGGGCTTGGTCTCGTCAAGGTCAATGCCGGGGATTGGTTTGGTAAAGCACTGATGATCATCGCTGGCTTGCCGCGCGGTTGGGTTGGACTGCCGGAAGATTGGCGAGAGATCATCGTCGAGACAATTGGCCACCCACACCATCACAACGCCTGGGGCAGCCTCACGAGCACAGCCCGTAAACATGGTCTTGTTGCACTGACCGGCGTGCGTCGGCCGATGCAGGACCCTACCAGCAAAGCAAGGATGACAGACGAATATAGGAGAACATGATGAGCTTCGAGCACTTCTGGTCGATCTATCCTCGTCGGATAGCCAAGTTCAAGGCAAGGACAGCTTGGGACAAGGCATTGAAATTTTCATCGGAGGAGGAGATACTGGATGGTGCTCGACGCTACGCAATAGAACGGCAGGATGAGGATCAGCAGTACACCAAACATCCGGCGACGTGGCTCAATGGCGGATGTTGGATGGATGATCCCGGAAGCAATCGAACCGGTTCTGATCGAATGGGTGTGATGAATCTGGCTAGTGAGCTTAGAGAGAGTAATGGCCGAAAGTACGAATATAGCACACCGGATTTCTTCGCGGACGCCAGCCCACAGCCACGAAGCTCGCGACATCATTGAGCGATGCTTGTCTGGTGCTGTGTGTGATGGCAGCACGGATTATAAGATCGCC
>Ga0126379_10000273_pt1 | contig 27855 bp, 31 predicted proteins | sample PanSoiMetPlot_24_FD_92640 | JGI IMG/M metagenome (GOLD analysis project Ga0126379, IMG submission 92640) | Tropical forest soil microbial communities from Panama - MetaG Plot_24 | ecosystem: Environmental > Terrestrial > Soil > Tropical forest > Bulk soil | place: Panama | collected 2016-02-17
CAGCCCGATCACGGCCGCTCGCTGATGCTGCCGGGGGTGAGCGAGTCGCCCATGCCCAACAGTCCCTATCTCACGGGCGGGAACAAGCCCTTGCCCAACTCGGGCTTGAAGTATCTGAACAGCCCGGCTCCGAAATTGCGCGTTCCGAGGCCGCGAAAGTTGCGCGTTCCGCGCGTGAAGGGACGCGGAGTACGCATCCCGCGTGGCGGCCTCGGTCCCTATTCCAAGTAGGAGGAGCGATGGCCTTCACACCCAAGCCACAGAAGACTCCGGCCAAGTCCCCGGACATCTTCACCGCCAAGAGTCAGATCATCCAGGACCCCTCAGATGCTCATACCTCGCAGATTCCCTTCGGCCAGGAGCGTGGCCCGGCCTACTCCGGGAACTTCCCCCGCACCAGCCGCACGGGACGCAAACAGTCCAACTTCTGATCTCTTTCCTCCCACCAAGGAGGAGATCGCCATGGACATCGCGCTGGAACTCCAGGGCGAGGCTGAGGCTGTGCCCGGGGACCAGGGGTGGCAGTTGTTCCGCGACGAGCGCCCTCCGCCGCGCAAGGAGATGACCATGTCCGAGCACCTGGAAAGGAAGAGCCGTGGTATCTACTGAACGCATGTGCCTGAACTGCGGGCACTGGTACGACGCCAAGAAGAGCGAGTGCCCGCTGTGCGGCAAGCCCAAGCACGCCTTCAACAAGTGGCTGCGCACGGCGCAACTCAACGCCAACCTGTATGAGCAGGCAGAGCGAAGCGAACAGGCCGACACCCTCCGATACTGACCTGCTCGCAGGTCTGGTCTCGGGCACGAGCGATCCGCTCAAACACCACCTGCTCGAAAACCCCGACCTGTTCATCGTGCACTACTTCCCGGCCGCCATCCAGCGGTTGGAGAACTTCCATCTGCGCCTGATCGAAACGGTCACCACGCAGAGCCGGGCGCTCATCCTCTACCCGGCCACGCACGGCAAGACCACCTTGGTCTCCACCCTGCTGCCCATCTGGGCGATCTGCCGCAACCCCAACATCCGCATCGGGATCGTGGCCAAGAACGAGGCCGACGCCAAGGACATCATGCGCGCGATCCAGGCGGAACTGCTCTCCAACGAGGACCTGATCAACGACTTCGGCCCCTTCTACAACGACAACCGCAAGGCGGCCTGGTCACTGGAGCGCCTGGACGTGGCCAAGCGCACCAAGAAGCACAAGTCGGCCACCATCCGCGTGTTCGGCTCCGGCTCGCGCAACACGCTCGGGTACAGAACCGACTGGGTGATCTGTGACGACGTGGTGAACCAGGACAATTCCGGCACCCCGGATCGTCGCTACTCGCTGCGGCAGTGGTTCAACCAGAATGTGCGCACGATGAACGAGGACCCGGCCGCGCCGCTCACGGTGGTGGGCACGCTGTTCGACCCCGAGGACCTGTACCACGACCTGTACGAGATGACCTACCCGGACACCGGGCAGCCGGTGTACTTCACGCAGCGCGAGGATGCCATCGTGGACGAGGAGAGGCAGCAAACCCTGTGGCCCGCCCGCTGGCCGTGGAAGCTGCTGATGGAGTTCAAGGCCGAGATGGGCACGCTCGACTTCAACAAGAGGTTCAGGAACATCGCGGTCGATCCCTCACGGCAGGCGATCAAGGAGCAGTTCATCACCGGGGGCTGGTCGCCGGAGACCAAGACCTCCCATCCCGGCTGTCTGGACGAGGGCTACGTCGTCGGCCAGTATGACCCCGGGTGGATGCGCTGGGCCGGGTTCGACCCTGCCGTCGGCCTCACGCGCACGGCCAAGTTCTGTGCCCACGTCATGCTCGCGGTCGGCTCCTGCCCCAAGCACGACCAGTGTTACTGGGTGGTGGACGTGGAGCGCGGCCAGTACACGCTCCCGCAGCAGGCCGACCTGGTGATCGCCAAGCATGACGAGTACGGCGCGCACCAGTCCGTGGTGGAGGCCAACTCCTACCAGGGCGGGCTGATGCAGGTGATCCAGGAACGGATGGATCGAGCCGGGAAGCAGTTCAGGATCATGCCCCACTACACCACCCGTACTAACAAGCCTGATCCCGAGACCGGGGTGCAGGCCATGTCTCCCTGGTTCGAGAACGGCAAGGTGCACATCCCCTGGGGCAATCCTGAGTCCAAGCGCAAGATGAAGCAACTGATCGAGGAGTTGATCTCCTACCCCGACTACCGGACCTCCGACACGGTGATGGCGTTCTGGTTCGCCTGGCGCGCCTCGCAGGTCGGAGGTGCGCGCTACAAGAGCTTCTCCCGGCTGGACAAGAAGCCGCTCCGTTATGCGCCCAACCCTCGGAGAAGGGTGTTGGTCAATCCCTGGTACGCCAAGAAGGAGGAAGACGAACTTGCCTGAGAAGGCCACAGCCAAGAGCAAGATCGCCGCCGAGGACGACATTCCTCGCGTCCAGCCAACCGAAGAGACTCCCAAGGACACGACCGGGTACGTCATCTGGGACAAGGTCGATGCCAAGATCATGGCCGGGCCGTTCGCGGAGGAGGACCAGGCCGAGGAGGAGCTTCCCGCTGTCGCACAGCGCAGTGGCAACCCCAACGTGGCCGATCCCGCTGCCCGGCTCACGGTCGAGAGCGTCACGCTCGGGGCCGCGCCGCAGCCCGAATAGGAGAACACCTTGCCCGTCACCTATGACGACGCCCGTGCTCTGCGTGAGAGCCTAGAGGCCGACTACTCCGAGCGTCACGCCACCCACCGCCAGTTGCGCGATTTCTGGCATGGCCGCTACTGGAACAACGGTGGCTCGGAGGACGCGCGCGGGATGCGGAACAGCAGCATCTCTTCCATCTTCCGCGACCTACGCGCGCGCTCGTCGGACTTCGGCCCGGACGTGCTCTTGATCCACAACGTGCTCCAGCAGGTGTGCGTCAAATACCAGACGTACCTGTCGCCCCTGCCCATGATCCGCGTGTATACGGACACGGGCGACAACCAGGACCTGAAGCGCAAGCAGGCGACGCTGAAAGAGCGATACCTGTACGGCTTGTGGGAAGCCGGGAACATGGATCAGATCTTCAACAAGGCGGCCTGGTACCTGCCGCTCATGGGTGACGCCTTCCTGGGCATCTGGCCCGACTTCGACTCCAAGATGCCCGTGCCCATCATCCGCTCCCCCGAGTACGCCTACCCGCTGCCCTCCTTCGACGGGCAATCCACGGACGCGATCATCTTCTGCTGGAAGATCAGCGAGGGTCAGGCTTCGCGCACGTTCGGGTACGTGCCCGATCCCATGCAGCCGAAGCGCAACTGGTTCTCACGCGGCCCGGCCAAGGAGGGCGACATCTCCCGCTCGGTGGAGGTAATGGAGTATTCGGATGAGAACGAGTTCCATCGCTGGGTGCAGGGCAAGGAAGTCAATGGCGTCGTGCACGGCCTGGGCTTCAACATCTTCGACCAGATGGGCTTCATCGGTGTTCCGGACGAACCCTGGAATCACAGCGCGGTCGAGCAGGCGGTCAGCCTGGTGGAGATGGGCAACGCCCTGTACTCGCTGCTGTTCCAGGCCGTATACGACAACGTCTTCCCCAAGCTGGTGTTGAAGAACCCGGCCATGGCCCGGAGCAGATCGAGATGGGGCCGGGCGCGGTCATCCCCGTCAATGAGGGTGGCGACGTGCAGTGGCTCCATCCCCCGGTGGAGGCTGTCCAGTCGCAGGTCGGCTTCCTAGGCGTGAACGACCAGAACATCAAGCAGGCTACCGCCATGCCGGACGTGAACTTCGGCCAGTTCCGCGCCAGCATCATCACCGGGAAAGCGATCAACGAACTCCAGGGAGCCGGGACGGGATCGACGGTGGAGATGGTGCAGGCCTGCGGCCTCGGTGACGCCATCGTCAAGTGGAACCAGAAGGCCATCTACATGGGCCAGAACATGTTCCCCACCGACAGCATCCGTCTGTTCGGGCAGATCCCGCTCTCCATGGCCGACTTGAACCCCAGGAACTTCTCTCTCACCTTGAAGGGACAGCAGTTGATCGGCTCCGGGCGCAACGACGTGATCTTCATGCCCGCCCTGAACATGCACGAGAAGATCGTGATGAACCTCCAGATGGCGGGTGGCGGGCTGGTGTCCAAGAAGTACCAGCGCGAGCAGGTGGGCATCCCCGACAACGAGGCCATGTCCGAGGAGATGGTGCAGGAGGCGTTCGAGGACGCCGTTGTGGGCGGGCTGGTCAATCAGTTCCTCCAGTCGGGGGCGCAGCCCGGCCAAGCCGCTGGTGTGGAACAGCAGGCCATCGGCTATCTGGCCGGTGCCACTCCAGGCGGCGCGGGTGCGCCCGGCGGCCCGCCCGCTCTGCCACCTGGTCCTCCCGGGCCGGGTGGAGCGCCCCCGCCTGGCGGAGGTGGTCCGGGCGGTGGAGGTGGAGGTCCGGTGTACGGCCCGCTCCAGCCCGGTGCAACCGGACAGGCCGTGTCCCCGGCACTGCGCATGCCGCCTGGTGCTCCACCTCCCGGTGGAGGGCCGCCGGTCGGTGCCGGTGCTCCCGGCCCCGCACCGGAAGGTGCGACTCCGCCCGAGGTTCCGCCCGAGGCTCCCACGCAGACGCCCGGCACCATCTCGCTCCAGCAGGCGGCCGACGCCGTGCGTGCGGTCGATGGCATCACCGGCAAGGTGTGGCTGGTCGGCCAGATTGTGGACGAGGGCGAGGCCAACGCCTCGGTGGAGATCGACGTGTCCAAGACGGAGGACAAGCAGACGCTCACCGACGCGCTGCCCTTCCCCACCACCATCCATGTGGTCACCTCTCCGCCCAGCGGCGAGCCGTTCCTGGACGTTTCCCCGGGCACGGACGGCTACGACGTACAGAACGCCGGAGCCTCCGGCCCCAGCGGGCCTTCTCCCGAGGAGATGATGGGCGGTGGCGGCCCACCCGCAGGCCCATAACCCCTCCGGGAACAACCAGTTCGGAACGCCGCCGGATGCCTACGGCAACGTCGAGCGCCTGACCGAACTGCAAAAGGAGGCACCGATGTCTGGTGCCCCGGTTCCCGGCATCACTGCCCCGCAGCGCGCGCAGCGCGCGGGCGCGAGTGGACGGGTGGCGCAGCAGGAAGCACAAAACCAGGCGGCCATGGCCGCTGCGGTGCAGGCCATGCAACAGGCCAGTCCCACCGATCCGGCCGTGCCGCCCACCAACGTCACCTGGCAGACCATCGCCAACATTCCCGGGGTCAGCCCCATAGCCCGACAGATGGCGCAGACCGCGTCAGGAGGTGCACATGCCATACGGCAGCGGAGGCGGAGGTAGCTACAGAAGCCGTCGCTACTCCGGCGACTGGCGCGTGGACATCCTGCGCCGCCTCAATCTCCCGGTTACCCGCAACAACCTGCGCCTGCTGTGGGCGTGGCAGCGCGCCGAGGGCGGCGACTCGGCGCAACGGCACAACTGGCTGAACACCACGCAGAACATGCCGGGAGCCTCCTCCATCAACTCGGCCGGTGTGAAGCGATACCGCTCGTACGCGCAGGGGATCAACGCCACCGTGCGCACGCTGCGCTACGGCAACTACTCGCAGATCCGTTCGCTGATGCAGGCCAACGCCTCCCCGGTTCGCACCGCGCGCGCGGTGGGAGCATCTCCTTGGGGGACCTCCGGCTCGCTGATGGTGTCCGTACTGCGCGGCGACCCGGGCCATGGACGCTCGGCCGCTGGTGGAGGTCGTGGCCCCTACGTCAATGGCTACGCGGGACTGACACGGGGGAGGATCGACCAAGGGGTCGATTTCTCCGGCTCGGGCTGGATACGCGCCATTGGTCGTGGAATCGTCACGCGCGCCGACCACGGCGGGACGGGTTGGCCCGGGATCGGCGGGATGCTGGTGTACCACTTGACCAGCGGCCCCTTGCGCGGGGCGAACATCTTCATCGCCGAGGACGTGAAGCTGCACGTGCGTGTGGGGCAGACGATCCGTGCCGGGCAGCGCATCGCTTTTGCGACCGGCGGGCACACCGGGATCGAGACCGGCTTCTCCGACCGCCACGGCACTCCGCTCGACCACTCCTGGTACGTCAATCAGGCCGACGGGACGCCCACCAAGCACGGGAAGTTGTTCAACCGCTTCCTGGACCAGCTCGGTTCTGGTGGAGGCTTCGGCGGGGGAGTGCCCGGCGGGGGCGGTGGAACCGGGCCGCCTCCGGTGTCCAGCGTGACCGGACCGTCGGGGATGCAGAGCGTGCTCGGTCGTCCCCTTTCCCCCGACCAGTACGCGCTCACCAGCGCGGCCATGCCCGGGGACGCCACCATGCCGGACGTTTCTCTCGACTCGCCCGACTACACGCAGTTGGCCGACCTGTGGAACCAGGTCTCCAACGGCCCCTATGCCTCACCGGACTCTCGCATGATGGCGCAGAACGCCTCATTCCTCCAGCGATCACAGGGAGTAGGAGCCTAGATGCGCGCAGCCACGCCCGCTGGTCCCACTCAGGAAAAGAAGAAGAAGCGTCGGCCAGCGCCGGTTACCCCGACGCTGTCCGATGTCGCTTCCGGCGGGCGTCGCAACTACCGTCGCCCGCCTCCCCCGGCACCTCCACCACGCTCGGACATCGTCTCCGGTGGACGGCGCGACTACCGCCCGCCTCCGCCACGTCCCCCGCGCCCGGCGGGGGCGGCCATCTCCGATGTCCTCTCCTCGCATGGGTACGAGATGCAGCAGCCCACCCCGGGAGAGACGACCGGCCGCCAAGGGGAGAGCGCGCCTCCGCATCCCACCCTGGCCAACCTGGGCATCGACCGCTCCCTGGCCGACTTCAACCAGGCGCTCGACACCACCTTCGCTTCGCACCAGCAGGCCTACGGAGTTCCGCCTTCGCCCAACCTGGCGCTGGACATCGCGCGCTCGCCCTTGCAAGCGCCGGAGATCCCGGCTCTGTTCCAGGTCCCGGGCAATCCCTCCCTGGCCGAGGCGCGTGGGATCAACCTGGCCGACCGGCGCGACAACCCCAACAAGCACTTCTGGATCAGGGAGGACGGCAGACTCGATTTGCCCAACCCCATAGCCGGGGCGATCAACAAGATCCTGTCCGACATCTCCGGGGCGATGACGCCGCCCACCCATCTCGACCACGTGCGCAAGACGCAGACGCAGCCGCACGTCCCCAACATGCTCCCGGACACGCTCTCCTCCAGGCGCGCTGCACCGTCCCTCGCCGCCGAGAAAAGCTCCTTCTTCTCCTTCGCTGGCGGCCCGGGTGCGCGGGACACCTTTTACGGGAAGCCGGTCAAGCCCAAGCCACCCAAGCTGGGCAAAGCCCCGGCCATGGTCAGCGATGTCCTCTCCTCGCACCCGGCTCCGAGCGGGCTGCTGCGCTGGATGCCCAAGAAGGGCATGACGCCGCACGAGTTCCAGAAGAAGTACCCGTACATCTCCATGAGCACGCTGGGCGTGACGGGATTCAGCCCGGACAAGCTGACGCAAGCCTTCGATGACCTGGTGAAGACGCCCGTCGATCCGGCCACCGCCAACATCATCTACAACGGCTACAACCTGCCGCAGGCAGAGGAGTTTGCGCGCCAGGCCATCGCCGGTCAGCTTCTCATCAAGGGGTCCACGATCCGCAAGCAGATCGTTGGCACCCCGCCGCAGAACATCGACAAGATGCCTGCTGAACAGGCCAACTTCATCCGCTCGGCGCAGCAGTTCATACGGCTGTCGGGGTCGGCCAAGTACATGAGCCAGTTCCAGAGCGCGCTCCAGAAGGAGTACCCGAACTGGTTCGGCGATCTCCCCACTGACGGCAACTTCAACCACACCTGGGCAACGCGCTACGCCCACCTGCGCTCCTCGGCCGACTTCGGGGACAAGGTGACCAAGCAGATGGCGTCCTCGAACAACCTGTCCGTGCACGACTTCCTCCAGGCCTGGCGCAACAAGGAACACCTGATGAAGACCGCGCGGCTGTACGGCGGCGGCCCGCGTGCGACTGTCTTCATCGAGCACATGCCCATCGGCACGCTCGTGCACCCCCATTCCATGTGGGGATCGTCCCTCGACCTGATGAAGTACCTCACTCGCAACGTGGGCAAGGGGCCGTGGTACGCGATGCCGGTGATGGCTCCGATGACGCTGGCGCAGAACGTGCTCGGTCTGAGCGGCGACCTGCTCGCCGGGGGCATCGACCAGTACAAGGCCTACGGTGAGGCGGTGGGGATCATCCTCCACCACACCGGGGACATCTGGGGCAAGGGCAACGGGTCGAAGTCGCAGCAGCAGATGAAGAACGAGCTTGCGCAAGTCCTGTCCGGGGCAGCCGGGAAGGTGGGCTGGGCGCAGCTTGCGACCTCGCTCGCGGCCGGTACTCCCGTCGGAACCGGGATCGACCCGCTCAACTCCGTGCTGGACATCGCGGGCGACATCGGCACCATGGGCGGCCCCTTCACCCGCACGATGGGCGAGACCGTTGTGCCCGGGATGGGCGAGCACGCCTTCCTGAAAACGTCCCGCTTTGACATGGGGGCCAACGCTGCCTATGGCGAGATCGCCTCGCGCGGCATGGGCGAGGGCGCTGGCTTCGCCTCACAGATCATGGGCGGCGGCAAGGGCTTCATCGCCAAGTACGGCCCCATGGTGGAGAAGGGGACGATGAGCCGCGACGAGTGGAAGGCCAAGCTCGCACAACTGCTGGACAAGGGCAGGATCGTCGGCAAGGACGAGCACGGCCATCCGGTGAACGAGTACGTCCCGCAGACAGAGCACGACCACCCGTTTCCGGACCTGACCAGCCCGGACATCCCCACCAAGAACCCGCGCTGGCAGAACATGAAGGTGCAAGCCCGCACCATCACGGACACTCTCTCCGACAACTCGGGTGTCGGGGGACGCTTGCACGGCTTCGCCACCTCCGCCCGCCAGTTGATGGCGCACGCTTCTTTTCCCGGTCGGCACGGGCACATCTACGACCCCAACCTCGACCGGCGCATCTACGACTACGCCATCCACTACTTCCGTGACCCCAAGCTGGCGCGCCAGTGGCGCAGCCGCCTGGTGGTCGCGCAGGGCAAGCAGGACATCCCGGCTATTCAGGACCTTCAGCAGGAGATCCTGGACAAGGTGAAGACCACCTTCACCAACAAGCAGGCCGAGCAGATCCCCGAACCCTTCAAGGGCACCTTCATCACCGAGGCTCCTTCCCGTTTCTACCTGCCCACGCCCGGGAGAACGATCAACCCCACCGCCTCCACAGCGGATTACCTGCGCGGGTTGTCGTATGCGGCGCAGGGAGTGTTGAATCGCATCGGGGCGGTGCAGCGCGAGTTCGTCGTCTCTGGTTTCCCGGCTTCCATCACCCTGTTGGAGAAGCACGCCATCGCCGACTACGGCCGTGCGCTCCTGGGCGGAATGGGACGGCGCGAGATCCGCGAGATGTCCGGTAACTACGAGGACTGGCTTGGCATGTTGGAGCACGACCCCAACATGTATCGCCAGTGGGCCATGTTCACCTCTCGCATCCGCCTGGGCGAGCAGCAGTGGCAGTTGGCGCAGAACAAGGTGCACCAGGTCAGCGAGTTCTCCACCGGAGACATCCTGGCGGGCCACGAGCCGGGCAAGCTGGGCGGCATCATTCCGCCCCGGACGGCGGAGACCAAGTTCCCCCCCGAGGAGCGGTTCATGTCCGTGCAGGGGGTCATGCGGCAGCCCGTTACACCGCACGGGCGCGCCGCTGCGGTCAATCGCTACATGGTCACCGCTGCACAGTACGTGCGCAACATGCTCAACGACCCTGCTCTGGAAGCCCTCAGCGCCTCCACCCCGGACAACCTGCGTGAGGTAGAGCAGTTCATACTCCGCGATCCCGACTACCGCTCGCGGGCGTTCAGCGAGTTCGAGAAGACGGCCAAGTCCAACCTGGCCGGGCCGGTCTCGATGGGGCAGCGATTTGCCACGCAAGCCCCGCGCGGGAAGATGGGAATCGAGCCGTGGAAGTTGGAGGCGGTCAAGCTCCAGGCGCAGGCGATGTGGGATCGCTACCACGAGTTCGTCACTGCCGGGAAGAAGGCTGGAATCGCCGACCCGGTACGCGAGGCGAAGGCGAGCTACCAACTCACCGAACCGCCTGTTGGCCGGGGGATCAAGGGATCACGCGAGGACTTGGCCGACCAGAAGTTGGCCGACTGGCTCACCGCCAACAAGCTCGACTTCCACGTCTACCACGGGCTGGTGCAGGCTCCGCCGCTGCCCATTGAGAACTACATGCAGAAGCTCATCAAGGCGCAGATGTACCCGAACAAGGGCTATCGCACGCGGCTGGGCATGAGGACGTTCAAGCGCCACTACTACGAGTTGATCAAGGCGGGCTGGGACCCGAAGGATGCGGGCCTGGCCAGCATGTGGACGGCCGAGCACGTGGTCAAGTTCCACATGCTCGACTTCACCGACATGCTCCAGTTGGAGCAGACCTTCCGCTGGCTGTACCCGTTCGCTACCAAGCACCGCCTGTACTGGAAGTATCTCTTCCGTGCAGCCGCGCAGCGTCCCGGCTTGCTGGTCGCGGCCGGGGACATCAAGCACATGCTGGACAACCAGGGCAACTACACGGTGAATGTCGGCGGTGTCCCTTTCAACATCCCGGTTTACCACCTCACCTGGATCAACTCCAACCAGTACCCGGACGTGAACCCCGCCATCGGCAAGCTGTCCGACTTCATCAACGCTCCCGGTTTCATCAACGCGGGCGAGGCGGTCACGGCCACGGGCGGCAACGTGGTCACCAAGTACGACGCGCCCGCGCGCATGTGGTGGCGACTGTGGGAACTGCACCACAACCCGACCATGTCGCAGGGAGCGGCCATCTCCGGCCTGACCGAGATTCAGAAACGCTCCTTCTTCTCCTTCGCCAACACCTTCTCCGCCGAGTACATGGCCACGCACAACGGGCGCATCCCGCCCAAGCACGTCGTGTTGCAGCACGCGATGCTGCAACTGGCCTTTCGTGGGACCATGAACGCCTTCACCATCATCCCGGGCCTGCTGCCCTACGACCCCAAGGCCAAGGCCGACCTGAAAAAGCAGCAGATCCAGTACGACAAGCTGCTGAACAACCCGGCCAAGTACGGCGACGAGGCCGCCAGCCGTTTCCTGGATGCGCACCCACAGCTTGCGCTCTCCTTTCACCAGACCGGGGACACGGTGGCGTACTCGCACACGCTTAGCTTTCGCAAGTCCCTGAGTGAGTCCCTGCAACGCTTTGACGAGGTATCGCAGGTGATCTCAGATCGCATCATGCGTACCGGGCGCTACACCCCCGCTGACATGGCGCAGTTCCGCAAGGCGCAGCAGGCGCACTCCAAGCGCATAGACGAGATCCTGTACCAGGACGCCAAGAACTGGCCGGGGGATTTCCAGTACCCCAAGGGCAAGGTCGATCCCTCCACGCACACGGTGATCGTCCCGGGACCGCTGGGGGTGCAATTCAACTCCTCCAAGACCATCGACCTCGTGCGCCAGAACATTCACAACCTCGCCCCGGGGATGTCGCAGCAGGAGTTGCGCAAGCACGCCATCGGCTCCGACTACACGGACACGATCCACACCATCGCGGTGTTGAAAGAGAAGGAAGCCGGGATGACCGGCAAGCGCATGAGCCTGAAAGGGTTGCCCTCGGCATCACAGGCGCTCGCGCGCAAGTTCCTGGGCCGCGACCTGCCCACGGTCGGGCTACAGAAGGACCAGATCGACAAGGTCATCCGTGGCCTGGAGGATCAGGCCTCGCGCTTCTACAACTACCCCGTCGGTGGCCCGATGCAGTTGCAGGACAAGTATTACCGCCAGCACGTGGTCCCGATTCGGAAGAAGTTCGCTGAGCTTTACCAGCTTGCCAAGGTGTACCCCTCGGACACGCAAGGACTTGCCTACTCGCAGTGGCGCGCGTACATGGATGCGAAGGACCACCCGGTAACGATGACGGTGAAGATCGACGGCAAGGAGCGGCGGATCAGGATGGCCTCCCCGGTGCGCATCGGGTTCGAGCTTTCCACCCCCGGGCAGCAGCAGCAGACCATCGCGCACTGGACCGCCGACCAGTGGGAGCACCTGCCCCGCTTCGCCAAGGAGAAGCTGGGCTACAAGATCAGCCCCGGCGCGCAGCGTGGGTGGCAGGCGTACACGCTCATCCAGGAAGCCTTGAAGGGCGGCGCGGACTGGCGCATCGCCAACAACCAGTTGCACCGTCAGTTCGGGTTCTACGTGCAGCCGCTCCCGGCCAGCTTCGACACGCGCGGGCTAAAGCAGACGCTCGCCAAGGTGATCCGCGAGCACCTGGACGACATCAAGGGCAACCTGGGGCCGAAGTACGGCCCGGAGTGGTACAAGGACTACCAGTTCTCGCAGACCAAGAAGGTGCACCAGCTAGAGCAGTTGAACGTCGGTGGCCACCTCGACCCGCGCTTTCAGCACATCCTGACCGTCGCCCGCAACTTCAACACCTCCTTCAAGCCCTGGAAGACGCACTACGCCGACACGGTCAAGAAGGCGTGGCGAACCGGGTACTTGTACTACCCCAACTCCAACCGCATCATTGACCTGAAAGCGGCCGGGCTGGACACGCTCCCGCAACTCCGTGCCTGGGTGCAGCAGCAGCCGCTCTGGTTCCAGGACCTGGTCGTGCAGCAGAACCCGAACTTCCTCGGGGAGCTTACGAATTGATGGCCGGGCCGATCAAGATCCCGCCGCCTCCGCCCACCGGGGGCGGCAAGCACAAGCCGAACAAGCAGCACTTCTACAACCTGTTCATCCACAAGTACGGGCTGCACAACCAGTGGGCCGACATCGTCTCGGCCGCCGGGGGAGCCAGGAACGTAGACCCGCTCTACTTCGCTGCCTACCTGGTGCGCCGGGGACTGACCAAGTCCAGCCAGGGCCAACTCAACCGGCTGGCGCAACGCTTCGGGCACACCCTTGCCACCAGGGGGACGAAGACGTACTCGTCCGCCTACCGCGAGGTGACCACCGGGAAGTTCAAGGGCTATTTCAACCTGGGATACTTCCAGTCCAAGCCGGGACCGGAGCAGACGGCGGGCGCGACCGTGCGCGGCGCGAACGCGCGCGACCCCGTGTTCAAGTGGAAGGGCAAGCCGCTGGTGATCGCCGGGGAGACTTACCACATCTCCGACATCGCCCACTGGTCGCAGCGCATCGGTGAGTATTACGCCGCCTGGTCACCGCACCGACCCACCATCGCCAACGTGGTGCACGACCTGCAACGCTTCGGCACCGACGGAGTGGGCGGCTACCGCTGGAAGAAGATGATGGCTGCCCGGCCCGGTTTTTACCACTCGCCCATCTGGAGATCGAAGTCGCTCGACTACATAGCCGTGTGGCAGCAGATATACGGGCGTGGTGGGGTCAAGGCTCCGCGCAAGCTGGTCAAGCAGGCCATCGTGAACGGGCTGACGCAGGGAGCGTTCCAGCTAAGGGCGCAACAGTCGCCCAAGTTCAAGAACTCGCAGACGGTCAAGGACCGCATGGACGCGCTCAGGACCACCTACGAAGGGATCATGGGCGCGGCCACCAATCCCAAGGACCTGAAGAAGGAGAACGCCTTTCTCCAGCACGCGGCTATCCAGAACTGGAGCGATGTGCGCATGACCTCCTTCTTGCGCAACGTAGACAAGAACCCGGCCTACCGCGCCTCCTACGAGCAGCACGCGCTGTTCGCGGCCATCACCGGCTCGTTCGGGTACGACCCACAGGCGAAGGAGTTCATGGACCCGCAGGCCGTACAACAGCAGCAGGCGTATCCCTTTGTCCCGGTTGGGGGCATAGGTGCGAACGCCGTCACTCTCCAGAACGGTCAGGCTCCCGGCGTCACGCCGGGCGCGCCGATGGCTCCGCCCTTCCCCATGCCCTTCGGGGGCAGCGATCTCCAAGCCGGGATCGCACAGGCTCCTACTCCACAGGCAGGTCCGTAGATGCCAGCCGCCGCAGGATCAGGTACTCCCGCTGGTGGGGCCGAAGGCGGAAAGGGCGGAAAGGGTGGTGCTGGCAAGCCTCCCAAGGTTCCCAAGGGGAGCGTGGACTGGTACGGCTTCTGGCACAACACCATGGGCTTCGACCAGGCCACCGCGATCAAGGCGGCCAACGCCGCCTACGCGCACAACATGGTGAACATGTACCAGATCATCCGCGCCTCTCCGCAGTACAACGTCATCTTCCCGGGCATCCACACGCTGGTGGATCGCGGCGCGCTCGGCAACACCACCTGGGGCGCGGAGTACACCGATCCCACCGCCACCCCGGAGGCGGCGTACATGGGGTGGAAGAACTCCATCCAGAGCCTCGCCGCCAACATGGGCTTCGGCCAGCAGACGACGGCGAACCTGGCCCACTACGCCTACTCGGGCTGGTCGTCCGGGGACGTGAGCAACTACTTCACCGGTTGGCAGCAGGTGAAGGCGCAGTTGCCCGACATCCAGTACGCCTTTGGCAACTTCGGAACCGGGGCGCTCTCGACCGCGCAGCTTGATCAGTTGGCGGCGGGACTTGGCAACGTGCCCAGCAAGTCCGGGATGAATCTCCAGTCGCTCTTCCAGCAGTATCAGAACCGCGCACAGAGCGCCTTCCAGGGCGCGCTGGCGAACGTTGGGCAGACGCTCGGCGTGGCCGGGCGCGGCACCACCGACGTGGGGGCATAAAAAGAGACCCCCCACCTTGCGATGGGGGGCCGCCGATGGGCCACGACCGCGTGGCCCCGCAGCAAGTGTGCCCTCGCTGTTACAGCGAGGCTAACACGTCGTTGCGATAGGGGCAGGTCTTGGCGACAAAGCGATTGGCCAGCTTCAAGTCGCTGTAGCGGGACTTGTTCGTCCTCTCGCGGTAGCGGAAGTGGCTCATGCGCTCGGTCTCACGACAGTCCTTGTGTCCGCACTCGCACCCGTAGCTGTGCTCGCGGTACTGCCCGGTCACCAGCCGCACCTTGGACAGGCCGTCGGTGGTGGCCATCAGTCTCGCTCCCCGATGCGGTACAGGTCGGCGAGCATATCGCTGGCTTCTCTCATAGCGGTCAGCGTCTCCTCCAGTTCCTTCATTCCGCGCGAAACCTCGATGGTCCGTTTACGCGCAGCTTCTAGCGACTCTATCAGCACGTCGAAAAGCAAGGCGGCCGAAAGCGCGCAGGAGGCCGAGGACTCTTCGTCGTAGTACAACTCGGCCTCGCGGCCACAGCGATCACAGTCGTTGTTGTTCATCGTTCCTCCTTGTTTCGTAGTTGGGCCAGCTTCGCGTAGGTCTCCGGGGACATCCACTCCGGGCGGGGCGGGATCATGTGTCCCTGCTCCCAGGTGACGGTCTCCGGCGAGCGCCGCTTCTTGTGCCGCCCCCGTTTCTTGTCAGGCCCGTGCACGGTCCTTGGGGGGCAGGGTCTTCTTCGCCTCGGCGATGTACTCACGCACGTAGGCGTTGGAGGCGACACCGCGCAGCTTGAACGCCTTCCAGGCGGTGAAGTGACGGGTGTTCATCGTTCTCTCCCTTCGCAGGTTTTGCCCCGGGAGCACGGCAGCCCCGGGGCGGAAGGCGACTACTTGGAGCCGTTCTTCTTGCCGTTCTTCGCCTCCGACTTCTTCAACTCCCGGCTCATAACCCCCGCGAGCGTGCGCTTGCTGCGCAGCCCCGTGGGACTTCCGGCAGTTGAGAAGAGGGACGGGTGTGCATCGAGCACCTCTGCACGCTTCTTGGCGTTCCCAGCAAGTGCGAAGCCAGCGGCCTTGCCGAGTTCCCGCCCGATCAGGCGCGGGATCTCGCCTGAGCGATGCCCGAACAGCGACTCCGCCATGCCCGTAGCTTGGCGTATGACTTTCGCCGGGATAACCTCGGCGAGTCGTCGTTGCCGGTCTTCGGTGAGGCGGTCGCTGAAACCCAGGGCGACGAAGTAGCCAAGACCCTGCATCCACACCTGGCTGGTCACCTTCGGCTCGTTCCGCCACAACCCCATCAGCTTCAACACGTCTTCCAAGATGCCGAGCGTGTTGAGCATCCGCAGTGTGGTCGGGGACATGATCACGTTCGAGTCGGGCCTGTTCGGTGCCCACCCGACCGTGTACTCGTACTGCTCGACCATGCGCATGATCTCCGTAGCCTCCGGCTCCCTGGCCGTGACGCCGATCAGGAAGTGCTCGATGGGATGCACCTGTCGGCGCTCCCGGTCGAGGCCCAACTTGATCTTGGCCTTGGTCTCCGGCGCGAGCGGTTCTGTGTACGCATCCACACGGAACTGCTGCACGCCGCGCTCCTTGCCTGCGAGCAGACGGTGACGACCGTCGATGACGCCGTACATCTTGCTGCCGTCGCCCAGGGGCGCGGCACGCAGGACGCCGACGAGGTCGTCGTCCCAGTTGTTCACCATCCGCTTCAACCGTGAGGCCGAGAGCGAGAAGGCCAACTGCACGTCCGGGTCAGGCACGAGCCTGTTGGTCGGAATTCTCTTCAACCCTGCTGCCATGTCATTCACCTCCTCCGTGGCTTTCGTGAGGAGGCCTGCGCTGCACCTAGCCGGTCGATGGTGTTGATGCCGTGCTACCAACCTGCCGGAGCAGCAGTACGCAAGCCCCTCCAGTGGTCTCTACTCCAGGCAGTGTAACACAAAGAAGGGAGCAGTGTCAATTCCCCTTGGCCGCCAGGGGGGACTCGCCACCCTGGGAGCTAGAGAACGGACACCACTCCCTTGCACCATCGACCGCTGCTGAGAGAGGCAGCGAACGAGCACCCATCGTATCACAGCGGAAAGGAGAGTCAAGTGTCAGAGATGGCAGCGGAGCGCCAGATCCGCGAGCGGGCGCAGGACCCAGAAGCCATGGACGCCCTCCTTGGCGGCATGGGCATCAGCCCCGAAGACGTGGACGACGCCCCGCCTACCGAGGCTCCGCAAGACACGCCTGCTACGCAGGAAGGCGAGGCGGAGCAGGTCACGGTGCCAGAGGAACCGGAGTTCGAGATCGACCCTCAGCTTCCCGACGACATCCTGGCCGACATCGACGTGGAGGAAGAGCCGCCCGTCGAGGAAGAGGAGGAGGATTTTCCCGGCGAAGCCGGGGAGTACGACGAGGACGAGGAGTACGCCGATGAGCGCCTGCTGGCCGAGCGCAAGAAGCGAGTAGCGGCAGAGAAGAAGGCCGCCTGGCTGGAGACGCAGAAGTTGAAGGCCGACCGCAAACGTTGGATCGAGAAGGAGGCCGACTACTTCCCGCTCGCCGACGTGGAGAGCATCGCCTCGCGATCCAGTTCCCGGCGCGAGTTCCGGCGGCTTGCTGCCGCCGAGCAGAAGAGGATGGTCCCCCGGTTCAAGCGGGCGCTAAAGGCGGCGCAGGCGGAGGCCAAGGCCGAGGTGGAGCAACGGCGCGAGGAGGTGGCACAGGCGTGGGGCAAGCCCGTGAGCGGGCCGCCCATGCCCACACAGGCTGCCCACCAGATGTCCCGCATCGACCAGGCTCGCCAGACCGGGTCGCTGATCGAAACGATCAAGGCACGCATGCTGGTTGAAGAGTGAGGAAGGAGGAGAGATGGCGCAGCTTCCCGAAGGGGCAGTGCAGAACGTGCACGACCAGCCCCCGGGTTTCATCGAGTGCTCTGACCTGAACTGCGAGAGCGACAACCCCTCGCAGCCGTTCAACGATCTTGGAGCACTGAACCCGCCCACGCCCATGAACCACCGGGCGATCAAGGAGTCCGACCCCGGGCCGCACAGGACCTTCGGCCCCGGCAAGCACCCCGTTCCCATTATCGGCGGGTAAAAATCCACCGCGTTTACGGGTCGAGCCGGGGCGCGGTCCTACGGCCCTACGGGGCTAAGGCCTTGAACTGCGATCAGCCGAGAGCCGAACATGTGCGGCCACCGCGTGCTGTGCACGGTCTGGAGCCGGGCAAGTAGGCAGGTTCGAGCGGAGCAGTTAGGCAACCAGCGCAACTTGCGCACAGAGAGGAGGGAAACCCATGGCTCTTGCCTCAACTGCGTTTTTCGCGTCGTTCGGAATCACCGACGGTGCACAAGAACGAGACATCTCGCCTTTCCTGGCGGATGCCATCTACTTCGACCTGAACCTGCTCGGTGCTCTGAACGTGGACTTCGGCTCTCCAGCCGAAGACGTGATCCACTACTGGAACGACGATGTGCTCAACCCGGACACCGGGACCGTTACCGGCTCGGTGGCTGCTGGTGGCACCTCCATCGTTCTGGCCGCTGGTCAGGGCGCGCGCTTCCGCGTTGGCGACCTGCTGTACGACACGACCTTGAACTCCACCGAGGTCATTCAGGTCACCGCCATCGCCACAGACACGCTCACGGTCACGCGCGGGTACAACTCCACCGCGACGGCGGCCCTCGCTGACCAGGCGATTGTGGCCCGCATGTCGGCGGAGCAGGAAGGCTCCGACATCGGACCCGACCGCTCCCTGTCCCCGCTCGTGTTCACCAACTACACGCAGATCGTGCGTGGGAACGACGTGCTGATCACAGGTTCACAGTTGGCGCGCAAGATGGCGACGGACAAGATGGCTGATTACCTCGCCCGCCAGGTTGCAAACCGGGCCATCGAGTTGAAGATCCAACTCTCCCGGCTGTTCCTGTACGGCGAGAAGTCGGCCTCGGTCGGCTCGCAGACGACCTACCGCACCTGTGCGGGTCTGCGTGCGTGGGCCAGGGACAACGGTGGAACGGTCGATACGGCCTCCACCCCGCTGGCGTACTCGATCCTGAACAGCATCAACAAGACCATCGTGGACAAGGGAGTGTTCCCGGACACGGTGGTTGTCGGGACCGACCTGATGAACACCATCGCCAACTACGACTCATCCAACCGCCGCTTGTACGAGTCGGACAAGGTCGCCGGTTACACGGTGAACGAAGTCCTGCTCGCGCAGGGGAACTCGGTCAAGGTGATCGTGGACTCGCGTGTCAAGGCCGGGGACGGCTTCCTGTTCCCGTCCGAGAACATCAAGGCCATTCCGCTCCAGGGCCGTGGCATGGTGATGATCGCCGCCACGGACTTCGCGGATGCCCGCAAGCGCCGCATCCTGGGCGAGTGGACGACCGAAGTCCATCACCCGGAGGCGACGGCGTACTGGAGAAACAAGACCTGACCTGCTCAGGGCTAGGCGCGGGGGTGGGGCAGCGTTCCCACCCTCGCGTCCTCCAACACTTCCAGGAGGAACGCGAGCACCTGTGAGGCGTGCTCGTCGCACATGCTCACGCTGCGCGAACGGCTACTGCCCCTGCCCTTCACCCGCTCGCCGTGTTCGTCCAGGGCTTGCCCCTGCACGATCACCTGTACGGATGTCCTGTTCGGACATGGCTCGACCGGGCACAGACCTTGGCGTTTGTTCTTGCGCGCGTACACGTTTTGGAACGGATACGAACTCACGGGAGGAGTATATGAAGTCCTGGACGCACGACAAGCCCACGCCTAAGCCGAAGAAGAAACGGGCCATGCCCACGTGCACGAAGTGCCACCGCCAGCACTGGTCCTTTCGCTCCTGCGAGGAGGTGAAGGCGGAGATCGACGCGCACACCGCCAAGGCAGACCGCGAGAAGCTGGTGGTGATCATGGACCCCTCGCGCCGGGGACTAAGACCCTGGGGCGACCGTCTGCACACGCTGGAGCGCAGCGGAGATTCGCTCATGCAGAAGCGCACGGTCGCGGTCTCGCGTAACCCCGGACTCGTCTATCCGAAGGAGGACAGGTGGCAGCCACCGCGCAAGAACTGATCAACCGCACGCGCCGCTACGTGGCCGACTGGCCGGTGCAGGGCACGACCACTGCCTCGCTGTCGGCCTCGGCCACCACGGTGACCATCGCTCCCGGCCCCAAGCCGGTCGCGGTCGGCGACGTGGTCGAGATCGACCTGGAGGCGATCCAGGTCACGGGCGTGACCGGGAACACGCTCACCATGCAGCGCGGGCTGATGGGATCGACCGCTGCCTCGCACACCGCCGGGACGATGATCCTCCTGAACCCGGACTTCTTCTCCATCGAGATCATGGACGCGCTCGCGGACGGTCTCGATGCCGCCTGGCCGTGGGTGTACCGGCGCATCTCCGACTCCTCGCTCACCATCGCCTCGGCCACCATCTACGAGTACGCGGTGCCCACCGACTCCGTCACCGGAGAGGTGTTCCCCTTCATCTACGACATCCAGGTGAAGGAGCCGGGCGATCTCACCTACCGCCCCTTACGACGCTGGTGGATACTCAGGGATGCGGGACCGCTGATCCACTTCAAGGCGCAGCCCAACCCCGGGACGAACATCCGCATCCTGGGCGTGGCCCGCTTTCCTCGCCTCAGCTTCACCGGCTCCCTGGACACGCAGTGGCCGCTCAACCTGGAGTACCCGCTGGTCGAGTACGCCGGGAGCTACCTGATGATGGGCAAGGAGATCGAGGCGCAGCGCCAGGGCGAGACCACCACGCAGACCCCGGGCACGACGCAACAGGTCACCACCACCAACCCCGAGCACGACACCACCGACACCTACGAGTCGGGAACGAAGGAGACGTGGGCCGCCTCCACCGTGCAGACCACCACCAACACGGGCGGCTCGGACGTGCAGACGGTGGTGCGCCCGGGGCAGTTCGCCGCCACCTCCAACATCGCCCTGCAACGCTTCTTGCGCCGCGTGCAGACGTGCGGCTATCCGCCTTTGCCCCGTCACCTGGTTGCCATCTGAGCGATGCCCACGGCGGCAGATGTTCCCGGCAAGTTCGACGTAGTCATCAACGGCCAGGGCTACATCTTCCGCAAGGTCCGTGACTTCATCCGCGCCCCGGTCGAGCGCGCGCAGATGGGATACACACCCACCTTCGTGGAACGCTCGAACACCTCCGGGGACTACGGCGACCAGCAGCAGGACTTCTGGCTCACCACCTCGCAGCACGACTGGTCGCTGGGCGAGGGACAGGCGTACTACGTCAATGGCGATGCCGACTCGGTGCGCCGTTACTGGCGCGGCGGGGTAGCGAACACGAGCGCCTCTCCGCTTGCCACCAACCTTCCCGGCGGGGTGGATATCGAGAAACCCGGCCAAGCCACGGTTCGGCCCGCACACAAAGAGATTTCGCTTCCGGCCAACGCCATCGGCTGTTGTGCGGCCGAGAATGGCTTCTCCCTGTACATCACCTCCGCCACCAACTTGTATCGCACCGATCCGATGGGAACGCTAACCACCATCGGTGCGCACGGCGTGACCGCGCACCAGCCTTTCGCGCTGGCACAGGACGGCACCAACCTGTTCATCGGCGGCAACTCCATCCGCAAGTGGAACGGCTCTACCTTCTCCGCCTTCTACGCCAACAGCGCCTACGCGCTCGCCTTCGTGATGAACACGCTGTTCGCCATCACCTACCCCACCTCGGGCGCGGTGACCTTATACCGGCTGTCCTCGGCCGGGGTCGCCACCAGCCTTTTTACCTGGAAGGCCGCAGACGGGACCGCGAGCAACCGTGTGCCGTTGCGCATGATCCCCTTCGGCGGCAAGCTGCTGATCCTCTTCCGCACGCACATGTCCGGGGAGCTATGGCAGTACGACGGCTCCGGCACCACCATGATGACCACGCTCCCGGGCAAGTTCCAGCCCTGGGACATGACCGTAGCGGGTGGCGTCATCTACATCTCCGGGCAGATCCTCAAACCCGCCTCCGCCACCACTGCGTACAAGAAGCCCGCCGTGTACTACTACTCGGGCGGCTCGCTGGGGCAGGCGTGGGAGGCCGAGGACTATCTGCCCACGGCGGTCGATCCTTCCACCAACCTCGGCCCTGGCATCGGCCAGTGGGAAGCGGGCGTGGCCTGGATGGACCCGTACCGCAACTACGTCGTGTACTACAACGGCATCACCGGAGCGACCTCGTCGCTGGCACTGTTGCCGACCAACTCTGCCAACGGCACCACCTTCGCCGGGAATCCGGCTCACTTCCTGGTGATGATCAACGGGCACAACTACGCCTACCTGTTTCCGCTCCCGGCCACCACCGCCTACTCCACCGTGGTCGAGACCTCTCTGTTCGACTTCTCCTCCTCGTTGAAGAAACGCTTTCGCGGCGTCACCATCGACGCGGAGATTCCTACCGGGGCGACGATTGATCTCTTCTACAAGCTGGATTCACACAGCGCAGCTTGGCAGGCCATCGCCACCAACATCACTCCCGGGATCGAGTACCCCCTCGGCGCTATCGGTCATTCGGTGGCGCTGTGCATCGTGTTGAACAAAGGCACCTCAGCCTCCGGGCCGACTCTGAAACGCCTGTATGTGCGCGCGGCCCCCATCCTCAACCGCTACCGGCGCGGGAGCTACAACCTCAACCTGGCCAACAACATGATCCTGAACGACGGCAGTACGCACACCAAGACCGGGCTACAGATGGCGCAGGACCTGTTCACCGCCGTGAACACGGATCTGCCCTTCTCCATCACCGACCATCTCGGCACCTACACCGGGGTGGCGGAGGCCGACCAGTTCGAACTGGACCTGATCCGCGCTACCGACTACCAGCCTGACCCCACGCAGCCGCTTGACCACAGCAAGCCTGAGTTCATCGCCCAGGTGGGCGTGAGAGGAGTGTGATGTACGCACCTACATTCGCGGAGATCATCGCCAAGCAGATCGGCGACAACCCGGAGAACGCGCTGTACGACGAGGCGCTTGTGGAAGCCGGGACGATCCCCATCGGCACGATCAACAACGACATCGTCGGCATCCCCAAGACGCACTGGTCGGAGCCGGACTCGTCCGGGACCATCGGTGGCACGGCGGGGCTAAAGGACTGGAACGTCATCATCGGCCTGGCCCTCACAGCCGGGACTGTTTACAACGACATCGTTGTACCGCCACTGGCCCCGGACTCACTCATCCAGGTCTCCGTCACCGGCACAGGTGTCGCCACCATCACCGGGCTGGCCGGGGGCGTCGATGGCTCGCACGTGATGGTTCAGAACACCAGCACGCAATCGGTCTCGCTCCAGGCTTCCGACTCGCGCTCGCAGGTGCAGAACCAGTTCGTGCTTCCCTCCGGGCTGGACGCCACCTTGCCGTCGTATGGGATGGCGACCTTCCTGTATATCGCCGGACAGGGCTGGCAGCTAACGTCGCTTCCTATCGGCGGCGGCGGACCGTACGCGGTCGATGCCAACGTCGTACACAAAGCCGGGACGGAGACGATCAGTGGGTTGAAGACGTTCACGACCAACGTCTACTTCGGCTCGACGACTATCGGCATAGCGGGCGGTTCTGGAATCAGCATCTCCTCTGCCAGCGGGATCATCTACGCGATTACCTCGGGCACGGGGGCGACGGCTGTATTCGCGACGGGTATCGCAGGCGGGGCGGGTTACAACCACTTTGTTGTCGCTTCGGGTATGCATCAGTGGGGTGCGGCGGCCGCTGGTTCGGCAATGGATACGTACCTGTACCGCTCCGGGGCTTCGAACCTCGTGATTGACTCTGCGGGTGGTAGTGGGGCTGCGTCGCTGAACGTAACGGGAAACCTCACGGTCGGCGGGAACGTCATAAACACGAACCCGGACACGTATATGGGCTCGACCTACACCATCGGCAGCGAGTCGCTGATCGGGATCGACTTCTCCCCACGCGGCACCGTGGTCATCGGTGTCCTGCTCATCTCGGCGCGTTCGTCGGCGTACCCATCCGCCTGGGCCTTGGTCGAGTTCCGTTGTGGTGACGCCTCCGGGCTGTGCGTTCCTTTCGTGGCGGGGGCCGTCAGTTGCTCGACGCTCGGCTCCAGCACCGTGACCTCGTACCCGAGCGGGCAGCTTTCCGTCGATGCGTCCAAGACGCAGAGCATGGTTCGCTTGATCAACCGCCTGGGCACGACCATCTCCGTCAGCGTGGTCATCTTGGGCGTCTAGGAAAGGATGAAATGGAACCGGAAATGAACGGACAGCCACCGCAGCCGGGAGAGCAGGTGACGGTGGACCAGCTCCTCTCCATCATCGGCCGCCAGACGGTCGAGATTCAGTTGCGTGACGCGCGCATCGTGTACCTGAGCGAGCAGTTGGCCGCCGCGCACGAGCCATCCGTCGTCATCGCCCCGCCAGGAGAGGATGAGGACTGATGCAATGGGCGGTGCTGGTGTTCACCAACGCTGGCGGGGGCTACCCGGCGTACCAACTGGTCTTCACCGCCAATGCTCCCGCTGACCTGAAAGCACAGGTGCAGGACGTTGTCCCGCCCCGGGAGTGGCGCGACGTGACCCGGATCGTGGTGGCGAGAGTCGATCAGATGAACCAGGTCTATCCGTAGAAAGGTGGCGCGATGAGTGAACAAGACGAGATCGTGGTGGACTCGGACGAGCACGTCGAGGCCGTGGAGTCGGTCGAGGATTTGCCTCTGGACGAACCCCCGGCTTCCGAGGGCGACGACTCCGTCCATGCCGAGGAGGTGAACAAGGCATGAGGATTCCCTGCTGGCAGACCGCCTTCGCCTTCTCGCTGCGCATCCCCCTGCACGACCGCCACCAGACCTTCCTGGACAAGTGCTGGTGCGCGTCCGAGTCGGGAGCGCAGGGAACCGGGGGCGGTAAGAACAACCCGCTCGGGACCGCGCAGAAGATGGAGGGATCGACCAACTTCAACTCGGCCGGGGTGCAGAACTACGCCAACCGTCGCACCGGGATCGAGGCACACATAATGACCATCAAGGCACCCGAGTATTCCGCCATCCTCACCGAGCTTCGCAAGGGCAACCCGGACTGGGCCAAGCTGTGCTCGCTGATCGGGAACTCGCGCTGGGGTTCGAGCGAGAAGCTGCTGCTGCAACTGTGCAAGCAGTACGGGCTGGTGACGTGATGGCCAAGAAGCAGATCGTTCCCTTCACGCGCGCGATCAAGATGGGTCAGCGCGGCCAGGACGTGCGCGCGGTCAAGCGTGCGCTTGTGCACCAGGGCGTGCTCGACCAAAAGCTGTCCAAGGTGACCAACTCGGCCGGTAAGAGCTTCCGTTCAGCGGTGAAGCAGTACCAGAAGCGCCATGACCTGCGCCAAACCGGGACGTACACCAAGGCCACGCACGAGAAGCTGCGGGCCGGGGGCCACTTCGACTCCTACGGCGCGCACCTGATGCGCTCCTACGCTCCTGCGCGGGCAAAGAAGTCCAGCACGGGCGCGAAGGGCATCGCCTCGGCCGCGCTGTACGCGCACTCCAAACAGCCCCGCCACTACACGCAGGGCGCAGCGCGCTGGCAGCCGGTGTCCATGGTCCCGTGGCAGCAGCACATGTGGGCGTACGGCGATTGCTCCTCCTTCGCCACCGGCTGTTTCAAGATGGCCGGGCTTCCCGACCCCAATGGAATGGGCTACCGCGCCGGGTACACCGGGACGCTGTGTCAGCACGGCAAGGCGGTGACGACGCCTCAGCCGGGCGATTTGCTCTTTTTTGGAAGTGGCCCACCGTGGACACATGTGGCAGTCGCAGTCAGTAGCACCAGATGCGTCTCACACGGGAGCGAAGGTGGCCCTTATCTCGTGCCCATCAACTACCGGCCCGATCAAGGTCAAATCAGACGATATGTCTAGAAAGAGCATCCCGCTTGCCGACCGCCTATGGCCGAAGGTGAACAAGACCGAGGCCTGCTGGATATGGACGGCATCCGCCAACAACCAAGGCTACGGGCAGATCTGGCACCGCGAAGATGGCAAGCCTCGGCTGGCGCATCGTCTCGTGTACGAGCTTCTCATAGGACCAGTTCCTGAAGGCCTGACGCTCGACCACACCTGCCGAAACCCGCTGTGCGTGAACCCGGCGCATCTCGAACCCGTGACGCAGCGCGAGAACATCGCTCGTGGGATGTCGCCGGGGGCGATAGCGCAAAGGACGGGGCGGTGCCGCCGAGGGCATTTCGACTGGCACACGCGACCTGATGGCCGCCGCTATTGCCGTGAGTGTCGTCGGCTCGGACGCAGGTACGTGTAGATGATGGTTCTGCTCGCACTGGCGCTGCTCTTGATCGTGTGCGGGCTGGCCATCTGGCGCGACTCACGATGAGCGACGAGTACACCATGGGCGAGATTGTGCGCTGGTTGGAACGACTTGACGGGCAACTGACCAAGATCGGCTCCGATCAGGCTGATGCGCGCAAAGAGCAGTTGCGCTGGATTTGGGGGATCATGTCGGCCATCGTCATCTTCGGGCTGACGACGTTGATCCGGGGTGGAGGATGAGTGCGCCGGGCACTGCGCATCCTGGGCGTAATGATCACGATGATCGTGCTGATCCTGGCCGGGGTGGAGGTAGGAAACTCGATCAGCCGCTCGCGCACAAATGCACAGCAGATCACGGCCATCTGTCGCACGATCAACCTGGAACTCAAAGTGCTGCGCAGGGTTACGCTCTTGCAACGCCGGTTGCTGCGTGGGATCGCGCTCGACCGCCATTTCAGCCCGGCTCTGCTCAACTTCTCCGAGCGCAGCTTCCGCGAGATCCTGGTGCTGGTGAGGCCACGTAAGTGCTGATCCGGCTCACGTTCCTCCTCGCACTGGCGCTGGTCGTGGTCGTCATCTGTGCCGGGGACGCATCTTCGGCCCGCTTCGGCTGTGATCCGGTGCTGGGCGGCCCGTCCGTGTTCCGCAACAAGCAGAACCACCATTCCTACGTGTACGGCTGGTACACGCCCAACTGCCGCCCCAGCTTTCGCAAGTGGACGGTTGCCATCTACGTGCTGCGGGGCGGCCACATCATCACGCAGCGGATCAACTTCGGTACCTCATCCGGGATCGCACACACCGGGTGCAAGGTTGGCTCTTTCCTGACCTGGGAAGCAATCGGGCGCGCACTGGTGAAGGGCCATCTGCTCCAGGACACGCGAGTGCGGCGCTTGCGCTGCTGAAAAGGGAGGGGATGATGAGCAACATCGAGATGTGGTCCGGCATCGCCGGATTCCTGCTGCCCCCGGTGATCGCCGTGGTGCAGCAGCAGAAGTGGCAGCAGGGACTCCGCGCCGTGGTCACGTTCCTTATCTGCCTGGCCGTGGCCGCGATCACCGTCTTCATCCAGTACGGGAACTGGCACGGTCGCTCATGGGTGGACAGCGCGCTCACCATTCTGGTCGCCGCCATCGCCACCTACCACGGTTTCTGGAAGCCGACCGGGGTAGCGCCCTCGGTCGAGAACGCGACCACGCCCAAGTAATGTGCTACAGTCCCGCTTCGTCGTCGGGTCGCCCCCGGCGGCACGGAGTGACAGACCCGAAGGAGGTAGCAAAACCCGGTTATCTCAGGTAGGGAATGTGCAGCCGAGTGGTTCGCACACAGGGTGCACCGGAGGCGCGTAGGAACCGCTCGCCGGAAACCTGGGCCTACGTCAAGCGGTAGGTACAGGGCCACGATGGGACGCAAGACCCCGATAGGCTGGCGCGACCGAAAACTCTATTGGACAATGGAGCCAGGGTTTAGGTCGTTGTGGGTAGGCAATCCCACCTCCACTTACTCACCAGCGCGCTGCCTTCGGGTGGCGCGCAGGTGGGTTTTCTTTTTGCCCGGGAAGGGCACTCAGCGCCGCCCTTCGGGGCGGCGTTGGTGTGTGTTAGGCTCGAAGCGGAGGCACAGCCTCCTCCGCAGATTCCCAGGCTCACCTGGTCGTCGTCGTCCAGTGGGCCTGGGATTTTTTTTGCGCTGAAAATGCGTCGCTGTAAACCGGGAAGCGCAGGCGCATGTGGGTGTTGAAGATGGGCAGCCCACATGCGCGCGCGATCCGCACCAGCATCATGGCGCGCGGGTCGTGCGCGTACCCGTTCACGGCCAGCACTCCGTGACAGTCCAGCATCAGGGCCACGTCCTCTTTCAGCGCCTCACGGAAGGACGCTCCGAAGTCGGTCTCGACCGGGTTCGTCCAGGGCAC
>Ga0126379_10000274_pt1 | contig 27815 bp, 27 predicted proteins | sample PanSoiMetPlot_24_FD_92640 | JGI IMG/M metagenome (GOLD analysis project Ga0126379, IMG submission 92640) | Tropical forest soil microbial communities from Panama - MetaG Plot_24 | ecosystem: Environmental > Terrestrial > Soil > Tropical forest > Bulk soil | place: Panama | collected 2016-02-17
ACGGCGAGATCGAGCTGTCGATCGCGTTCCGCTCCAAGCTGCCGAAGGTCTTCGCACGGACCGGCTATGTGCGCGACTTCCACCTCGTGGGCCAGTGGTTCCCCAAGATCGGCGTCTACGAGCCGGCCGGCATGCGCGGCCGGGCACAGGGCGGATGGAACTGCCACTCCTTCCATGCCAATTCCGAGTTCTTCGCCGACTACGGGCGCTACGACGTGACGTTCACGGTGCCCGCGAACTACGTCGTCGGCGCGACGGGCAAGCGGGTCTCGGAGACGAAGAAGGGCGACCGGACGACCTACCGCTACCTCGCCGACGACGTGCACGACTTCGCCTGGACGGCGGACCCGACCTTCCTCGTCCACGAGTTCCGATTCAATCCGCCGGCGGACATCCCTCGCGGCTGGGCCACCCTCGCCGCCTCGGAGCTCTCGATGAGCGAGGGCGAGCTCGCGTTGAAACCCGTGGAGGTGCGCCTGCTGCTCTCGCCCGAGCACGCCTCCGCGAGGGACCGATACGTGCAGTCCACGAAGGAGGCGATCTCCTTCTACGGCCTCTGGTTCGGGGCCTACCCCTACCCGACGCTGACGGTCGTGGACCCTCCCGACGACGGCCCCGGAGCCGGAGGCATGGAGTACCCCACCTTCATCACCGGGTTCTCGGGCTCGGAATTCCTACGCTGGCCGTTCCGGCGCTTCCGGGTCGTCGAAGACGTCCTGATCCACGAGTTCGGCCACCAGTACTGGTACGGGATGGTCGGCTCCAACGAGTTCGAGGAGTCGTGGCTGGACGAGGGGATCAACACGGACTCCGAGTTCCGGGTGATGCAGCTCGCGTACGGCCCCCGGCCGGCGCTCTTTCCCGGGGGAATCGGCTTCGACATGGAAACCTATGGGCACGCGGGTTACGTGTCGCTCCCGAACCTCGACCCGATCCGAAAGCGGGCCTGGGAGTATTTCTCGGGCAACTCCTACGGATCCAACTCCTATCCCAAGGTCGGGCTCTTCCTGGCGCAGCTTCGAAACGACCTCGGCGCCGGCGTCTACGCGCAGGCGCAGCGCGCGTACTTCCAGGAATGGTCCTTCCGCCATCCGACGACGTCGGACTTCTTCGACGTCTTTCAGCGGGTCTCCGGCCGGGACCTGTCCACCTATCGCTGGAACATCGTGGAGGGGACCTCGCGGCTGGATTGGAGCGTCGTCTCCGCGAAGACGGACAAGGCCGAACGCAACGCGGGCGTCTTCGAGGGCCCCGGCGGTCGGGAGACATGGCAGAAGGGCCGGGTCGTCCGTCCGAAAGAAGCGAAGGAACCCGACGAAAAGCAAGCCTACGACAGCGTCGTGGTCTTCGGCAATCGCGGCGAGTGGGCTCATTCGGCGAAGGCGCGCCTCGTCTTCACGGACGGGACCGTCGTGGATCGGGTCCTGCCGGCCGAGGCACGCTGGGTCCGGCTCCGGATCCGCTACAAGTCGAAGCTCGCCTGGGCGGCCGTCGACCCCGATCGGGAGAACCCCTGGGAGTGGAGCCGGCTGAACGACTCGCACGTTCTCAAGAGCGGCGACGGCGCGGCCGACACGGCGAGCCGGCGAGCCGTCGCCAAGTACTTCTCGAAGGCGGCGTACTGGATCGGGCTCTTCCTCCAGTCCGTCTGGGCGCTCGCATGACAGTCGAACGCCGCGGCAGCCTCTCCTCGGGATTCGCCGCGATCGGCGGCGGCTTGGGGATCGTCCTGCTCCTGACCGCGACGACCGTCGTTCTCTCGATCCTGGCCGCGGCGCCCCTGGGCCCCGCCCTCGGGGACGCGTTCGGGCGCACGCTCGCGGGCGACCACGTGATCCGCAACCACCCGCTCTTCGCGCCGACGGACGTCTACGACTTTCTGCACGAGAAGAGCGACGCCGTCGGAGGAGCCGCCGCCGCGACCCGGTGGGCGGCGCTCCTGATCCTGCTCCAGCAAATCCTCTTCGCTGGAGGCATCGTGGCGGTCCTCGGAAAGGCGGGAGGCTTCACCGCGGGCGAGTTCGCGTGGGGGGTGCGGAGGAACGCGTGGCACAACTTCAAGTGCTTCGCGATCTTCCTGCTCCTCGGAGGCGGCGTGATCGGGACCTGGGTCTGGGGGACCCACGCCTTCGCGAAGAGGGTGTTCGAGAGCTCTCCCCCGGGATCCCGAGGGCCGCTCGCCTTTCGAATCACGGTGATCCTCGTGGCCCTGCTTCTCTACGCGATCCTCTCGCTCCTTCACGACTTCGCGCGCGCGGCCCGGCGCTTCGACAATTCGGTCGGGGCGTTGCGGTCCTGGGGGCGCGCCCGGCGCGCCCTCTCCGGCCGGTGGACGCGGGCGCTGGGACTCTTCTTCTTCTGGCTGGTTCTCGGCGGGGTTGTTCTTGCCGCCGGATTTTCGCTGGAGTGGATGTCACCCGCGGTGTCGGCGGTCGCGGTCTTCCTCCAGATCCTCCTGCAGATCGCGATCCTCGCGATCCGCCCTGTCATCCGGGTGGCCGCGTGGGGCTCCTACCTCGCTCTCTACGACCGCACGGAGGCGGAACGGATCCCTCCCCCTGTCGAGCCAACGGAGCCGTTAAGAGCCGATACGTTGGAGGACCACCCTCTGTTGTAAGAGGAGAGGAGCAGGGACGGAGGAGAAGGAATTCCCCTTGGCTCCTCGGGTCCTCGGCTCCTCCCCTGTTTCCTCAGGCGGTGACGGTCGCGACGGGCTGGACGTCCACGATGAGCTCGGTCGCCACGTCGCGGTGCAGGCGGACGTGGACCCGGTGCTCGCCCAGGCGCTTGATCGGCTCGGCGACTTCGATGCGACGCCGGTCCACCTGGATGCCGCGGGCGGCGAGCGCGTCGGCGATCTCCGTGGGAGTCACGGAGCCGTAAAGAACGTCTCCCTCCCCCGCCTTCTTCAGGATGACGACCGTCGTCCCCTCGATCTGCTTGGCCACGTTCTCGGCGCCAGCCTTCTCGTGGAGCATCTTCTCGTCGTACTTCTTCTTCTGCTCGGCGAGCTTGCGGACGTTCGCCTCGGTCGCCTCGTAGGCGAGGCCCTGGGGAAAGAGAAAGTTGCGGGCGTAGCCGGGCTTGACGGTGACGGTATCGCCCCGGTGTCCCACGCCGCGGACGTCGTCGGCCAGGATGACTTTCATGTTCTCACTACGCTTTCTCGCCTCGGTGGCGAAAGTCCGCGTACCAGTCGAAGAGGCCCAGCAGCCCCACCCCGACGTTGATCGGGAAGTAGAGCGCCAGGCCGTAGAGACCGACGCGGAGAATCCTTGCCCGGAACCACTTCCGGGCGAAGTGGCAGATGATAGAGAGGCCGGCCAGGAAATACAAGGCGGAGAGCGGCAGCAGCGCGTTGCCGGCGATCCCCTTCGCGGGCTCTGCGGCCAGCACGGCCCCCGCTCCCGAGGCCACGAACAGCACCACGACCGCCGGAGGCAGCGAGAGCCCGTCGAAGCGCGTCGCCTCGGCGGGGGGCGCCGGACGTGCCAGCCGCGCTCCCGTGTAGAAGCCGATCCCCGCCGAGAGGATCCACATCACCCCGACCAGCCCCACCCAGAACTTCGACGCGAAATCACGCGTCGAGGCGAGGAGCGTCTTCAGGCGGGCCACCGACTCGGCGTCCATTCCGCCCCGGTTGTAGGACGCGACCGCCGCCGGGGTCATCTGGTCGAACGCGGCGGAGATCTCCTGCGGCATCGTGTGCCCACCCGCGGCCGGACGAAGGGCCAGGATGGCGGCGAGGACGAGGAACCCGGAGACGCAGAGCACAAGATAGACGAGCGAGGGATTCTGCCCTTTCGCCACGAAGGAGGCGAAGAGCGGTGGCAGCCCCGTCATGACCGCCGCGAAGAGGGCGAATGCCACGGCGTCCGAAGAGCCTCCGGTCGCCAGCCCCAGCCCGAGCAGGACTCCCGTCGCCAGCAGCGCCGCGGAGACTCCCGCGATGCCGCCACGGCGGAAAGCGAGCCGGACCGGAGGCACGGCGAGGAACGGCAGTGTTGCCATTCCGATGATCGGCAGGGCGATGAATGCGGAGAAGAGCATCGTCGAGAGGAAACCGGCGAGGAGGATCTCGCGGACGCCCGAACGAGGCTCGGGCGGTCGAGGCGTTACCTGCTCACCGGGCAGATCGGTGGCCATGGTCAGGCGGAACTCGGGACTCGGGACTGGGGACTCGGAACGACCCGTCGAGTCCCGAGTAACGAATCCCGAGTCCCGTCTCCTAGTCGGTGGCGTACGGGATCAGCGCGATGGCCCGGGCGCGCTTGATCGCGGTCTGGAGCTTGCGCTGGTGGAGCGCGCAGGTCCCCGAGATCCGGCGCGGCAGGATCTTGCCGCGCTCCGGGATGAAGGACTGCAGCAGCTTGACGTCCTTCCAGTCCACGTACTCGAGCTTCTCCGCGCAGAACTTGCAGACCTTGCGGCGCCGGACGAAGAACTTCTTGCGCGCGGTCGGCTTTCCGTCGCGGTCGCGCGAGGCGCCCCGGCCGCCGGAGCGCGAAGGCATTCCCCTCATGACTCCCTCCTCTCGGCCTCGGCGCCCATCGCGGCGGCCTCTTCGGCCGGGGCCGGCGCGGCGGCCACGGCCTGCGGCGGACGAGGCGGCCGCCTCGCCTGCTTCTTGCGGATCCGCTCGGCCATCTTGACCGAGCGCTTCTGCTCCTCGTCGGCCCGGACGGCGAGGTGCCGCAGGACCTGGTCGGAGAGCTTCAGCCGGCGCTCGGTCTCGGCGACCAGCGCCGGCTCCGCCGAGACCTGGAAGTAGTGGTAGTACGCCTCCCTCTTCCGCTCGATCGGGAAGGAAAGGCGGCGCCTGCCCCAGGTCTCGTCCTTGACGATTTCTCCGCCCCCGTCGGAAAGGATCTTGCGGTAGTCCGCCGTCACTTTGGCGGCGTCCTCTTCGTTCAGGTCGGGGGTGACCAGAACGACGATGTCATAAAGCCTCATCGTTTCCTCCTCATGGATGTCAATCCGAAGCCGAGGCAGGCTCCGGAGAGGAAGGTTTCGTATTCGCGAATTTCATGGCGGCGTCGATCCCCTCGGACAGCCAGCGGCGCAGCGCCTCGACCGCCTTCTCGACGGCCGCGTCGATCTCCGCCCGCTCCTCCTTCGCGAAGGGCTCCAGGACGTAGTCGGCCAGGTCCCGCTCTCCCTTCACGTAGCGGGTCCCTCGAACTCCCACGCGCAGCCGCGGGATCTCCGTGGTTCCGAGCGTCGAGATCACCGACTCCATCCCGTTGTGGCCGCCGGCCGAGCCGCGAGGGCGGAGCCGGAGGACGCCCAGCGGAAGCTCCACTTCGTCGAGGACGACGCAGACTTCCGAAGGATCGATGCCATTGGAATTGCAAAGAGCCGCGACGGCCTCGCCGGAGCCGTTCATCATCGTCTGGGGAAGGGCGAGGAGCAACCGCTCGCCTTCGACCGTCCCCCTCGCCACGCGCGAGAGCGATTCCTTGGAACGAAGCTTGAGTCCTTCCTGCGCCGCCAGCCTTTCCACCACGCGGAACCCCGCGTTGTGGCGGGTCTTCTCGTAACGGTCGCCCGGGTTCCCCAGGCCGACGATGGCGCGCAGGCCTTACTTCTCCTTCTCTTTCCCCTTTTCTGGCTCGGCCGGCTCCTCCTCGGAGGCGGCCTTGCCCTTCTTGAGGACCTCGGGCTCGGTGATCTCCGGCGCCGCCTCGGCCGCCGCGGCCTCCGGTTCCTTCTCGGCCGTCGGGTGCGTCACGTGGACGATGACCCTCTCGGGATCGTCCAGGACGGTCACGCCCTCTGGAGCGACGAGGTCGGAGACGCGGAACGCGTCGCCGATCATCAGATTCGCGACGTCCACGGGAAGGTGGGCCGGGATGTTGCCCGGCAGGCACTCGACCTCGATTTCGCGGGTGACGAAGTCGAGGATACCGCCCTCGGTCTTGACGCCCGCGGCGACGCCGACGACTTCCACGGAGACCTTCACGCGGATCTTCGTCGTCATCTCGATGCGAACGAAGTCGATGTGGAGCGCCTTGCGGGAGACCGGGTGCTGCTGGAGCTCCTTGATCATGACGTGGCGGGCCTGGTCGGTTCCGGCCAGCTTGAGCAGGAAGATCGCGTTCTCCCCCGCCCCGCCCCGGAAGGCGTCCGAGAGCGCCTTGCGGTCGACGCTGATGGGGACCGTGGGCTTCTTGGACCCGTAGACGACGGCCGGAATCCTTCCCTTCGAACGGGAGCGGCGGGCCTCGTTCTTACCGATCTCCGGGCGCTTCTCGACGTGTAACTCGAACTCTTTCATGTTGTTAACCCCGCGCAATTGTTCCCGGGCAGGCCCGTTCCGGGCCGCCCTTCCTTGGACGCAAAACGGCGCATTCTACACGAAAAGCGAGGAAACGGAAGTCCCCTGGTGGATCCGCTGGATCGCCTCGCCCAGCAGCGGAGCGATCGTCAGGGAGCGGATCTTGGAGCATCGCGCCAGGGCCGCGTCGAGCGGGATCGTGTTGGTGACGAGCAGGCTCTGCAGGGGCGATGCCTCGATGCGCTCCAGCGCCGGCCCCGAGAGGACCGGGTGCACGGCGGCGGCGAAGGTCTTCCTGGCCCCCTGCTCGTGGAGGGCGTCGGCGGCCTGCACCAGGGTACCGGCGGTGTCGATGATGTCGTCGAGGATCAGGACGTTTCGCCCCTCGACGTCGCCGACGACGTTCAAGACCTCGGTCTCGTTCTTCCCGGTGCGCCGCTTGTCGATGATCGCGAGCGAGGCGCCGAGGCGCTTGCCGATGGCCCGCGCGCGGGCCACGCCGCCCACGTCCGGCGAGACGATGACGAGGTCCTCGAGGTTCATCTCGCGGATGGCGTCGAGAAGGACGGGAGCCGCGAAGAGGTGGTCCACCGGGATGTTGAAGAAGCCCTGGATCTGAGCGGCATGGAGGTCCATCGTCAGGATCCGGTCGGCGCCGGAGGCTGTCAGAAGGTCGGCCATCAGCTTGGCGGCGATCGGCACGCGCGGCTTGTCCTTCTTGTCCTGCCGGGCGTAGCCGAAGTACGGCATCACCGCGGTGATCCTCGACGCCGAGGAGCGGCGGAACGCGTCGAGAAGGATGAGCAGCTCCATGACGTGGTCGTTGACCGGAGAGCTCGTCGGCTGAACCACGAAGACGTCGGCCCCTCGGACGTTCTCGTCGATCTGGCAGTAGTTCTCCCCGTCGGAGAAGTTGTAGAGCGTCAGCTCCCCGAGCGAGATCCCCAGGTAGTCGCAGATCTCCTGGGCAAGCGCCGGATGGGACCGGCCCGAGAAGATCTTCAGTTCTCCGTAGGAAAAGTTCGCGGTCAAGCGCCGCGCATTCTATCCAATCACCGAGGGCTACAATGATGCAGGCTGCTGGGGCGTCGCCAAATTGGTAAGGCACCGGCCTTTGGAGCCGGCATCTGGAGGTTCGAGTCCTCCCGCCCCAGCCACACGTCGCTACGTTCGCTCCGCTTGGATTTCGCGCTTCGCGCTCGTCAGCTCCGGCTGAAAAGAATCTAAGCGACTTCTGAGGGGAGTGGGCGAATCGTCGGAGCCGAGCCTTCTTCCTTCGAAGACGCGAGCGCGGGGGCTTCGGCGCGGGCCTTCTGGTACTCGGCGAGGATCCGCTTCTCCATCATCTCGCGCGTCTCGCGGTTCAAGGGATGGGCGACGTCCTTGAACTCGCCGTTCTTCTTCCGCTTCGAGGGCATCGAGATGAAGAGGCCGTTCGGGCCCTGGATCACCTTCAGGTCGGAGACCAGGAAGCAGTCGTCGAGAACGATCGAGACGTAAGCCTTTAGCTTCTCCTCCTCCACCGGGAAAACCTTGACCTGGGTTATCTCCATCGCCGCTACCCTCCTCAGAGCGACGTGCGTCGCTCGTAGTCCCTTCTCCCGAGTGTTGAGGCGCGAAGGATCGTCGCGTCGGGATGGCGGCGCTCGAGGTCTTTCTCCGCTTCCGCCGTGAGCCCAAACAGGACGATCGCCGACCCGGAGCCGGTAATTCCAGCCTCCGAGGCGGCCGCCGCGGCCGAAACCAGGTACCCCTTCATCTCTGGGTGGGTCTTTAGCACGGCGGATGCCAACTCGTTGGGACCGAGGAAGGTTGTGCCGTTTTCGATCAGGAGGCGCTTCGCCAGGGGGCGGTTTCCCCCGGTCTGGCGCGAATAAGCTGAATAGACCGAGGCGGTTTCGATCGGGAAGGGCGGGACGAGGAGGGCGAGCTCCGTCCTGGGGGTGTCCTCGCGCGGTTGGATCCTCTCTCCGCGCCCCTCGACATCCGCCTCCCCGCCCGAAAGGAAGAAAGGGACATCGCTTCCGAGGGAAGCGGCGACCTCCGCTAGCTCGGCATCTTCCAGGGAGGAGTGCCAGAGGCGGGAAAGAAGTCGAAGCGCCACGGCGGCGTCCGAGCTTCCCCCTCCCAGGCCCGCGCCCGGCGGGATCCGCTTCTCGAGGCGGATCCGGGCGCGCGGCGGAATTCCGAGGCGGCCGGCCAGGGCGCGCGCCGCCCGAGCGACCAGGTTGGAGTCGCCTGTGGGAACCGGAGTCCCGGTGCAGACGAGCTCGAAGCCGTCCGCCTCCTCGAGCTCGATCCTGTCGGAGAGGTCGATCGTCGAGAAACGCGACCGGATCTCGTGAAACCCGTCGGGCCTTCGACGTCCGACGCGAAGCTCGCGGTTGATCTTCGCGAAAGCCTCAGCCATCGTTCTCAGTCGGCGAGCGGCTCCGCCGCGACGAGCGTCAACTTCATCGTGTTTCCGCTTCCAAGGTCTTCCAGCTCGATCTGGCGGGGGCGGCCGGGGTCTTCGCCGGTGTAGGTGGCCAGGATCGCTCCCTCCCGTCGCTTGACCTCGAGCGAGCGCACTCGCGAGCCGGCGACGTCGAGCACCGCCTCCACCTTCTCGCCGACGGTCCATCGCAGGAGCGCCTGCCCGCCGTTGGCTCCGCCGACCTCCGGCGGTCCGGAACCACGCCACGCACCGGCGAGAAGCCAGCGCAGTTCCTCTTCGTCGATGGAGAGGGGCTTGATGTTCTTCCCCGTGAACATCCCTCCGCGGTAGCTCGCGAGCGTATCCCCGAAGGGCCCCGAGAGCGTGGCCTCGACCGAGCGGGCCCCCGCCTTGACGGCGAGCGTGCCGGACATCCGGAACGGGCCCTGCGAGACCTTCGCGTCGTAGAGGAGCCGAGCCGGGCCGACGTCGGCGCGCTCGACGGATTGCCGCCACGAGGCGAGGATCCGGGCGCTTTCCTCGACGCTGGCGGGCGCGAAATGGATCGCGCGGCGACCCGCGCAGGCGGTCATCAAGAGGAGCGACGCCAGGACGAGCGCGCGGCGAGAGACTTTCGGCGCGGGCGGTCGCTTCGCGACCGGCGCCGAGAGAGTCCAAACGAGGGCAGGGAGACTCCTCGCGCCGCGACCGGGGCGGAGCTCCAGATTACTCACAACCCTTTTAGGGCTTGCTGCTGGTGCGCGAGGCGACGCGGGCGAGCTTCTGCTTGACCTTCTCCGGCTCCTCGTGCTTCAAGGCGAGCGCTCTCTCCCAGTGCCGGACGGCCCTGGTGATGTTGCCCTGCCGCTCCGAGAGATCTCCCAGGTGCTCTTCGATCGTCGGATCGTCGGGCTCCCGGCGATGCGCCTCATTCAAGTTCAACGAGGCGGCGTCGAGCTTGCCCAGCCGGAAGTAGACCCAGCCCAGCGAATCGAGGTACGCGCCGTTGCGCGGCTCGCGGCCGACCGCCTTCTCGAGAAGCTCGTGCGCCTTCTCCAGGTTCTCGCCCTTGTCCGCCCACATGTAGCCCAGGTAATTCTGCGCGGCGGAATCGTTGGGACGCATCTTGAGGAGGTCCTGGAAGACCTTCTCGGCCTCGGCGTAGCCGTTGCCCCGCTCCAGGCTGGAGCCCAGGCGGAAGTACGCCTCCGCGCTCTCGGGGAATCGCTTGACGGCGTCGCGGCCGACGCGGATAGCCGCGGGATAGTCCTTCAGCCGAACGTAGACGTCGGCCGCCGCGAGCACCCGGTCGGGCTCCCTGGACTTGGCCAGCCGCTCCAGCGCATCGGTCGCGGCCTTCTTCTCGCCCAGGTGCATTTGGAACTCGGCGACGGCGGCGATCCACTCGGGGTTGTCCGGGTCCCCGGCCAGCGCCGCCTTCGACGTCGCGAGGCCCGAGGCCCAGTCCTCGGTCTCCCGCGAGCCCAGGAGCAGGATGCGGACGGACCGCGCGTTGACGGGCGTGCCGGGCGAGGGCGCCTCGAGGACCTTGCGCGCCGCGGCGTAATCCTTCTGGAGCGAGTAGAGGAAGCCGAGCTCCACCTGCCCCCACTGCCGGTCCGCCGCGTTCTTGGGATCGGTCCCGGCGCGCCGCATGCTCTCCTCGATCAGGGTCTTCGCTTCCGCGAATTTCCGCTCGCGCAGAAGCTCTCCGGCGAGCGTGCGCCGCACGCTGTCGTCCTCGGGGTCCGCCTTGAGGAGGTCCCGCAGGATCTTCTCGCCGCCCGCGCCGTCCCCCTTCTCGAAGAGGACCGAAGCGAGCAGGCGGCGGATGGCGCGGTTCTCGGGCCGCTTCGATGCCTGGTCGCGGGCCCGTTTCTCCGCTTCGCCGAACCGGCCGGCCCGGGCGTAGTCGAGCGTGATCCGCTCGAGGATCGCCCCGTTGTCGGGGTCCCGCTTGCCCATCTCCTCGAGCAGCGCCAGCGCCTCGTCGAGCTTGTCCTGCTCCTCGTAGAGGTCCACGAGGGCGGCCTGGACCTCGCGTTCTCCCGGGTCCATCTCGAGAAGCTCCTGGTACAGCTCCTCGGCTTCCCGGTAGCGGGTGGATTTCGTCCGCGCCTCCGCCGAGAGGCGAAGGATCCCGGACTGCATCCGTCCCTCCGGGATCTCGTCGAGGAGCGACGCGGCCTCGGCGTTTCGGCCGCGAGCCATGAGCGCGCGGGCGAGCGACGCCGTCGTGCTTCCGTCGTCCGGAGCGAGCTCGTGGGCCTGCCTCAGCTCCGCGATCGCCTTGTCGAGCTTGGCGGCATCGGTCCCGGCCTGGGCGAGCTCGATCGATCCCAGGAGGCGCCGCGCCTCGGGGAGTGTCGGGTCGAGGCGGACTGCCTCGCGCGCCTGCTTCGCGGCCTCATCGGCGACGTTCAAGTCGCGCAGGAGCTGGGCGTACTCGAACCGGACGACGGAGTCTCCGGGGAGCTGCTCGATGACCTGCCGGTAGAGATCCAGGGCTTCCCGGTACCGCCCGTCGGCCACGGCCGACCGGGCCTTCAGGTACATCTTCCGCGCGTCCAGCAGCGAGTCGGCGGCCAGGGCCCCGGGCAGGAGCGCCGCGGCCACGGCCAGCGCGAGCAGGAACGGTCCGAGGCGGTTTTTCACGTTTCGCAATCTAGCACGCCCCTTTTCATTCGATTTTGGCTCTTCGCCACGGTTAGAACACCCCGAAAGGGCCTCCTGTTCCTCCCCGCGGCCAGTCTGCGCGATAATCCTGGTCCTTCGAACCCTGAAGCGAGGTGGTGGGCAAAGTTGGGCCTCGTACTCCGAATGTTCGAAAAGAGAGCGGGGATTCGTTTCCCATGAGGACGAGAATCGGTCATCTGCTCGTTCGCGACGAGCTCATCACGGAGGCGCAGCTTTCCCGGGCGCTGGAGGTCCAGAACTTCGCGGGCGGCAGGATCGGGACCCTCCTGATGGAGCGGGGCGCCCTCGGCGAGGACGAGCTGGGGCGAGCGCTGGCTCTTCAGCATGGGTGCGGGTACATTCCCTGGAGCACTCTCTGCAATATCCCGGCCGATACGATCGCGACGCTGCCGGCCCGCTTCGCCCTCAAGCACTGCGCCGTTCCTTACGAAAAAGGTGAGGGATACGTGAAGATGGCCCTCCGCGACCCGGGCGACCTGCGCATCCTCGACGAGCTCGTCTTCGTCACGGGCCGCCGGGTCTTCGTCGCGGTCGCGCCCGAGGTCCGCATCTACCAGGCCCTCGAAAAGTATTACGGCAAGCTGCGGGCCCCCCGTTACGCGATCCTCGCCGAGAAGCTGTCGCGGCCCCAGCGAATCCAGCGGGCCCGGCCGGGCCATCCCCCGCCCCCCGACTTCTTTTCCGAAGAAGCGGCCTCCTCCCCGGCCCAGGGCGCCGGCGAGACGGCGGTCCTCGAGTCAGAACCGGAGCCGGAGCCGGCCGCGCCGGCCCCGGTTCCCGAGCCTCCTCCAACTGCGGCGACGGCTTCGCCCGCCCGGCCGCTGCCGGAATCCGGGCCCCCGGCGTGGGCGGCGTTCCTGGCCGAGCCGGACCAGACGGCGGGAGAGCCGGAGGGGCTCGCCTGGGAAGAGTCCACGGCAGGCAGGTCCAGGCCCCGTTCGGAGCCCGCCCCGCCTCCCCCGCCGCCGTTCGAAGAGGCCCTGACCTTCGACTTCGGAGGGCTCGAGCCGGTTGGCGAGATCGCGCCGCCTGACTTCTCGCGGGTCCGGGAGGCCTCCGACCGCGATGCGATCGCCGACGCCGTCCTCGAGGCGCTCCTCCGGCGCTTTCCGAGAGTGGCCCTCTTTTCGTCGCGGTCGGAGGGGGTCTCCGGGTGGGCCGCGAAGGGCGAGGGCGCCGACACGACCGCGATCCGGCTCTTCTCGGCAACCTGGACGGATCCCTCCGTCTTTCTCAATGCCCGCCTCTCCCGCACCTTCTACTTAGGTCCACTCCCGAACCTGCCCCGCCATGAGCAGATTGCCGCCGGGCTCGGGGAGTGGCCGCAGGAGTGCGTCGTCGAGCCGGTCTTCATCGGGGAACGGCCGATCGCCTTCCTCCTCGGCGTCGCGGGCGCCGGCGGATCGGTCAGCGCGGCAGACTTGGGCTACATCCAGGAGCTCGCGCAGAGCGCCGCCTCGGCCTTCGAGAACGCTATCCGGTTGAGGAAGAAAGAGATATAATTCCCGCACAGGTTCCGGAGGGCCAATGATCAAAGCGGACATCGTCGACCTCGTCGTCGAGCTGGCAGCCATCCCGCGAGCGAAGGCGGCCACGGCGGTGGAGACCGTGATCGAGTCGATGCGCTCCGCGCTCGGCGCGGGCGATCGAATCGAGCTTCGCGGTTTCGGCGTGTTCCAGGTCAAGCGCCGCAAGCGCGGCATCGGTCGCAATCCCAAGACCGGAGTCGAGGTAACGATTCCGCCCGGCAACACGATTCGTTTTAAGCCGGGGAAGGAGCTGCGCGAGCTGGTCTGATCCTTCGCCCCGCTCGCACCGGAGATGGGACTCCTGAGATGAGACTTCGAATCGGGCAGATCCTGGTCGCCGACGGCGTGGTCACTGACGACGCGGTCATTCGCGCGCTCGGCTACCAGGAGCATTCCACCGAGCCGTTCCGTCTCGGCAGCATCCTCCTGGGCTGGGACTTGCTCGAAGAGGACGCTCTCCTCGCGGCTCTCGAGAAGCGCCATCGCTGTCAATCGATTTCGTGGGAGCGCCTGGCGCGGGCGTCGTTCGACGCGATCCGGAGCTTTCCCAGGGAGAAGGCGTTGAGGCTCGGGGCGGTCCCCTACGAGATCGAGCCGGGGCGGCTGCGGATGGTGTTCCGCGACCCCTCCGACCTCCTGATCGTGGACGAAGCGTCGCAGATCGCGGGAAAGCCCATCGTCCCCATGGCGACCACGGAGGTCGGCCTGGCTCTCGCCCACAAGAAGTTCTACGCCGAGCCGATCCCCAACCAGCTGCGAGCGATCACGCAGAAGCTCGGACGCCGGCGCACGACGCCCGGAGCGGGAATCCCGATCACCCGGCCGGTCGAGGCGGTTCCCGTCGCGGCGGAGGAAAGCTCTGGCACTCCCGAGTGGCCCTTCTGGACGCCGGATGAGGCGGTGGAGAGCGCCCCGCCCGAGCCTCCCGACGATCGTCTCTCCTGGATCCGTGCGCCGGAGCCGGAGGAGCCAGAGGAGAACGGACTGCGCCTCGAGCTGGAAACGGGCGAGGCGCGCAGCCGGGACCAGGTCGCGGCGCCCGTCCTCGAGACGCTGCTCGCGGAATTTCCGCGCGTCCTCGTCCTCGGCGTCGGGAAGACGGAGATTACCGGATGGACCGGGCGCGGGACCGGGCTCTCGCGTGAGTCGGTTTCGCGGATCCGCGTTTCCGCCGGCGGCCCGAGCATCCTCGCCGAAGTCGCCGCGACGGGAAAGCCCCATTTCGGACCGGTCCCCGCGGATCGCTATCCCAGGGAGCTTTCTCTCGCGAAAGGCGAGCGCGCCTGCGCGGTGTTCCCCATCCGCGTCCTCGACTCCGTCGCGGGGCTTCTCTTCGCGGACCGGATGGGCGAGCCGATGCCGCTCGACGACTTCGCCCTCGTTGCGCGCGGGGCCGCGTCCGCCGCGAGCCTGCTGTCGCGGTTTCTTCTCCCCGACGAGAACTCGGGCGCCTGACGCTCGAAGGTCGGGGCGCCCTCGCGGGCCTCGGGCTGTGAGATAACTGCGGCCCGCATGTCGTCGGAAGATCCCTTCGCGCCGCCGCCGCCGTTTCCGCCTCCCGCGCCGCGGTGGAAGAGCCGGCGGTTCCGGTTCGTCGAGCATCCGCTCTTCCACCTCGCTCTCCTGGCGGCGACGTTCGTCACGACGACGATCGCGGGAGGAGCGTTCTCCTCGTCGGGAGGGCTGCTCGGAAAGGGAACCTTCGCCGATGGGCTCCCCTTTTCCGTTCCGCTCCTCATCATCCTGGGCACGCACGAGCTCGGCCATTACTTCATGTGCCGGCGCTACGGCCTGGCCGCGACCCTTCCCTACTTCATTCCCTCTCCTTTCCTCAACCTGATCGGGACCTTCGGGGCGCTGATCCGGATCAAGGAGCCGATCCGGGACAAGAAGGCGTTGATCGACGTCGGAGCGGCGGGACCGCTGGCCGGCTTCGCGATGTCGCTTCCGTTCCTCCTCTACGGCGTCACCCGGGCCACTCCCGTGACCGGCCCTTCGCCGGAAGGGACCGTCCTCTTCGACTACCCCATGGCCGTCCGGCTCGCCCAGAAGCTGACCGGGGCGGGCCCTTACACGAGCACCGGCGTGCACGAGCACCCGATCTTCATGGCGGCGTGGTTCGGCCTCCTCGTGACAGCCCTGAACCTGCTCCCCATCGGCCAGCTCGACGGGGGCCACGTCCTGCGGGCCGCGGCCGGGCGCCGTCAGCCGATCGTGTCGCTGATGGTCGTCGGACTCGCGGCGCTCTCCGCGTTCCGCGGGCTGACGTGGACCGTCTTCGCTCTCGTCACGTCTCTGCTGGTGGGGATCCGGCACCCCCCGGCCGACAACGACGAGGAGCCCCTCGACTACGGCCGGACGCTGCTCGCGCTTCTCTGCCTGGGAGTCTTCCTGCTCTGCTTCACCCTGGTGCCGATCCGGATGACGTAGCGGTTCCTCAGACGTCCAGGAGGAACGTGGCGGGGCCGTCGTTGACGAGCTCCACCTCCATCGTCGCGCCGAAGACCCCGCGGGAGACCCGAATGCCCGAGAGCTGGAGGACCCGGCAGAAATGCTCGTAGAGCGGGCCGGCCTCCGCGGCCGGCATCGCCCGCTCGAAGCCGGGACGGCGGCCTCGGGAGAGGTCGGCCGAGAGCGTGAACTGCGAGACGGCAAGGACCTCTCCGCCGACCTCCTCCAGCGCCAGGTTCATCTTGCCGGCGGTGTCTTCGAACACGCGCAGCCCGGCGACCTTCCTGGCGGCCTCTTCGGCTGACGACGCCGTGTCTCCCTTCTCCGCTCCGACCAGGACGAGGTAGCCCCGCTCGATTCGCCCGACGACGTTCCCTTCGACTCGCACCTCGGCGCGCGAGACGCGCTGCACGACGAGTTTCACCGCCGTTTCCTGGCGACCTGGCGAAGCTCCCGCGGCTCGGAGGATCCCGCCAGCGTCGCGGCGAGCCAGTAGACGCCGGCTCCCGCCGCGATGACGGCGGCGAGGAGGCCCGCTCCTCTCCATCCACGCGCCGCGTCGAGGGCCAGCCAGCGCCGGGCGCCCTCGATCGCGAATCCCATGACCGCCGCGGCTGCGGCGACCCGGAGAAAGGACGCCGCGATCGCGCGGCCGTGCAGCCGCCCTTCCCGTTTTCGAAGGACGGCGAGCAGGATGGCCAGGTTGACCCCGGCGGCCACCGACGCCGCCAGCCCGATTCCCGGCAGGCCGAGCGGGCCGGTCAGGAGGACGCACAGGAGGATGAAGGTTGCGCAGTCGGCCATCGCCGCCAGGACCGGGAGCCGCGTGTCCTTGAGCGCATAGAAGGCGGGAACGACCACCCTCACTCCGGCGAAGAAGAAGAGACCGAGGGAGAGGGCTGCCAGCGCCGCTGCGGTCCCGGCGGTGTCCTCGGAGTCGAACCGGCCGCCCTCGAAGAGGACCCCGACGATCGGCGTCTTCAAGACGATCAGGCCGACGCTCGCCGGCAGCGTCACGAAAACCAGGAGCCGCAGCGCGAAGGCGAGGTTCTCCTTGAAGGGTCCCCGGTCCGCCGACAGGGCCTGCCGCGAAAGCATCGGCAGGATCGCGGTGGCAAGCGAGACGGCGAAGCCGCCCAGGACGAGCTCCTTCAGACGGTTCGCGTAGTAGAAGTGGGAGACGCGCGCGTCGCCGAGTCCGGAGGCAAAGCGGGTGGAGATGACCGTGTTGATGGTGTTGATGCCGTAGGCGAAGAGCCGCGGCGTCATCAGCAGCAGGACCGACCGCACCGCGGGGTCTCGCCAACCGAGGGCCGGCGGACCGACCGCGCGGAGTCTCGAGATCTGGGGAAGCTGGATCGCGATCTGGAGCACCCCGCCCAGGAGGACTCCCGCCGCGAGGCCATAGGTCGGCTCCGAGAGCCGGGGAGCGATGACCAGCGCGCCGAAGATCATCGAAAGGTTCAGCAGGATCGGCGCCGCCGCGGCCGCCGCGAAACGCTGCCGGGCGTTCAGGACCGCCTGGCAGAAGGCGGCGATGCTGACGAGGAAGATATAGGGGAAGATCCAGCGGTTCAAGGTCACCGTCAGGTCGAACTTGCCAGGAGTCGCGTGGAACTTCCGGGCCAGGAGGTCCACGAGCACCGGCGAGAGGACGATTCCCGCCGCGGTCAGGATCGCGAGGATCAAGGCAAGGGTCGCCAGCGCCTTTCCGACGAAGGCCCGCGCTTCCTCGTCGTCCCCTTCGTGAGCGACGCCGGAGTAGACCGGGATGAAGGCCGAGGACATCGCTCCCTCGCCCACGATCTCGCGAAGCATGTTCGGGATGCGGAAGGCGACGAAGAAGGCGTCGGAGCGCTCGCCGGCCCCCAGGGTGACGGCGATGATCTTGTCCCGGATGTATCCCGTGACCCGCGATGCCAGCGTGAGCGGCGTGATGATCGACGCGGAGCGGACTAGCCGCGCACGGGAGATGTCAGGGTCGCTGGCAGCCATCGAGTGTTTCGATTCTAGGAGCAATCCGCCCGGACATCATCTGTCCGATGTAGAGTTTCAGAATTCCATCGAACACTTGAAAGGAGGCAGAACACATGGGCAGCGTCAACAAGGTCATCCTGATCGGCAACCTCGGTAAGGACCCCGAGCTCCGGACGACTCCCCAGGGCACGTCGCTGGCGCGGTTCTCGGTGGCGACGACGACGGTCTGGAAGGACAGTTCCGGCGCCAAGAAGGAGAAGACGGAGTGGCATGACGTCGTCGCCTGGGAGCGACTCGCGCAGATCTGCGGCGAATACCTCCACAAAGGCAAGCAGGTGTACGTCGAGGGCAGTCTCCAGACGCGGAGCTGGGAAGACCAGAACGGCCAGAAGCGCTACAAGACCGAGATCAAGGCCAACAACGTCGTGATGCTCGGTTCGCGAGACGCCTCGCGGGCGGACGCGGGCGGCGCGCCGGGTCCGCGGGAAGTCAGCGAAGTCGCCGAGGCCCCGGCCTACGACGACGACGTTCCGTTCTGATCCTGGCGGGGACCTTGCGGTCCCCCGATCCCCCTGAGCCTCTCTACGCTTCTCGCAGGCCCGCGATGTCGGCGGTGAGGGCGGCGATCGGACGCGTGCGGAAGCCGAACGGCGCGTGTTTCCGGAGGCTGTCGACGCTCCGAGCGTAGGCATCCAGCCTTTCGAATGCTTCGGCGATCCGGCCCGGCGGGACGGTCGAAGCGACTTCTCCGACGCACGCGGAGTACTCGGCGATCCGGCTGCAGACGAAGAGCAGGTCGCACCCCGCCCGCGCCGCGGCGGCGACCCGCTGCGGCATCCCTCCGAAGGCGGACAACGCGCCCATCTCCAGGTCGTCGGAGAACGCCGCACCCTCGAATCCCAGCCGAGAGCGAAGCAGCGTCGTCGCCTTCTCCTTCGAGAGGGATGCGGGAATTCCGTCCGGGCCCGCGGCGTGCGAGATCATCACCGCCCCAGCCTCCTCCATCGTAGCGACAAACGGCGCCAGGTCTCTCTCCTCCTCGCCGGCGTCCGGCGGGATGAGAGGAAGATCCTTGTGCGTGTCCAGGTCCGCTCGGCCCAGGCCGGGAAAGTGCTTGACGCAGCCGCCCACTCCGGTGGCGTGAAGGCCCGCGAGGAACTCGGACGCCGCGCGGGCGATGGCCGCAGGCTCCGCGGAGGCGCAGCGGTCGCGAAGCACCCGCTCGGAAGCGCCGGGGAGAAGCCGGTCCACGACCGGAGCGAGGTTCACGTCGAAGCCGAGCCGCGAGCACGCCTCCCCGGCCAGCTCTCCCGCCCGGCGCGCCACGCCGCGCTCGGCCGCCTCGCGGAAGCTGATCGAACGGCCGAGCAGGTCGCGGAAACGGTCCACGGGACCTCCCTCCAGATCCACGCAGAGGAGCGGCCGGCCGGGGAGCTCGCGGATCGAGGACGTCAGCTCGATGACCTGCTCGACGCTCTCGATGTTCCGCTTGAAGAGGATGACCGCCCGCGGCGGAAAGCGCTCCAGGGCCTCCCTCTCCTCCAGCAGGAGCGTCGGGCCGGAGATCCCCACTCCGAAGATTCGCGAAGCTTCCGCCCTTGTCATCTTGAGCGAAGCGAAAGATCTAGGTCGTCAAGCCGCGTGATCTCGACTCCGAATCACGCGGCGCATCCTTTGGCCGCGGGCTTCGCCCGCGAGCCTCAGGATGACAGCATGGGGAAGAAGCGTCATGCATTCTTCTTGAGGCGTTCCTGGAGGGCGGCGAGGAGGGAGAGGGCGGCGACCGGAGTCAGGTTGTTGACGTCGGCCTGGCGCAGCTTCTCCAGGACGAGCTCCTCGGACGCGGAGAAGAGGAGCATCTGGCCCTCTCCGGCGCTCTGCCCCTCGTGGCGGGCCAGGACGGGCGCGCCCTGCACGTCGAGCTCCTGCTTTTCGAGGTTGGAAAGGATCTCGCGGGCGCGGCGCGTCACCTCCTTCGGAAGCCCCGCGAGCTCGGCCACGTGGATTCCATAGCTCCTGTCTGCCGTCCCGGCGACGACCTTGCGCAGAAAGACGACTCGGCCGTCGATCTCCTTGACCGCCATCGTCGCGTTGGAGATTCCCGGGCGGACGAGGGCGATCTCCGTCAGCTCGTGGTAGTGCGTCGCGAAGAGGACGAACGCCCCCTTCTCGGGGGTGTCGTGGAGGTGCTCGACGAGCGCCCACGCGATCGAGAGTCCGTCGAAGGTGGACGTCCCGCGGCCCACCTCGTCCAGGATCACGAGGCTCCTCGCGGTCGCCTCGCGCAGGATCGCCGCCGCCTCGAGCATTTCGACCATGAACGTGGACTCGCCGCGGGCGAGGTGGTCGGCCGCGCCCACCCGGGTGAAGATCCGGTCCACCATCGGGATCTCCGCGCTCGAGGCCGGCACGAACGAGCCGGCCTGCGCTAGGAGCACCGCCGTTGCGACCTGCCGCAGGTACGTGGACTTTCCGCCCATGTTCGGGCCGGTCACGACCAGGATCCGCTTCTCGGGCGTGAGCTCGCAGTCGTTAGGGACGAACGGCTCCTCCCGCCGCAGCGCCTCGACGACCGGGTGGCGGCTCTCGACGAGAGACAGGCGCAGGCGCCGGGAAAGCTTCGGCCGCGTCCAGCGCCCGGAGGTCGCGATCTCGGCGAAGCTCGCGTGAAGGTCGAGCGCGGCGGCGCCCGAGGCTGCCGCGGAGGCCCGGCCCGCCGCGGCGGCGAGGTCGCGCAGGAGCTCCGAGTAGATCCTCGCCTCGATCTCGGCGATTCGCTCTTCCGCCCCAAGGATCTTCTCCTCCAGCTCCTTCAGGGCCGGCGTCACGAAGCGCTCCGCGTTGGCGAGGGACTGCCGGCGGATCCAGTCGGACGGGACATTCTCGCGGTGCGCCTTGCCGACCTCCAGGTTGTACCCGAAGACACGGTTGTAGCGAACGCGGAGATTGGAGATCCCGGAGCGGCGCCGCTCCTCGGCTTCAATCGCCAGCAACGCTCCCTGCCCGTCGCGCCGAAGCGAGCGGAGCTCGTCGAGCTCCTTGTCGGCGCCGTCCCGGATGGCGCCGCCGGCGGACGCCAGGACCGGGGGCTCCGGGGCGATCGTCCTCTCGACGAGGGCGACGAGGTCTGCGGTGTCCGGGATCCCGTCGAGCAGCGAGCGAAGCCTCCGGGCCTTGAAGGTCTCCCCGGCCGCGACGACGCCCGGGAGCGCGCGCAGCCCGGCGGCGAAGGCGGCGACCTCCCGCGGGCCGGCGGTCCCCGTCGAGATCCGGGCCAGCCGCCGCTCGAGGTCTCCGACGCCATCGAGGGCCCGCTGCAGCTTCTGCCGCTCGGCCGCCCGGCGCGTCAGCTCTTCGACCGCCTCCCACCGGGCTTCCAGCTCCAGCGGGTCGGTCGAGGGACGCGACAGCGCGTCCTTCAGCGCCCGCGCGCCGGGAGGCGTCCGGGTCCGGTCGATGACGGCGCAGAGGCTTCGCTCCGCGGAGCCGTCGGAGGACTCGAAGATCTCCAGGGTCGAGATGGCCGAGGCGTCGAGCGACATCCTCTGGTCGAAGAGGAGCGGCGACGGCGGCCCGACGTGGGAGACCCCGCCCGGCCGCATCTCTTCGGCGTAGGCCTTCGCCGCGGCGGCCGCCGATCCGGCCTCGGTAGAATCCGAGGCCTGCCACCGCGCGAACCATTGGGGCGAACGGCGCGTGATCGAGATGCCCGCCGGAACGGGCAGGTCCGACTCCTCGGGAAGGAGGACCTCCCGAGGACGGAAGAGCGCGAGGACGTCGGCCAGCCGGCCGGCCGGGACGTCTCCCGCGTGAAACTGGCCCGTCGAGAAATCCAGGAACGCGACGGCGACCCGCCCGCCGGCGGCCCCGGCGCTTGGAAGCACGGCGGCCAGATACGAAGCGCTTCCGGGCAGTAGCGACTCCGGGTCGAGCACCGTGCCGGGCGTCACGATCCGCGTGATGTCCCTTCGCACCAGGCCCTTGGCCGCTCGGGGGTCCTCGACCTGATCGCAGACGGCAACCTTGCGGCCGGCGGCGACCAGCCGGGCGATGTGGTGCTCGGCGGCGTGCCAGGGGACTCCGCACATCGGCGCTTCGATGTCCGAGTCGCGGTTGCGTGCGGTCAGCGCGATTCCCAGGAGCGGCGCGGCTTCGCGGGCGTCCTCGAAGAACATCTCGTAGAAGTCGCCCATGCGGTAGAAGAGGATCGCGTCGGGAACGCGGCTCTTCATCTCGAAGTACTGCCGGAGCATCGGAGTCTCCCGGCCGCTCTCTTTCGCTGTGGTCGCCATGAAGGTTCCGAGCTAGCATAAATCGGGATGAACGTCCTCGCACTCGACACCGCGGGTCCCCTGCCCGCGGTCGCAGTCGCGGCCGGCGGCGCGGTCTTCGAGAAGGAACTCCCGGCGGAGCGCCAGGCATCCGAGAAGCTGCTGGGCGCGATCCAGGACACGCTGACCCGCGCCGGGTTGAGCCTCGCCGATTGCGATCGGATCGCCGTGTGCTCGGGGCCCGGCTCGTTCACGGGCCTGCGCGTCGGCCTTTCGACGGCGTGGGGACTCGGCCGCGCCCTCGGCATTCCCGTCGAGGAAGTCTCGACTCTCGAGGTGCTCGCCGAGGCGGCTCGAAAGCCCGGGCTCACCGCGGTCACGACCGTCCTGGACGCGGGACGGGGCGAGGTCATCGCCGCTTCGTTCTCCCTCGCCGGTCCCCGCGCGAGATCCGCCGATTCTCCGGTCCGGATCCCGACCGAGCAGGCCGCGGCGCTCTCCGCACCGCTCTTCGACCTTCCCGGCGGCCTCCTCGGAGGGGCCGGGAAGGCCCCGGCGATCTCGCTCGCCCGCGCCCTGGCCCTCGCCGTCGCCGGCTCCCCACGGGAAGACGCGGGAAGCGGCGCTCGCGTCCCGCGCGCCATTTATTCGCGGCCCAGCGCCGCCGAGGAGAAACGTGGCGCTCCGTGAGCCCCGGTCGGCGTCGTACCTCGTGGTCTCGGCGCGCCCGGAGCACCTGGACGAGATCGCCCGGATCGAGCGCGAGTCCTTCCTGATCCCCTGGAAGCGGGAGTTCTTCGAGACCGAGCTCTCCGAGCCCTACCGCTACGCCCGAGTCCTCGCGAGCCGCGACGGTTCCCGCCCCGAGGTCGGCGGATACCTGTTCGCTGTCTCGCTCTACGAGGAATTCCACATCAACAAGGTCGCGACCGATCCGACGCTGAGAAACCTGGGTTACGGCCGCCTCCTGCTCGAGGACGCCCTGTCCCGGGCCCGGTCTCAGCGGGCCGCCGCGGTGACCTTGGAGGTCCGCATCTCCAACATCCCGGCGCGGGAGTTCTACAATTCCTTCGGTTTCCGGGAGGCCTATCGACGAAAGTCCTATTACCAGGACGGCGAGGACGCCTACGCGATGATCCTGACCCTGAAGTAAGGGTGTAAACTTCGGGCGTGGTTTTTCCCGCCTCTCCGTTCCCACAAAAAGAGATAAGGAGGTTCCGAACGATGGAGACTCTCAGCTCCGAAAACCTCACGGAGATCGATCCCGAATACCGCCGCCTCCATACGGAACATCGCGACCACGAAAGCCGCCTCGAAACGCTCGCGGGCAAGTCCCGCCTCTCCGAAGAGGAAGAGCTCGAGGAGAAACGGCTCAAGAAGGAAAAGCTGATGATCAAGGACCGCATGGAGGCGATCGCCCGAAACCACCGAGTCGGAGCTCCCCACTGAAGTTTCCGATCGCCCGGGAGGGCTGGATCTTCATCGTCCCGCCGCTCGTGCTCGCGGCGGGCGCGGTCGCGGCCGGATGGTGGGTCGCGGCGGTGGTTCTCGGGGCGCTCGGGATCTTCCTCGTCTCCTTCTTCCGCGATCCCGAGCGCACCCCCGGCGGCGACGAAAGCTCGATCCTCTCCCCCGCCGACGGCACGGTCCTCTCCATCACCGACGGTCCGCCCGAGGCGCCTCCAGGGGCCTCCCGCCGGATCTCGATCTTCATGTCGGTCTTCAACTGCCACGTCAACCGTTCCGCCGTCACCGGTGTCCTCGCCGATTACGAGTACTGCCCCGGGAAGAAGCTCAAGGCCTTCGAGGAGAAGTGCTCGACGGAGAACGAGCAAAACCACATCACGCTCGAGGCCGCGCGCGGCCGGGTGATGTTCAAGCAGATCGCGGGGATCCTCGCCCGCCGGATCGTGTTCTACCCCAGCCCGGGCGACCGGCTCTCGCGCGGGCAGAAGATCGGAATCATCCTGTTCGGTTCGCGCGTTGACCTGTTTGTCCCCGACGGGGCGGACCTGTCGGTCCGGCGGGGCGACAAGGTCCGGGCCGGAAGAACGGAGCTCGCGCGATGGAAATGAAGAGCCGGGAGGCCGCGTCGGATCGCCGCCCGGTGGGCGGGATGCGGCGGCTTTCGCGGGAGCGGCTGTCCCGGGGCCTGTTCGTCCTGCCGACCCTCTTCACGGTCGGAAACCTCTTCTGCGGCTACCTCTCGATCTGGTGCTCGATCCGCGGGACCTTCGAGATCGCCGCGTACCTGATCATCATCGCGGCGGTCCTCGACGCCCTGGACGGCCGGATCGCGCGGCTGACGCACTCGGCCTCGGAGTTCGGTGAGGAGTACGATTCGCTGGCAGACCTCGTGTCCTTCGGCGTCGCGCCGGCGGTGCTGGCCTACTCCTGGGGGCTGTCGGACTTCTCCAGGCTCGGATGGCTCGTCTCGTTCCTCTTCGTCGTCTGCGGCTCGATGCGGCTCGCCCGCTTCAACATCATGACCCACGTCGTGGACAAGAAGTACTTCATCGGCCTCCCGATTCCGGCCGCGGCGGCGACCCTCTCGACGCTCGTCCTCGCGACCCCCGAGCCTCTCGTGGACCGCGTCTGGATGACGGGCCTGCTCGTCCTGACGATTCTCCTCTCGTACCTGATGATCTCGACGATCCGCTACCGGTCCTTCAAGGACCTCGACCTGAAGCGCCGGCGGCCCGCTTGGATCCTCCCGCTGATCGCGCTCGTCTTCGCGGTGGTCGCGTTCCGCCCGACGCTGTCGCTGCTCGCGCTGACGCTGGTCTTCGCCGGCTCGGGCCCGGCCGCCAAGCTCGTCGGGTTCTTCCGGCGCGGCAAGCACCCCGCGCCGGAAGACGGAAGAGGTAAGACGGAAGACGTTCCGGTCGAGCCCGTCTAGCCCACGTCTCCCGTCTAGCGTCTAGCGTCTGACGTCTACCGACCCTGGGTCTGCCAGTCCGTGGCGATCTCCTGTCCGTTAGCGGCGAGGACGTGGTAGCGGAATCGGCAGCAGGAGGCCGGGATCGGGGGCCGGAGCAGGATCGTGGCCGGATCGATCTTCTCGTGCGGCCCGATGAGGGTCTCGTAGAAGCGAACCCTGGAGGAGCGGCCGAGCGAGACGCGCGCGCCGGCGGGAGAGAAGACCTCATAGCGGTCGAAGCCGGCATTGCGGACGTCGCGCACGCCCGGCCGGCCCAGGTCCACCTCGATCCAGTTCGAGGTGCGGGAAATGGCGGAGGGCATCGCGGAGGTGTTCTCCAGCCCCAGCACGACATCCGAGCCCGTCCGCGAGAGCGAGACGCGCAGCGCCGGCGTCAGCGGCCTGCCGAGGAGGATGTCGTTCAACGCCGGCAGTGTGAAGATCCGGTCCGATTCCGACGCGCCCGCGAGGCGAATGAGACGCCCCGCGGCGTTGGGCCGGCCGGCCGTGTCGTGCCCGAGCCGGCGGACGAAGTCTGCGAGGAACGGCTGGCGGAAGATGATCTCGTCTCCGGTCTCGAAGGTCCGGCCCTCCAGGACAAGAGGCCGCCGCACGCGAAAGTCGTAGCCGAACCCGACCCTCTCCTCCACCTCCATGTCGTGCTGGAAGCGCAGGCGCGGGTCGTCGGAGAGCCGGGACAGAAACCCCTCGGTGAGCTTTCCCTTCTCCGTCCCGCCGCGCCCCTTCCAGAGCCCCTCCGCGTTGGGCGAATAACCCGCCCACCAGGGCTTGCCCAGCCTGTCCACTTCGATCGGGTCCGCGCGGTCGCGGTCCCTTCCGAAGACCATGGCCACGAAACCGTCCACGGCCGCGCCGAGGTCCGTGAACTTCTCGGCCCCTTCAGCCGGGATCGGGTCGCTCATCGTCATCGAGAGGAAGATGCCGGCCGGCAGCCGGGAGCGGATCGCGCGGATCGCCGCGGCGGTCGCGGGGGCGGACGCGGCGGTCACGGGAAAGTCCAGGTGCACGCCGGACACGAAGCCGAACCGGACTTCGTCGGCGGCCGTCGCCGCGGCGAGCCCGAGGGCGTCCTCGAAGGCCTTCCTCGCGGCCTTGTCGTGGGACTCCAGCACCGTCGCGGCTTCCCTTCCCGCTTCGATCACGACCGAGACCGACGCTTTCCCGATGGGCCTCGGAGGAAGCGTCGCGCGAACCACGGTCCATTGGCCGCCGGAAACCTCGAGCTTCGCGGCGGGCACGAGGATCCAGGAGAACCCCCCCTCGGCGAGCGAGGCGAGCTCGGAGCCTTCCTCTTGCTCCCTGGCGAAGCCGTCGGCGAACCAGAGGCCGTTTCCGGTCGGACGGATGACCGGCCGTTTCGCGCCCTCGCGGCGCCCGCCGCAGGCCCAGCCGGCCGCCGACAGAAGAATGAGTCCCGCCAGGCCGACGCGCCTCATGCCGGGGCCGCCACCGGCTTCTCCAGGGGCAGATCGAATCTCACCCGGAAGCCTCCGTCCTCGCGATTCTCGGCGGTGATCGTGCCGCCGTGCTCCTCCACGATTTTCTTGGCAATCGCCAGGCCGAGCCCCGTCCCGCCGCTCTTGGCCGAGAAATACGGATCGAAAAGCCTCGGCAGGTTCCTCGGCGCCACGCCCGGCCCCGTGTCCTCGATGGCGACGAAGATCCGGGAGTCGTCCCGCCGGGCGGCGACGCGGATCGCTCCCGTCGAGCCGGCCAGCGCCTCGACGGCGTTGAGCAGCAGGTTGGAGAAGACGCGCGAGAGGAGCCTCGCGTCGGCCTGCGCGGAGAGCCCCGGCTCGATGTCGAGCCTCCAGGTCACGCCCGGAGTGCCTGTGTAGGCGGCGGCCGAGTCGGCCAGCAGCCGGCTGACGTCCACCGGACGGATCTCCGGGGAAGGCAGCCTCGCGTAGTCGGAGAATTCCGACGCCGCGAGTCGCAGCTCGTCGGTCTGCCGGAGGACTCGGTCCACGCACTCGTCGAGGACCCGGTCGAAATTGGGCGATCCGCGCTTCCACACTTCGCGCAGATGTTCGACGGCGAGCCGGATCGGTGTCAACGGGTTCTTGATCTCGTGGGCGATCATCCGGGCCATCTCGGCCCACGCAGCCAGGCGGTTGGAGCGGACGACGTCGGAGACGTCCTCGAGAACGGCCATCCTTGCACCCTCTCCTCCGAGAGGCAGCGGCACCGTCACGACCCTCCAGCGCTCGCCGGGCCTCGGCTCGACTTCCACCGGCGTGTAGGTCGCGCGCGGGTCGCGAAGGATCCGCCGGACCGGGGCCATCCTCTCGCCGGGAAAGACCTCCTCGAGCGTCGAGGCATCGGCATGCCCGCCCCCCATCTGCGCCGCGGCCGGATTGGCGAGGAGGACGGGACCGTCCTCGCGGAAGGCGACGACCCCGGCGGTCAGGTGCGCCAGGAGCGTTGCGCTCCTCTCCTTCTCCTCGAGGAGGGCCTCAGTCTGGGACTTCAGGCTGCGCGACATCGAGAGGAACGCCCGCACCAGTTCCTTCAGCTCCTCGTCGGGAGGCTCGTCGAGCCGAGGCGAGAAGTCGCCGCGGGCGACCGCGCGCGTTCCCTCCACGAGGTCGGCGACGGGCCGCGCGACGCGCAACGCCACGCGTCCCGCGATCACCGCGCTGATGACGAAGACGAGGAGGCTGAACGCGGAGACCGCCGCCGTCAGCTGGGAGGCCTCGGCTTCCGCCACCCTCCGCTGAGGAAGGAGAAGGAGCGAGAGCAGGCCCGGGCTGCGCACGCCCGGAACGCCCGGGATCGAGGAGAGGCCGGTCGTGATCTCTTCGAACGTCCCGCCCGAGACCGACCGCGATCCGGCGTACTGATCGCCGCCGCCCAGGCCGATCGTCACGTAGGCGGAGCCCGGCACCCGGTCCGGCACGATCCCGGCGGCGTAGAGGTCGCGGCGGGAAGTCGCCACGAGCGTGGAGTCGGGAGCGTAGACGGACAGGTCGTAGCCGACCGAGTTGGCGAGCCAGCCGATGAGCACGTCGTCGAGGACTCGGATGCCGGCGCCGCCGGCAGCCGACGGGAGGTAGTCGTCGAGGACCCGCCGGGCGGTCTCCAGCCCCGTTCGCGCGTGCTCGAGGATGTCCTGCTGAGAATGGGCGAGGATCGTCGACCGCAGGAAGAACGTCACGGCGAACAGGGGCAGCATGACGCCGGCGGCGAAAAGCACGACGAGCCGGCCGCGGAAAGTCCTCGCGAAACGGGGCAGCGCGCGGCCCGGCGAGACCTG
>Ga0126379_10000276_pt1 | contig 27792 bp, 24 predicted proteins | sample PanSoiMetPlot_24_FD_92640 | JGI IMG/M metagenome (GOLD analysis project Ga0126379, IMG submission 92640) | Tropical forest soil microbial communities from Panama - MetaG Plot_24 | ecosystem: Environmental > Terrestrial > Soil > Tropical forest > Bulk soil | place: Panama | collected 2016-02-17
CCGCCCGACCGCTGCGGCTCGCCGCCCGCTGGTTCAGCTCCATCTGTTCTGCTTCTGTCAGTCCGATCCTGCTCTTCATGAACACGATCGTACTACCTTTTTACGCGTTACACACCACTAGTGAGTGAAATTTGACAAGAGCAGCGCAATCGGGCCGCCTTCTTCTGGAGTCGAGATCTAATAACAGCAGAATGAGAGCTGGGGTAATGAACCAATCCGAACTGATCGAAAAAGTCGCGCGGGCGACTGAGCTAAACCAAGCGGCGGCGGGGCACGCCGTGAAGGCGGTCGTAAACGCCATTATCGATTCGCTCATAGCTGGAGAGGCGGTCCGTGTCTCCGGCCTCGGCACTTTCGATGTGGCGGCACGGTCCGCGCGCCAGGGGCGCAACCCACAAAGCGGAGAGGCGATCAAAATTGCAGCCAGCAAGGCAGTGCGATTCCGCGCTGGGAAGGCCGTCAAGGACGCCCTCAACGGGCCCAAGAGGGCTCCTCGCAAGAGATCGGCAGCGCCAAAGAGATCCGCGGCGGGGAAGTAAAACATCCTCTCGATGTGTGCCAGGAATGGCAGCTTGCCGTTCTGCCGAGCAGCGCTGCTCTTGTATCGCGTCTCTGTATAGGAGGGCAGGCATGCGACACCGCAATTGTTGTGCGCCAATGATCGCGGCGTCGGGTGTCGAGCTCCAGGACACAATCGCCGGGGAACGGCTAGGTTGCCTTTTCCCTGCGGGGCTGGCAGAGCGTAAGGGGCCCGGCTCTTGAATGGGGGCCTGATCGCGTACGCAGGCACGGGCAAGGTGATGAACTGGCAGGCCATCAGGTCTGGAGCACCACATTTTCGAGCGGCTCGCCGCGCGCGAAACTGTCGAGATTGGCGGCCACGACGCTCCAGCGGTGTTCGGCGGTCGCCTCGGTGCCGCTCGAGCTATGGGGAGTGATCAGCACGTTGGGTAGTTCGTGGAAAGGGCGGCTTATGCGCGCGCGTGCGCGCGCAAAACTGTCGACGTTGGGGATTGGGGAAGCGAGAGAGGAATGGTCAGGTCGCAGCCTGCTAAAAACAGACGATCGGTCAAAAGCGTCGGGTGTGGCAGGGATAGACCCGCGGTTGCGGCGCGCTGTCGCACCCTCGGCCGGGCGCTGCTATTGTAGCTAACCCGTAGCTAGCGCAAATTAGCGAAACAGCAACGACAGATAAGCCCTTGCTAAACAGCGGTATTTTCCAGGGTATTGCGATAGAAAAACAAATCGGGAATTAATTCGGCTGAACCGGGAATTACGGGAATTCGCCGCGAAGCCGCCGTTTAGCGCCATAACGACCCAGAACCAAAACACAATAAACAAGAAAAACATCGTGATTTTCACGAATGATAGATCCGAGAGATGGATCTAATCTTACCGAGTGACTTCGCCTTTTCTAAGGCGACAACGATAAGTGGGTCTGCTCCAATGCTACCAGGATTGAACGGCTTTGCAGCATAAGCTCAAAAGTTGTGCACCTTGCGGGCGGGAATGCCGAGATCCGGTCTACGTCGTACGAGCTGAGATTACTCTCGGCCAAACCTCCGAGCCGAGCCTGACGATGGTTTCCTCCACCGTCTTGCCCTCGGCGGCAAAGGGCCTTGCAATCACCGCGTTGGCGCCTGCCGCGTGCAGCGCGCTAGCGTGCTCGACGACTTCTTCGACAGTGCCGGCCAATGCGAACGCGTCGACATGGCGGTCCATGATCAGCGGCAGCAGTGGCAAGTACGGCGTCACACCCGCTGCGTAGGGTGCGCCGGCGACGCGCGCTATCGCCTCCGCCGGTAACATGAGCCCCTGCGCTTCGGTGGTGCGCCCCCTCAACCTGCCGGCGCCGAGATAGCGGGCAACCGTTGGACGAACAGCCTCGCGCGCAAGCCGTCCATCCGTGGCGACGCACGCGTTGAGCCGGCCGATCACACGGAGCATTTGGGGATCACCGCCCACGTTAACCGCAGCGGCAGTTACTGCGGCACGAAATGCGCCGACCTCCGCCACCGAACCACAGGCCTCCATTATGACGCCTTCGGCCAGCTCCGCTGCAGCACGCTGGCCGAGCCGGCCATTGCTCGCGACGTAGATCGGGATTCTCGGGCGCAGCGGCGAAAAGTTCAGCCGGCCGTTACTAAGGCTAACGAGCTCGCCGTTGAAATCCACTGTCTCGCCGCGCAATAGCGCGCGGATCAGCACGATCGCCTCGCGAATTGCTCGCGCGGGTTGGCGCCGCTCGATACCCATCTCCGCAAACCCGGAAATCCCGGCGCCGATGCCGAGAATTGCCCGGCCACCGGAAATCTCGTCGAGCGTGGCGATAGCCGCGGCCGTGAGCGCCGGATGCCGCGTAAAGGGATCGGTGACGCAGGGCCCCAGCCTCACCCGCGAGGTGTGCGCGGCGATTTGGCCGAGAGAGGTGTAGGTCTCGCGATAAAAGCGCTCATCGGCGAGCCAGACGGCAGAATATCCGTTCGCTTCGGCGAGCTTGGCACGTTCGATCAGCCGTGAGACCGGAACGTCCCCGAGCAGCAGCAGCTCCAGATCCATCGCCGAAGCAGCAATACTAGCGAATCACACTGACGTCGTCGGGGTTGACGAGGTCGGGAACAGTCCAGCCGTCGAGGTCATATTCTCTCATGCAGCTGTCCGCGAAGCTCTTCCAGCGCTCGTATTGGCCCGACGCGACAGCGCCCAACAGCGCGAAGCGGCGGATCTCTTCATGACTGCCGGAGTAGTTGATCTCATAAAGCTCGTGGCGGGCGCCGAACTCCGTGCCGATCGCATCCCACAACAGCTTCATCAGCTTGACCCGCTCGACCGCCGAGACGCCGCCCGAGCCGCGCACATAGCGGTCGAGATACTGGCGCAACTCGGGAACCTTGAAGTCGCTGACGTGCGAGTTGAGGTAGATGAGGCTGCTGGCGACCGTCTTTTCGATTTGATGCCGGACTTGCACATACGCCTCCGGGCCGAGGACGTGGTAAGCGGCGCCTGCCTCCGAGCTGGGGAGAACAAAGCCGTCGGTCCACGGATCGGGGCTCTTGGCCATCGCGTCGGACAATGCCCACATCGCGTTGCGCCAGGTGATCACCTCGCCGATATTGGCCTCCACGCCCCGAAACCCGCGGGTTCCGGCGGTTTCCGTCGCCTTGATCAGCAGCCCGGTGATGAAATCCAGCTTTACCGCCAGGCGGGTGCAGCCATGCAATTGAAAGCGCGGCACGAAACCGCTGCGCGGGAAAAAGTTGTTGGCTTTGTCGATGTCGCCATAGACGAAGACGTTCTCCCAAGGAATGAAAACGTCGTCCATGATGAAGATCGCATCATTTTCATCGAGGCGGCTCGACAGCGGATAATCGAACGGCGTGCCGAGCACTGCGGCGCGTTGCTCGTTCGAGACGCGGCAGATGAATTTGACGCCCGGCGCATTCGTCGGAACGAGAAAGACGACCGCGAAATTCTTGTCCTGGACGGGCAACAGCCCGACATGCCCGACAAAGGTGAAATGCGTCAGCACCGATCCGGTGGCAACGACCTTGGCGCCGGTGACGTGAACCCCGGCGTCGGTCTCCTTGGTGACGTGGGCGTAAACATCGGTCGGCCCGCCCGGTGCGCCCGGCGCCATATTCCGGTCGACCGGCGGCTGGACGAGCGCGTGATTCACAAACGGGACCCGCTCCTGGCAGTAGCGGTACCAGCGGCGGGCGTTGTCCTGGTAAGGAGCATAGAATTCCGCGTTCGCCCCCAGCGTTGCAAGAAAAGCGGCCTTATAGTCGGGCGACCGCCCGAGCCAGCCATAGGTCACGCGTGACCACTCGGCGATCGCGTTGCGGGCGGCCACAAGTTCCGCCGCCGACCTTTGCGCCATGAAATAGCGGTGAGTGAAACCGCCCCATTCGGTCCGGCAGGTGAGAATAGCTCTTTTCTCCGTGTGGTCGCGATGCAGCGCATCGTAGAGCCGGGCTATCATGCGCGCCGTGTTGCGGAAGGCAGGGTGCTCGGCGATTCTCTTCACCCGCTCACCATAGATCCACACCTCCCGCCCGTCGCCGAGGCTGTCGAGAAACTCTTTGCCTGTGTAAGGAAGCGCGGTTTCCATGCTGTTCTCCCTGCAAGAAGCGGCCGAGCCGTTCTTATTGGTCGCGAGAAGCCTAAGGCCCGCCAAAGGACGACGTCACGATCAAGTTTATCTCTGAGGGCCTTGCCGGTACAGTGTTGGCCCAGAATTTCAACCGCGAGAGCCATCGTTGACCCAGCGGAGCAATCGCAAGGAGCCGTCATGGCCGCTCAGCCGTCCTTGGCGATGGTTCTTTCTACCATTATCGCGGGCGGTTAGTTCGGCCGTAATGGCCGTATCGTTCTTCGGTGTGTTGACGCCGGCTGCCCTCATCCTGCGGTGGGCTGGCAGTGACTTGCTGCGGCTGCGCATCGAGCCGGCGATTTCGAGCTACTGGATCGGCCGAACCTCGAACGACGATCAGCAGACTTCAATGACGAGACAATTCTGAGTGACTGCGCACACGCGCCGCTGACGGGGCTGCAAATCGATGCGCATACTGGGTATTTCTGCCTTTTATCACGACAGCGCCGCGGCGTTGGTCGAAAACGGCCGTATTGTAGCCGCCGCCCAGGAGGAGCGCTTCACCCGCAAGAAATACGACGACCGATACCCGGCCAACGCGATTGCCTTTTGCCTTGCGCAAGCTGGAATAAGGCTCATCGATATCGATTATGTCGCCTTCTATGACAAACCCCTGCTCAAGTTTCACCGCTTGATCGCGACCTATTTAGCGGTCGCCCCTCGTGGGTTTCGGTCTTTCCGGGCAGCAATGCCCGTCTGGCTCAAAGACAAGCTGTTTCAGAGGAAACAGCTTGAGAAAAAGCTGCGCGTGGCGGCGCCCGAATTTGATTGGCACCACCGCCTCTTATTCTCCGAGCACCACCTCAGCCATGCGGCTTCCGCGTTTTATCCCTCGCCATTTGAACATGCGGTCATCTTGACGATGGACGGCGTCGGCGAATGGGCTACGACCTCCGCCGCGCTCGGTGACGGAAAGCAGATCACGGTGCTCAAAGAGATCCATTTCCCGCACTCCCTCGGCCTTCTCTATTCCGCCTTTACCGATTTCACCGGCTTTCGCGTCAATTCGGGCGAATACAAGGTGATGGGGCTCGCGCCCTATGGCGAGCCGCGCTTCACCAAGGTTATTCTCGACCATCTGATCGATTTGAAAGACGACGGTAGTTTTCGCCTCAATCAAACGTATTTCGACTACTGCGCTGGTCTCAGTATGACGAACGACCGGTTCGCCTCGCTGTTCGGGGTTCGGCCCCGAAAGCCGCAGGAACGCCTCGAGCAAATCCATATGGATCTCGCAGCCTCGATCCAAAGCGTGACCGAAGAGGTGGTGCTGCGGCTGACCCGTGCGCTGGCGGCCGAAACCGGCGCGCGCAACCTCTGTCTGGCGGGCGGCGTGGCGCTCAATTGCGTCGCCAACGGCCAGTTGCTGCGCGATGGGCGCTTCGAGAATGTCTGGGTGCAGCCCGCAGCGGGCGACGCTGGCGGGTCGGTGGGGGCGGCGCTTGCTGCCTATCACCTCGAACTCGATCGTCCGCGCCAGCATTCCAATGAAATGGATGGAATGTCGGGAAGCTACCTCGGTCCCGCGTTTGGAGATGAGGAGGTCCGTAACCAACTAACGGCTGCTGGCGCCCGGTTCGAACAGATTGGCGACCACGAGGTCATCAATCGGACGGCGCGAGCGCTCGCCGACGGAAAGGCCGTCGGCTGGTTTCAAGGTCGGATGGAATTTGGTCCGCGGGCGCTCGGAAACCGCTCGATCCTGGCCGACGCGCGCAGCCCGACGATGCAGCGAGCGCTGAATCTCAAAGTCAAATACCGGGAGAGCTTTCGCCCGTTCGCGCCGTCGGTGCTGCGCGACGACCTCGCCGACTGGTTCGAAATGGACGTTGACAGCCCGTATATGCTGATGGTCGCCGACGTGGCCGAACGGCGCCGCCATCCGATCGCAGACGCCGAGCGCGATCGCTTCGGCATCGACAAGCTGAATGTGTCGCGTTCGGAGATTCCGGCTGTGACCCATGTCGATTACTCGGCGCGGGTCCAGACCGTGCATCGTGAGACCAACCCTCGGTATCACGCGCTGCTGAGCCGCTTGAAGGCGCTGACCGGCTGCCCGGTTCTCGTGAATACCAGCTTCAATGTACGCGGCGAGCCGATCGCCTGTACACCCGAGGACGCCTTTCACTGTTTTATGGGCAGCGAGATCGATGTCCTCGTGGTCGGCAATTGCTACTTGAGGAAAGAGGACCAGGACCCAGCCCTGCGCCTCGACTATCGGGATCGGTTTGCTCCGGACTGATGAAGGAGGGTGTAATGGCGAGACTGACGGGCAAAGTTGCGCTGATTACGGGAGCTGCCGGCGGCCAAGGGACGGCCGAAGCCGAGTTGTTCGTGCGCGAGGAAGCGGCTGTCGTGCTGACTGATATTGACGCCGTTGCGGGCGAGAGCTTGGCGACGCAGCTCAACCGGCAGGGCGGGAGAGCGCTGTTTCTGCGTCACGACGTTGCCGACGAGGCGCAGTGGCGAGAGATCGTAGCCGCGGCGCTGGCGCATTTCGGCCAGCTGCATGTTCTCGTCAACAATGCCGGGACTATCGCGCGTCAAGGTATTGTCGATACTACTCTCGAAGCCTGGAGCCGAACGTTGGCGGTTAATCTGACTGGCCCAATGCTCGGAATGAAGCATTGCGCGGCAGCTATTCGCGACAGCGGAGGCGGATCGATCATAAACATCTCGTCGACGGCGGGGCTGACCGCGCACGACGACGCGGCCTACACCGCGAGCAAGCGGGACGCCGCGCGACTGACGGATTGCGCCTCCGCCCAGTGCTGACGGCGGTAAACTGGCGCCGTCCTCGGAATTAGCCTCGATGTCGACAAAACTAACGAAACAATGGGTTTTGCAGCTGCATGCTGCCGTGCCCATCGGGCTCAAAATCGTACACCTAGGAAAAGTGGTCGCAAGTTAACCTGAACCCCCACGCGATTAAGTATGAGCGCGCACTGCTGACGCTGCCGCAAGGGTAGCCGCTCGTCCGCACAATGGCGACCAGAGCGTCGATGGTGGCCATCTTGAAGTCATCAGGGACGGCCGCATCCTCTTCGATCAGGTTTCCGGCAGGTGTCCGAAGCGCCGGCGACGATTTCGGTTTCGGTGCAGCCTGCTGCTGCCGCGGTACGGGTGTTGGCGCAATTGCGGGTCTCGTCGGTGTCGGCGTCTCGGGCGGGGGCCCCTTGGGCATTGTGGCGACAGCATGAGCACAGTCGACCGCATTTTGTGGTCCGTAGATCTGCGTCCCGTCCGGTGCGAGACAGGTATAAGGCGACGGGCAGTAGGGTTCCACGTCGAGATGTGGGTGCACCGCCCGTTGACCCACCGCCACTCCTCAATGAAGTTTGGGCCCAGAGAGTGCGGTCGCGATGTGCACTCGTCTGCCAGTGCTGCCGTTGCGCAGCATGCGGCGACCAGAAGGGTAACGACGGCTCGTAGCATCTCCCCCGTCTGCTCAACTTCGCGCGCCAATATTTGGCTCCGCTGGGGCTTAACGGCACGTCACCGTTTGTGCCGGCACCGGCCCGTCGGTCGTCGGCGGGCTGAATGCGCACGTGGTCTGGTACTGCGCAAGCAGCGTTGCACCCTGTATGACACTCAGTGTCGCGCCGGTGAATGCCAGGTCGCTGATGGTTTCGGACCACTTCGAGTTTGGACAATCCGGCGCTCCCACGATCGTTAGACTCGTGGGTGGGCCTGCTCCAATTGAAATGCTCCAAGATGACGGACCATTGGGAGGGGTAAAGTTTTGACCCCCGATGGCTCCGGACCCGGATACGGCAATTGGGGCCGCCAATGGAATGGGATGTCTGCCGGGGGTATCGCCGCCCGGGTTTGTGCATTTCGCCGTTGCTACGGCGCTCGCGTCGAGATGGACATAGAGATTAGACTCATCGACTTGGCAGCTCACGTCGGTTCCGCAGACGGACGCAAGGTTGACAAACCCGCTCAGCACGAACGCGGCGTTGAGACCGAGACCAAGGTCAGCGAAGGTCCGCCCATTCACCGCGAGTTGCGCGTATGCCGCCGCCGGGGCGAGCGCTATAGTGGCGGCGAGGGTAAGTGATTTCTGCATGGTCCCCTCTGTCGTCCCTCCGATTTGCTCAAAAAGGCCTGCCGAGTCGGCGAGGGGACATAGCGCCCGGCGAAGTTTTGTTCGAGCTTATGTCGCAATCATCACCGGCGCCAGCTGCCGCAGCCAGTCTGTTCATTGAGCGACGGTTTCTCGCCCGAGCGCGTGGAGGCGCTGATGAGGCATTCGATCACGATGACCTCGTTACGGCCATCTCTTCCCGTCGGCCGCCGACGATCAGGCAGCAATGTTTCATGCACGCGAGCTCGATGCCTGCGATTGGCGGATTTCGGTTCATCGCCAAATTGCGAGCGCGAGAATACCAGTCCACGCTAAGAAAAATATCCAATGGAAAGCAGTTATGAGAAGTAAGTTACCTCTTGTAATGCCATTTGGAGAAATAATGCAACCAATGAGCATTTTCTTTGGCGAAATTGTCCAATTCAACGGGCACTGTTCGGACCTTTTTTATTTTTGATATCCTTTTATCTATTCCTCGCATCGTTCTATGCATGTAACTATCTCGGAAGAGCATGTGGAGGCATGTAAGTAGCCGACCCCGACAATAATTAATTGAAAATAAAAATTTATCCGGTCTGCTGGCACATGCTCTCCCGGTCCTATTCTTAGGGTAACTCCTATGGCGGTGAATAAAAGACCCTGAATTGTAGAAACGCAGTCGTTCGAGAGTTTCGAAGCTGGTCGCTTTAATGTAGTCACGATATATCTCGTAGAGCTTCACCTCCCGGTCGAAGTATTCCTTCGAATTTATGGTGGTTGGAGGCACGGACGACACCTCGGCGGCCCGGCCCTCACTCATGCGAGCAGAGCTCGAGCGCAACGGCTTCCGCTTGTCGCCGCGCATCGACGGCGGTCCGCGCGGCACCTTTCCGCCACGTCTCGGCCGGCTTGCCGAACCAGCCATTGCCATTCGCCGTTGAGATGCGAAACCGAGAGGTCGCAAGAGCCAAGGGCGGCGCGTTCGATTGGAAAGCCGCCATACTCGCGTTGCGTAAACCAGTGAGCCGTTGTCATCTCCCGATCAGCTATGCGGCGGCCAGTAATGCAGCGCCGCGAAGAGCAAGCCAAGAAGCACGACCATCAAGCTGCCGAGGCGTGTGATCAACTGATGCCGCACCAGGTCGATCTTGGCTTCGAGCTCCGTTTTGAGAAGCTGCAGATCCTGCTTGGTCGCCACGTTGTCGTGGATTGCGTCGAAGATCTCGGTCGCGATGCGTTCGGCCGCCTTACGGTCGATGTTGGCATCCGCCAGCGCGTTGGTAAGGGAAAGCCGATCAGTCAATGGCGCCTCCGCAAATGCGCTCCGCAACTCGGTGCGGCGGAAGGCCGGTGCGGAATCGGCCGGGTCGGGGTGCACACCCTATCCGTTGCGGACCCGATCGTAGCACGGTCGCTGTCGATGGCGCATGCCGGGATCACCCGACGGCGGCGCGTGGTTAATCCTTCGAGGGCGGCGCGCCGGTCACGGGAATTTAAAGCCTCAACCGCTGCGGCAGTTGCCCTCACTCTCGCCAATGCGCTCCGCCGACGCGCCATTGAAAAAACCCAGGAAAACCGTGCACTTTGCCAATGCACGCCAACCTGCGCAATCGCCTGCGAGCGGATTTCGCTTCCGCCCGCAATTGAGGGTCGTGAGGCGGCGGCGATGCAGTTGCGCCGCCGCCGATTAGCAAATGGCCCCGCTATTCAGCTGCAGCTCTCATCGGCTCGATGAACTGTGACACCCATTTGTTGCGGCGCTTCAGACCCTCCCGATACATCGCCTCGAATTCGTCGGGCGGGAAGGAGTGCGTGGAGGGGCGGTCGAGCAGCGCTTCACACCACGCTTTGAGACGCGGGAATTTCTCTATCTGGCCAAGCTTCTTCACCCGGTCGAGGAAGACGTAGCGCTGCAGGAACGGCGCGTAAGCCGCGTCCACCAGCGAGTATTTGCCTCCATTGAAAAATGGGCCACTACCCTGCTTTTCGAGCGCCTTCTCCAGCCGCTCGAACGGCACGGGAATCTGGTCTACAGCTTTGTTGTAATCAGCCTCGGTGTCGGCGTAGGCGGTCGCAGTGACGGTGCTGGCGAAAGTCGGCACATAATCCGTCCAGGCACGATTGATCGCGCGTTCGACCGGGTTGTCGGGATGCAGCCGCGGTACGATGGTTTCATCCAGGTATTCGTTGATCGCGTTAGACTCGAACAGCGATATTTTGTCGTCGATGCGCAGCGCCGGCACCTTCTTGTGCGGCGAAATTGCCAGAAACCAGTCGGGGCGGTTATCGGGTTCGATGTGGCGGAGCTCGAACTCAATGTTCTTTTCGCGCAGAACGATCGCCGAACGCTGCACCCATGGGCAGGTCTTGAAGCTGACCAGCATATATTTCGCCATGGTGACCTCCGTCTTCTGATTGTAGCGCAGGGATCATTGCACGCCCTGTAGCGTGGTTAAAACAGAAATTACGGCGCGTGGGGGGCACTCAGGATCGCAGCAACCCGCCATCGACAGGAATTACGGCGCCGGTGACGATCGCCATCTTACCATTGAGCTTGCCCATCGTGCTTACCTGCCATTGAAGACCGGGCGACGCTTTTCGACGAAAGCTCTGCTCGCCTCCAAATGGTCCTCCGTCATTGCCGTTCGTGCCCGATGCACCGCCTCAATTTCGAGCACGGCGGCGAGCGGCTCGGTTTCCGCGGCGAACAAATTGCGCTTTATATAGCCAAAAGGCGACGCGCGGCCCGTCGGTGATGCGTCGGGCAAGCGTGCGTGTTTGGTCCCGCAGGGCTTCGTCCTCGACGACGCGGTTGGCCAATCCGAGCGAGGCGGCCGCCGCGCTGTCAATGATGTCGCCGAGAAAATAGAGCTCGCGGGTCTTTGCCGTACCGACGAGGCGCGTCAAAGCCGGACACGCAAAGTATTGTGCATAGGCAAGAGCGCGGCGCTGGGCTCCTGGCCGATGCCAGGTGCACACCCGGGTTGGCGTGAGACATGCTATTCGCGGCGGGCGAGAACGTTCCCGACCATTGGCATATACCGAAGCTTCACGGCTCCCCCCTTTCACGTGAAAGAGCCTGCGCCGGTATCGTCGCTGAGGTGGACCATTGTCGAGGCGGGCGTGATAGCCAGCGCTCGCGGGCCCGTCCACGACAATCGATCTGCGAATCGGGCTCGAGCTGGTGGAGTCTTGCACCTAGCATGGATCGCTGTTAAATAGAATAAGGCTTACCGCATAGAATCCTACGGTTTCGGGGGAAAGATATGGGGACATCTTTTATTCGCGCGTCGTCCACGGGCCGACGCGGGCCATTCGAGATCTCTAGCTGCTAGCCGACACCCCGGATCAACACTTCGGGCACGCCAGCGAGACTACCTGCCGCTCGATGCAGCCTGTGTCTGGTGCGGGCGTCGGCTTCCCCAGGAGAAGAGGAATGTCCACGTCAACGCGGATCTGGTTGACCATAGGATTGGGCCTAGCCTCGGCGGCGACATTGTTCGCCCTGGACGCACGCGCGCAGATTTACCTTGGCGCCGAGGGCGGGTTTACGAGCCTGCCGGATCAGACCGACAGCATTTCCGGTGTAACTTCCGCAACCGCACGATTTAACAATGGTTTCAATGCCGGGGTCCGCCTCGGCTATGAATGGGGGCCTTGGCGCTTCGAGGAGGAATACAGCTATCGGCAGAATAATGCCCAATCGCTAACTGCGGGGCCAGCGACGCTCAGCGCGAGCGGCGGCAACCGGCACACCAACTCGATTATGACGAATGTGCTGTATGACTTCACGGTAGGTCATCCGATAACACCACATTTCGGGTTCGGGATTGGAGCGGTGAACGTCTTCGACGGCCTCAAAGTGGCGGGAATCGGTCAGCTGTTCAACAACAGCACTTGGCAGTTCGGTTACCAAGGCATAGCCGGTATTCGCTACAACCTCGACCCGACGCTAGCGCTCGATCTCGACTATCGATATCTGGCGACCACCCAAGCAACCTTCGCGATTCCCAACACCCCTCTCAGATATACCTCGCACTATCACACGAACAATTTCGTCGCCAGCCTGGTCTATCGTTTCGTTCCTCCTCCACCCCCGCCCCCTGTTCCCGTCTCTGCGCCCGCCGTCCCGCCGCCCGGACCAGCTCGGGTTTTTCTCGTGTTCTTTGACTGGGATCGCGCCGATGTCACGCCTGTTGGCATGGAGATTTTGCGCCAAGCGGCGAATGCGTACAAGGCGGGCGGCTCGGTCCGCATCCAGGTCAACGGCTACACGGATCTCTCTGGTTCGCGGGGTTACAATCAGCGGCTCTCCGCGATGCGCGCCAGCAATGTCGCCGATGTACTTGCGAAATTGGGTGTTGCGCGCAACGACATGACGGTCAGCGGCAATGGCGAGCGCGACCCGCGGGTGCCGACCGCGCCGGGGGTGCGCGAGCCGCAAAACCGGCGTGTTGAAATCGTTTTTCCATAGGTCCGACCGCCTGCCTGGGCGGGCTCGCGGGGATGACGCGGATGCACGCGGCGAAGAATTGCAGGGTGTCTAAGCAAAATGCGGCGCGGATCCCGCGAGGTTAAGTCGCATCGCGATTGTCACGGAAGAACCGTAGGTTAGGCTGCGACCTGGGCGCCCGCGGGCCTCCGGAGGCAGTTCAGGCTTGCTCGGACCGAAAGGTTGCCGATGTCGCAAAGATCCATCGTCCAGGTCGCAAGTGCGTTGGTTGACACCTTTGCGCGTTCACGTGTGCCGCTCGACGCGGATGAGCTGGTCGCATCCGCACAGCGCCGCACTGGTCTGACGGATTTTGGCGACACATCCTTTATCGGGCCGCTGCGAATTTTTCTGCGCGCTTGCGTTGACGAAGCCGACTTGAGCTTTTCCGGCGGGGTAGCGACTCGCTGGGATATCGTGCGGTTCTTATCGAACTTGCTGAGACTCCAGGAAGAAGAGGCGAAAGCGCCGCAGATCTTGGATCGACCGGTTGCACGGCCGATCTTCATCTCGGGGCTTCCGCGCTCGGGAACGACTTTTCTCCACAGTCTGTTGACCGAGGATCCCGGCAATCTTGTGCCTCGGGTTTGGCAGCTGATCTATCCCTATCGATCGGATAAGCTTGGCCCAGATCTCCGGAAGCTCCGAGTAGCCCGGCAGCTACGGCTGTTCGGCCTGCTTGCGCCAGATTTTCGCCGCATGCACCCGATCAACGCGAATTCACCGCAGGAATGCTCAGAAATTACCGCCCATGTTTTTGCCAGTCTGCGGTTCGATACGACCTACCGGATCCCGAGCTACAGGCGATGGCTCGACGCAACCGGCCATCTCCAGGCCTATCGGTTCCACAAGCGCTTTCTGCAGCATCTGCAGTATCAGGCTGGCGACAGTGGAAGGTGGGTGCTCAAATGTCCCGACCACGTTTTTGCGCTGGCGGCGATCCGTTCGGTGTATCCGGACGCTCGCCTCGTGCTCGTTCATCGCGATCCGTTGGCAGTCCTACTGTCGGTCGCCCGCTTAACCGAGACGCTCAGACGGCCATTTACGCGCAGCATCGACAAGGCCGAGATTGGCCCTCAGGACAGCGCGCGCTGGCTCGCGGCGACCGAACTGATGATCTCCGCGGCACAGGAGCAGCCCTTCGCGGAGCCGATCTTCCACGTCCATTACGCTGATTTGGTGAGCGATCCGCTCGGCACGGTGGCGGCACTTTACCAACATTTTGGAGAAACCCTGGCCCCCGAAGCGACGGCTCGGATTGACCGGCTGGTGGAGGCAAAACCGAACGGCGGATACCGGACGCACGGGTCCCGCTTGGAAGAATATGGTCTCGACGCAAGACTCGAGAGCGAGCACTACGCAAGATATATGGCTCACTTTGGCATCCGCCCCGAACCTCAGAGGAAATCCGCTCGATCGGCGAGGTCGGCGCCGCTTCTTACCTCCCGAGGCTCCGCTAAACCCGTTGACTGAGCCTTATCACGACCTGACGGTACGCAACGTGATCGACTGGATGCCTTGCGCCGCGCTCCGTCTTGCCGTCAGTGCCGCATCCCACCAAACCCGTTGGGGTCGAAAGCGAGGCGAACGGCGCCATAAACAATATTGCGGGCCGTGTGCTCTCGCACATCGGCGCTGAGATCATAGCCGAGGCGAAACTCGAGGTTCTGAAACCGGGCAAGGGGACGGACCGCCCAGCCGACATCGGTGTCGATCAAGCGGAGAGTGGCGCCGCTTTGCCCGGTCAATTGCTGGCCGGCATAGATGTACGATGAGAGCCACGAGATAGGCAGATCGCCGGTGAGGTACATGCGGCCGAATAAAGCGGGTCGAAAACTCGCTCCATTGCCGCCGACGAGATTTTCGGTCGGAATATAGCCGAGCCCGACAAAACTCAGACGGCCGACATCGTAGGGATCGGCTGTATTCAAATAGTAACGGTTCTCGAGTTTGATGCCTTGTTTTGCTCCCGACCCGTTGTTCGATGATAGGCCGCGGTTGAGATTGTTGAGAGCGTAGGCCGACGCGCGCAGCTCCAACTGATCAACATAGTTCCAAGCCAATCCCAGTTCCGAATCCAGCTCGCGCTTGCTGAAGTCGATCGAGCTCTGGGTAACGCCGGCTCCCGAGTGCTGAGCCCAAAAAGTGCCGTCCGAAAACAGATACAACTTCTTTTGCGAGAGCAGACCGAGGTTCAAGTCGCCGGTCACGCCAAAGATCGGCCTGAACGAGACGCCGTTGGGAGCCATGCGGTTCCCGGCCGGGTAAACCGGCAGTCCGACGACGCCCCACGTTTCTGGCCAGGGTGTGGAGGATATCGGCGACGACAGTTCCGGCGGCTCCATCCCCAAGCCGAAACGCATCGCGCCATATACCAACCCTCTGGTCACATGCGCCTGGACATCATCGTTCCGGTCGTAGCCCAACCGCAGTTCGAAGCCCTGATGATCGCTCAACGGGCGAACGGCCAAACCGACATCCGTATCCAATAGCCGCGGAGTCGCCCCATTTTCAGCCGTCAGCTGCACACCGGCGTAAAAATAGGAGTGAAACGGTGCCGGAAGATCCTCGGTGAGATACCCGCGGACAAGCAAGCCTGGGTTAAATACCTGCCCATTGTTGCCCACCAGAGATCCCGACGGATAATAGCCGAGGCCGACAAACGGCAATTTGCCAACATCGTAAATGTCGCCCGAGCCAAGGTAATACCGGTTTTCAATTTTCCAGCCGTCCCTGTAACCGTCAGGGCGCGAGAGCGAAAAACCGCGATCGAGATTGTTGAGCGAGTAGCCGGATGCCCGGAACTCAAGCAAACCGAAGTAATCCCACGCTATGCCGAGCTCGCCATCAAACTCGCGCAGACTATTCACTGGCGCGCCGGCCGCACCGCCTTGTACCCATAAATCGCTGTTCCAAAAAAGGTAGAGCTGTTTTCTCGCCAATAGCCCGACATTCAGATCAGATGTCAGCCTAATCAACGGGTCGAAAGCCAATCCGTTGGGAGCCTCGCGCTCGCCGGTTGGATAGCCGACCACCCCGACGGCGCCCCATACCGCCGGCCCCGGGACGGGTATAGTTTGCGCCGCGCAACAAGGGGGGTTCGTCACAGCGAGCGGGGCTTGCTCTCCACCAACTGCTTTCGGTGCCAGCACCGCTAGATGCACTGCTGCCATCAGCGCGCAGGTATGCCTTGTGATTAACAATTGGATGGCTCCCCCGAGCCGGCCTTCAATTAGACTATCATCCGGCATCGGCGAGGCACAATCTACGCCGTGGCACCTATGGCTCAGGACCAGGGTCAGCTGCGGGCTTTTCTCGCTTCACGGGGACTTGGCACCGCGGTCAGGAGTGCCGGAATGAACGCGAGGCTGGCGACCAGCGTGCAGCCAAGGCTAATCAGCAGCAAGGTCCCCATACTCGCCGTTCCGGGATGGCGCGACAGCGCGAGCGAGCCGAAAGCAGTGCCTGTCGTCAATGCCGAGAACAGAATCGCTCGGGCTGTGGCCGATCGCAGCATCGAGGTCTGCCCGGCCCGCCAATTCATCACAAAATAGATATTGAAGGACACGCCGACGCCCAATAGCAGCGGCAGCGCGATTATGTTCGCGTAATTGAGCATCAGCCCGATAGATACAATGACGACAACAGTCATCAGCGCAGAGAGCAACAATGGCGCGAGCACCAGCGACATATCGAGCACGCGTCGCAACGCGACATAAAGGATGATCGCGATCGATATAACGGCCGCGATTGCCGCCGAGCGAAAGGCGCTTACGATCGTCGCGCTGGTCGCCTCGATCGTGACCGCGGAGCCCCCGGCATCGGGTGCGACCGCCGTCACCTGGGCGACGAATTCGGCGAGCCCCTTCGTATTTCGCGCCTCGGCTTTCGGCAAAACCTGCACCCGCGCGCGCCCATCGGGCAGCACCCAGTCGCGCGTGATATCCGGCGGGATCGTCTGCAACGTGACGGGCTCGACCTCGAGCGAGGTGCGCAAGAGATCGAGCTGATCTGGCAAAAAGCGGGTCAACGCTCGCTCGGCCGCGGTCACCACTGGGTCGGGCGCAACCGAAAGCTTTGCCAGATCCCCAGAGATCTCCGCCAGTACATCATTGCCCGGCAGCTTCGGCAAAGCGGGAACGAGTTTCGCCTCTGCGTTCTTAGCGGCCGTCCGGATTTCGCCGGCATCTGGCGGCGGGGGCAGATCCCGCGAGACAAGGCTTGGACCGATCAGGGTCGCCGCATCGGAAACCAGCGCCAATTTCGTCTTCTGGTCGTCTGGCACAAAACTGTTGATCGATACCACGCCCGATACCAGCGGCAGCTTCCCGAGCCTGTCCGCCAGGGCCGCAGCTTCTGCGGCATTGGGCGTCAAAATGTCAATCGTAAACGGGTTGGTCAGCGGCGAGTCCTCGAGGTCATACAGCGTCTGCATCGCCTCGGTATTCGGGTTTTTTGTATGCAGCGGGTCGGCGTCGAAGCCGATATTGGGCAGCAAGATAATCCCCAGCGCGGCCAGAACGCCGAAAGTGACCAACATCGGACGGCGGTGGCGGCGGACCGCCTCGTCGAGCGGGCGGGCCCAGCGGAAGCCCACTTCCGCCCTCTCGCCGGGCGGCCGAAACAGAGTTATTGCCGCCGGCAGAAACGTGATCGTGCAGACGAAGGCGATCAACATCCCCATACCGGCGATCAGGCCGAGCTCCGCGACTCCCCGAAAGTCCGTCGGTACGAACGCCAAGAAGCCCGCGGCGGTGGCAGCTGCGGCCACCAGTATCTGACCGCCGACGCGCTGTCCTGTCTCAGCTAAAGCCCGGGCTGGTTCAGGATTTGCGAACCGCATCTCGCGATAACGCACCGAAAATTGGATAGCGAAATCGACGGCGATGCCGACGAATAAAATGCCGAAACCGACCGAGACCAAATTCAATGTGCCAACCGCGGCAGCGGCGAACAACAGGGTCAGCATCAGGCCGAGCCCGAGCGTCAGGAGGATCGGAACGATCAGTCGCCAGGTGTGAACTGCCAGAAACAACCATAAGGAAATCAGCACCACGCTGCCGATCATTCCCGCGACGGCGCCCTGAGCGACGGAGGCGAATTCTTCATCCGCCAGCGCCACGTTGCCGGTGATGCGAACGCGCGCCTCACCCGATCGGACGAATTCGAGCTTGCTCGCGGCTACTCGGATAGCCTGGGTCGCCGCGCCGCCCGGCTGAAGCGACGAGAGGTCCTGCTTGGGCTGAACCACCACGAATTTGTACTTGCCGCCGAGATCGGCCAGCTCGCCGCCCAGCAGCCGCTCCCAGGACAGTGGGTGGGGATGACCAGCCAGTACATCCGCCATGGCCCGGTGAAATCCTTTGAGCGCGGTCTGATAGGGCGCAAGATTGACCTGCCCTTGCTCTACCCCCGTGCCGAGCAGGGAAAGCGCCTCGAACAGGCCGCGCGCGCTCGGATCTTTCGCAAGCTCCCCGAGAAAGGGCTGCGCGTCGATCATTCGTTCGACTAAAGCCTCGAGCTGGTTGGTATCGAGGAATAGGAGCCCCTCTTTCTTCAGGAAAGGGGACGCGTCCGGGCGTCGGACGCTGAGGAAGTGCTCATGATCTGCCGCCAGGCTCGCCGCCAACGCGGCGGCCGTGTCTTCAGCCTCTTCCGGCTCTTTCGCATCGATTACCGCTACCAGCAGGTCCCGAAACTGCGGAAAGAGTTTTTTGAATGCCTCAGCACGCTGCCGCCAGAGCAGGCTCGAAGAGAACATCGCATCGGTGTCAGTGTTGATGCCGAGATGACCCGACGCGTAGACTGCGGCGAAAATTGCCAGTATCGCGCCCGCCAGCAACACGACCAAAGCGTTATACCGGCAGGCATCTACAATATTAACGAGCAAGCGTTGAAAAAACATCACGCCCCGGGGAGGTGTCGGATAAGGGCGGTCGATACGCGGCCGTCATGTTCTGTGCCATGCCCACCCAGCCAGTGTGGCATGGCTCCGCTGTTGCGGGCGGGCAGGTGATAATTGGTTCGCGCGGTCATCGCCACTGCAAAATCCCCAGACAATTCGGCGGTCTCGATCCGATCGCCGGCTACGGCTGTGGCAACGGGGTTATCTCGAAGCTTCGCCGGAATTAGCCGTCAAACTTGGCTACATAGGAAGCGATCTTGAAGCGCGTAATGGGATCAATAAGGGCTGCCTGCCCGCCGCAACCAGCCATTCTGAGCGGGGGGCGATATCCGCGCAATCGCGTCTAGATCTCAAAGAAACCGGGCGACAATCTGCCACAGCGCCAGTCGCGGCAATCCCGACGAACGCTGGGGAATAAACCCGGGTGCAGAGAGTTCTACTTGTGAGTGGACTAGCCTCGCTGCGTCGGCTTCTCGGTTGAGAGCTCGGCTTCTCGGTTGAGAGCGCGGGAAAGGAAATCCGCTGTCGAGCAGGAAAATGCATGATCGATTGCGATAAAACGACAGCTCGGCCTTCGTCTGACCTCAAGGACAAGCGAGAAATAGGAATGCGCGAACTTGCTGCGCTTGGCAAGCCGCCAGCCAGCTTGATCTTGCCGCCGGCGGACACAAAGAGGTGGTCTTCGAGGCGCAAGGCGGCCATTGTGATTGCAATCCGCCAACGCGTCCTCACGCGCGAGGAGGCCTGCGAACATTACCTGCTTTCCAAAGAGGAACTCGATTTATGGGAGGCGGCATTTGATAAGGGCGGCGTCCCTGGTCTGCGAATATCAAGCCTTCGGCGTAATCGTCCAGCGATGCAGCGACCGGGGATGCCTCGGCAGGGATAGCAGGAAATCATTTATTTGGCCGCTGGTGCGAATTGATTGGGCTCGTGGGCGAATTCTGGCATCACCTCGCCCGCAAAGCGGCGCAGGCTCTCGCGACCGCGAGCCCCGCCGCCCGAACCGCCGCCATTGATCAGGACATAGCCGGCCGGCCCCGGCATCGCGCAGCTCGCCGAGACGTTGCGCGATCTCTTCGGGCGTGCCGTACATCGCGCTGTTTACGTTGACGGTGCGGGGATCGCCGGTGGCCCGGTCGGGCCCGCCGTGAACCGTTCCGTCGGGCCGCGTCGCCAATTTCAGCTGGCGCACGCGGTTTTGTAGGCGGCGCTCCAGAGCGGCTTCTTTCTCGGCCTCGCTGTCCGTGACGCAGAAAGCTCGGGTCACGCCAACCTGCATCGGATCGAAACGCCTGCCGCTCGTCTCGACTGCATCGCGGAACACCGCGATAGAGTGGCCTACGTCTTCAGGCGAAGCATATTGCCCGAGCAGCAGATTATAGCCCTGCTCGGCCACCCGGCGGAGCGAACGCTCCCCGCCCGACCCATCCAGATTGTCGGATGCGGCTTCTGCGCCGTTGGCGGCTCGACGACAATGTTGTCGAATTGCCAATATTTACCGCGATGTGAAAACGGCTGATCGGTAGCCCACGCCTTGATGATAACCTCGAGCGCCTCGTCGAACCGCGCGTCGGCCTCATCCATCGGCACGCAAAACCCGGCGAATTCGTTGTACCGATAGCCCTTGCCAACGCCGAAATCGAGCCGGCCGCCGGACAAAAGATCAAGCGTCGCGGCCTGCTCGGCGAGCAGCACCGGATTGTGCCAAGGCAGCACGATCACGGCTGTGCCCAACCGCAGTCGGCGTGTTCGTGCGCCAAGCCATGTCAGCAGATTGAGCGTGGCCGAGACCTGGCCATAGCCGGTGAAATGATGCTCAACGACGAACGTGCTGTGAAAGCCGAGGGCTTCGGCCTCGATGTTGTATTCGAGAAAGTCGCGGAACCCCTCCGCGCTGTCGAATTCGGGACCGCCGCGCCGCGCTGCGGCGCTGCCAAACAGGCCAAACTGCATCGCTCCAGTTTCCTCGCAAAGCGCGATATCGAGCGACACTATCTGCGGGCGGGCGATGTTCAAAATACCGTCTCTTGATCGCCGGCATAGCGCGTCGTTATGAGAGCGAGTCAATGTTTGCAGAGTGGAAGAACCCCTTGGCCGGGCTCGGCCTGGCCCGACCCGGCCATCCCCGTCTTTCTGACCCGCGGAGTGCCGGGTACGTGGGCGGCCGAATCAAGTCCGGCCACTGGGTATGCTTGTTACGCGCCGGTTTAAGCCCGCGGCTTCCAGCCGAGCCAGTCGCAGATCGCTTGTCCCATCACGAGCTCTTTGTCGCGACCCTGAAGCCACGGCAGCTCGTCGGTGAACATCGTCACGCATTGCCGATAGGAGCAGGGCATCCGGGTAATATCGGTTCCCCAGAAGCAGCGCTGCGGCCCGAAGGCATCGAAGATCTGGCGAATGTATTTGTGAATGTTGCGATAAGGGTAGGGTTCGCTCGAATAGCTGGGCGCGCCTGAAAGCTTGACGGCGACGTTGGGCAGTTTGGCGAGAGCCAGCATTTCATCGAGATCGGCGAAGGCGGCGTCGCCTTTAGGCGGGTTGGCGCCGCCGCTGCGCCCATGGTGATCAATGTGCAACTTCAGCCCCGGATGGCTCTCGGCAATTTTGCGAAAGGCGGCCATATGGCCGCCTGCGAGCAGCCCGACCGGCAGCCCTTCCCGCTCGCAGGCTGCCCAAAACCAGTCGAGGGAGCCGTCGGTCCACCAGCTCTGCTGATGTGGCTGATTGAACGTAAAGCGGAAGCCGACCATGCCCGGCCGCTGCCGCCAATTCTTGACGATGTCCTCGCGCTCCGGGCTCTGCAGATCGAAATGACCGAGAATGCAGAATTTGTCCGGATGCTGGCGCGCGGCTTCGACCGCCAGCACATTGACGTTCTCGCCAAGCGTACTCGGCGGATGGATGACAGCCGCATCGACACCGGCGTCCGCCATCTCCTTCAACGCGTCGTCCTTGGAGTAGGTCGGAATCTGCCGATGCTGCGGCGACATCCGGTCGTTTTCCCAAATGTGAATTTGTGAATCGACGATCAGCATTGCATTTCCCCTTCTTTATGCATTCGTCGGGACCCGTCTTTTCATGCGCGGTTGTAGATCCGCAACTTCCACAGAATCCGGAATCCGCGGCCGAAATTTACCCTGTGCGTCGATGTCGCCGATGACCTGCGTGACGACCTCGGCCACCGCCTCCCGCGCCGAGGAAGTGCTGCGGTTCGCCGCGACGCCGAGCGCAAGCGTTCGGAACACGCCCTCGGGCGTAATGCGATGCGCCTCGGCCAGCCCGCGCAGGCACTCGCGATAAACCGATGAGTGCGGAAGTATCGACGCGCCCACACCCTGCTGCACCATCAGCCGGATCGTCTCATGGTCGTTGAGCTCGGTCTCGACCTGGAGTTCGACGCCGCGGCCAGCGAGAAGCGCCTCCATTGCAGCTCGCAACCCGTCGCCAAGAATGAGAGGAATGCGCCTCAACTCCGCCAAAGAGACGATCGACCGCGGCCAGCCACCAGGCTTCGTCACCAGCACCATCTCCTCTTCGACGAGCCGCGTCGATGCGATGGACCGGTTACGCGAGATCTCGGCCATGAGCCCGATATCGACGCGGCGATCGATGACGAATTCCTCCAGTCGGATCGTGCCGGCATGCACGACCTTCAGCTCGATCATCGGGTATTGCCGCCACATGCGAGCAAACAGCTCCGGCACGACGACTGGACAGAGGGTCGGCGTGACCCCGAGCACAATTTTGCCGCTGGGATGCGTCTTGTGCGCGCGGATTTCGTCGCCCGCCCGCTCGACATCTCGCAAGATGCGCTGAGCGCTTTCGAGCAGTGTGTGACCGGCTTCGGTCAAGCGCACACCTCGATTTACGCGCGTGAACAATGATGTATCGAGCTCATCCTCAAGCCGCTGCACGTGCCGGGTGAGTGCCGGCTGAGCGATCTGCAAATGCGCTGCGGCGCGCGTGATGCTGCCGAGTTCGGCAATGCGGACGAAATACTGCAGGCTGCGCAGCTCCATAGCGGACCGATTTCGCGCGTCGGCGCGGCCGCCGTCAATCCGAAAAGCACTGCTCTGTGATGCCGAAGCGGCATCGCGGCGATCAGAAATTGGTATTTGCGCGATGAGCCCGAGAAAACTACCGTCGCGGCGCGCCATTGGCGACGGAGAGAATTTCTATGGAAATCGGCGTCTACCATGAATTCCTTTGCCGGCCAGTCCAGACCCCGGCAGCGGCGTTCGAGGAGGCGCTGGGGCAAATCGAGGCGGCCGATCGCTGGGGGCTCGAGGCCATTTGGCTCGCTGAAATCCACCAGCAGCCGCGCCGCTCGGTACTGACGGCGCCGCTGACGGTGGCGAGCGCGATCGCCGCCCGGACGCAGCACATCAAGATCGGCACGGGTGTACAGGTCCTACCGCTTTGCCATCCGCTGCGGCTTGCCGAAGAGACGGCCACGATCGATCAGATCAGCAAGGGAAGACTGCTCTTTGGGGTCGGCCGGAGCGGTAATCCACGATCCTATGTCGCCTACGGCGTACCTTATTCGGAAAGCCGGGAGCGCTTTCTGGAGACGCTCGAAATCGTCAAGCGGGCATGGACGCAGCCGAGCTTTTCTTATGAAGGCAAGTATTACAGCTTCAACAATGCCTCTGCCGTTCCGCAGCCCTATCAGAAGCCTCACCCGCCGATCCGCGTTGCCGCCGCCAGCGAAGAGACGTTTCCGTCCTTGGGCGAGACCGGATATCCGATCTTCGTCGCGGTCCGCAGCGGGTCGCTCGCGGGCCTTGCGCCGGATTTGGCCGCCTACCGCCGGGCTTATAAGGAGGCCGGTCATACCGGCGAGGGCGAGGTTTACCTGCGGCTGACATTGCATATTGCCGACACGGACCGTCAGGCGCGCGAGGAGGCCGAAGAGAGCATCATGGTCGGCTACCGCACGCTGAGCACTCGGCTCGAGGGTTCGCCCAATCGGCGCCGCGCGGCGGAGGCGCAGGCCGTCCGGACGATCTCGTATGAGGAGGTCATGCGCGACAAGGTGATCATCGGCAGCCCCGAAAGAGTTGCCGATAGGCTAGAGCAGTTGCGCGAGGAACTCGGGCTGAACGGAATCCTGACGGAGCTCAACTTCGGCGCGCTGATCCCGTCCGAAAAGATGACGCGCTCGCTGCAGTTGCTGTGCGAGAAGGTCATGCCTCGTTTCCGTTGAACCGCGGCGCACACCATGAAACGCAGCACCGAGCGCTTTCTGACGACACATACCGGCAGCCTGGCGCGGCCCGAAGACCTCGTGCGCACGATGTTTGCCAAAGAGGAAGGGGTCCCGGTCGATCCGACTGCGCTCAAAGCCCGCATCCGTTCGGCAGTAGCGGCGGTCGTCGAAAAACAGGCCGAAGCCGGGATCGACATCGTCAACGACGGCGAGATGAGCAAGCCGAGCTACGCCACCTACGTGAAGGACCGGCTCAATGGCTTCGGCGGCGAAAGTCGTCCGCTAGTCTATCAGGATCTCGTCGACTTTCCGGATCTCGCACGGCGGGTATTCGGCGACCCTGGCCGTTCGCGGCGCAGGACGCCAGGCTGGGACAACGAGATCAGCGTCCGCGACCCTGCGGCGGCCGAAACCGATGTTGATAATCTGAAGGCGGCCCTTGCCGGGGTGAACGCGCAGGAAGGTTTTCTCAGCGCCGCCTCGCCCGGGGTGATCTCGCTATTCTTTCACAATTCCTGCTATCGGAGCGAAGAGGCCTACCTCTACGCGATCGCCGAGGCGATGCGGCCGGAATACGAAACGATCGCCAATGCCGGCTTCATTCTGCAAATCGACTGCCCGGACCTCGCGATGGGCCGGCACATCCAATACGCTGCGCTGAGTACCTCCGAGTTTTGCGATAAAGCGCGGCTACACATAGAAATGCTCAATCGAGCTGTCGCGAACATTCCCGCCGACCGGATGCGGCTGCATCTGTGCTGGGGCAATTACGAGGGACCGCACCATTGCGACGTGCCGCTCAGAGACATCATCGAGACTGTGTTTCTGGCGAAGCCGAGCGGGCTGTCCTTCGAGGCGGCCAACCCGCGCCATGCGCATGAATGGACGGTCTTCGAGGATGTGAAATTGCCGGAGGGTAAGGTGCTGATCCCCGGCGTCATCGAGTCGAAGACGAATTTCATCGAGCATCCCGAGCTGATCGCACAGCGCGTTGGCCGGTATGCAAGGCTGGTCGGCCGCGAGAACGTTATCGCCGGCAGCGATTGCGGTTACGGCACCTGGGTTGGCCAAGCAGCGGTCGATCCCGGCGTCGTATGGGCGAAGTTCGCCAGCCTCGCCGAAGGCGCGCGCCTGGCGACGCGCGAATTCTGGCGGTAGCCCGCCAATGCACTGGAGGAAGCGTCATTGCGAGCGCAGCGACGCAATCTCGTGCCCCCAGCGCTCGGCCCGTCGAGATTGCCTCATCGCCGTGCTCCTCGCAATGACAACCAAAATCTGGACACCAGGAGAATATGAATGCGATTTGGACTGTTCGGCAGTGCGCAAGCCAGGCGCAGCGGACCCGATACCGACAGTAGTCAAGGGTTCCGTGAGTTCATCGAAAACAATGTCGAGGCCGAAGCGCTCGGCTACTACAGCACCTTTCTCGTCGAGCACCACTTCACCGGCTTTGGCCAGGTCTCGGCGAGCCTCAACCTTCTCACTTGGCTCGGCGCCCGCACACGGAATTTGCGTCTCGGCACCGCCGTCCTGGTATTGCCTTGGCACAATCCCGTATTGCTGGCCGAACAGGCCGCGACCCTCGATCTCTTATCGGGCGGCCGGCTCGATTTCGGCATCGGCAAAGGTTATCGCCACAACGAATTCGCCGGCTTTTGCGTGCCGATGGAAGAGGCCGAGCCGCGTTTCGAAGAAGCGCTCGAGGTCATCACTAAAGCTTTCACTTCCGAGACGCCCTTCTCCCATCACGGCAAGTTCTGGCAGTACGAAAACATCGTCGTCGAACCTCCGACGGCGCAGAAGCCACATCCGCCCTTCTGGATGGGGGCAGGCAGCGCGGCTTCGGTGCGCGAAGTCGCGGAGCGCGGTTACAACATGCTGCTGGGCCAGCACTCCTTGGCCGAAGAAATATTGGCGCAAGTCGCGCAATTCCGCAGTGAGGTCGAAGCGCGCGGCCGCCATTTCGACCCGATGAGCGTCGCCGTCGCGCGCGCCGTTCACGTCACCGACGACCCCGCGGACAAAGAAGCCGCGCTCGAGCGGCGCTATCAGGGCCACATGCGCATCAATGCGCTGGCGCGCCGGCCGGAGGGCGAGACGAGGAGCCGCTACATACTCGACGAAAAAGAGGCCCGACACGAGAGCGCGGAAAGCGCGCTCTTCGGCACGCCCGACGAGGTCATGCGCAAGCTCGAAAGTCTGCAGAAGGGAGGCGTCGAGTACGTGATCATCAATTTCGGTGGCTCGCGCGAAAACATCCGCCGTTTTGCGCGCGACATCATGCCGGCTTTCGGGGGAGAGCCGCAGCGGCGCGCGGTCGCGGCCAACTGACTGGGCGCAAGTGATCTAAAGGAGGACCTTCAATGGCTTTCGAATTCGGCATGTTCCATGAATTTCAGCGGCGCCAAAGCCAAACCGAGGCAGAGGCCTTCGCGCAATCCTTTGCGGAGATCGACGCTGCCGAGCGCTGGGGGCTCGATGCGATTTGGCTGGCCGAGATCCACATGGCGCCGGAGCGCTCGGTGCTAGCGGCGCCGCTCAACATCGCCAGCGCGATCGCCGCGCGCACGCGCCACATCAAGATCGGCACGGCCGTCCAGGTGCTGCCGCTGTGCCAGCCGCTGCGCCTTGCGGAGGAAGCCGCGACCACCGACCAGATCAGCGAGGGCCGGCTCATTTTTGGCGTCGGCCGCAGCGGTTTTCCGCGCGCCTATGAGGCCTACGGCATCTCCTATGCGGAAAGCCGCGAACGCTTTGTCGAGGTGCTGGAAGTCGTCAAACGGGCGTGGACCCAAGAAACGTTTTCGTTCGACGGCAAATACTACCGCTTCAAGAACGTCCGCCTAGTGCCAAAACCTTACCGCAAACCCCATCCGCCGATCCGCATCGCGGCAAATAACGAAGACACGTTCGTTTCGGCCGGACGGCAGGGCTACGCGATCTTTGTTGGCGCACGCCGCGGCACGCTCGAGGAAATCCTGCCGAACTTGCAGATCTATCGCGACGCCTGGAAGGCGGCCGGCCATCCCGGGGAAGGCGAAGTCTATCTGCGCGCCCCGGTTTATGTCGGTGACACCCCCGAAGAGGCACGCTCCGGCCCCGAAGAAAGTCTCATGCATTTCTACCGGTATTTGGGCGCCCGCCTCGAGGAATCGGCGACGCGCGCCGGGATCAGCGACACCGCGCGGCGGCTCGAGGGCGGCCAGCGCCTGCAGACCATCACTTATGACGAGGTGCTGCGCGGCAAGGCGATTGTCGGCACGCCGGAGATGGTCGCCGATCGCCTCCAGGGCTTGCAGGAGGAACTCGGCCTGGCCGGCATTCTCGCCGAAATGAATTGCGGCGGGCTCATTCCACAGGAGCGGATGATGCGCTCATTGCAGCTGCTCTGCGAAAAGGTGCAGCCACTGGTTCACTGACATCCTTGGGCGGGCGGAACGGGCATGGCGGCCGCCCATTTTGGTGTGGAGCAGGTAACCGAAGCGGATCGCGCCTATCGCGGATCGCGGTTTTCCGAAGTGCGCGACGCGCTGTTCGTCAACCCCTATCAGCCCGTCTGGGGCGGCGCCGATCAGCCGCCGCTGCCGGTCTACGATGTCACGCTGCTAGATGTGCTGCGGGGGATCCTGCCGTTCGGCGCCCCATATCTTTTCCGCCAAGCCGTCGCCAGGGCAGTCGATTCACGAGCCGATCTGAGGTGGGGCCCCGACCGGAAGGGTTTTCGAAGGATAATTCATCCCAACGGCGTATGCCTGACGGGTCTCTGGGAAATCAGCGCGGATAGTCCTTATACGGGCTACTTCTGCAAGAGCAGCCGAGCGCTTGTGATCGCGCGATATTCGACCTGCTGCAAAGAGACGCGACGCGGCCATGAACGGTCATTGTCGTTGGTCGGCAAGCTCTTTTCAACGACCGACCCCGATCATCGTGAACCGCTGCGTACCGCCAATTTCATCACGCAGCA
>Ga0126379_10000279_pt1 | contig 27614 bp, 27 predicted proteins | sample PanSoiMetPlot_24_FD_92640 | JGI IMG/M metagenome (GOLD analysis project Ga0126379, IMG submission 92640) | Tropical forest soil microbial communities from Panama - MetaG Plot_24 | ecosystem: Environmental > Terrestrial > Soil > Tropical forest > Bulk soil | place: Panama | collected 2016-02-17
GCCAGGCGTCCTTCCACTTCGCTCAAACGGCGGCGGGCTTCCTCACCGGTCTTGCGGGCTTCTTCGAGACGCTGCTGGATGAGTGTGGTGCGGTTGCGAAGAATTCCCGGAAGCTTCTTGCGCACCACGAAGATCACCGAGAAGAAAACGATGGCAAAATTCAGCAGCACGCAGAGCCAGTAAGCCGCGTTATTGGTAAGGCCGGTGTGCCTGGCGATCCAGACCACCATGGGCGAGTTGCGCAGGGCATCCGTCTCGCTGGTTTCTTGGGCCGCTTTTTCTGCTTCTTTTCTGCCGCTTTCTTGCTTCCCACCAGCTTCGGGCGCAGGCTCATTTTGTGCGGGATTGGCGGACGCGTGCGCCGGTTGCTTTTCCTGCGCTTGCAGTCGCGAGAATTGGAAAGTGCCGGGGACGACCAGGATGGCCAGCGCTACACCCAGCAGAGTCCTGGGGATCCTTCCGCGGATTCCTGGATAGAGAGCCATACTGCTAGCGTCCTCCCGCGGCTACGGCCGGTTTGAGGACGGACTCAATGATCTGATTCGCTAAGCCATCAGCCTGCTGCTGCAACCCTGCTTTGGCGGCAAGCTTCTCTTTTTCGAGCCCGGCGCGGGCATCCTTGACCATGGCGTCCGCTTGCTTTCGCGCCTCGGCCAACGCGGCCTCCCTCTCTTCCATGGTACGCCGCCGCCGAGCGTCCTGCGCCTGGTATATGTGGGCGCGTGCTTCGCGTACCTTGCGCTCGTACTCCGCGGTGCGCTCCTCGGCGGAAGCGATCTGCTCCTGGGCCTGCTTGACGGCGCCTTCGGTGCGCGCCTGGCGTTCACCTAAAACCTGCTGCAACCGTCCATACACGATCCAGCGATAGGCCATCCACACGATCAGCAAACTGAAGATCGCGGGGATTGAGGAAAGCAGTAATTCGCCTAATTGGTTAAGTGTTTCGCCCATTCTTTAAATCGTAAGTTGTGTGATATGAAGCAGTTCGAAGGTGACCAGCAAACTTATTAATTTAACATTCGCTGCGCACGAGCGTCAACGCACGGAGCGGTTGAACGGTAGAGACGTGGCATTGCCACGTTTCACGGCTTACCCTCTTTCACGTTGCGCCGAGACAACATCGTGGGTTGAGAGGGAGACGCGGCCATGCCGCGTCTCTACGGACACAAATCGAATTCTCGCGCGGATCAGATGGCAAGGGCCGTCTGGCTCTTGCTATCATGAGCCCCCGATGGCTCCCTCCGTCAAATCTGCCCGACGGTCGCGCCGCCGCGTGGCGGGGGAAATACTCCTGTTGGGACTGGGCGGGGGCGTTCTGATCACACTGCTGAAGATCACGGAGTATCGATTCCTGGTCGTCGAGCACTCGGTGGAAATCTACGGCGGCCTGGTGGCCGTGCTGTTCTCCGGGCTCGGCGTTTGGCTGGGTCTGACGCTCACCCGGAAGAAGTCGCAAGCCGCCGCGCAGGGAAGCGCCAGCAGCGAGCCGTTTATCGTGGACGAGCAGCGCCAGGCAGAGCTGGGCATCACGCCCCGTGAGCTCGAGATTCTAAGGCTGATCGCCGCGGGACTCAGCAACCGTGAGATCGCGGAGAGGCTGTTTGTCAGCGAGAACACCGTGAAAACGCATTCCAGCCGGGTGTTTGACAAGCTGGGCGCCCGGCGGCGCACCCAGGCAGTGCAGTTCGGCAAGCAAGCCCGGCTGATCCCTTGAAGACCTCACGCAAAAGCATGATTTTTAGCGCAGAGGAGCAAAATCATCCGAACGGGTGACGACAGACGCTTGCAGTCCGGGCAGACTCCTAGGCGTGCGACACTACATTTCCTCCAAGGAGTGAACTTCCATGAAGAAAACGGTACTCACCTTCGGACTGATCGCCGGGGCAATCTCCGCAATCATGATGATGGCCTCGGTCCTTTTCATCTCCGACCATGGCACCAAGGGCTTAATCATCGGCTACACAACGATTGTGCTTGCGGCGCTGCTGGTGTTTTTTGGCATCCGCTCCTATCGCGACAACGTTGCTGGCGGCCGGGTGACCTTCGGCCGAGCATTTGCCGTGGGGATTCTGATCACGATCATTTCCAACGCGTGCTACGTCGCCACCTGGGAAGTCGTCTATGCCAAGTTCATGCCCGACTTCGCCGACAAATATGCAGCCGAGATGATTGAACGAGCCAAAGCTTCTGGTGCCAGTCCGGACGGGGTGGAGAAGGCCACACGTGCTGCTGCTGACTTTAAACGGACCTACAGGAATCCGGCGATCAGGATGGCGATGACGTTTGCAGAACCGTTCCCGGTTGGGCTGGTCATGACGCTGATCTCAGCGGCCGTTTTGCGCAGGAAAGCCCCAGTGCAGGCGCGTGCAAGTGCATGAGTAGAAGCCATTCGTCATGCGGCAGCGGAAGTCTCCTGGCCGCTGCCGCTTGCCGTCCATAGTTTGTCAACGCTCAGGGTGACAATTTGCGTCCGCGATAGTGCCGTCTAACCTCGCCGTGAGGCTATGATCAGACCCATGATCTGGCTCTACTTGCTCCTTGGACTGGTGGTCGGCGTCATCTCCGGGGTGGTTGGTACTGGCGGCGGTGTCTTGATCGTCCCTGCTCTGGTGTTCCTTTTCCACATGGATCAGCGGCGCGCCCAAGGGACGTCGCTAGGCGCGCTGCTCGCGCCGATCGGAATACTCGCCTTCTGGGAGTATCACAAAGCCGGCAACGTCGATGTGAGAGCCGCCCTGATGATCGCCTTGGGTTTTGCCGTCGGCGGTTATTTTGGCGGTCATTGGGCCCAGCATCTCTCTGAGCCCGTTCTACGCCGGATTCTGGGCGCCCTCATGGTGGTGATCGGCGCACGGCTGCTGCTTTGGAGGTAAGTAGCTGAATGGCAATACCTTTCGCTCAAATCCTGCTTCCCGACCAGGGCCATCGCGACCGGGCATTGCTGTACTTCAGACACTCTGGAAAGCGTGGCTTCTGGCCAAGGCTCCTGGCGCGCGTTGCCGGAAAGGCTCCTAGGGGAAAAAAGTTTGCGAAGATTGCTTGACACGCGATTGGAGAGGCCTAGAATAGAAACATCACCTCCGATCCGATTCAGGATCGAATGGGCTTGTGATCAAGGAAACCGTCACCGCTTCTTGGTCTCAGGCCCATTTAATTTTGCGCGCAGGCGCAAAAAGCCTTTAGCTCTTAGCCATTAGCTCTTAGCTTGGTCCCAAAGCCGCGAGCGGCATTGCGTGACGTGAACTTTGGGAAGGAGACAGTCTCATATCCGCCCCGATCATCAACCTGTCCTAAAATCTCCAAGGCAGTGAACCTGCCCTGAAATTGACTCAAGCGCCGCAGGCGCGACATAACGGTAGCCCAGCCCGTAAGGCCTGGGTCGGCGTTAGAAAGAGCGAGCCCCGGAGGGGCGGCACAGCACATGAACTGTCACGAAGAGGAGTTTGTCAACGCATTCGTAGAACCCTCTCGCCGTGAGCGGTTTCTTGGTTTCCTGAGTGTTCCGAAGAATCGCCAAAAGTTCATTGATGAGCTCTATCACTTACGATCGCGGTTTCTCGACAAGAGGTTCATGCGACCAGTGAGGGGCTCAGCCAGCTTGCCGGATGCTCTTTGCGAGCGGTTGAGAAAACAGGGCGCGCCGGCTAACTGTTGGGCCATCGGGGGCAGGTTTGACGGTGAGGAAGTGGAACTGCTCAAGGGGCTTCGAGACTCAGGTGATGGATTTGTTCTTAGCTGTATCCCGGGGAAGCTTGCATATCTCAAGAGCGAAGATGAGGAATTGATCCTGCAGCGCTGACTCTCCGTGTCTCCGCGCCTCCGTGGTGGGTTTCCGATCACGGCGATCACCCGATCACCCGATCACGCGATTTCTTTTTGACCGCGTAAGCATCGAGCATCCGCGCCAGAGACTCCGGCGCTTCCACGTCCATTTGTACCGCTGAGTCGCGATACGTACGTTTCAGGACGCGGGCGCGGGCTTCGATTTGCGCCAACAACTTGCCTTCGCCCTGTGGTACACGGATGCGCAAAGGCCGCAACGCGTCAACTTCCAGGCGCGCATCAATCGCAGCCAGCAGATCGTTGAGTCCAACCTGTTGCGCGGCAGAGATGTACACACTACCGGCGGAGTTCACGAGCGACGAACGTTGCGGCCCCGGCAGCAGATCAATCTTATTCATGATTTTGATCTGGGGTGTGGTCTCGACTTCCAGTTCTTTCAGCACTCTGTCCACTTGCTTTTGCTGTTCGTGGACGGCCGGGCTGGTAGCGTCGGAGACGTGCAGCAGCAGAGCGGCGCGCTGGACTTCTTCGAGCGTGGCGCGAAACGCAGTGACGAGCGTGGTGGGCAGGTTGCGGATAAATCCGACCGTGTCGGACAGCAGTACTTTGCGCTTGCTGGGCAGGATAATGGCGCGAATCGTAGGATCCAGCGTGGCAAACATTTTTGCCGACTCGACGACGCCTGCCTTGGTCAAAGTATTGAACAAAGTCGACTTGCCGGCGTTGGTGTATCCGACCAGGGCTACGGTGGGCAGCGGCACGGACTCGCGTCGCTGCCGCTGCTGCGAGCGCACGCGGCGCACTTCCTCCACTTGCCCTTTGATGTGGCGGACGCGCCGGTAGATCTTGCGGCGGTCGGTTTCAAGCTGGGTTTCACCCGGACCGCGGGTGCCGATGCCGCCGCCGAGCTGCGACATTTCCACGCCACGGCCGGCCAGCCTGGGCAAAAGATATTCAAGCTGCGCCAGCTCGACCTGCAATTGGCCTTCACGGCTGCGTGCGTGGCGGGCAAAGATGTCCAGGATCAACTGGGTGCGGTCGACGACCCGCGCTCCTACTTCGCTTTCGATGTTGCGCTGTTGCGAAGGCGAGAGCTCATGGTCCACCAGCACCACGTCCGCGCGCGAAGAAGCTACGGCGCCGGCGATCTCCTGGAGCTTGCCTTTGCCGATCAGCGTGGCTGGATCGGGCCGGTCGCGGCGCTGCACGAACTCGCCCGCAATCTCCGCGCCGGCAGAGAGTGCCAGCTCGCGGAACTCGGCCAGGGTCTCTTCCACGCCGGGTTCCGGGGATTCGGATTTTCGCTGCGATCGATCGCAGGCGGCATCGCGCGCCAACTGGGCGATGGGCGGGACTTCCAGGTTGCGATCAGAGCGGGAACGAAAGCGAAATTCTACACCGACCAGAAACGCCCGTTCTGGTCGTCCCCGGGTGGCGTTAATTCCATCCGAAGTACCAAAGAGGCGGGACCGTCCAGGAATGGATTATCCCTCCGTTTTGGCCGGAGCGGCTTCGACCTCGGCCGCCGGCGGCTGCGCTGGCCGGCTTTCGCCGTGGTAGCTGCCCCGGCTCATCACCACTGTCGAGATGGCGTGCTTGAAAATGAGCTGTTCCTGATTATTGGTTTCCAGGACGACTGAGTACTTATCGAAGGACCGTATGCGGCCCGTGAGCTTGACTCCGCTGAGGAGATAGATCGTGACTTGCGTCTTCTCCTTGCGCGCGGTATTCAGAAAAGAGTCCTGTATGTTCTGCGCCGGCTTGTTTTCCATCTGCCGATCTTTCTCCTGTAAGGTTTCCATATCAACAGGCGGTGATTCTCCATCCTATCGGCCTTCATTGTAGGCTTTCCCCCAGGTTACAGCAAAGCTTGAGAACGGCGAATGTCGGCCGAAGTGCGCCGCCTCAGAGCCCGGAGCGGCGTGGCAGAATGCTAAAATTCGGGGAAGCACATAGCCCATGAAACCGCCGGATCACAAGACACTGGCCGACATTCCCATGCTGGATCTCTCGCGCCAATATGCCTCCATCCGCGGCGAGGTATTGGCGGCAGTGGGGCGGGTGTGCGATTCGCAGAGCTACATTCTGGGTTCTGAAGTTACCTCGTTGGAACGCGAATTTGCGGCCTTATGCAGGACTGCCGACGCGGTGGCCTGCAATTCAGGCACGGACGCTCTGTGGCTGGGCTTGGCCGCTGCCGGCACCAAGAGCGGCGATGCTGTGGTCACTACGCCGTTCAGCTTTTTCGCCACGGCCAGCTCCATTGTTCGCGCCGGCGCCCGGCCGGTGTTCGCCGATATCGATCCGGAGACTTTGAACATTGACCCGGCCAAGGTGGAAGCCGGTCTGAAAGCGTCGTCCGCGCGGCGCACCACCATCATGCCGGTACACCTTTATGGCCAGTGCGTCGACATGAAGTCCCTCCGCGGAATCGCTGCCGAGTTCAACTTGCTGATCGTTGAAGATGCCGCGCAGGCGGTGGGAGCGACCTGGAACGGGGAAGCCGCCGGCGCGATGGGAGTGGCCGCCGCGTTCAGTTTCTATCCCACGAAGAATCTCAGCGCTTTCGGAGATGCCGGCGCGCTGACCACGAGCGATCCTGAGCTAGCCGGGCTCGCCCGCCTGCTCCGAAACCACGGTGCGAAGCAGCGCTATTATCACGACGAGATCGGCGCCTGCAGCCGCATGGATGCCATCCAGGCTGCGGTGTTGCGCGTGAAGATGCCGCATCTGCCGAGCTGGAATGACGCTCGCCGCGAGCGTGCTCAGATCTATGACCGCTTGCTCACCAGCGCGGGACTGACGCGGACAGGAGCCAATTCACCTGCACCCGTCACACTGCTGAAGACGCGGCCGGAAGCGCACCACATCTATCACCAGTACGTCATCCGCGCGCGAGACCGTGACAAACTGCGCGAATTCCTTAGAGAACACGGCGTGGGCTCGGAGATCTACTATCCGGTGCCGCTCCACCTCCAGAAATGCTTTGCCTACCTTGGCTACTCGGCAGGCGACCTGCCGGAAGCCGAGCGCGCCGCCGCGGAAGTTCTCGCCCTGCCAATGTTTGCCGAGCTGGAACAGGACGAGCAACGCGTGGTGGTGGATACGATCGCGGAGTTCTATTCCTGAGGCGGATCGCCGCAAGCTCGGAGGATCCTTTAGCGTAGAGACGTGGCATGCCACGTCTCAGAGACGCGACAGTGTCGCGTCTCTACGTTGGCGTCATCCCTTGGCGGGGAACCGGAAAAGCGCAATCGTCGAAACCAGGAAGACCACCACGACCGCGATTCCCACCGGCAGAATCCAGCCAATGCCGCCAAGGGCTTCCCGGAACATCTGCTGATTGGCGGCAAACAAGCCCAGACCGATTGCCAGGCACGCTACAATCGCCCCCAGCCGCATCACCATCAGCGGCCGCTCGATACGCTTTCTTTGTTCCTGCTTTCTCAGAATTTGCGCCCGCCACCAGATCAGATCCGGGCTGGGCAGTTCCGGCCGGTGGGCTTCGGCCATCTGCTTGAGAAGAGAATCGAGTTGATGTTCGCTATTCATGGATAGAACCCAGGCCTGCCTTTTCGAGCAGGTCTTTTGCTTTTTCCCGCGCGCGGAAGACCATCACACGCACGCTCTTTTCTTTGACGCCGAGAACTGCGCCAATTTCTCTGTGGCTGAGCTCTTCTACGTGTGCCAGCCACAAAACGGCACGCTCCTGCGCGCTAAGTTTGTCGAGAACCGCGGCCAAGTCCAGGGGCAGGCTGAAATTCTGATGAACACCTTCGGAGAATCCGCTGAGCTCCCACCACTCCCGCTCGCGTTTCATCTTGCGCCAGCGGTCGCGCAGGATGTTGGTGGCCGTCGTGTAAAGATAAGCTTTGCGCGCGGCTTCTTCGATTGGGGGCTGATTGATCATGCGAATGTACGCCTCTTGCAGGACCTCATCAGCCGTCGCCGGATCGCGGGTGAGCCGGCAGAGATAGCCGTGCAGCGTTCGCGAAGTGCGCAGGTAGAAAGCTTCGAACTCGGCCTGCGTGGTCCGATCGGCGATGCGCTCTTCAATCATCGTCAGGTAGCGTATTGCCTCGTTTGCAATCAAGTCCTATTCCTTCCCTTCACCGCCCACCTTCCGCGCCAGGAAATAGGAAAACACGGAGGAGGCAACGAATGCCAGGCCAACACAGATCGCGATATTGGCCCCGGTGTGGAGCACCTCGGTGGCGGCGCTGTCTGCAAAGTGGCCGGTGGCCATGCCCGCTCCGAGCCCAATCAGGACTATGCCGGTCCGCAAGGAAGTGAGAATCGAGTTGCGGGGACTTGTAACAGCGTCTGTAAACCCCGAGACGTATTTTTGTCCTGCAGGTGATTGCACAAAATCGGCGAAGTCTTTGGCGGAGGAAAACTTGTCGAGTACGTGCCTCTGCATCTCATTCTGCTGGCGGCGCCGCAATGTCGTCGCAACAAAATACATAGCTGTGATGGCCAGAGTCAGAATCCCAACAGTAGCCGCTAGGTCCTTGAACGCGTAGTATACGAAGGGCATTCTCGTGCTTCCTCCAGGGCTGTAACGCCTGAGGACGGCCCAAGGTTAACAGGAACTGGTGAGAATAAAGAGGTTTTTTCCCGGCGGGCGGCTAAATCAGGGCTGTGGGACCGCAACCTGGCCGAATTGCTCCAGGACTCCGTCATACCCTGCCGCCGCGATTCTATGCCGGGCTTCTTCGTCGCTACCCTGCAGCGCGTTCGCCGCCATTCGGCTATAGGCGGAGCGAAAGGCAGCATGAGCGATCATGAAGTTCGCGATCCTGTCCCACGCATCATCGCCGCTGGCCCGGCGATAGGCTTCCAGAAAGAATTCGCTCCGGGCCGCGTTCATACGCCATTCGACAATTGCGCCGGCCAGGTCCCAGGCGATGTCGGCGGGGCCGGGGAAGAAGTGATCGTCGCCGTGGCTGCCGGAATCGGTCTTGAGCACGCGGCCGTTGCTCGTAAGCAACCACTCGTATGGCTGCATACGGCCATCGCAAATCGTGGGGCGCTTGATGGTCAGCCCTAGAGGCAGATCGATTCGCATTTCGCAGAGATTGTGCTCCGCCATTTGTTCAACCGCGCCTAGGTCGGCGATGTTCGTGGCGAAGGCCCGTGCGCGAAAAGCACAGTATCCGGCCAGCCGCTCCAGGATCGCCTCAGAAAGATCGTTGGCAGACAAGGGGCGTCCGCCTAGCCAATCGTAAGAAGCGAATCCGTCACTCTCACTTTGGGGCGAAGGGCCAAAGCCGGCAGCAGCGACTTGCTCCTCGCGCTCGAAGACCTGTTCTCCGTAGTGGCCGAACCCGAGGAACTTGAACAGCCTGCGTGCCTCGCCGGTGGATGACAAGTACTTAAGGCGCTCGAGAGCGGTCCAGGAGGCGGGCCACATGTGTTCATCAGGAAATAGATGCTTGCGCCACTCTCCGCCGCCGACAAAGCTGCCAGCAGCTCTGGGCCGTCGCGGTTCGGAAGAAGCGGAAATCCAGCGGAAACGTCGTGCGCGGCGCGGACCCTCGGAGGCGCGGAAGGAATCGAAATCGGGCTCGTGCCCGCAAATTAGCGTGATCTTCTCGCGCTGCGCTCCTGCTTCTTCGAGCGACTCGGCCACAGAAAGAAATGATGATCCGCTGAGTCCCGGACCTTCATCCACTACCACAAACGCCGCGCCGGAAGAGGCCGCCCGCCGAATGAGATCAAGCTGTCTTGCCGAGAACTGCACGCGCCGGTTGTAAGGATGTCCAACAGGACGCACGGTGACACGTTGCGCGCGAATTCCGCGTTTTTGCGCTGCAGCAGCTGTGACCGCGCTGAGCGTGGTCCCGATGCTGCGGATGCCAACGACAAGAACGCTATCAGCAGGCGCGGGAATCTCTTCCAGCGCTTCGGCAAAGGCCAGCGGCTGGAGCGCGTAGTAAGCGAAGCCCTCGGGCGTAGAAACCGAAACTTCATCCGGGACCGCCGCCTCAGACAAACTTCTTGCTAGAGACACGGCGTCAAGCGCAAGGCCTGGGTGAAGCAGCGCCTCAGCCAAGCGGTCGGTTACCGGCGCCAACGCCCGAGCGAGAGCGTCGTCAGCATCCGCCACCCCGCATTCCAACACACCGGCGGAAAGCAGGGCGGTCATGATTCGATCGTGCGATAGCTTAACAGGGAGATCGGCTAGCTCCCGTATGAGAGCCGCCTTCAATTCCGCGCCGCGAAAAAGCCGGCGCGCTTCACGGAAAACCAAAAGGTTCAGCGCATTGGGCGGCATGAAAGCCCGTTACGCCGCTTTGGAACGGCCCGACCGTGGAGATCGGGCAATATCTCCTTCTTTGTCAATGAAATAAAGATACTGGTTGTCGCGGAGAATCGCATGCGGGACCAGCACCTGGGCTTCGCCCTCGCCCGACTTGGGTTTCTGGCAAACGTTGCCCTCGCCGTCGATGAAATAAAGGTATTTCTTGTAGTCCCGTTCCAGATTCAGTTTCTTCACCTTCTCAGACATACCCTCTTGGACGGTGGATCTTAGTGCCTGGATGCCAGACAAAGATCCCGGTTCCTGAGGCCCCATTTTGTCCTTGGTTTCCAGTCAGTTGCAGGTCCCCGGGTGCGAGGCTTGGGCTTCCAGGTTCTAGAGTTACCTCTTCTTGCTCTTGCCGTGCGGCTTGCGGGCAGGCTCTTCGCCCGGCGCGAGCACCTTGCGCACGATCGGCGGCTTGAACTTGTAGAGCTGCTGGCGAGGTTGGCCTTCGGCATCCTTCACGTTCAACGTGAAAGTGCGCAGGGTGCCTTCTTTTTCGAAGTCCTGCTGGCCCAGGGTTACCGGCAGCGATCCCTCAAGGTTGTGCTCACGGTAGGCGGTTTCATAGCGGTGCTTGCGTGTATTCCAGGTGTAAACGCGAATCTGGTTGAAGTCGTAGGGCGCGCCGTCTTTGGGTTCGGTCAGCACGACGAGATATTGAGGCACTTGCTTCCCCTCGTCCGGGACTTCATCGAGCTTGTAGACGGCGACAATGCGCTGGCCTTCGGCGTACTGAGCGATCTCATCCGGCACGTCGAGATACAGGAGCCTGCCCAGCACCCAACCCACACGCTGCTGAGAGTCGCGCACCAGCCACCAATCTTCCCAGATGGCCGGCTGTCCGGGCTTGTCAGGCGTGTCGTCTTCGGGAGTGTCCGCATCGGGTTCCTTGCCCTTGTCTTCTTTTGCCGCCGGGGCATTGCGATCGATGGGGCGCCGTTCCAGCAAATCCACTTTTTGTTTTTCATCCAGGAGATAGAGGAAGGCGGCTTTGCGTCCCGGCACCTCGTGGACCTTCGCCTGCCTCTCGACTGTAGCCGTGGCCTGTGCTGGAGCGGTCCGGAACTCGGCAGCCATATGCTGGAACTGGTCGAAGGTCGCCTGGTCGGCAAGAAAACGTTCCTGCAGCCAGCCTTCCTCACCGCGCGGCGTACGCACACGCACAAAACGCTTGTTCGGCATGCGCTCCAATACTTGCAGCCGCTCGCCGTTGTGGACTGTTCCCGTCTTGTTGTAGATGGTGGCGACCTTGTCGCGGAGGAACGCGTCAGGGACAGCCACATAAACGTAATCCGTCTTTCCGGGGGTTTCACGGCCGCATCCGATCGCGAAGAAAAACCCGGCAGCAATGGTCAGCAATGCCCAAACGGCAAGTCTTCGCTGGTGGCTGGTTCTTGCGGGTCCGTGGGGACTGTGCATTGGCTTGGCACCAATATAACAAGTCCAACGCACCCGATGACAGATGTCCTAGCGGCCAAGACCTCGCAGTGCCAGGGCGGTTATAATTTTTCTTCCGGAGGTAACGTGATCCAGGCCAGACGGTGGTTGTGGGCAGCAGCTCTGTGTGTTTCGTCAGCGATCTTGGCTGTCGCCGGCCATGATCCGGCCCTGGTGAGCCACATCCGAAGCGAGATGGAGACGCTAGCCGGCGACTCGTTCCAGGGCCGCGGCAGCGGAACCCAGGATGAACTTCATGCCGCCGAATTCCTGGCCGAGCAGCTTCACTCCATGGGGATTGCCCCAGCCGGGGACAACGGCAGCTACATTCAGAACGTTTCCGGGGAGTTCAACTTCTACCGCCAAGGCAAGAAGCAGTGGACCACGCGCAACGTGATCGGCGTGCTCGCCGGCCGCGATCCCAAGCTGAAAGATCAGGTCATTCTGCTCACGGCGCACATGGACCACCTGGGCAAGCCCGGAGACGGGAAGAGCATCTACCATGGCGCGGACGACGACGCTTCCGGCTGCGTCGCGGTGCTGGAACTGGCGCGGGCCATGACTAAGGGCGAACGCCCGAAACGCACCGTGGTCTTTACTTTCTTCGGCAGCGAAGAGACCGGCGGACAAGGTAACCAGTATTTCCTCGAGCATCCTCCGACACCCCTGGGGAACATCGTGGCCAACCTGGAGTTCGAGATGATCGGCCGCCCGGACGCGAAGGTCAAGCCGGGAGAACTCTGGCTTACCGGCTACGAGCGCAGCAATCTTGGCCCGGAGCTAGCCAAGCACGGCGCCCGGCTGGTAGCCGACCCGCGCCCTGAACAGCATTTCTTTCAACGCTCCGATAATTACGCCCTGGCCAAGCGCGGCATCATCGCCCAGACCGTTTCCAGCTTCGGATTGCACCAGGAATACCATCGCCCCAACGACGACCTGGCCCACATTGATTTTGCTCACATGGAGGAAGCCATCGAGTCCATGGTCGAGCCGGTCAGGTGGCTGGCCAACAGCGACTTCAAACCGGAATGGGTGGAAGGCAAGAAGCCCTAGCTGGCGCTTGGGTTTGTCACTTCGCTGTGTCCGTCAGCAGGACCACGTCATGGTTGACTTGGCCGCGAGACAGTGCCAATTGCTTGCCGTCACGTGACCAGGCGTAATCGAAGATCAGATCAGACTTGAAATCGGTGAGTTGTTTGGGAGCGCCGCCCGTCAACGGCATTGCCCAGAGATTGGATACCCCTCGCTCATCCACGATGTAGGCCAGAGACTTTCCGTCGGGCGTGAAGCGAAGGCCTCGTGGGCCTCTGACGTCGGCATTGAGAGTGTACAGAGGTGCTCCACCATTGCTGGGAATTACGATCCACAAGTAGCGAATATTCGGTACAGTCCCCTCGAGACTCGTAAACGCGATCATCTTCCCGTCGGAGGAAAGGGCGAGTGAGTAGCCAGTCAGCGGACTCAGCCTGGTGGGTGTTCCACCGTCAATGGGAACTTTCCAGATGTTTAGGTTGTCATTGAGCGCTTGATAGACCACCCATTGCCCGTCCGGCGAGCAAATGGGGTTCAGGTTAGCAGGACCGGAGGTAAGTTCTTTCAAGTTGCCGCCGCCCGAGTCCATCCTCCAGAGTGTCTGGCCGTTTTGCGAACGTACCCCAGTGAAAACAATGTAACGGCCGTCGCCGCATACCGACGGCTGGAAGGCAGGCAACGGGTCAGCCAAGATTGTTATCTTGCCGGAGCCGTCGCTCTTACGGAGATTGAACTCGAACCGCTGCGAGCCTGTGGCAAAGCTCAAGATTCGCCCATCCGCTGTCCAGCCCAGACTCCCGGCTTCTGCTCTTCCGGAGCTGATCTGAGCTGCCTGTGCCGTGGTGCCGGATGCCGGCATGACCCAAATATTGTTGGAATTCTCATTGGCCACGGTGACCAGCGAGCTGCCATCGCGAGTTGTGCTGACCGCGTCCGCATAGCGGTTCAGGTCGTTGGTCACACGGCGGAATTCACCCGCCGGATAGCTGACAACGGCGATTTGCGTGGTCCAATTTGTAGCAGGACCGTTAGAGGCGACAAGAAGGCCGGAGCCGTCAGGCAGCCACGAGGAACCCAAGATCTTGCCCACCCGGGAGAAGGGTGCGATCCGCGTCTTTCGGCCCGTGGCCGTATCTAAGGCCACAAATTCGCCGAGCTCCCCAGTTTTCTGACCGAAGAAATCCATGATGGTGATGATCTTTCCGTCCGGCGACCAGGAAGGACTTCCGTCAAAGTTCTCGGGGAGACTCAGCTCCGCTACCGTTTGTTCATGGCTTCCATCAGCGTCTGCGATCAGTACAGCGCTGGTCTTCCGCAGGCTGGAGTTGCGGCGAAAAGCAAAGCGCCGGCCATCTGGAGAGAAGCTGATGCCGCTGTCTACATCGGTGACCAGCAGCCTCGGCACCCCGCCGAGAACCGGAATTTGATACAGCAATCCCAGCCCTGGGCGCTCTTTCTCCATGCGCGTGTAGTAGATGTAACTCCCGTCCGGAGAAAACGTCAGCCCGGAATACTGCGTGTCTCCAGGAGGAACGATCTGGGTGACGCTGTTGGTGGGAACATGCCGCATCCAGAGGCTCTGTTGTCCGGCGTCCTGCACGACGTGGACGACATACTTGCCGTCGGGGGAGATGGCAGCCGTGAACGCTTTGCCGCTATCGGTGAGCTTGCTGATGCCCATGCTTTGGAATGGCGCTTGGCGCGGACGGTGGAGCAGGGCAAAAATCCCGTAGGCGGCAGCGGCTAGCACAATTGCGCCAACGAGCGCTATCAATCCGACGCTAAGTTTGCGTGAGCCTCCGACCTCCGCGATCTGAACGCGGCGAGAAGAGGCAACTGGAACAGCAGCTGCGCTGCCGGAATCAATGTCGCGCTTTAACCGCTTCAAATCCGCGCGCAGCTCAGCCGCCGTCTGATAACGCAGGTCGCGGTCCTTTTCCAGCAGCTTGGAGATGATGCGCTCAAGTTCGACAGGCAGCTTGGGATTCAACTGCAGCGGCGAGGCCGGCGCCTTGTGCAGGATGGCGTCGAACAACGCAGCGGTGGTTGCGCCCGCGAAAGGCAGAGCGCCGGTCGCCATCTCATATAGCACGATGCCGAAGGAAAATAGATCGCTGCGGGCATCAAGTTCTTCACCGAGAGCCTGCTCCGGCGACATGTAAGCAATCGTGCCGACAGTGGAGCCGGGGCTGGTAATATGCGCGCTGTCTAACGTGGCCGCGGCGCCCACCGGCTCCGCGATCCTCCGTCCAGCAGCCACTTTGGCCAAGCCGAAATCAAGAATCTTGGCTTGGCCGCGCTCGGTCAAAAAGATGTTGGCGGGCTTGATGTCGCGATGCAGGATGCGCTTGGCGTGCGCAGCGTCGAGAGCATCAGAGATCTGAATCGCAAGATCCAGCAGCTGCGGCAATGGGAACGCCCGGCTGGCGATTCGCTTGTCCAGAGGCGTCCCTTCCAGGAACTCCATCACAATGAAGTGCCGGCCCTCGTGCTCGTCGATCTCATAGATCGTGCAGATGTTCGGGTGATTCAGCGCGGAGGCCGCGCGCGCTTCGTGCTGCAGGCGTTCCAGGGCCTGCGCGTCTTTCTCCATCTCCGGAGGAAGAAACTTCAGGGCTACATGGCGGCCGAGTTTCAGGTCCTCAGCCTCGTACACCACGCCCATGCCGCCACTTCCCAGCTGGGCGAGGATTTTGTAATGGGAAACGGTTTGCCCGATCATCGTAGAGTAAAAATCGTATGGCGAGACATCAGTGGATGTCAATCACGACCCTCATGTTCGAGGGATTGGTTGCGTTCCACGGGGCGTGCGGTCACCAATCCAGACATGTGGTGATCAAAACGATTGGTACCGTGATCGCCAGATACAGAACGAAGCCGATGAAACCAAATTCGCCGGCAATCTCGAAACCAAATTCGCCGGCAATCTCAAGGAGTCCTTCGGCTAGATACCGTGCCGCCGATGCTTCTTTTAAAGGTTTCTGCTCGCGCACGTTCATGATTGCCTCTTCAATGGCGAACGTTCTCTTGGCCCCGGCGTACAGCTAGCGTAGGCCGCCCCCCTTGACGGACCTCAGCCGAAGATGACTTCATCTAGGACTGCCAGAGCTCCGCCGACCATTAGGACAGGCACAAAGAATAGCGCCGCCATCGCAACCAATATCAGGCCTTGCGGTTCCGACACGACGTCACTCACGCAGTCGCAAAACGCTTCGAGAAGCATCCACGGGGCTCGTCTCACAAACGTACGAAACCCGCGGAGGACCCAGCGGCCCAGCGCGTGAAACGCATTGTGTCCAATTTGTGGTGCCACGGTCACTGCGCTCCCATAAGTAAGGACGTGGCCGAAGTCCGTTTCTTTCACGTGATGAAACGTTTCGACGACAAATGGCACTTCCTTAGCGTATAGGCCAATGTCCATGCCGCTGCTGGCGCCGCCTACATTGTCGCGGCCCGCGCGGCAGGACTTTGGGACGAACGTTGCGCCAGAGTCGCCCCCGACGACAACTGGGGCAGCGATTTGAGAGGTATCTATGTCTGCCACTCACCCCTCAGTGAATAACGTGGAGCCGTCTGCTTCGCCGGAAAGTATACCGGCAGATGAAAGAATCAAAATTAAGGACGTCGAGTTTCCCGTGCGTCGCTGGGCGGTCGCATGCATTTCGCTTCTGACCGTATTGCTTGGCACCTGCCTGGGAGGCATCTACGTCTGGAGAAACTGGAATGAGGCCGAAGCGAAAATCAAGTCCATGAACGCGGATAACGAGGCGAAATTCCGATCTCTGAACGCGGAAAAGACAAAGCTCGAAAAAGTCAAAAGTGACTCCGAAGAGGCCACGCGGGCCAAACTCGAGGAATACAAGTTCCACTTCGGCGAGAAAGGACAAGTCCTGACCGCACCGAACGGCTGGGTGAAGATCATCACGTATCCTTCGGATGGCTGCATCCTCATTAGCCGCAAGGACGTGAACTCTCCTTACGGTTCCAGGCTCGACGACTGGATCCTGTCGCCGTTGAAAGCGCCCAAGAGCGCTCCGCCTGACATGGCGGCGAAGCCCGCCGGCTTCAACCTGTCGCAGCCGCCCGCGGGAGCGCCCGACCGGCCTGCTGCTTTGCCGCCGGGAGAGCTGAGAAGCATCGCATTTGCGCAGTCACTCCGCCAGGAACTGGGGCAGACGGATGGCCGCTTAATGCCGGTACAGGGCGGGTGCCAGAACCCGCATCCTGGAAATTTTCGATCTTCGTGGGGCAAACCCAATGGATGCTGGGTGCCGCTCTTCAGAACGTGGCGCGATGGTTGCAACCACTATCAGTGGTACAACAGTTGCTCCGGCCAGTGGAACCCAAAGATCTATTGGAATTTCTGCGCTGCAAAACACTACTGGTGAGGGGAAATCAGTCGACCCATAATTGTGTGGCACAGGCACTCTTGCCTGTGCTGAAAGTATCCTTCTGAAGAAGCAGCACCGGCAGGAGTGCCGGTGCCACAGCGGAGACGCTCAGTTCGGCTTTTCCCGCTTTTTGCCGCGCAGGATGCGCTCGTCAATCGGCTTGCGGCCTTTGAAGCCTTCTTCCCGGCCGTGCCAGTACTGAATCTTTTCTTCACCGTACTTCCAGCAGAGAAGGACGATCTCATCTTCCACGGCGCAGGGAAAATCGAGCAGCCCCATATCCAGATCCTTCACCTGCACACCGACGGCGTGGATTTCCGAGACCGCGTCCTTGGCGTCCTGTATGGCTTTATCACGCTCGGCGCGGCGAAGAGCCAGAGCAGGCGTGTCAACTTGCAGGCCGCCGCTGAGCAGGATGCGGTGCCGCAAGTCCTGAAATTCCTTTTCAACCTGTTGGATGAGCTTCTTGTCGTCCATGGCCTTCTTGAGCAGCGATTGCAACACCGGCAGGACCGCGTGGGCCTGATCGAGCGTGAAGGTCTTCATCTTGGGCATATTTGGAAGTGTGCTTCAGCCTATTTCTTAGCACACTTTCGATGCTTCAGGAAAGATGACCTGGGACCGTAGGCTTTCAGGACTAAGGCGCGCCCGACCAAGCCTGACCCATGCCTTCGATGGCTCTACCCCTCGCCCGCCCTTCGCACCGTGGCGAAGGGCAGGCACTTGGGTGTTACTTTCTAGCGGGGTCATCCTTGGGATTGATGTAGTTGAACTGCACCGGCGACATTCCGTGCACCTGGACCACGACCGGGCCCTGGGCCTTGGCGTAGTGGTGCATCTCCGGATCAAGATAGGCGAAGCTTCCCGCGGGAAACGCGTTCATCTTGCTTTCGTCAAACGTGTCGCCCATGCCGACTTTGAACGTGCCTGAAATCACGGTCACGTTTTCGCGCGTGGGATGCCAGTGTGGAGGGATCTTGTAGCCATCCGGCAGCTTCAGGCGAATGGTGAAGTCGCCGCTTGAAGCCGTGGGATCGCCTTCCAGCACGGCGAGCTGGGCGCCCGCGGGGATAAAGGCCGGCGCCGGCCCGTAAGGCACGGTGTCCGGCGTGAAGGCGTTGTGCGGGGCAGGGCTAGCGGCCACAACCGCCGCCAGAGTCAGAACTGCAAGGATTGTCTTTTTCACTTTGCTACCCTCAAGAGTTATTTTTTCCAGCTGGAACTGCTTGCTGGCCATCCACGCTCACTTTCGCGCCTTTCTCCGCGGAGCACAATGCACCGGGCTGGGACATGTTTGTTACCTGATAAGCCGTTGAAAACAAACAGCGAATGTGCGATTGTTACCTGGCCGGCCAGCGCCCCATCTGCTGCGCGTGGAAACTGCTAGACTTGGGGCCAATCACTCACAAAGGGGGCTTGCTCCCACTGCAATCGAGAAACATATTGCGTTTTGGGACCTTCGAACTGGAGTTGCGCGCCGGCGAACTGCGCAAGTCCGGGCTTCGTATCAAGCTGCAGCAACAACCCTTGCAAATCCTGCAAATGCTGGTGGAGCGGTCAGGCGAAGTCGTCACGCGGGATGACCTTCGCCGGAAGTTGTGGCCTGCGGGAACGTACGTCGACTTCGAGCGCAGCCTCAACAAAGCGATGGTCCGCCTGCGCGACGCCCTGGGTGATTCCGCCGAGTCTCCACGCTTCATCGAGACCATTCCCCGCAAAGGCTACCGTTTTCTCGCACCGGTTCACTCTCCGGAGAGCGAAGCGCCATACCCTGCCGCGGCCGCCGACGCTGCGTCGCTCGCGGTCGTGCCGTTTCTGTCATTGAACGCGGTCGAGGAGAAGGAATCACTCTCACTCGGCTTCGCTGACGCGCTCATAACCGCCTTAGGCAGCCAGGAGCACCTCACTGTCCTGCCCACCGCGGCCATCCTCAAATACGCCGCCGGCAGCGACCCGCTTGAAATCAGCCGCGATCTCCGAGTGCGTTATGTGCTGCACGGCAACATTCAAAAAATAGGACCGCAGTGGCGCGTCTCAATCCAGGTCTTCGACGCCGAAGCCAAGAAGATTTCGTTTACCGAAAAGTATGACTTCCATCTGGCAAATGTCTTCGAAGTCCAGGACCAGATGGCGGCGCGTGTGGCGGAAGCGCTAGAACTGCGTTTCCGGGCGCCGCTGCCGCGCAGCCGTGATCGCTACACGTCGGATCCGGCTGCCTATGACGAACTGATGCAGGCTCTACGGGACAGTTCGTCTGACGATCCTCAGGCTCGCGACCGGGCTATCGCTTTGCTCTCACGCGCCGTAGAGCGCGATCCGGAGTTCGCCCTGGCCCACGCTGTGCTGTCTTACGCATGCGCGGTGAAACACTTCGAGTCGGATGTAAGTCCGGCATGGCTGGAGAAGGCTGAAAGTCATTGTCGCCTGGCGCTGGAGATGGATCCCAACCTGGCGGAAGCTCATCTTGCACGGGCTTACATCCTGTGGAGTCCAGCGCGCAACTTCGCTCATGCAGAAGCCATCGCCGAACTGCAAAGAGCCGTGGCTTTGCAACCCAATGTTCAGCACGCGCACAATCGACTGGGGACGATCTGCGCCCACATCGGACGTTTTAGTGAGTCGCGCAAGTTTTATCAGCGGGCGCGCCAGCTCAATCCGCAAAGCGCCGCCGGACACGGCGTAATCCAGGCCTGGCTCTGGGAAGGCAGCTTCACGGAAGCTGGGCGCGAGATCGAAGCCTGGGTCAAAGAGAGTCCAGGGCACATCTATCCGGTGTACTGGCGTCCGTCCCACGCGCTGCTCACGGGGGACCTGGATCGTGCCGCTGTACTCATCGCTGAAGCCCTCGCTCTTCATGGCGAGGATCCCATGATCGTCTCTCTGCAAGGCTTGTTGCACGCCTTCCGCGGCCAGCGTGAGCCGGCGCTGGATTGCGTCCGCCGTGCTTGCGCCATTGCGCGCTCTTTCGGCCACTCACACCATACTTACTATCAGATCGCGGGCATCCATAGCCTGTTGGGCCAGACCGCGGAAGCCATGGCTTGGTTGGAACGCAGCGCCAATACCGGCTTCCCCTGCTGGCCGTTTTTCCAGATTGATCCCACCCTCAAGAACCTGGGGCCCCTGCCGGAGTTTCAGGCTCTGGTAAAGACACTGGAAGGGAAGTTCAGTGGCATAGAGTTGGGTGAGAGATGAGCCGCTGATCAAGCAGTCAGACGCACAATTTGCCGGCCCCCTGAAGGGGACTCGGTTCTTGTACGAACCTTACTGGGGGCTACCGTCCCCGGCTAAAGGTTGTCGCGTCCTTTCGGGACTGCGGCGCGGAAACTTAGTGCACGTCCAGCATGCGGTCCAGAGCCACGCGCGCCCAGCGCTTTACATCGCCGGGTACCTGGATACGGTTGACCACGCGGCCCTCCACCAGGTTCTCGAGCGCCCAGCACAGATGCTGCGGCGAGATGCGGAACATGGTGGTGCAGAGGCAGCCGGAGTCATCCAGCGTGACGACCATCTTGTCTTCCTTGGCGAACTCTTTGCCCATGCGGTTGACGAGATGGATTTCCGTGCCCACGGCAAACTTCGTCCCCGCCGGGGCCTCGCGGATCATCTTGACCAGGCCTTCGGTAGAGCCGATGCCGTCGGCCTTCTGGCAAACCTCCCAGCGGCACTCAGGATGAACGACGACGCGGATGCCGGGATACTTGGCCCGGACTTTATCCACGTGCTCGGGAAGAAAGCGCTGGTGGACGGAACAGTGGCCTTTCCACAAAATCACGCGCGCTTGGCGCAGCCGCTCTGGCGTCACGCCACCGCCGATTACAAACGGGTCCCAGACCAGGCACTGGTCCAGGGGGATGCCCATGCGGTACGAGGTGTTGCGGCCTAAATGCTGATCGGGGAGAAACAGGATCTTTTCGTTGCGCTGAAACGCCCATTGGAAGGCCGCAGGAGCGTTGGATGAAGTGCAAACCAGGCCGCCGCGTTCGCCGCAGAAGGCTTTGATGGCGGCGCTGGAATTCATGTAGGTCAAAGGCGTGATGCCGCGGCCCTCGTCGCTCGTCAACCCTATAGCAACCAGCTGCTCCCAGCAGCTTTCCACCTGGCCGATCTCGGCCATATCGGCCATAGAACAGCCGGCATTCAGATCCGGCAAAAGAACTTGCTGGCCATCGTGGGCCAGAATGTCAGCGCTTTCCGCCATGAAATGCACGCCACAAAAAGCGATGTATTCAGCGCTGGTGCGGGCGGCTTCCTGAGCCAGCTTGTAGGAGTCGCCGCGAAAATCAGCGAAGCGGATGACTTCATCGCGCTGGTAGTGATGCCCCAGAACAACCAGACGAGCCCCCAGCTCACGCCTGGCCGCGGCAATGCGCGCATCCATGCTGCGATCGGGAAGAACAAGGTAATTATCCAGCGAACAGCTTGCACCGCGCTCAAACGTTGGAGCAATAGCAGTTGACATGTTTTTTCCGCCTTCAGTTCCTCAATGGGAACGGGGATGTTGAAAGCATCCGCAAGCTCCAGCAGGTTCGCTGCATCCGCCGGAGGCGGATGCCCAACCTGCGGGGTTGTTGAAGCCCGCAGTTTCGTACACCTTAATTGATGCCCTGAGCCGGGTTCCCGGTTCGAAACTTTCCCCCTCTGGAACCGGCTCAAAAAACAGCAACTTATTGTGCCATCCGTGCCCTAACAATGCAACTACTGGCGGACCAGGGTGAGCATCGACGTCTGTGTGGCCCAGGCGCCGAGGGCGCAACGCGCTTTGGCGCCGTGGGGTGGAAATGGGTCAGTGGACACTGCCGGGTTGCACAGGGGATGGTGCAACCGGATGGGAAAAATTGATGCTACAAATCCGGTGCAATCGGGTTTGCATCCTGTATTATGGGTGCCTTCGTCGAAGAGGCTGCACGATGTGTGGCCTCGGTTCTGCAAAGTAGAAATGTTGATTCGCTGGCGCCACTTCCCGAGGAGAGCTTCGTGCTAAGAATCAGCAAGGCAGACTACGATCTGATTCGCTGGGAAGCAGAACACAGTTACCCGAACGAGTGCTGCGGGATCATTCTCGGCACGCTGGAGGGCGGGCGCCGCTCAGTCACCATGACCCTGAAGTGCGAAAATGCCCGCGCGGATGCTGCGCTCCGCCGGTACAGCATTCATCCTGAACAGGTGGTGGCCGCGTTGAAGCTGGCCCGCAGCCGCGCGGAAAGCATCGTTGGTTTTTACCATTCCCATCCGGATTGCCCGCCGCAATACTCCACAATCGATCTGACAGAAGCGCATTGGTTCGGCTGCTCGTATGTCATCACCAGCGTGGACAAAGGACGGGCCGCAGCCACAGACTCCTATGTCCTGGTCGGCTCAGAGGAACGCAAGAGATTTCAGGCCGAAGAGATTGAGATTGTGGCCAATGGCCAGCTCCTCCGCGCCCAGGCTTAAAGGCAAGATTCCTCTCAAGCGAGCGGCGGTACAGTTTGCGGCGAGGATTCATCGCTGCGCGTTCAAATCCGACAGATATAATGAAGGCTGATGTCGCAGACGCTTTCCCAGCCAACGTCACTCAGCAATGAGGAGGTTCTGCGCTACTCCCGCCACCTGATCATGCCGGAAGTCGGCATAGAGGGTCAGCAGAAGCTGAAAGCCGCGCGCGTGCTTTCGATCGGGGCCGGCGGTTTGGGTTCGCCGGTGGCACTGTATCTTGCAGCCGCGGGCGTGGGAACCATCGGCCTGGTGGACTTCGATGTAGTCGACTTCACCAATCTGCAGCGCCAGATCATCCATTTCACCAGCGACGTGGGCCGTCCCAAACTGGAATCGGCGAAAAATAAGATTGCGGCGGTGAACCCGTTCGTTGAAGTACGTACGTTTGAAACCAAGCTGAGCAGCGAGAATGCACTCCAGATTTTTGCGGACTTCGACATCATCGTTGACGGAACCGATAACTTTCCCACGCGCTTCCTGGTCAACGATGCCTGCGTCTTTACCGGCAAGCCTAACGTTTACGGCTCCATCTTCCGTTTCGAGGGGCAGGCCAGCGTGTTCGCGGCCAAGACTGGACCGTGCTACCGGTGCCTCTATCCCGAGCCTCCACCGCCGGGCGCGGTCCCGTCGTGCGCTGAAGGCGGTGTGTTGGGAATTCTGCCAGGACTGGTAGGCTTGATCCAGGCCACGGAAACCATCAAGCTGATCCTGGGAGCGGGGGATTCGCTCATCGGTCGCCTCCTGCTGGTGGACGCCCTGGGCATGAAGTTTCGCGAGCTCAAGCTTAGAAAAAACCCTGACTGTGTGGTTTGCGGTAGTCACCCCACCGTGACTAAACTGATTGACTACGAAGAATTCTGCGGATTGCGAGGACAAGAGAAGCCAGTGACCACACCCACACCCGGCGTGCCGGAAATCACCGTGGAAGAGCTGAAACAACGGCTCGACGCCAAAGAAGACGTCTTCATCCTGGACGTGCGCGAACCGCACGAATACAAAATCTGCAATCTCAACGGCCACTTGGTCCCGCTCAATGATCTGCCTAAGCGCCTGCAGGAACTCGATGGAGCCAAGGATAAGGAAGTGGTGGTCCACTGCCGCAGCGGCGGGCGCAGCGCCCGAGCTGTGGCCTTCCTACAACAGTCCGGCTTCAAAAAGGCGAAGAACTTGAAAGGCGGAATCCTGGCCTGGGCGGATCGGATCGACCCGAAGGTTCCCAAATACTGAGCAAATACCAAGACTTAGCCAAGTGACTCGGCTTCGTAGTGGAGATGTGTGCCATGGAGCCTACCTTCCCGGCCTGGCACGCGGCCGAGAATATTTTTTCTTACAACAGGTGGCTATTCTCGAACCGAGCCGTCCAATTCAACGTATTCAGGTACACAGGCGAGAGATGGCTCGTCTTGAGGGTCCATGTTAGTAACTGCTTCATTCTTATTTCTTGCGGCATTGTTTCAGGATCAGGCACCGACCCAGGCTCCGCCGGTGCTTCAGCCCCGGCCGAACGCCATGGCGACGATGCCGGTGGCCATCGCGTCCAAGACCGTTCACATTCCCCACGTTGACCGCGCCCCCAAGATCGAGGAATTCGCAAGCATGTTCGAGCCTTCGCGGAGCGACCTGCTGAAGATCAGCGGCTTCGTGCAGCGCAATCCCAAGGACGGCGATGAGCCCACGCAGCGCACCGACGTTTACATGGGTTACGACAATCAGAACCTCTACGTGGTCTGGCTATGCTTCGACAAAGAACCGGGCAAGATCCGCGCCCACATGAGCCGGCGCGAGAACATCTATGACGACGACTATGTGGAGCTGATGCTGGACACATTTCATGATCAGCGCCACGCTCTGGTTTTTGACACCAATCCGTTCGGCATCCAGGCCGACGGCTTGTACTCCGAGAACGGCAGCGGCACCGACAACTCCTGGGACACGGTTTGGAATACAGCCGGCAAAGTTACCCGTGAGGGCTACGTAGTGATCCAGGCAATTCCTTTTCGCGCCCTACGCTTCCGAGCCGGCGCGACGGTCCCGGACTGGGGTGTGACCTTCATGCGCTCGATTCCTCGCGCCGATGAGAATGATTTCTTCCCTCGCGTTTCCAGCAAGATTCAAGGCCAGCTCAACCAGGAAGCTACCGTTACGGGACTTGAGGGCATCTCTCCCGGGCGGAACATGCAGTTCAATCCGTATGTCTTTGCCCGTAGCTTTCGCAGCATCAACCAGGATGTTCCCACTAACCCTGTCCTCGATTCCAAGACTTTTGACGGCAAAGGCGGGCTCGACGCCAAGTTCGTCTTCAAAGACAGCTTGGTTCTGGATGCGACGATTGAGCCGGATTTCAGCCAGGTGGAATCGGATCAGCCACAGAACACCGTCAACCAGCGCTTTGAGGTTTTCTTTCCAGAGAAACGGCCGTTCTTCCTGGAAAACTCTAACTTTTTTGAGAACCTCCAGCCCTTTCAGAACAACAGCCTGTTGTTTACGCGCCGCATCGCCGATCCCCAGTTCGGCACGCGCCTGACGGGCAAGGAAGGGCCGTGGACCATGGGCTTACTGGTGGCCGACGATCGCTCCGCGGGCCAGCGCGTGCTGCCGGGCGATCCTTTCTTCGGCCAGCGCGCGTACTTCGCCGTGGGACGCGTGGCGTACGATGTCGGCAAGAACTCCACCGTGGGGCTGATCTACACCGATCGTGAATTCTCCACCGACTTCAACCACGTTGGCGGGCTGGACTTCGTCTTCAAGCTCAACAAGAACTGGAACATGTTCTACCGCGGTGTGGTCAGCTCTACCTTCGACCATTCGCAGACGACTCCTTATTCCTTTGGCTCGGATCACGACGGCGGCTTCTACGGCCAGGGCGAGCGCTTCACGGAGTTCCTCGAATACCAGGACATCTCTCCCCAATTTTTCACCGCGCTCGGCTTTACCCGCCGCACCGACATCCGCCGCCTCAACGACTACTACCATTTCTACTGGCGGCGAAAGACGGGAATGATCATCTACGGCCCGGAGCTGAACACCGACCGCACCTGGGACTACACCGGCCTGGGCGTGGAATACAACGCGAACTTCGACTGGGTTTTCGGCTTCCACCGCAATACCATCATTGCCCCGATCATCGGCATCGAAAGCGATACCCTGCGGCCCGTGGATTTCTCCGGGCTCACTTTCAACCGGAAGTTCACGCAGGACTTCGCGGGCCTCGTCTTCCGCACCAGCCCGTGGCGACAGCTCACGCTCAACATGAATGTCTTCCGCCAGGGCGCGGTCAACGTGGTGGTGCCCAGCGGGCAACTCCCGAATGAAGGAGACGAGACAACAGCTTTCGCGACTGCGAGCGTCAAGCCCTTCGGTAATCTGCAGATCGACAACACCTACATCCTGGACCGGGTGAAGCACAACCCGGTGGATCACGCGGTGTTCAACAACCACATCATCCGTTCGAAGTGGAATTACCAGTTCACTCCCGCGCTCTCGGTGCGTTTCATTGCACAGTACAACGGGCTGCTCGCCAACCAGCAATTCTCCAGCCTGCAAACCACCAAGAACATGAACTTCGATTTCCTGATCAGCTACCTGCTCCATCCGGGAACAGCGATCTATGCCGGTTACAACAGCAATCTGGAGAACATCGATCCCGGACTATGTGTTCGCATCAATGGAGTATGCGACCCCAACGGCATCGGGCTGGTGCACGGTCATGGACCTTTCCTCAATGACGGCCGCCAGATCTTCGTGAAGATTAGTTATCTTTGGCATCCGTGAGGTGCTGAGAGCTTGCAACACACCGCGAGTTCGGTCACGCACACTGTGCGGGCGAGAAGGATGGGCAATTAGCAATTAGCAACTGGCAATTAGCATAGCTAAAGCCAGAACCGAGCGGCTGGTTGAACAAAAGAGACATTCGTCCACTGCTTTAGCTGAGCTAATTACTAGTTGCTAATTGCTAATTGCTCCTGTCTCACTTTTCCGTTTGATACAAGTACCGGTCCTTCACGTTCGCCGCGATCGATTGCGCGACCTTCAGGAACGCACGGGCGGCGTGCGAAAGCTGGCCGCCTTTGCGGTAGACGATGCGCAGTTTGCGTTCCAGCTTCAGCTCGCGAACGGGAATCATCTTGAGATCGCCGCGGCCCAACTCCGGTTCCACCGAGATGTGCGGCACCAGGGCCACACCGTTGCCGGCGGCAACAAAGCGCTTGATGGCTTCGATAGTGGGCATCTCCACGTCCATGTTCAGTGGCGTCTTGTGGCGCTTGAAGGCTTCGAGCACTTTCAGCCGGTAGGGCGAAACCACGTTGTGAGCCACAAACGATTCCGCGCCCAGCTGGCGAATGCTCACGCTGCCGGCTCCTGCTAACGGATGCGCGGGCGGCACCACGAGCACCAGCTCGTCGCGGAACACGACGATCGATTGCAGAGAAGAATTGTCAGGTCGAAACGAAAGGATGCCCAGTTCCACCGAGTGGTCCGCCACTTGCGTGGCAATCCCGCTGGCCAGCGCCCGCTGCACCGCGACTTTGATCATGGGCGAGAACTTACGGTACTCCTCCAGAACGCGCAGCAGATAGAGAGACGTAAACTCGTTGGCGGCAATCGTCAGCGTGCCTCGCTGAAACTGGCCCAGCTCTTTGAGGGAGGCTCGGGCCTCACGCCGCAGGTTCAGCATCTTTTGCGCGTACTCCTGAAGGACGCGGCCTGCGTCAGTGAGCCGGCCGTCGCGCGACGAGCGGTCCAAGAGCGGCTCGCCCACTTCTTCTTCCAGTTTGCGCACGACCTGGCTAACCGCCGGCTGCGTGCGATGCACCACCTTGGCCGCTCCGGAGAAACTGCCGGTTTCGACCACCGCCAGAAACGTCTCGAGTTGAAAGAAATCCATTCGCTGCCCGGTCCCTTCTTGCGGGGAAAGAGTCCGCTTATAGAATAAATGCTGCTTATGATAACAGAAGAACTATAAATTTGACTTATTTATAGTGAGGCTGGAGCATTAGATACGTCGCGAAAGGAAGGCCTTCATGAACAACGGGAATGGCAAACCCGTCATTCGGATCTTTGATACTACGTTGCGGGATGGCGAACAGGCTCCCGGCTGCAGCATGGGCATCCACGATAAGTTGAGGATGGCGTACCAGTTGGAACAATTGGGAGTCGACGTGATCGAAGCCGGCTTTCCCATTGCC
>Ga0126379_10000280_pt1 | contig 27539 bp, 31 predicted proteins | sample PanSoiMetPlot_24_FD_92640 | JGI IMG/M metagenome (GOLD analysis project Ga0126379, IMG submission 92640) | Tropical forest soil microbial communities from Panama - MetaG Plot_24 | ecosystem: Environmental > Terrestrial > Soil > Tropical forest > Bulk soil | place: Panama | collected 2016-02-17
GACGGTCTTGTTTCCCGAGTTCTGCCACCAATGGGAGGTGCCACTCGTCTCTGGCCGTACCTCGCCAGCTTTGTGCACGATCGGAACCGAGCAGTTGCTGGCATATTCGATGATCTCGCCTTCTGCGATGTAGATGATCGCAGGACGATCGCTGTGGCTGTGCCAAGGCACGATGCCGCCTGGCTCGATAGTAAGTTTACGGAACCGAAGCTGGCGCTCCTTGATGTTTGCCGGCTCCTTTTCAAGATCGATGGCGGCAAGGACCGTGTCGGTCACGCCCTTGGCAGCATCGGTGACCGGCGGACGTACGTCGGCTTTCATCTTGTCGGAGGGACAACTGCCAGCAGCCGCGGCGGAAACGCCGACGAGTGTCGCTCCAGCGGTGATGCCAGCCAGAACTAGGTATTGGCCGAAGCGTCGGCCGCCCGTGATGCCATCAAACATGTTCGTGGTCTCCTCTGTAAGGCGTTCCCGGAAGTGAGGTCGCAACGGTATTAAGAGTTGACCAAACGGTCGCCGAACGGAAATGCCGAATGGCTCTGGAATCGATACGCAATGGCTATCGCCGGGGAGGACTTTGATGACGCCGAGGAAATGACGTCGAAGAAGCTCGGGGAACGCTCAGCGTGTATCGACCATTCCTTCGGTCCGAGCTCTCGAAGACATGGGCGACGGCTCTCGCTGCCACGACCACCGACCGTCGATTTCCAGGACCAGCGTCCGGCCAAGAAAGGTGCGGACCAATACGAGGCCAGCGAGCAGACCGAGACTGATGAAGGACAATTCATGTGCGATGGTTTCCACGATATCGGCGGCCGGAATTTTCCGCTGCCGTCGATCGGCTCGTAGAGCGGCTTCGCCAATATGGCGCCGGCGAGTCAGCACCGAGAATCGGCGAGCCTATGCCTCCGTTTGTCCTGCCGGACGAGACCGGGCGGATGGTCAGCCTCGAGGAGCTTCTGAACCGAGCCCCTGTTGCCGTGACTTTTCATCGCGGCCATTGGTGTCCTTATTGCCGTATCAACATCAATGCATTGGCGCAGGCGCACAGGCAGTTGTCTGCTGGCGAAGGGCAGATCGTTGCTATCATGCCCGACCGTCAGAAATTCTTCGCCGATCTCAAATTGCGGTCCAATGTGCCGTTTCCCATCCTCACGGACATGGACAACGGTTATGCCCTCTCGCTTAATCTAACCGTCTGGGTCGGCGCCGAAATCCAGAAAATGATGGAAGGCCGTCTGGACCTTCCGGCTTTTCAGGGAAACGACTCTTGGATGCTCCCGATTCCGGCTACTTTCGTTGTTGGCCACGACGCGCTCATAAGGGCGCGCTTCATCGATCCCGATTATCGCAGCCGGATGACGATCGCGGATATGCTCGCGGCAATGCGTCTCTGATCCGAGTCCCTAGGCGCAACTCGATAGACACGAATCCGCAAGATTATCCCGCGAGGCGCTTCGAGTCTCCCGAACCGGCGAGATTTTCTTCAGCCAGGCGAGCGGCAATCGCTTTGCTGCCAAACCATTTTTTTCGCATGGCTTCCCGCACTAACGCGCCTACTCCGGACGAATACGGTCGACCCCTGACCGTGACCAGGTTCACTTTTCGCCAGAACTCAGGCTCGACGACGGGCAAGGCAACCACGCCGGGGTACTTAGCCGCATTTTCGGGCATGAAGGCAAAGCCAAGTCCCGCGGCAACCATGGCCAGGGTCCAATCGTCCCGTTCACTCCAATAGGTCGGTGTGCATGTGACCCCTTTTTCCTGGAGTATGTGATCAGCATACCCAGCAAATTCGCAATTCATCCGATGGATGTAACATTCGCCGTCCAACTCTTTGACCGGAAAAGCAGGCTCGCCCGCAAGGCGATGACCACGATGAATCGCGATAACCATTTGTTCTTGAAACAGGGGCATCACGTGGGTGCGCTCATCGGTTTCTTCACCCGGCAATGCGTAGATGACGGCCTCGAGCTCGCCGGAAAGTAAACGCTCCCTCAGGTCCTTCGCGTTTGCATCACAGAGGCGTAGTTCAAGCCCGTCATGGCGCGCCTTGAGACCTGCAATAAGGTCGACCATCTCGTCAGGCGAAATCGTGCTCATGATTCCAAGCTTGAGGGGTACTCTTTTCAATTGACTAAGATCTTGAGACAACCGTTTTGCCTTGACGGCAGCCTCGTAGACAGTTTCGAGGTGGGGTCGAACCATCTCACCGAGGTCGGTGAGATGTGTGAGATGGCGTTCACGGTGAAAGAGGGGACCGCCGAATTCTCCCTCGAGCTGCTGAATGGCCCGGGAGAGTGAAGGCTGCGAAACGTTGCACTTTTCAGCCGCGCGCGAGAAGTTCAATTCTTGCGTGACCGCAAGAAAATAACGGACTTGATGCATTTCCATGCCGGCACTCCGCAAGCACCCCTGCTGCTTCAATACTACCAGCGGAAGTGGTTGACTGTCATCTCGCGCTCGCCAGACGTGATCTACAATCGCGTTCGCCGGATGTGACCTAAAAACCTATCTGGCAAACAAAAATTCGAGCCCGATGCATGCCATAGCCGTATTGTATCAAATCATTAGCCAATAGGCATTGGCAGTTCATGGCTTGCCTCCGGCAAATTGGTGCGAAGGGGAGCTGCGGCATCCATCCGAACAGGAGCGCGCACCATGAACATTGCCATCAAACCGGAAAACGTCGCGGCCCGAGAGGTACTTGCGGGTAAAGTGTCGCTGGTTACGGGATCCACGAGTGGAATTGGCCTTGGCATTGCCAGAGCCTTAGCGGCAGCCGGTTCGGAAATCGTCCTCAACGGCTTTGGCAAACCGGACGAGATTGCCGATGTGCAGGCTAAAATCGCCTCCGACTTCAAGGTGCGCGTGTCGTTCTCGCCGGCGGATATGTCGAAACCAGCGGCTATCCGCGAAATGATCGAGCAGACACTGCAAATGTTCGGCCGACTCGACATTCTGGTCAACAATGCGGGAATCCAGCACGTAGCTTCATTGCAGCATTTTCCGCCCGAAAAATGGGACGCAATCTTAGCCATCAATCTGTCGTCGGCTTTCCATACCACGCGATTGGCCTTGCCATCGATGCTTCGCAATAAGTGGGGCCGCATCATCAACATTGCCTCAGCGCACGGTTTGGTCGCGTCGGCATTCAAATCAGCATATGTCGCCGCAAAGCATGGCATTGTCGGACTCACCAAGGTCACGGCGCTGGAGACTGCCGAACAAGGGATCACGTGCAATGCCATCTGCCCGGGATACGTCTATACGCCGCTGGTCGAGGCGCAGATCGATGATCAAGCGAAGGCACACAACATCTCGCGTGAGAAGGTGATCCGCGACGTGCTCCTCGCGCAGCAGCCAAATAAGCGTTTTGCCACCGTTGAAGAGCTTGGCGCGCTATCGGTTTTCCTTGCCTCCGACCCCGCTGCATCAATTACCGGTATCGCATTACCAGTCGACGGCGGTTGGACAGCGCACTAAATCTGGAAATACGGACAGGACGCCTGCACACACAATTAATGGCACGATGGAGATCGCGATGGGTGCGTCTAAAACGATGGTTCAAGAAGCGGTCGAGGAATTTCGCTCAAACGCAAATGGACAAGTGGTGCTCGTTCTGCAAGGCGGCGGAGCGTTAGGTGCCTATCAGGTTGGTGTCTATGAGGCGTTGCACGAGGCGGGGATCGAACCGGATTGGATCATCGGCACCTCGATCGGCGCCATCAACGCCAGCATCGTTGCAGGCAATAAGCCTCAGGATCGCCTCGCCAAACTCAACGAGTTTTGGAACAGAGTGGAGCGTCCCATGGGCTCGCCTATTATTCCCACTTGGACCGGCATTTCCGACACGTGGTCGTACTGGTCGACACTCGTCAGCGGTATCTCCGGATTCTTCGAGCCCAATTGGCCAGCATTCTGGGGCGCACATATCCCGCTTGGGATAGATCGCGCGGGGTTCTACCTGACCACAGCACTGCGCCAAACGCTCGGTGAGTTAGTTGACTTCTCGATTATCAACAAGCGATCGCCGCGACTGACCGTTGGCGCTGCCAACGTCTGCACTAGCATGATGCATTATTTCGACAGCCGCGTGTCCGACATCACGGCCGAACACATCATGGCGTCGGGAGCGCTGCCCCCGGCCTTTCCAGCCATCCGTATCGATGGCGAATATTTTTGGGATGGCGGCATCCTGTCGAATACGCCGACCGAAGTGATTTTTGACGATAATCCCCGGCGCAACTCGCTCATTTTCGCCGTTCACTTGTGGAATCCCACCGGGCCGGAGCCGCGATCAATTTGGGAAGTTCTCCATCGTCAAAAGGATATTCAATACTCGAGCCGCATCGCGAGCCATATCAGTCGGCAGCAGCAGACCCATAGACTGCGCCACGTGGTGAGCCAGCTTGTCCGGCATCTTCCCGATGATGTGCGCAAGAGCGAAGCAGTGCGCGAGCTCGCTAGTTACGGCTGCGTGACACAGATGCACGTTGTGCGTTTATTGGCGCCCCGCCTCAAAAACGAAAACCACACGAAGGATATCGACTTCAGCCCGTCCGGAATCCGCGTGCGCCGCGAGGCAGGCTATGAGGCCACAATGCGGGCACTCAAGCAGTCCCCATGGCAGGGGGAGTTTGACCCGATCGAGGGCGTCATTTTGCACGACGCAATGCCCGATCTGGCGATCGCGGCGGAATAACTACTTGACCTTATCGAGGGAAGACCATGCGTAACCATGATGCGATCGTAATCGGAACCGGACAATCCGGCCCTGCGCTGGCGCGGCGCCTCGTTGCTGCCGGTCAGAGGGTTGCCGTCATCGAACGAAAGTACTTCGGCGGCACGTGCGTCAACACGGGATGCACGCCCACCAAAACACTGGTGGCGAGCGCCTATGCAGCTTTTCTCGCGCGCCGCGCCGGTGATTACGGCGTGACCATCGGTGGTCCGGTCGGAGTCGATATGCGGGCCGTCAAGGCGCGCAAAGACGCTATCGTGGGGGCATCGCGGCAAGGCGTCGAGCGCTCGCTCAAAACACTGGAAGGCTGCACGGTTTACGAAGGCCATGCCCGCTTTGTCGGAGACAAGAGAGTGGCGGTGAACGGAATAGAGCTCGGTGCCGATCGCATCTTCATCAATGTCGGTGGGCGAGCCTCGATTCCTGCGATCCCTGGGCTCGACCAGGTTCCCTACTTCACCAACAGCTCGATGATTGACGTCGATTTCCTCCCGTCGCATCTCATCATCCTCGGGGGAAGTTACATCGGCCTCGAATTTGCGCAGGTCTACCGCCGGTTCGGAAGCGAGGTAACGGTGATCGAGGCGGCACCGCGCCTGATCGCACGCGAGGACGAAGATGTCTCCCGCGCCGTGGCCGACTTCCTCAAAGAGGAAGGCATTGACGTTCGAGCCGACAGCAAGGTGGTCGGTGTCGAAAGGCAAGGAAACTCGATTGCCGTGAAGGTCGAATCAGCGGGAAAGATTTCAAAGGTCGTCAGCACTCACATGCTGGTAGCGATAGGTCGGCGGCCGAATACGGACGACCTTGGCCTCGACAAAGCCGGCATCGCCACCGATTCGCACGGCTATATTCAAGTGGACGATCAGTTGCGTACCAGCGTGCCCGGTATCTGGGCAATGGGCGACTGCAACGGCCGAGGCGCGTTTACCCACACGTCGTGGAATGATTTCGAGATCGTGGCAGCGAACATCTTGGATAACGAACAGCGGCGCGTGTCTGACAGAATCAGCGCTTATGCCCTGTACACTGATCCCCCGCTCGGCCGTGCCGGCATGACGGAAGCAGAGGTTCGCAACACCGGCAAGCCGGCGATGATTTCAACCATGGCGATGGAAGACGTCAGTCGCGCCTATGAGAAAGGCGAAACCAAGGGCTTCATGAAAATCCTGGTCGACCGGGACAGCAAACATATTCTCGGCGCCTCATTGCTTGGGCTTGCAGGCGACGAGGTTATCCACGGCATCATCGATCTCATGTACGCCAAAGCACCTTATACGGTCATGCAACGTGCAATGCACATTCATCCAACGGTTTCAGAATTTCTTCCGACCATGATGCAGGAATTCAGACCTTTGCAGTAGTTGCGTTGCGGCATAATTGCGGATCCTTCTTTCGGATCTCTGGTGCGAAAAAATTTCATGCGCGAAATCGGCCAATTCCGGCCGTGTCTTTGCATCATGCCGTCATCGCTACAAGGCATGTCCATCGATTGGTGGTCCCAATAGGAGAAATCGAACAGAAGCAATCCACAATTTGGACTCGCTGAGAGCGAAGATCCCCACTTCGATGTGTTGCATACCCGGGAGCTATCGAAACCATAAAGACTCGGCATTTCACTGAAGTCTCCGTTGTCGGTACGACGATACAGGTATTTCGCGGGCAGAAAATATGGCTTCGCGATGTACCTGAAAGTCCTCGAAGCAAACAGGAGCAAACTATGAAGAAGCAAATCTTGACCATCGTGCTTGGCGCTGCCGTTATGCTGGGTACAGTCACCAGTCTATTCGCACAAACTAGTGGTGTTGCGGTTGGTGGCGGCGCTGCGGGCGGGCCCAACGGTATCTACAAGGACCCGTACGGCTTCAACGGCAACAATGCGTACAAGGCAATGGTGCAACGAAAACAGCGCTAAACAATTCGGCACAAAAAATGTCGATCTCTAAGTAAGCGGGCAAAGCGGCGATGCTTTGTCCGCTGCTTTCACTCTTTTAGCGCAACCACTAGATCTGCTCTGTGCCAATAGCGGAATTTTTCAGTCGACCAACTCATCTGCCAGCGAGAGGATTGCCGCAGGGATCGTGAGGCTAAGCGCTTTGATCAAAAATTCAAACTTCGTTGGCTGGCCGGGTTTGCGCCCCGGAGGATCTGGTCAATGAATTCGGTTTTTCTTCGATACAGGTCTGACAAGCTGGCCCCATAGGAAGCCAACATCCCAACGACTGCAAAATCGCGAAAACCACCGGCAGCAAACTTGAGCCGCGAGTCTGCTTTGGGTCATTAGCGGACATTCTCGAAGATTTGTGCGATGTCCGCTTTACCCCAACAAGCGGGACATGGAGGGCGTGCAGACACCTCGTGGGTCGATGTGGAAATATCAGTGATGTATTCAGCTATGGTGGACTCAATGACCCGTGAAATTCGGCAAGCGCCGTTCAAATACCGCTTTCACGCCTTCCTTGAAATCTCCTGTCTTTCGTAACCTTGTTTGCTCTTTCAATTCATGGTCGGTTGCCTTGCGCACCCGATCAGCGAGATCGCCGCGTAGAGTCATACGCGTGGCGATAAGCCCAAGTGGCGAATTCTCGCTAATCTCGCTCGCGAGCTTGATCGCCGCGTCGCGCACCTGATGGTGCGGCACCAGCATATCTGCAAGGCCCATCGCGTAGGCTTCCTCACCAGCGATCCGGCGGCTGGTATAGAACATCAGCGCCGCTTTGGTTTGGCCAATCACCGCCGGCAACGTGACGGTAAGACCGAAGCCGGGGTGAAAACCGAGGCGCGTGAAGTTGGCGCAGAAGCGCGCCTCCGGACAGGCCACGCGGAAGTCGGCCACCATCGCAAGCCCGAGGCCACCACCGACAGCTGCCCCATGTACCGCCGCGATAATCGGCTTTTTGGTGCGAAACAGCCGGTTGCCCTCGACATAAAGTGGCGCGACACCTGGACCTGGCTCATTGGGACGGCGGCCCTGCGCGTCAAGCGTTGAACCGTCGCTGAAATTGGCACCGGCGCAAAATGCCTTGCCCTGGGCCGCCAAGACAACGGCCCGAATATGGATGTCTTCGTCGAAGCTCTCGAAAGCGCCGGCAAGTTCTTTGATCAAAGGTATGTCGAAGAAATTGTTCGGTGGTCGGCGGATCTCGATTAAGGCGACGTGACCGCTCTTTTCGATGCCGATGTCACTCATGCGTGAGCCCTCTTACTCGTGCGTTCCACGCGTTGCACGGTGCGCTTGATCATCAAGGCGTCCACCACGGTGATACCGTCGCCCCTGGCGCGCACGATGACAGGATTGAGATCGACTTCAGCGACGTCGTCCGCATGATCGAATGCGAATTGTGAGAGTTTGACCATAAGATCCGCTAATGCCTCGGTATCGGCGGGCGGCATACCGCGGTAAGAGCCAAAGACAGCGCTGGCTTTCAGGCGGTGGATTAGCGCGAGCGCCACGTCGTGATCGAGTGGCACCGGCGCGAGCACCGCATCGCGTACTGCCTCGACCAGGACACCGCCGAGGCCAAGCATGAGCAGCGGGCCCCAACATTCATCGCGGCTGATACCAACAATCACCTCGCGTCCGGCGCGTGCCATGGGCTGCACTAAGACGCCTTCAATCTCGGCGGTCGGCACCAACCGCTTCGCGCTCTCAAGCACGCTCTCATAGGCAGCCCGCGCGTCCTCAGGGCCCACGTTTAATGCTACAGCGCCAACCTCGGTCTTATGCAGGATATCGGCAGACTGGACTTTCACAGCCACCGGTCCACCAATGATCCTAGCGGCCGCTTCAGCCTCTGCAGCGGAGCCTGCAAGCCTGCCTACATTCCCATCGATGCCGTACGCCTGGAGTAGTGAACGTGTCTGGTATTCGCTCAAGACAGTGGCGCTCGCCGCTAATGCCGCATGGACCTTCTCGTAGGCCGGATGGGGTGTGCACGCAGTTCGCGGCTTATTTAATGTCCGCTCCCGTGAAGCACGGTAATCGCCCATGGCGCGTATAGTACGGGCACAGCCAAATGCGCTTGTAAAAAGTGGATAACCCGCCGCATTGACAATCTCCACGCTACGATCAGACGGCAACGTATAAGTCCACATATATATTGGTTTGCGAGTATCCTTTTTTAGGTTCTCAAGTTTCGGCAAGTCGATTTCGAGGAAGGTGGATCGCCGCGCGGTCACGACCACCGTGATTCCATCGATCAAAGAAGATTGCGCGACCAGGTGCGCGAAAGTTGCGTAGCCCACTTTGTGAACTCCCTGCGCGGTGCAATCGACCGGATTCTGAGATGTCCCGTAGGAGGGAATGTGCACGTCGATTGATTTGCGCGTCGCCTCGTCGAGAACCGGTACCTCCAAACCTGCCGCGACACATGCATCTGCCATCCACACGCCGGCACCGCCAGACGCGGTACAGATGCCGATGCGCTTGCCCGCTGGCATACGATCCCCGCAGGCGAGGAAACCAACGGCAAAGTCAATCATGTCATCGAGCTCGCGTGCCTCGATCAAGCCATAGCGATCGAACACAGCGCGATAGGACGCCTCTGAACCGGCAAGTGCCGCGGTGTGGGAAGCGACCGCGCGCGCGCCTGCTTCTGATCGACCAATCTTGCCGACGATGATCGGTTTACCGGCATGCAGCGCCTTTTCAGCGACACGCTTGAACTGCTCCGGCGACTTCACGTCTTCAAGCAACAGGAGAAAAACGTCAGTCATACCTTCGTTGAGTATATAATCGAGAAAGTCGACGGCCTCGAGAGCGGCTTCGTTGCCGGTGGTGACGATATGCCGGAAAGCGAGGTTGCGCAGGCGAGCGCGATCGAAAACAGCGAAGCCTAGGCCGCCACTCTGTGAAATTACCGACACTTGGCCTGCACCGAGCGCGCGGGCAGGTTTGATTGGACCAGCATTCTTATCCAATGCCGGGCTAAAGGTCGGGCAGAACGCCGCAGGTATATTGACGAACCCTTCTGAATTGGGGCCGCTCACGGCCATATCATAGCGGCGTGCAATGACACAGATGTCGTCCTGCATGCGCGCGCCCGCTTCGCCCTCCTCGGCAAAACCAGAGGACAGAATCATCGCCGCCTTGATACCCGCACGGCCACAACGCTCAAGCTCCGCTGGCACGTATTGGGCAGGAACAATCAGGATTGCGAAGTCGGCAGGTTCGGGGAGAATCTCGACCGAAGAATACGCTTTTAACCCTTGAACCTCAGTCGCGCTGCGGCTGACCGGATAAACTCTGCCAGCGAAGGGATGGCTCAAAATCGTTTGCAGAATTCGCCCGCGTAATCCTTGAACGTCGGACGAGGCACCGACGACAGCGACCGATTGCGGCCATAACAGTTTTCCGATGTCAGCCATATGAGCCTACCTGAGGCCCAGTCCGCGCGCTATGATACCGCGCAGGATTTCAGTGGTGCCACCCTGGATGGTGAGCTTCGGCGCGATGGTTGTCGCGAACGCAAGCTGCTCCTCCAGCGTCACACGATTGGCGATCTCGGGCGGTACGAATGCCGTGAGCTCGCGCACCCGATTTGGCAACTTCTGTTCCCAGATCGTGCCGAGGTCTTTCACGATCGCGGCCTCCACGACAGGTTCTTTGCCGGCCTGCAGCATGCCAGCCACAGAGACCGACATGCGACGCAATGTGTGGAGCTGCGCAACCAACCGACCGAGACCTTCGGCGCTGCGGGTGTCGGGTTCTGGCCCAATGGCACGAATCAATTCAAGCATGAGATAGAACGTTTCGAGGAAACGTTCCGGACCGCTGCGCTCGTAAGCCAGTTCGCTAGTGGCCTGCTTCCAGGCACCGTCGATCTCGCCCAGGACGTGGTCATCGGGCACAAAAGCATCCTCGAACACGACTTCATTGAAATCTTGCTGACCGCTCATCTGATAGATCGGATTGACCTTGATACCGCGCGCCGTCATGTTCACGAGAAATTGTGTAAGACCATGTCGCCGGTTCTCATTGGTCGGCGGCGACGTACGAAACAGCGCGATCATGTAGTCGGCAATATTTGCATTGCTCGTCCAGATCTTGCTGCCGTTAATACGCCAGCCTTCGTCAACTTTTGTCGCTCTGGTTTTGGCGGCAAACAGGTCTGAGCCAGAGCCTGATTCGCTCATGCCAATGACGAAGCACAATTCGCCTCGACAGATACGCGGCAGAATGTTCGCCTTAATGTGTTCGGGCGCGTATTTGAGTAAAATCGGACCGCTTTGGCGGTCCGCCACGAAATGTGACCGAACTGGCGCACTGGCGACGCGAAATTCTTCTGTCACCACATAACGCTCAAGGAAGCTGCGCTCGTGCCCGCCATACTTTTTTGGCCAGGTCATACCGATCCATCCCTTAGTGCCAATGCGTTTGCTGAAGGCGCGGTCGTGCGAATCGCCATGCCCCGGCCGGTGCGGATCAAAGGTGCCTTTGGCAATTTCCTCGGCGAGAAAAGCGCGCACCTCTTGCCGCAAAGCGTCGCATTCGGGGGGCAAGCGAATTTGATCGAATTGCAATTTCCTGCTCATCGCGACGCAACCATCGGCCAAAATTCGTCCGCTCCACACTTGGCAACGTGCCTGCCGAGTTCGGCTGCCCAATAACTTTCACTGCCAAAGTCGTCGCGCCAAGCTAGCGTGCGCAGTGTGAACCGATGCAAGACATGCTCTTTAGTGAACCCGATGGCACCAAATACTTGATGGGCGATGCCGGCGCCTTCTGTAGCGGCTTCGGCGCAGCGGATTTTTGCCGAAGCTCCTTCGAGAAACGCTGCTTCATCAAAACTATCGCTTTGGGTTATTGTGTTTACGGCAGACCCGGACACCGCAAGCGCGGCTGCCGTTTCCCCAGCAAGCCGGGCGAGATTGTGTTGGACGGCCTGAAATTTCCCAATTGGTCGTTCAAAGGCGACCCGCTGATTGGCGTAAGAGACGCTCAACGACAAAATCGACTCAAGTACGCCGGCAATCTGTACGCTACGACCGACCGACCCCATCATCATCAAGGCTGTATGGTCAAGACCGAACGGCGCCCGCGCATAGCGCAAAGGCTTCACATGCTGAAAGCGCACAATGTTTGATGGGTCACCTGCCAGAGTTTGACCTTCACCAATCATGCAATCACTTGCAGCGACTAGCGCCACGAACGCTCCTTCTTCACCTTGCGCTAAGACAGCTATGTGTTGCGTCTCGGAGGCGAATGGAATCCCGATTGCGGAACCGCTCAGCGCGCCGTCCGCATCGAAAATGATGCGATCGGAAGGTCGGCTCGGGGCAATTGTCATGGGCCCATTCGGCGCTGCCACTCCGGCGCGCGTGAGCAGCCATCCTGCCAACAGCGTCTCCGCGAGTGGAACGGCCACAGCGAAGCGCCCGGTAACGCCTAGCACGGCGAAGCCGTCGGCAAGACTAGCGCCAGCACCGCCAAGCTGTTCCGGAACCCAAGCAAGTGGCAGGCCGGCATCGGCAAGTGCCAGCCAAAATGGCGCCTTCCAAGCACCGTCATCCAGCCGGTTAATGATCTGTGGGTCGGCGAGGTCTGCAAAAATTCGGGCCGCCGACTCGGTGACGATATGGTCGCTGTCGTTTGTCACGTGATGCCGCTTGTCGGGACCTGAAATCCCGACCTAAGGGGAAATCCTACTTACACGGCAGACTCCGAATGGCAAATCTGTAAGCACTGATACCGTGTTACGCGGGGGTGCAAAAATTCGAGCGCCGGTAGACCTTTGAGTACGCCGATCCGCCGTATGCGGTCGACCTGCTGTGCGCGGGCCGCGAACGGAAACGCAGCCGCTAAGCCGACAGCAACTCTGATAAAATCTCGCCGTCTCATGGCCAGCCCGCAGCTCAGGATAGAGTATCGTAGCGGTTCAAATCAGGATCGTTAAGGGATGTGCGCGATGTCCGCTTTACCCCCGAAAGCGGACATTCAACGACGCATCAATCGCCGGTAATAGTTCTGGCCTACCACAGATCAATACCTTTAGCGGATGCTTTCAGTGGAGGGGAAGCATGATTGATGCAGTGTTGAATGTTGCTGTATTCGCGGTGCTGATTCTGTGCATTGTCGGGTTCGGTGCGTGGGCACGCAAGCAAGTTCCGTGACGCCACGGTCAGCTCGCCTCGCGCCAGGCTGCAGCGGGTAGCAGTCCCTCTAGCGCTTCGTCGTGCAATCGAATGGGATCGCGCTCCCCTTCCATTGCCAAGCGCAAAACAGCGCGCGCCAATTCATCGGACCTCGCGGTTTCATTGCCGACCGACTTGAGCGTCAGCCACGCTTCGTCGAAAGCCGCCTCTAAAAGCACCAGGGTCTGGGGATCGAAGGCGCCGTTGCCGAAGCCGTGCCCCACCCTCGACTTTGATACGGACGGTTTGCACGATTAGCGAAGCGTCGTCCCAAAGTTGGCCGGGTTTGTGACCCTTGTCCGACGATCTTACGCTGAACGATCAAATGCTTTTGAAAGCGCCGCTCGCACGCGGACGATCCTGCGTTATTGTTGCAACTCAAGTCGCGCCGAGTTTTCGCCAGCCTACGAAGCTGCGAGCGGACTAATCGCTCGCTATGCTCCAATCTTCGCTTGGACGCTTCTCAGCCTCTTCGCGATCGATGGCGTCGCAAAGCCGCTCGAGTGAAGGCCTCAATGTTCCGGGCTCAGCTTTGAGATATTCCCTAACAGCCTCTTCGATTAAGACCACCTTCAAAATCGAATTGGGTTCCGGACGATTAACGCCGGAGCGCTTCGCGTTCCCGCGCTTGGTCATGTATCTACTGAGCGCGTCAGCCGATGACCCCGACCTACGTCAAGGCCGACGACTGGTTGCTCACCCCCCTTGTCCCCAGCGCCCACGATCAGAATCCAGAGACTGGGCCGAATTGCGAAGCGCGGATGGTGAAATGATGGCTACGCACACTTGCGGGAATGGCGGGACAAGTCCCGCCGCCTTTCGCTCGCCACTCGTTGCGCTGGCGCTTGATACTTCGCGATTAGGTGCGAGACGCACAGAGGGTTTACACGTAGTGATGATGCCAAACGGCGCGCTTTCTAATCCCACCATTATGGCCGCATGCATTCGGGCACAGAACGCCGCGTCGGGCGCAGATGAGCTCTAAGGCGCACTCCTGGAATGACCAACCATGAAGGCGAAGATTTCAACCTCCGAACACGTCTACGTCGTTTTGCCGGCTGATTTTCCCAAAAAACACATCGCTGTCGTCTAATCTCCTGACCAGCCTCAGCAACTTGGGCGGCAATTCTTTCGGAACTTCGTATTGTTCTCTGAGGTCTTGGCCAATTCGCGCCATGACGAACCACCACGTAAGTTCTAACTGCCTCTCATAAAATGACTGCGCTTGTGGCATGCTGGACACCCCATATTTGGGCGCCCCTCGCGCAAACATTTAATCAAATGAACCTAAGACAGTTCCCCGACATAAGCGACCATAGTTAAGCCCGATGGAACTTTTTTCGGCAGACTTGAGCACCGCAGAAAGGATTGCTTTGGGAGTGCTGAGCCTGATCGCGTTGATTGGTTGGTGTCGCTGGCGCGGCACCCCGCAGGGATCAAGGAAAGCTGAGACCTCCCAAGGTGCCGAGGAAAAGAGAAGGTCAGGCAGGAAACTGGCCTGACCTCGTCGCGGCTGAGTAGCTTCGCAGCACATCGCTGGCCGGACAAGTGAAGCAATAAGTACCATATAAAAGTGTTGGAAACCCTCCGGATAAAAGTGTTGGAAACCCTCCGGGTGCGGCGAGAGCAGCGGCCTTCAACGCCTCGTGGGAGACTTCGTCTCTGAGGGTCATCTCTTCATCGACCTGATGATTAATGGTCACGTTCAATCACCCTCCCCTCTATTAGCTTTGCACAATTGCTGGGCTCGATGCAGCGCTCCAGCCGCGAAGCAAAATCATCGCCGTCGATCAAATATACCATTCGCTCGATGTCCGCTTTTGAGACCAAAGCAGACATTCGTCCGCGCAACAGTGATGTCCGCTTTGTGCCAAACGCAGACATTCTGCACTGCGGTACGGAACGTCGTTATTTGATCACCTCGTCAGCGAGGAGCAGCTCAGTGTTGGCTCAATGCTGCCCGGATATCGCTATCTGTCATGCGAAGCTCATGGCCATTTTCGGAATGGCGCCAGAATGATAACACTCGGTGAATACGGTATTTCTTAGAAATATTGGTAAGCGAGGATAAAGATAATTATTACGGCCGTGTTCATCGCAATGATGAGCCAAAACAAAACCCTAGTCTCAGCACGCAGCCGCTCTATTTCATTGCTGGCCTCTCGGAATCTCTTTGAATCACTCTCAGCTTCAGGTGTCTTTGCTGCCAAATAAACGTCCACTGAGCGTTGGCGCAGATCCTCTACAATTTCTCGATTGGCATATTTACTTTTTTGGTACGAGTAAATGACCACAAAAAGCGTTACAGCTATCAGCGAGAAAACAAGCCCCCAAAAGCTCAACAGCGACAGATTTTCGCGCATCTGATGGACATCAGTTCTTGGTGAAATATATCCCGCTAAAAAGTTGTGCATTCCGACAATCGCGACCACTCACCGATGAATCGCGACCAGCTGTTCCGATCGATTGCGACCAGTGCGGCGCAATGACCGGCACCGCTGCCTGCTGCGCGCGCGCAACGAGCGGCACCATGGCGGCAGCGCCGCCGATGAGCGAGATAAATTCGCGTCGCTTCATGGCCAGCCCTAGGAGCTACAGTCTACCACATCGGTAAGCTACGACTGTGCAGTGCATCACGGGCGGCTGGCTCATGTCCGCTTTGGGTCAAAAGCAGACATCGGGGCATGTCCACGTGATGTCCGCTTTACCCCCAAAAGCGGACATTGTTCGGCACGATCGTGATGTCCGCTTTGCCCCCGAAAGCGGACACGGACTCCAGCGCCAATCCATCCGTTCAATGACCGTCAGATCGCCCGTCGTCGCGTCTGTAGCTCTGTCAATCGTCGGAAAAGATCATGGCCCCAGAGGGGTTGGCTCCAGGGCCAATTATTGCGGGGCCGGCATCTTGGGTGAATGACCGTCGGTGTGGCCAAGCCCGCGCGGATTGATAATCCAAACCCGCAGCGATAGTTCCTTAGTTCGAAACGACAATCGAAGGCGTTTGAACGAGGTCGACACCTATGGAATTTCATCTCAACGGATTCCGACCGGGCGACCCGGAGATTTTCGAACCGGCTGATCATTACAATGATCCGCAATCGTCGGGGCGTCTTCCCGCGGAAGTCGACGTCCTGATCATCGGCTGCGGGCCAGCAGGTCTGACACTGGCGGCACAACTGGCAGCATTTCAGGAAATCAATACACGGATCGTCGAGCAGAAGTCCGGTCCGCTGTTTCTTGGTCAAGCCGACGGGATCGCCTGCCGCACAGTGGAAATGTTCCACAGTTTTGGATTTAGCGAGCGCCTGTTAAAGGAGGCGTACTGGGTCAATGAGACCACGTTTTGGAAGCCCGACGATACCCAGCGAAGCAACATCGTCCGCAGTGGCAGGCTCCAGGATGTTGAAGACGGGCTTTCCGAATTTCCACATGTGATCCTGAACCAGGCGCGTGTGCATGATTTCTACCTGCAAGTCATGCGCAATGCACCGAACCGGCTGGAGCCGGACTATGCGCGGCGCGTGATCGATCTTCAGATCGATCCTGCAGCTTCCTCCAGCGTCAGCACGCCCACGCACCCAGTGACGGTCAACCTCGAGCGAACCGATCCCGAGCACGTGGGCCAGGTGGAAACCGTGAAGGCCCGTTATGTGGTTGGGTGTGATGGTGCGCGTAGCGTTGTGCGCCGGTGCCTCGGGCGGGCGCTTTACGGTGATTCGGCCAATCAGGCCTGGGGCGTCATGGACGTGCTGGCGGTCACCAATTTCCCCGACATCCGCCTCAAGACGGCGATACAGTCGGCCAACGAAGGCAGCGTCCTGATCATCCCCCGGGAGGGCGGCTACCTGGTCCGCATCTATGTGGAGCTCGACAAGCTCAAGGAAGACGAACGGATCGCGAGCCGGAACATCACTGTCGATTATGTGATCGCGGCGGCGCAGCGAATCCTGCATCCCTACGCCCTTGAGGTGAAGGAGATCGCATGGTGGTCGGTCTACGAGATCGGCCAGAGACTTTGCGACAAGTTTGACGACGTGCCGGAGGAGGAGGTCGGTACGCGCTCACCGCGTGTCTTCATAGCCGGCGATGCCTGCCATACGCACAGCCCGAAAGCTGGACAGGGCATGAATGTGTCCATGCAGGACAGCTTCAATCTTGGCTGGAAACTGGCATCCGTCCTCCGGGGGCGGTGCCCGCCGCAGTTCCTCCATACCTACTCAGCTGAACGTCAGGCCGTAGCCAAGGAGCTGATCGACTTCGATCGCAAATTTGCCAAGTTGTTTAGCGATCCACCGAAGGCCGCGGCGGATGCCGGCAGCGAAGGTGTCGATCTAACCGAATTTCAGAAATACTTCGTCAAGCAAGGGCGCTTTACCGCGGGGACGGAGACCAGATACCGGCCTTCGATCATCTCCGCCGAGCCGAAATATCAATATCTCGCCAAAGGCCTAGTGATCGGCATGCGCTTCCATTCCGCTCCGGTCATCCGGTTGGCGGACGCCAAGCCGGTTCACCTTGGCCACACAGTCAAGGCCGACGGACGCTGGCGCGTGTTCGCCTTTTCCGGCGCGGAAGACCCGACCGCGGCGCGCTCCGACATCAATTTACTCTGCGATTTCCTTGCCCGGTCACAGGAGTCTCCCGTCAGGAAATACACTCCGAACGGTGCAGACATCGACAGCGTGATCGATGTCCGGGCAATCTTCCAGCAGGGTCATCGCGAACTTGCAATCGAGGCTATGCCATCGTTTCTCTTGCCCCGGAAGGGCCGCTATGCGCTTCGTGACTACGAGAAGATGTTCTGTCCCGACCTGAAAAGCGGCGACGACATTTTCGATATGCGCGGTATCGATCGAGACGGCGGCTGCATGGTCGTCGTGCGACCGGACCAGTATGTTGCCCACATCTTGCCGTTCGATGCCTACACGGAGCTTGCGGCCTTCTTCGATGGCTTCATGAGGCAAGATGACTGAGCTTTTCGATGCTCTGGCCGGAGCATCTGGCAAGCTGCCCACGTGGCAATCTTCTGGCCAATGTCGGTGATGGATCAAAAGTGGACGTTTCTGAATGTCCAGCCGATGTCCGCTTTGGGTCAAAAGCAGACATCGCAGCGTGTCCGCGCAATGTCCGCTTTGTGCCAAAAGCGGACCAGGTCCGATGCAGCAAAAAGGGCAGTTTTCTGGCGGCCGTTTCTACTATGGCAGCTATCAGGGCTTTTCCAGACTCGATTTGAGCGCGGCGAGAAAGCGCGCTGCTTCACCTCCGGTGACGGCGCGATGATCGAAGGTGAGGGACAGAGGCAGCATGCGGTGGATGACTTGCTGATCACTGTTGACGACCACACGCCGCTCAGCGCGGCCGGCACCGACGATGGCCACCTGGGGCGGAACAACAACAAGGCTCGCAAAGCGGCCGCCAATCATTCCAAAATTTGAAAGAGTTATTGTAGCGCCGCGCAGTTCTTCCGGCGGAATCGAGCGCGCTGCGGCGTCTGCTCGCATCCGATTGAGGCCTGCGCGCAAATCCGCGCTGTCGCGCTCGCCGACATTGCGCAGCACCGGCACCAAGAGCCCGCCTTCAAGGTCAACGGCGATGCCGACATCGACGCGGCTCAGCAAGCGACGCTCGCCTGCTTCGGCGTTGTACCAGGCATTAAGCGACGGTTCCGCTTTGCATGCGGCTGCCATCGCTTGCACGAGCCGGATTGTGATATCGGTTTCCTTCGACCACGCGTCGATATCGGCCTCGTCAATGACCGTCGTCGGAACCACTTGCGCGTGCGCCAATGCCATTCGCTGCGCCATCGCGCGCCGCATGCCTTTGAGCTGCTCCGCAGGCCCCGCTTCTGTCAAGCTGCGAGCGGCGCGCTCGACATCGGCGCGCGTGATCATTCCGCCGGCGCCGCTGCCTTGCACGAGGTTGAGATCAACATCGAGCTTGCGCGCCAGGGCCCGAATCGCGGGGAGCACCTGCAACCCTTTCGTGCGACCTGGCACCTCGACCTCGCGCGTCGGTTCGCTGCGCTGAACTTCGCCGACGATTGTGCCGGTGTCCGCACCGGCGCCCTCGCTGTACTCAACCAGCGCGGCGCCGACCTTGATCAGTTCGCCCTTTGCGCCGAATCGCCGCGCGATGGTTCCGCTCCAAGGAGAAGGTATCTCCACAACAGCCTTGTCGGTCTCCACCGACACCAGCGGCTGATTGGCCACGACATGATCGCCTTCGTTCACCAGCCAAGCCACGATTTCAGCCCCTTCGAGACCCTCCCCAAGATCGGGCAATGTGAACTGACGCGGCATGAGATTCGGTTCAAGTTAAGAAAACTTACAAGTCTTACGGACGGCAGCAACAATGCGCGCTACTGATGGCATGTATTGCCGCTCGAGCCGCGGCAGAGGTATCACCGTATCGTATCCGGTCACGCGCATCACTGGGGCCAGCAGCGATAATAGCCCGCGCTCGGCAATCAGCGCGGCAATCTCCGCGCCAAATCCGCCGGTACGCGCCGCCTCGTGCACGATGACACAGCGTCCAGTCTTGGCGATCGAATCAAGAATTGTTTGCTCGTCATAGGGCTTGAGGGTTGCCAGATCGATCACTTCCGCGTCTATGCCTTCGGCAGCCACTTCGTCCGCCGCTTCCAATGTGTCCTTGACCATCGCTCCCCAGCTGATCAGTGTCACGTCGTGTCCCTCGCGAATAACAAAAGCGATATCCAGCGGCAAACCTTCGCCTGTATCCTCGACATCACCCTTCACCGCTCGGTAGATTCGCGTAGGTTCAAGAAAAACCACCGGATCGGGATCGCGGATCGCAGCGAGTAAGAGACCATAGGCGCGTTCTGGCGCTGACGGGACCACCACGCGCAAGCCTGGGATGTGAGCGAGCATTGCCTCAGTTGCTTCCGAATGATGTTCGGGGGCGCGAATGCCCGCGCCATGTGGCGTTCGCAAAACCATCGGGCAAGAAAGCCGCCCCTGAGTTCGGTTGCGGAGCCTGGACGCGTGGTTCACCAGTTGATCAATGCAGGGATAAAGGAATCCCATGAACTGGATCTCGCCAACAGGTTTGAGCCCCTGCGCCGCCATGCCCACGCAGAGTCCCCCGATCAAAGCTTCCGACAGCGGCGCGTCGAAAACGCGCTCGGCACCGAAACGCTGCTGCAAGCCAGCCGTTGCGCGGAACACGCCGCCATTGACACCGACATCTTCACCAAAGACCACAACATCAGGATGATCCGTCAGCGCCCGAGCGAGCGCCAAATTGATAGCGTCGACCAGCGTCACCTCAGGCATTGAGGTCCTCGATTTCCCTACGCTGGCCGGCATAGGCGCTTGGCAATCTGGCGTAGAGATGGTCGAACATCGTTTCCGGCAGACGCGGACTGGTCGCCAAATAGTGCTCGATGGCCGCCGTCACTTTTTGCTCGCACTCGGTGGTGATTTTTTCCTCGTCCGCTTTGCTCCAATTCATTCGACTGACGAGATAGTTTCGCAACCTGGCGATCGGCTCCTCCTTCCAGCGCTGCTGAACTTCTTCCGTCGAGCGATAACGCGACGCGTCGTCGGCGGTGGTGTGATCACCAAGCCGATAAGTGACAGCCTCTATTAGGCGTGGTCCTTCTCCTGCACGAGCGGAGGCAATCGCCTCATCGGCTGCCGCGCGCACAGCAATGACATCGTTGCCGTCGACTTGTTCTCCGGGGAAACCTGCGGCGATAGCCTTCTGCGCAAGCGTCTGCGACGCCGTCTGCAGCCGGAGCGGCACCGAGATCGCCCACTGATTGTTGTTGACCAAGAATAGGACAGGCAGCCTGCAGACGCCGGCGAAATTCATCGCTTCCCACACGTCGCCCTTCGAGGTCGCGCCGTCGCCAAGAATGCAGACTGCGGCCCGCGCTTGTTTGCGGTATTTGAAGGCGTAGGCGACGCCGGCTGCGTGTGGCGCCTGCGAACCGACCGGAATGCAAAATGGAAAATCATCCACTGGTCCGGACCAGCGGCTACCGCGCTCGTCGCCGCCCCAAAACAGAAGGATGTCGTCCATTGTGACCCCACGCCAGAGCAACGCGGCATTATCGCGGTAGCTGGGAAGAAGCACATCTTCCGGGCGCATGGCGCTCGCAATGCCGACCGCGACTGCCTCTTGGCCGAGCGACGTGGCATAGGTCCCGAGCCGGCCGGTGCGTTGCAGGGATACTGCCTTCAGATCAAAGGCGCGGGCCAGTGCCATGCCGCGGTACATGGCGACAACCAAGTTCTGATCGGTCGCAAAATCTGGAAGATCGCGGAGGATCGTACCATCGGGCGCGAGATAAGCTCGCCGACGCACCTCAAACCTTGCGATCACTGGAAGCTCTTTTTGATTTTCTTCCATCGTGTACTCACCGAAGGCGGCTTCGCAGTCATGATCGCACTGGTCAACGGGATGGGAAAGGCTAGCTGACTTTGCCCGCCCCTCAATCGGCGCATATGTGGATAAAGTTCTTGTGCGCTACACCAAAACGCCGTCGCTAATGTCGGCTTCGGGTCATAAGCGCACATTGCAACGGGTCAGCTGAATGTCCGCTTTTCCCCCGAAAGCCGACATTCGTGAGTGCGTCGGGCATGTCCGCTTTGTGCCAAAAGCAGCCATTCCACCGCTTTGTTTGATTACCTTGTCATCACGCGCGCTGGCCACGGTTTCACCACCCCAATTCCAAAGACCTATTCAATTAGCCATTGGCCATGCGTTTGATGCTTAGCTGCAGGGCGGTAAATCGCATTGCAGCGCAATCATACAAACCCACATTTGTATTGCCAACGCAGGATCAAATCCATGTTATCACCGATCTTGGGCTTAATTCAGCATTGGGCGCGATATGGGCGTGTGGTGCAGGAACTATCCTGCTTGAGCGACCGACCATATCGCTAGGGGACAATCACGCTGGTAAGCCTCGGATGACTCCGCGCGCTGTCAGCGCTGGGAAACTTTGGGTGATATGTGACCAACGCTCTCGATTCCCCGCCTGCCGATCGCAAGGCCGAGCTGCTGCGCTGGTTAACCGAAGAGGGGCGTTTTGCGCCCGATACCGGTTGCCTTCTTGAGATGCTCTGCGAGAAGCTCACCGGGCTAGGGGCACCGATAGCCCGCGCCACGGCGCATGTCCGTACGCTCCATCCAGAATTCCGGGGAGTATCGCGTATCTGGCGGCGTGGACAGAGTACCGAGATCCGAACGTCGCGGCACGGTATCGAGTCTACGTCAGATTACCAGAATAGTCCCGTTCAACATGTCATCGAGACCGGACAATGGCTTGATGCTGTTCTTAGCGAAGCCACCGACCAGCGCTTTCCGATCCTCGCAACGCTGCGGGCGCAAGGCATTACGCATTATGTGATGGCGCCTCTTATTTTTTCGAATCGAATCATCAACCCGATATCGTGGGGAAGCGACGCCCCCAGCGGATTTACGGAAGCAGATGTTGAACTTTTTCGCGATCTGGTGCCGGCCTTTGCCCCAGTTCTCGAAGTGACGGCGGGACGGCGGATTTATGGTGAACTTCTTGCCACTTATGTCGGTCAAGATCCGTGCGCGCGGATTATGGCGGGCGCCGTCCAGCGCGGCAACGTCCACCACATCAAGGCGGCGATGCTGCTTGCCGACCTGCGCGGTTTCAGCCGACTTACAGATGAGCTTCCGGAGGAAAGGATCATTGAACTTCTTAATGCCTTTTTCGATCTGGTGGTCCCGAGCGTCACCAGGAGCGGAGGCGACGTCCTAAAGTATATCGGTGACGCGGTCATCGCGATCTTTCCGGTCGCTGGCGATGATCCAGCGCGAGCCTGCGCGTCGGCCTTGGCTGCGGCGCACACAACGCTAGCCGCGCTCCAAGCTTTACCGCCTGAGATCCAGCGGCATATTTTCATCGATATCGCTCTGCACTATGGCGATGCCGCATATGGCAATATTGGCTCTGGCGATCGTCTCGACTTCACCGCCGTCGGGCGCGACATCAACATCCTCAGCCGACTAGAACTGCTCTGCAAGGATGTCGGCCGGCCACTGCTCATGACTGATGCTTTCGCCGTGAAAGTTGCGGCACCGGTCTTTGAGATTGGCCAATTCGAATTGCGCGGCTTCCGTCAGCATCAGTCTGTGTACGGATTGCGCCAGGACGATGAGGTGCCTTCCACCCCCAAGCGGCCGAATTCGTATTTAATTGATCGGGCGATGTCCACTAATGATGCTGTAGCCGGCAACAGTGGTCGCAGATCGCTTTAATGTCTGCTTTGGGTCAATAACGGACATCAAGGCGACGTGAAGCACTGTCCGCTATACTCCCAAAAGCGGACATTCATCGAGCGCGTTGGGATGTCCGCTTTGTGCCGAAAGCAGACTCATGCAGTGCAGCAAAAATTCCTTATTCGATTAGTTCATCGGCGAGCGACATCAATGAAGCGGGGATCGTCAGCCCAAGCGTTTTGGCAGTCGTGAGATTGATAACAAACTCAAACTTGGTCGGGGCCTGAACCGGAAGCTCGCTTGGGCTTTCGCCGCGAAGAATGCGATCGACATAGCCTGCCGCTCGCCGATAGAGATCGGTGAGGTCAACGCCATAAGAAGCTAAGCCGCCCTCTTCAGACATGAAGCGATATGGGTAGATGGCGGGAATACGATGCGCTGCGACTGCATCAACGATCAGCTTGCGTTGCCCTGTTGTTGTGGCGTCCGGCGTAATGATCAACCCGGTATCCGAATCGACCGTGAGGGCGGCGATCGCCTGCTGGACGTCATCGGCACCTTGAACAGGAGCAGCAATCACGCTGACGCCAAACGATTCCGCTGTTCCTTCAATGAGGCGTAAGTAATAGTTTCCTCCGCCAGGCGAAGTCGCACGACCGAAAACAACGGCGACCCGCTTCGTGCTGGGCGCCAGGTTCTCGAGGAGTTGTAGCCACTTTCCACCTAAGGAGGCTTCGGTATTTGTGAACCCGGTGATGTTGCCTCCAGGTCGAGCCATGCTGTCAACGAGTCCAGCGCCAACCGGATCGGATACCACGACAAATACGATAGGAATCGTACGGGTCTCTTTTCGCAGCGCGGTCGTAACAGGGGTCGCACGCGCAAGAATCACGGCCGGTTCGCGTGCTACCAATTCCTTTGCCAGTTGGGCGATCCTGCTTTCGTCGCCGTTGGTCCATAACGCATCGATCTCCAAATTTTGCCCATTGGTCCATCCGAGTTGATGCAAAGCACTAATGAATGCGCTGTATTGAATTTGCGAATCTTTATCGACCCGCGAATAGGGGATCAGTACGCCCACACGACGCACACGGCTTGTCTGCTGCTGCGCGAGCGCTGCGAACGGCCACACGGTTGTCGCGCCACCGATAAGCGTAATGAACTCGCGCCGCCTCATTCGATCACCTCGTCGGCGGTGCCGAGCACCGATTGAGGAACGGTCAAGTTAAACGTTTTGGCGGTTTTGAGGTTGACCGCGAGCTCGACTTTCGTGGACTGTTGAACCGGCAGATCGACTGTTTTTTCGCCATTCAGGATACGACCGGTGTAAATGCCAGCGAGGCGATAGGCGTTGGCAAGATCAGGTCCGTAGCTCATCAACCCGCCGAACGTGACGAACTCGCGCAATGGATGAATCGTCGGCATACCAAAGCGTGCCGCGAGTGCAGCAAACTTATCCAGCTGGCTATCGAAATATGGATCTGCACCGATGACGAGCGTGTCAACTTTCAGTTCAGCCAACTTGGCAAAAGCCGCGTCAATTTCTCGGCTGGTCCTTGCCTGAAGAACGGTAGTTTTGATCCCAAGCAGTGCCTAAGCGCCTCGCGCCTCGCTGATTTCTTTGGGGTTATTTGGATTACTGGGGTTCACCAACACTGCGATCAGTGTGGCGCTTGGTGCGACTGCATGCATAAGCTTGATTTGCTTAGCAACGAAACCGTCGGACATGCTCACGATGCCCGTAATATTACTGCCGGCCTGCTTTAGAGCGGTAATAAGGCCTATCTGGACCGGGTCGGCCCTTGACGAGAAGATGATCGGGATCGTTGTAGTCGCACTCTTAGCTGCCAGTGCCGCGGGGCCGCCCCCTGAGATTATCACTGCTACCTTGTGGTTCACCAACGTGGCTGCGAACCATGGTAGCAAATCATAATCGCCTTCTGCCCAATGGTATTCGATGGCTACATCGCGACCATCCAGAAAGCCCGTTTGATTCAGCCCATCTTGAAACGCCGCGACCATTGGCGCGTACGCGCTGGGTGATGCGCTGTTGAGAAAACCAATGAGCGGCCTTGCTGGCTGTTGCGCGCGCGCCGCAAGCGGCCACGCTGCCGCCACGCCGCCGACAAGCGAGATGAGCTCGCGCCGCCTCATTCGATTACCTCGTCGGCGCGCGCGATGACCGTTGCAGGAATGTCAAGACCAATCGCCTTTGCCGTTTTCAGGTTGATAACGAACTCGAACGTGACCGGCTGTGCGATAGGCAAGTCTTCAGGTTTGGTGCCGCGCAATATCTTATCGGTGTAGAGCGCCCCCATCCGAAACAAGTCGGAGAGGCTCACGCCATAAGACATTAGCCCGCCCGCGACGACATGCTCCCGCACCTGGCACAACCCCGCGATGCGATTCTTCAGAAGGAAGTCGATGACCGCAGGCATGTGTGCCTGATGTGCCGGATCGCTTGTCGTCAGCACTGCGTCGGGACGATCGGACGACATCTGAGCAAAGACACGGTCGAAATCCACCTCAGTTCGCGCTTCCAGGGAAATAAGCGTTATGTGGAATAGAGGAGCTGCGTTGCGCAGGTCCTCCAAAATTTCGGCAGTGGCCGGGTTGTCAGGGTTCCAAAGGTAAGCGACGCGCGCCGCTCCGGGAACTGCATCCTTAAGGATTTGCAGTTTCTTGGTGACGATGTCCGGCCCGAGAATGGTGTTTCCGGTGATGTTGCCGCCAGGATGCGCGAGGCTCGTCACCAGCCCTGCTTTTACCGGATCGCTGATCGAGATTGCGACAATGGGAATGATTTTTGTGGCGCGTTGTGCGGCCTTGGCCCGTGGTGTGCCAAATGCCGCGATGACATTCACAGGTAGTTGCGCTAGCGCCGCCGCAGCAGCATCCAATTGGCCCAGACTGCTATCGGTGCGCAGATACACGTAGGCGAGATTTTGGCCTTGCATATAGTGCAATTCGCGTAACTGCTGCCGGAACGGATCCCAGCTCGGTGAATCGTCAATAATGCCAATTCGCTGGATTCTTCCGGTGGCGCTCTGCGCGTATGCAGCGAGCGGCCAGACGGTCGCTGAACCAGCAATTCCTTGGACGAAATCACGTCGTCGCATTGCCTGCCCCTTGGCTCAGGACTAGGCCGACGCATGTTACGATTAGGGGATTACACCAGGGATTTGCGACCAGCGAAATGGGGTTCAGAGAGCAGTTTGCACGGCAGCAATCATGAGCCGCTCATGTCCGCTTTAGGTCAAAAGCAGACATCGCAGCATACCTTCTCCTCTCGGCCTGGTGGATTGACGCTCGCCGAAGCCTATCGCGTCACAGCACTGCTCCGCGCCGCCTTCGAGGCCCGCGGCGAAAAGATAACTGGTCGCAAGATCGGATTTACAAACCGCGAAATTTGGAAAGTGTACGGTGTCCAGTCGCCGGTTTGGGGCTATGCCACCAATTGCACCACGTATGAACTCGCACATACGAAGGTTATGCACGTTAAAGACTTCACAGAGCCTTGCATAGAGCCGGAAATCATGTTCGGCCTGAAGGCACCGCCATTGCCGGGCATAAACGAAGCTGATTGCGCTGGGCTATGAGATTGTACAGTCGATTTTTCCTGACTGTAAATTCGCGGCTCCAGATACGGTCGCCGCAAATGCTGTCCACGGCGCACTGATGATCGGACCACGCCACGCAATTGCGCCGCGCAAGACAGAGTGGCAATACGAATTGGCCACATTCGGGGTCGAACTTTATTGTAACGGCAAACTGAGCCAGCGCGGCAGCGGCCTTCTTGTCCTTGGCAGCCCTTTACTGGCGCTACGCCATTTGATCGAACTGCTGGCAGACGATTCTCATTCGCTAGGTGCTGGCGAAATTATTTCGACAGGAACGTTGACGCTCGCAATGCCGGTCAGCGCACGCGAAACTTGGAGTGCGAAAGTCACCGGCATTCCACTCGAAGAAATCGCTCTTTGCTTTGAATAGCAGGGCAAGCCAAGTCCTGCCGTTTACCCAATGTCCGCTTTACCCCAAAAGCGGACATTGGAACTCAGCCGCGCAATGTCCGCTTTGTACTCATACATCCTCAGGACAAGTACCAATGTCCACTTTAATCCCAAAAGCAGACATTACACAGTACGAGCGTGACGTCCGCTTTGTGCCAAAAGCAGACATTCGCAGCTGCTAGCTCCAGAGACTCAGTATTTCCGAATGAGGCGAGCTAGAACTGGCGATGGAAAGGTCAGCTACTTGATCGCTAATGTAAAATGATTTGAACCCCCGCAACAATAATTCCCACCAAAAGCAGAGCAATGATAATTTGCTCAAGGCGCAGCGAACGTTCAGTGTCGATAATGTCTGCCAGAACCCTTCCGGTGTCGGAGATCACGCCGAGCTTACGGGTTAAAAGGTCAGCGCGTTCCTTCAGCTCGTA